>Ga0302324_100022295_pt1 | contig 12303 bp, 7 predicted proteins | sample Palsa_T0_1_FD_201949 | JGI IMG/M metagenome (GOLD analysis project Ga0302324, IMG submission 201949) | Peat permafrost microbial communities from Stordalen Mire near Abisko, Sweden - Palsa_T0_1 | ecosystem: Environmental > Terrestrial > Soil > Palsa > Peat permafrost | place: Sweden: Abisko...
AGGATTTGGGCATCGGGTTCTACGGCGCGGCTGGCCAATTCACCACTGACGCAACCTCCACATTCACGGCGGGAGTGACGGACATCAACGAAGGCGATGGCACGCCAGTTCTGGCCGGCGCTTTGACCGGGGACACCTACACAGTGGACGCGACCGGCTACGGCTCGGTCCAACTGTTGGGCACCACCACCGACACGCTCGCCAATTTCGGCGTGTATCTTGTTGACCCGACGTTGAACGTGGTGGATCCAAACAACACGGCAGGTGTCGCCGGTGCAGTGATGCTCGACCTGGATACGAACAACCTGGGTCTGGGCTTCGTTGTGCCTCAAGCTGCCAGCCCAACATTCGCCGGGAACTACGCGATCGTCAAGGACGCGCAGTATTCGACGGACGGAACGACCGTCCAAACCTTCGACCTCGTCGGCCAAGTTGTTTCCGACGGAGTGTCGATGGTGACGGGTACTGTGGACCAAAATGACATTTTCAACACCGGCTTGAATCCGAGTGTAACTTTCTCTTCGACGTACACATTGGATACTACGAATCCGGGACGATCAACCTCAACAGTGGTCATCAACGGCGGGACGGCAGACAACGTCTCGAGCTATACGGCAAGCAGTTCGCTCGTGGTGGATGTCAACATGGACTCGACAGCCGTGGCCTTTGGTATCGTCGGCCTCGGAACGCTTCAACAACAACAGTAACCCTAACCATCGGGCGGTTGCGCGGCTATGCAATTGGCCGCGCAGCCGCCTGATTTTTTTTCTGCGCAGCAACTCACCGCAAGCTTCGAATCCCATTCGTCTGATTATTCCAAAGTGTGCAGCGTGGAAGCTTTTCGGCGGTACCAATTCGATCGGGCGGCGCGAATTGAATTTATCTGTGTCTACAACAACCTACAACTAAATCCACTTCTAATTTATTTTGCGGCTGGCTTCTCGCCGGCCGCCCAAATCCAGCGGCCAAAGGGCAAATGCAGCGGCGTCCAAATTTCTCCTAGCGCGCGCGAGATGAAGTCGCGCGAATCGGAAACTGATTTCCCGTGGCTGCCGCGGCGCCGGTAATTCCGCAGCGATTCCATGTCATCGTCGATCACGCGGCACTCGAGAACGCGGAAATCCGTCCGCTCGAGCGCCGCTTTTATTTCCGCGCGCGTGAATTCGCGGTGATGGCCCGGATATGTCTCCGCGTCCGCCGTTGTGTTGAAGAAGTAATCGAATTCATCGTTGACGCTCCCGCCGAAAAACATTTTGATGCGATTGTAAATGGAAGCGTGATTGGGAGTGGCGAGGATCACGCGGCCTCCGGGAACGAGCACGCGATGAATTTCGGAGAGAACGCGCTTGGGCGAAAACGCGTGATGCTCGATGACGTCGGTATATGCGACGAAGTCGAACGAATTATCCGCGAACGGCAGCGGCTGGCGGGCGAGATCGCATTCGCGATAATCCACGCCGCGATCGGCGACGGCTTCGCGAAATGCCGTTGCGTAAAGCCCGTAGTCCACGGCCGCAGCGCGGCAACCGAGACGGCCCGCGTAAATCGCGAGCGCGCCGAATTGCGCGCCTACATCGAGCAATCGCGGTGTTTGCTTTTCGCCTGCGTGAGTCCGGATGTAGCGCAGGATTCGAATCTTCCGCCCGCCGTAGCGCAGGCTCTGACGAATCCAGTCCGCGAAATTCGGGGGGATTCGCGCGTCGCCGGCGACGGATTCGAGGACCGATTCAAGACCATCGAGCGTGGGAGGCGAAAGGGGCATCGTGTAGCTCGCGGAATTGTACACGATTGGGGCGCGAGGCTTATCAGACGATTGAGAGCAAATGAGATGCGCTGCAGCGTCGTCAGCTACTTGTGCCATGCAGTAATGCACCTTGGAGACTTGACTTACAATACCGAACGTCTCGTCGCAATTTGGGGTCTAAAGTAGTCGAAAATACACGCGTCATAAATTGTTAAGTCATTGCAAGGACAGCAGATAGATATGTTCGTTTTGTAATTTGCACGGGTTTGAAATCCTGGTTAGGCGCAGTTTGATTTATTTATATAATATATGATAACAGTATAGTATATAGATACCCAAGGGGCAAGGCTTGTGCGAGTAGGGGGCGCACATATGTCACACACTGAATCGAGCCCGCCGCCCGCAAGTCATGATGAGGTGTCGCTTGGACGGAGACCACGGCGCGTCAGTCTTGGCGCAGTCAAGGTCTAGTCGCCAGAATTGTCTCACTTTCCCAGGCGACGTATGCTCTGGAGTGCATCCAAAATATGGGTCAGAATTCGCGCGTTCGCTGCGCCATAGCGCTCGATTCGATCAGCGACAGGATCATCGAGAAGGATCGGTCGGTTCCCCGGAATATTCAATGCCTCGAGTGAGCTTTCGAATTCCATACGCATTTTTGTCATCATGATTTCGTGGTCGATGGCTGCTACGATGAGAGTCCGGTATTCGGCTTTATCGAAGGGGATCTTGCTTACATCCGCGTCGCCCGGGTTCTCGGACAATTTCTGTAGTTTGTACAGCATTACAATTTGTGAGGCTTCCATGGTTAGCCGGCCGGCATAAGTCCGATCGAGAAAACTCAAATCCGGGTCGATTACGGGACCGCGGCTTTCGACAGCACGCTTCAGCGCGCCGAGGTTTAAAACGCGGATCTTCGAATTCAATGCAGAACGCAGCCTGCTGTTAGTGTCGTCCGGCGCAGTCGCCGGTCCGGGCGACAACTGCCTCAAGCGCTCATCAATTTTGTCGCTTTCGTCCAGGACCGCGACCAGACTGGCCTTCTTGAACTCGTGCGCGGCATACTTGTCGATGCGATGTTTCTGTAATCGATTCAGAACGAGATCACCGATGAGTTCCAGTGCAAGTGCGCTCCGCGGCCGCATATCCTGCTGCATTTGAGCGTAGAGAGTAGACGCTTCTCTTTTTTCGTTCTCGAGGATTCCGCGGCTGAAGATGTGATGCTTCGCCGCGTTTTGGGAAGAAAGCGCTTTGCCTGCGACCGTGCGTGGACTTGTTGTGCCTGAGCGATGCTTCTTCGACGAACTTCTGTCATGGATTTTTTGTGACATCTGGCACCTCCGTGCGGCGTGAATGTGTGCTTCGCCCAGGAGCGCCAATAAAAAAAGCCGGGGCGAAAAAACCTGATTTCGCACCGGCATTCAAAATCCTCACAAAAACCCAACGATCGTCGCCGATCGTCCATTGAATTCGAATTCATCATAACATATCGAGCGGCGAATCCACGAGCATCCGTTCGCGGTGCAGTCAATTCGTTCGAACGATGCGCATGCCTGCGACACTTTCCCTGGAGATCCCTGTGTTTCGCGAGCGGCGCATTCAATCGACGTGCAACAACCAAGCGGGTACATAGTGCTGTCGTGGCTGAAAGGGCCGTTGTCGATCACTTCCGTGGCGCGTGAATTCTAACGTGAAGTACCTTCGCGTAGTTTGTAAAATCCACATCTGTCGTAAATATGGCCCACTCGCGTTTCATCACTATGGCACACAGGAGGACATCCACGATCGAAACGACAATTCCCTTCCGCCTGCACTGATTTCCCGCTGTGGCCGCTTCTTCGTGATCGGAAATATCGATGGGCTCGTCCGGAAAGGAGCGAAGGTGGAGTCGCAGCCGCTCATACTGCTCGATTGTTCTTATGCCTGAAAGTAGCTCTTGCCGAACCAAACCGATGATTCGCGCTCTTCCCTCCCTGATCAGTTCGGACAATTCAGCAACGAGCGATCTTTCGGCTGTGCTGAGGTGTTCCCTCTTCCGGCGAAGTGCAAGGGACCAAACGGATGTGTCAACCAGGATATTCATACGCGCTTGGCCTTGCGCTCGCGTTTGTAATCGTACCCGCGCTCATATTCGATCTTCCCGAAAAGGGAAGCAATCTCCTGTTGCTTCCGTCGCTTGATGTATTCCTCGAGTGCAGCGTTTACGGTCTCTCGTTTTGTCCGGTGCCGGCCCACTTTCTGAGCCTCTTCCAGCAAGCGATCGTTAATTGCGAGGTTCGTCGGCATTGTGTACCTCACTGTGTAGCATTCTACACAATGCACTTTGGCGCCGTCAACGTGCCATTGCGAGCGCAAGAGGAAGTCGCGTGAATCGGCAATAGATATCGCGCCTCGGCCATGGCGCAGGGAATGCCGCAGCGATTCCAGATCATCGTCAATCACACGGCATTCGAACTCGAACTGCTTGTCCAGCAGCGGCTCGCACGTGAGATCACATTCGCGATAATCCACGCCGCGATCGGCGACAGTCTCGAGAAACGCTTTTGCGTAGGGGCCGTAGTCCACGGCGGCGGCGCGGCAGCCGAGCTGCTTCGCGTAAATCGCAAGAGGCCCCGAATGGCGCTCGCACATCGAGCAGACGCGGCGTTTGACTGAATGTACCGCAGGATTCGAATTCCCCGCCCTCCGTAATGCAGGCTCATGCTGCAGCCGTCGACGAAGCACATCCGCAGCTTTCGTGGCGTTGAAGACCGCATTCGATCCATCGCTTTGCCACTCCGCTTTGCCACGGACTCTCGACCGAAGTTCGCAGAGAAGAGATTGGATACCGAAGCTCAGAGATACGGGGAAAAGGCACGTCGCTTGCACAATACTTTGTGGCGCTGGGGGAATTCGCGCTGCGCTGCCGTGTAAATGGTTGAAAACAGGCGAACACGGTAAGCGCCGCGGTGATTCATGCTGCGGTCCGTGCGAAAAGAAATGCGCAAAAAAAGCATTGATTGTGCGCGGAAGTGAATAGTAGAATCCCCGGCAGTCCCCAGCCGATGATACGCAGTGACGAAAGCTTGAGGCCCAGCTCGATTTCGTTGCGCCCTCGAAGCTTTCCACACGCACCGTGTGGAATTTTCGGACACTGTACGAAGATACAGGTATGTATTAGTCACGATAGTCGGGGTTGTCCGCGGCGTTAGCCGCTTTTGAGTCATACTGCAAAACATCACGCGCACTCTGCGCGCTTGGGAGCATTAATATGAACGCACGTACCTCTCGCTTTTCGCGGTTCTGTTTTGGTTTGATCGGAGCAGCCGCGCTGGTTTTGCTGTGCGGCCAAGGCGTCCACGCGCAGACTCCTGCGACCAGCCCGATTCAGCAGCCGGACGGCACATTGACCAATGGCGTTCCTGATGATTGGTCGATGCACCATCTCGTCTTCGCGAATGCGGAGAAAGCAAGCGCGAAAGGTATGTCAGAGAAGTTGTCCAAGATCGTCAATAACCCGCGCTATATTCTGCAGCAGAAGCGGCAATTACTTGGGCAATCGTCCGAGGCCGCTGCCATATCGGTCGCCGCGGCAAAATCGAGCGACGCGGCAAACGCGTCCCCCGAGGCCGCTAAAGCGACTGGCAATGCCTCAAAAACGAAAAGTGCGACGACTCGCGATTGGACTCTTCCGCTCGGAAGCGGCGGAGTGGCGCGGAATATGTGGCCGGCAAACTTCTACTCCGGCGACGCGACTGGTGCAGCCGGCCCGCCCCCGACCGGCTACTGCAAGGACGATTTCGTTGTCGTTGGACTTGACGTTGTGAGCTCGACGCTCCAGGCGAATCTGGTTGCGATCGACGACCTGTATACCGGCTCCGGCGGCGCCTGCGGCACGGGCACGACCCCGACCGTGAAGTGGGCTTACAATACTTCCAGCAATGCTAGCGGCATGATCACAACATCTCCGACATTGTCGCTTGACGGCACGCAGGTGGCGTTTGTCGAAAGCACGGGCCCTAACAACACCGGCGAGTCTATATTTCACGTCTTGAAGTGGGCCGATGCCAGTGGAACTGCGTCCGTAACTGCTCCCAACAAGCCCACGGCCGTCTCCAGCACGGTCGGTTGCACGGCGCCCTGCATGGTCAGCATTACTTACAATAATTCGTTCGGAGATACGTATGCTTCGCCGTTCTACGATTTCAACACGGACACGGCCTACGTCGGCGATGACAGCGGAACGCTCTGGGCGATCACGGGTGTGTTCTTCGGAACACCGACAGTCTCCTCCACCGCCCCGTTCGGTGGTGGACTTCAGTTGAGCGGTAGCGCCGGGCAGATCACGGCCCCGGTGTACGATTACTCGTCCGGTAACATCTTCGTCGGCGGACAGGACGGATTGCTGTACGCCGTGTCTTCGACGACGGGCGCGGTCGTTTCGACTGCGGTCGGCAATGGCGGAACTGCCGGTTACCTTGCCGCCGCTCCAATCGTGGATGGATTCGACGGCACGGTGCTGGAGTACGCAGCGGACAACGCTGCAGGCATCGGCGCAGCGACCGCAGCTACAAAAGCCGTAGTTGTTCAGGCAGACACAACGACTCCCCTGGGAAACCCTCAGGTTGCCATTGTCGGCGAGGGAAACCTTGGCACCACGGGCACCCTGACGCTGGCTCCGGGCGTGTTCGATAACAACTATAACAACTACAGCGGTACGGGCGCGAACACCGGTCATTTCTACGAGGTAGGTACCGCGGCCGGCGCGCAGAATCCCGTGCTATACCAGCTTTCTTACAGCGGTGTAAATGCGATTACGGTCACCGGGGGGACGGGAGGAGCTACGAATCCGACGGTATCGATTGCGGCTCCGGGCGGCGGTGGAGCGACCGCGACGGCGTCCACGACCGGCGGAGTCTTCGGCATTAGCGTGACTGCGCCTGGAACGGGCTATACGAGTGCGCCAACCGTTAGCTTCACGGGCGGCGGCGGTTCTGGCGCTGCCGGAGCGGTAACCAACTACAGCCTCGCTACGGTCGGCGTGACCTCGGGCGGGTCGAACTATACCTCGATGCCGACAGTCACGATCGGCGGCAGCGGAACGGGCGGTGGCACAGCGACGGTGGCTCTGGGTATTGACGCTGTGACGCTCGGCACTGCGGGATCCTATACATCTTTTCCGACGGTTTCATTCCCTGGCGGATCCTCGAACGGGACGGGTTTGGCTACCGTCACGGTACAGTCGGTCGGTGTGACTGCCGGCGGTGCAGGCTTCACTTCGATTCCGACCCTCGCGTTCAGTGGCACACATACTGTTGCTGCGACCGGGACGCTGAGCTTGGGCCTGAATGCGATAACCGCGTCGGGTGGCACGGGCTATACCACGCAACCCTCGATTACCTTCACCGGCGGCACGCAAACTGTGGGCGGTCCCGGCGCCGCAGCAGCAACCGCGAACTTGGGCCTTGTCACCGGCAATCCGGTCGCAGGTGCGGTAGTCACGAGCGGCGGGTCCTACGCCACCATTCCGAGTTCCACGTGTACCGGTGGAACGACAAACGGAGGCTGTGTGCCAGTGGCGGGCCTGCAGACGATTGGCGTTACGGCTGGCGGGTCGGGCTTCACTGCGGTTCCCACGGTCGGGTTCACCGGCGGCGCAGATACCACCCCCGCGGCGGCGCAAGCGAGTGTGGGCGTTAATGCGATAACCGCGAGCGGTGGAACAGGCTACACCACGCCGCCCTCGATTAATTTCACCGGCGGCACGCAAACTCCCGGCGGCCCCGGCGCCGCGACGGCAACCGCGAATTTGGGCCTAGTCATCGGCAACGGCGTCGGCACGGTCACGGCAGGTGGATCGTACACCGCAATTCCCGTCGTGACGATTCCTCAAGCGGGCGCGACGGCCGGAACGGGCGCTGCGTCGGCTGGGCTTCTGACGATTGGCATAACGGCGGGTGGATCTGGATACACCGCAATCCCGACTGTAGCTTTCTCGGGCGGCACGGGCACAGCCGCGGCGGCGCAGGCGAGCGTGGGCCTCAACGCGGTGACCGCGAGCGGTGGAACAGGCTACACCACGCCGCCATCGATTAACTTCACCGGCGGAACACAAACTGCGGGCGGCCCCGGAGGCGCAGCAGCAACGGCGAACTTGGGCCTAGTCCTTGGCACCGTCGCAGCCTCAACTGGCGGTTCGTACACATCTCTCCCCGGCGTGACATTCCCTGAGGGCGCCGCGACCGCCGGGACGGGTTCGGTGAACGTAGGAGTCGTGTCAGTCGCCGTCACCGCAGGCGGAAGCGGCTATACTTCACTTCCTACAATTGCTATCAGCGGCAGCGGCACAGGAGGTGGGATGGCAGCGTCGGCGGTTGGGGTCTCCACGATTGCCGTTCCAGCGCCTACCGAGGGGACCGGCACAGTGACCGTTACCGCAGGTAGCGGGTGGACCGCCGGTAACAACGTCGTTATCGGAAGCCTCACCTACACAGCTGAAAGTACGCAAAGTAACTGTCCGAGCGTCGCGACGAATCCCTGCATTTGGTGGGGAACTAGTGCTGCTAACGCGGCACAAAGCCTGTACGCAGCGATAACTGCTACCCCTGCAAACTGTCCCAGCGGCGTTACCGGGACTTGGGGACACACATGCTACTCCTCGACCGCAAACACCGCGAATTCCAGCGTGACTGCGACTTTTTCCGGAGCCAAAATAACCCTTACCAATACAACTGGCGCCACCGTTACCTTCACGACAAACACTACCAATGACACGATATCGCCCGCCTCAGGCGGCATTACCGGAGGCAACGGCAGCGTTGGCTGCACCAATGGAGCTGCGACGGCCCTCACGTTTGCCGGCGGCGGCACAGGCGCGGCGGGTACTGCCGACGTTGTTGGAGGAATAGTACAGAGCGTCACACTGACCGCGGCAGGTAGTGGATATACGACATTCCCCACGTTCACTGTCGCCGGTTGCACAACGCAACCAACGACACGTACGGTAACCGCGCTGCTCACAGGCGTTAACGTCTCCGCGGCCGGCTCCTACACGACATTTCCAAGCGCAGCCATTAGCGGTGGCGGCGGAACCGGTGCAACTCTCGGAACTGTCACCGGCGCCGTGGTTAGCGTGACGGTCGCGACGGCTGGCACCGGCTACGCCACGGGCCCGGTTGCGGCAACCTTTAGTCCGACCGGTGCGGCAGCATCGATACCTCTCACGGTCGTAAGCGGGACGATTACCGCGGCGGGCTCGTACACTGCGCTTCCTACGATAGGTCTTTCGGGCGGCGGCGGCTCAGGTGCGACGGCTTCAGGATCGTACAAGGTGGTAAGTGCTGCGGTTACTTCTCCTGGCAACTACACCGTGATTCCGACGAGTGTCACGTTCGCGGGCACTGGCGGCTCTGGCACGACAGCGTCGATCAACGCGGTAGACGTGGTCGGCGTGAACGTCTCAGCGGCCGGGACAGGCTATTCGACTGGCCCCGCATCGGTAACCTTCGCAACGACCAATGGTTCTGGCGCGGTCGCGACTGTGCCTCTCACGGTAGTAAGCGGCACTGTTACCGCGCCGGGCTCGTACACAGCGCTTCCGACGCTAGGGGTTTCGGGCGGCGGCGGTTCGGGTGCGACGGTTGCAGGCACGTACAAGCTGGTCAGCGTTGCGGTTACAACTGCGGGCGATTACACTACGCTTCCGACGGGCGTGACGGTCACGGGTACGGGTGGTTCCGGCGCGATGGCGACGATTAGCGCGGTGGGCGTGGTCGGCATGGCTGTGACAACTGCCGGAACGGGATACACTACAGGCCCGGTGTCAGTAGTCTTCACGGGCGGCGGAGGCTCCGGCGGGGCGGTTGTTACGGTGCCCCTCACGGTCGTAGGCGGCACGATTACTGCAGCGGGTTCCTACACAGGGCTTCCGACGCTAGGGATTTCGGGCGGCGGCGGCAGTGGTGCAACGGTTTCAGGCTCCTATACGGTAGTCAGCGTTGCCGTGACGGCGGGCGGCACTTATTCCGCGTTCCCGGGCGCCACGACGTCTGGCGGCGGCGGGACAACGCAGGCAACCCTCGCGGTGACGGGCGGAGTGAACGGCGTTACCGTGTCGACGGCGGGGACTGGCTATACCTCGGGCCCAATTACAGTTGGGTTCGCGGCAACAGGCACGGTTACCGCCGCAACAGCCACGGCCGATCTCAAAATCGTTAGCGCGGCTGTGACCGCGGCGGGCAACTACACGTCGATTCCAACAGCGTCGGTGCCAGGCGGTGCGACGTTGACGGCTACGGCCGGCATACTCGCGGCTTCTGTGTCGTCGGGTGGAACTGGGTACACATCCGACCCGTCCGTTACGTTCACGGGTGGTAGCGGCACCGGCGGGACAGGTAGCACGACAATCACGGTAACCGGTGTCGCACTGACGTACGGCGGGGGAGGATATAGCGCTGCGCCGACGGTGACCATCTCTTGCGGCGGGTGCGGTGCGACCGCCACGGCGACGATCAATCCAGGCTCAGTAATGACGGCGGGAACAGTGCCAAACTGCGGCACGAACTGCACGGTAAGCGCTTCGACGATCGCGGTCGCTTCGCCACTCGACGAAATGTTCACCACCGGCGGGGTTGACAGGATTTATTTCGGGTATGGCAACACAACGGTAGCGTCGGCGGTCGTAGGCCAGACCGTCACGAACGGCACGATCTCGACTCCGTCTCCCGCGGCTTACACGGTGCCGGATGGAATCGGCGGGTCGAGTGCGATTGTTTTGGACGCGGTCACCACAATTGCGCAGGCGAACAGCATGTACTTCGTCGAGCAGGCAGAGTCAGCGCCCGCGCTGGCTATTGCGAGCGCGTCGGCGGCCGGATCGTTGGGGGCCAACACCGTCACCGTGACGATGCAAGCCCCCGAAAACTTTGCGACCAATGATTCTGTTACTATAACCGGGATGACATGTTCGACGGGCACCTGCCTTAGTGGGGCGTATACGATTACTGTGACAAATTCAACGACATTTACATTTTCAACTTGCTCTTTCTTGTGCGCAAAGATAACAGCCGACGCCGACAGCGGGACGGCTACTGACCCGTCAAAGGCTGCATTTAACGCTATAAAGCTAACGCAGACTGGGTTAGACTAATCCTCGACGGGTGATTGATGAAGAACAATGAAGAAGCACCACGCGGGAACGAAACGGGCACGGGCCTACGGGAGAAGAAGCCTTACCGGAAGCCCTCGTTCCGCCACGAGCGAGTGTTCGAAACGCGGGCTCTAATCTGCGGAAAACTGGTGGGCTCGGGCGGCAGCTGCGCCGGCAACCATAAGGCCTCCTGACTGTCGGCGGTATCCGGCGGGGCATGGTAGCGTACACTCTCAACGCAGTGAAATGCGAGTTGGCGTTAGACGTGGCGCAAACCTTCGGAGAAGTACGATTGCAAGTGACTGGGGGCAGCATGCTCCCGGCGGTATGGCCCGGTGACCGACTGATCGTCCAGCGTCGGGACCCGAACAAAATCCAGCCCGGACAAATTATTTTGTACTCGCGCAACGGGGGCTTGGTGGCCCACCGCGTTGTGTCGCGGGATGGGGACCGGCTGTTGACTAGGGGCGATTCGCTTCCGCAAGCTGATCCTCCCGTGCCGACGAATGAAGTTGCGGGCGAGATTGTCTCGATTGTGCGGCGGGGCCGGCGCGTTGGTCCGGAGCTGACACTCGGGCGGCGAATGGTATCGTGGCTACTGCGCCGGTCGGATTTCTCGGTGCGCGTCCTGCTTCACTTCGGGAGGAATGGGTGGGCGAGGTAGCGCTCGAGCCGATTGAGACGACGATCGAAATCGGCGACATGCCGATCCTGATTCGAACGGATAGCCCGGAATTCTTCCACGTTCTTGTACATCGCTACGGCGGCTTCGTAAACGCCGCAGCGAAACCCTTGTTCGAGTTCAACGTCGAAATCGTCCCGCCCGGAAAGATCACGGATGAGGAAGAGGTACGTCTGAGCTTCGCCGAAGGACGATGGGTGCTCGAACGGAGCGATTTTCACGCTGAATGGAGCGCGGCGTTGGGCAGTGGAACGATCCGGCAGGCGGCTAGCCCTTACGCGATTGATTCGGCGATGAGGATATTGCACTCGCTTCTACTGGCCCGGCAAGGCGGCTTGCTGGTGCACGCAGCGAGCGCCGTGCGCAATGGCCGCGCGTTCCTGTTCGCCGGAGTTTCTGGTGCGGGCAAAACGACAATGGTGCGGCTTGCTCCGCCGGACGTGACGCTCCTGACCGACGAAATTTCCTACTTACGGAAGACCGCAAACGGCTATACTGCGTTTGGCACGCCATTCGCCGGTGAATTGGCAAGAGCAGGCGCTAATGTTTCCGCGCCGCTGGCAGCTCTGTATCTGCTCGCGAAAGGCGGAGAGAATATGGTCGAGCCGGTGAGCGAAACGGACGCCGTGCGAGGGGTGCTCGAAAGCGTGCTTTTCTTCGCGAAAGATCCGGAGCTGGTTGGGAAGGTCTTCGAGTCGGCGTGCGAATTGGTGCGGCAGGTCCCGGTGCAGCGCCTGACTTTCGTTCCCG
>Ga0302324_100022296_pt1 | contig 12303 bp, 9 predicted proteins | sample Palsa_T0_1_FD_201949 | JGI IMG/M metagenome (GOLD analysis project Ga0302324, IMG submission 201949) | Peat permafrost microbial communities from Stordalen Mire near Abisko, Sweden - Palsa_T0_1 | ecosystem: Environmental > Terrestrial > Soil > Palsa > Peat permafrost | place: Sweden: Abisko...
GTGCACACTTTGATGGTGCTCGAACAAGCTGCTCTGCTGAGTCCGGAATCCAAGGTTCGATTTGCCGCGCTGGTGCACGACCTGGGCAAGGGCACCACGCCGCGGGAGGAGTGGCCGAGCCATCGAGGACATGAGGAACGCAGTGTTTCCCTCATTGAAGCGCTGGCCGACCGCCTGCGGCTGCCGGCGGAATATCGCGACCTGAGCATCATCGTGGCGCGCTATCACGGCATCGTTCACCGCGCCTTCGAACTGCGGCCGAAGACCATCCTGGAATTCATGGAGCGCGCCGACGCGTTCCGCCGCCCGGAACGTTTCGCGCAGGCGCTGCTGGCCTGCGAGGCGGATTCGCGCGGCCGCGCGGGCTTGGAGAACGCACCTTATCCGCAGCGTGACTACTTGCTCGCGGCGCGCGACGCGGCGGCGGCGGTCAAGCCCACGGCGGAAGACATTGCCACGAACAGCGGAGCGAAGATTGCGGAGCGGCTGCATCAACGGCGCGCGCAAGCGATCACTGAGTTGCGTCAGCAATCGCAGGCGGGCCCCTGAGGCATCGGCGGCGGCCGCCCCGGAAGGGGCCGGCCGCCGCCGAGCAAGAACGAGCGCCCGCTAGAACTTATAACCGAAGGAGACGGTGAGGATTCGCGGCCGAAGCGGGGTCTGCTCGACTATGAACTGATCGGTGCTCGTGAAGGTGGCGGCATGGGAATTGGCGAGATTCTCACCGGAAAGCGTCACAGTCCAAGAGTCCTTGGCAACGCCGGTGGACGCATTGACGGTCGAGTAGGCGGGATTCTGGAACCGTAGTCTGCCGGTGCTGACGGCTCCTGCCTCCGCAATCGTGGGGTTCGAACCCGCCTGGGTGAACGAATCGTCGGTGTGGGTGACACCCACCTGAGCAAAGGGGGCGTAGGCGCCCATATTCCAATCGTAGCGGGCGCGCACGCTGAACTGCATCGGCGGCGCATTGGCACTCGGGGAGCCGATCGGACCGAACGGGTTGGTGATCGGTGTGCAAACTCCGCCGGTGCAGTCCTGCGTGATCGGCTTGCCGTAATTGTTGCTGGCGGGATTGTTGTCGATCAGCGCCGGAGAATTCGTCTGCCGGCTCTGGTTCCAGGATGCCCCGCCCTGCACCGTCAGCCCGCTGACGACGCGCACCACGAACGAGGTCTCGATGCCCTTGATGACGAAGTCCTGGCCATTGGTGTTGTAGAAAATGTTGCCGACCAGACCGGGGTCGAAGAAGGCGACCTGGACATTGTTCCAGCTCTCCCGGTACAGCGCTCCGTTCCATTGCAGGCGATGGTCCAGGAATTCCGTCTTCCAGCCGATCTCGTTGTTCGTCAGCTTGTCGGGGTTGTACGAGGTGGGGATGAGGTATTGGTTGACTCCATCGGTGCCCGGGGCATGAGCCGTTCCACCGTTCTGGTTGAAGCCGCCCGGCCGATAGCCCTGCGACCAGGTGTAATACACCATCAGATCCGGCGTGATGTGCCAGGTCAGATTCCCGCGGCTCTTGAAGCCGGACTCGGTGTCATGCAGATTCTGCGCGTTGAGATTGAAATTGTCGTTGAGACATCCCCCGGCAATGACGCCCTGCTCGAAGCAGCCAAAACTGCCGCTGACGCTGCCCTGCGAGGAGTTGTCGAAGTGGAAATACCGCGTGCCCACCGTGAGCGTCAGCACCTTCGGTATCAGGTCATAGTCGACCGAGGTGAAGAAAGCCAACTGTTTCGTGTCGCGCGTGGTGTCCTGGGAGAAAGAGGTGTTGTCGCCCTGAATACCGGGATTCGCCACCGTCGCCCCGGGTGCCGTGCCGACGTTCGTAAAGCAGCCACTATTGCCCGGAGTGCCCGGCGCTCCATCCGATGTACACGTAGGCACGGTCTTGTATAGCCAGCTGGTCTGGTCGAATAGCCTGTTGTCTTCCCAATAAGCACCGCCGATCGCGCGCAAACGCCAATCGTCCGGCGTGCTGAGGCGAAACTCGTGCTGCTGATGCTGGTTCTTCTCCACCGACTGCCAGGTGGCGCTGGGCGAGAAGCAGGTGGATTTGAGATTTTTGTCGACGCCGCCGCCCGTTCCCGGGCCGTAGCACTGATAGTAATCGGCATACACGCCGCGCGCGTAGTTCGTGTAGTCCCCGACCTGATCGACGTTGCGCACCAGGTAGCCGCCCGTGTAAACGGCCTTCAAATCCCCGAATTTGCCGTTCAAGGTCCACGCGGTGCTCTCGAACTTGTCCTTGTCGAAGTTAGGGTTGAACAAGGTCGCTTGGAGCGGCTGCAGTGCCGCACCGTCGGAGCCATTGGGCTGGTCATAGAATACGCCCTGGGTATTCAGGTCCTGGTAGGACTGTGTCAACAGAAAATTCCAGTCCTCATTGAACTTGTACAGAGCCTCGACGCGTATGCCCTGGTACGTGACGGGGTTGATGTCGTTGCCGACCTGGTTGGCGTTGTTGATCGTGGGGCTGCCGGGCGGCACGCAGAAGCCTGCATTCGGCAGGCCGTTCGGGCATTTCCCATTGACCGCCGGATAGTTCGCATAGTGGATGCCGAGGTCGGTGTTTGCGCGTGAAAACGTCGACGGCACATTGTCGATGTAGCCGCCGCGATGATCGTCGTAGATCACCCCGCGCACGGCCAGGGTGTCCGGGATCAGCGGAAGATTCAGCACCGCCGTCACGTTGGAATTCGGATCGCCGCCGGCGGTCACGCCATAGCCCGCATTGACGCTCCCTTCGGTGACATCGAGTTTGGGGGCATTCGTGATGTAGCGGATCGCGCCGGCCTCGGCGCCGGAACCGAACAAGGTGCCCTGCGGACCCTCCAGGACCTCGATGCGATCGATGTCGGCGGCATAAACGTCGAGATTGCGGTTCGGGAGCTGGCCGGATTGATTGTCGAGATAAATGGCCACGTTCGGAAACAGGCCTGTCGAACCGCTGCCCTGGCTGGGCTGCGAGCCGGCGCTGAGGCCGCGCATGAAGATCTCGTTCTGTCCCGGCCCGTTGTTCGCGCTGGTCACGTTCGGCAGGTACTTGATGTAATCGTCGAATGTGGTGATGTTGAGCTGCTGCAGCGCCTGGCCCGTAAAGGCCTGCATCGAGATCGGCACATCTTGCATGCTCTGCGTACGGCGCTGCGCCGTGACGGTAATTTCTTGAATCGAGTCGGTGCTGGTGTCCGTGACCGTCGTCGCCGCCTGCTGGGCATATACAGCTCCGCCGGAGACGCCGCTCAGGATGGCCGCGATCGCGTACGAGAGCTTCGGGTTCGAGTTCATGCTGCATCCCCAGATATGTTGCTTATCGTCGACAAAGGCAATTCCGTTCTCGGCCCGATCCTACCTCGAAAATCGGGGTGCACCTGATCCGAAGTCGCCATGATCCTATCTAAATCCGTCATCCGTCAGCGGCAGGCTGCGCGGATGACGGTGTCCGCGGCGCGGGTGCCCCCGCGCCGCAGCCACGCTCCCGCACATCAGAGGGTGTGGCGCAGGTCCTGCAGCGCGAAGCCTGACATCGACAGCTCCACGCCGCGCAGCCAGGCCATGGCCTTGAATCGCTCCCCCATCTCGCCCGGCAGCATCAGCTGCCGCGCCTCGTTGGCCAGGCGCGCAAATTGATTGTCATCGCCGCCTGCCATGGCTTGCATTTCGCCGTCTATTCCCAATCCGGCGAGGAAATAGCCTTGAGTCGCAAAGCCCGAGAGCGCGAAGCCCGCGGCGCGGGAGGCTTCAGCGAGCAGCGTAAAGTCCACCCATGCCGTGATGTCCTGCAATCCCGGATGCAGAAATGGATCGCCATGCGCACGGTGCTGAAAATGACAGAGCAGGGTGCCCTCGTGCCGCTCGGGCAGATAGTACTGCGGCCGAGGCAGGCCATAGTCGAACCAGAGCGCCGCGCCGGTCCGCAGGGATTGGGTGACGCCGCGGGCCCATGCGGTCAGGCGCGGACAATATTCGGACACATAACCGTCGTCCCAAGCACCGCCGGCCCGCGACAGGTGCCGGCAAGTCTCAGCCATCGCCGGACTCGCCGGCCGCGCTTCCCAGGCGAAACGGCCCTGTTCGATCGTCACTCCGAGTTCCTCGACACCGCCGCGATGCCAGCGAAAACGCGCGACGGGCAGCGCATCCAGCACCTCGTTCGCCACCACGACCCCATCGAAGGGTTGCTCGGGAGGCCGCTCGAGCCACTGCACGCGCGCCAGCAAATGCGGCAGGTACCGCTCGAAGTGCCGAAGCTGGCGCTCGCGCAAGTCCGCACTGATCTCGAGAATCCTGTAGCTGTCGGGGAGCTTCCCCAGAGTTTCGAGGCGCAGCAGCATATCCCCGGCGAGGCGTCCGCTACCGGCGCCGATTTCCAGGATGCACCCTCCTCCGAGCGCACTCAGGATCTCGGCACATTGCCGCGCGACGCAGGCTCCGAACAGGCGCGAGACTTCCGGCGCCGTCGTGAAATCTCCGCCGGCGCCGAGTTTGCGGGCGCCGGCACTGTAATAGCCTAATCCCGGTGCATACAACGCCGTATCCATGAATCGTTCGAAGCTCAGCCAGCCGCCGGCCGCGCCGATCTGCTCCACGAGGCGGGCGTGCATGCGCGCGCAGTGCACGGTCTGCGCGTCGTTCAGCATGATTTCACGCTGCAATGTCATTGCGGTATCGTGTGGGGACATGAAATCCAGTGTGGAGAACTATTCGTTGCAGGGCCAGGTGGTGCTGATTACCGGCGGCGCACGCCGCGTCGGCGCGGAGATAGCACGCACTCTGCACGCGGCCGGAGCCAATATCTTCATTCATTATCGCTCCTCAGCCGCCGCCGCCATCGCCTTGGCGCACCAGTTCAATGAAATTCGCCCACATTCCGCCGCCATTCACGCCGCGCTTTTGTCTGCCGCGGAGGCCCCGGAACAATTGGTGAGCGCCGCCCTGTTGGAATTTGGGCGTCTGGATATTCTGATCAACAATGCGTCGAGCTTCTACCCGACGCCCGTCGGTCAAATCACTCTTCCACAATGGGACGACCTCATGGGCAGCAACCTGAAGGCCCCCTTGTTCCTCTCACAGGCGGCCGCGCCCAGCTTGGCCAGGCAGCGCGGCCTCATCATCAACATGATCGATATCCACGGCATGCGCCCGCTCAAGGCGCACCCGGTATACAGCACGGCCAAGGCGGGGCTCGCGATGCTGACCCGGGCGTTGGCGCGCGAACTGGGACCGGACATCCGCGTCAACGGCATTGCGCCGGGGCCGGTGCTGTGGCCGGAGGGCGACATGGACGATGAGTTGAAGCAGGAAATCATCGACAAGACCGCCTTGAAGCGTCACGGCACTCCGCAGGACATCGCGCGCACCGCGCTGTTTTTGGCGCAAGACGCGCCCTACATCACCGGCCAAATCATCGCGGTCGACGGTGGCCGCAGTATTTAGGATCGCTCCCGCGGCCGCCCTCAACTCATCTGCGGTGGCGGCGCCCGGAGCAGTTCTCGGGCCGTTTCTATGTCGGGCCCCAAAGGACGATCGTCTCTATAAGGGGGAATGAGGGCGCGTACCCTCCTATAGAGGGCGTCGGTCTGCGCCGCCCGGGCCGAAGCTTCGCCTTGCAGGTCGTAGGCCTGCGCCGCCGCCAGCACTTCGATGGCCACGATGATCTCGGCGTTATCGATGATCTTGAGCAGTTTCAGGGCGCCTGGGGTGGCGTGGCTGAGGTGATCCTCCTGCAGTCCGGAGGTGATCCCTGCATCGAGGCTCGCCGGCGCGGCCAGCCTGCGATTGTCGGCCGCCAGCGAGGCGGCCGTGTATTGGGCGATCATGAACCCCGAACCTGCCCCCTCGTCCGTCGCCAGGAAGGCGGGCAACCCGCTCACCAGAGGGTTCACCAGGCGATCCAGGCGGCGCTCCGACATGGCCGCCATTTCCGCCACGGCGATGCCGAGCGAATCGGCCATGAGCCCGAGCGCCGTGCCCACGGCGTTCGCACCCGATAGAGCCCGCGGCTCATCCACGGTGCCCATGACGACGGGATTGTCGGTCACCGATGCCAGTTCATCGTCCACCCCCTGGGCCGCATGGGTGAGCAGATCGCGTACGGCGCCATGCACCTGCGGCAAGGCCCGCAGGCTCAAGGGATCCTGGGTGCGGCGGCCGGCGCTGCGGCGCAGGATGGCACTGCCGCTCAAGAGCGCGCGCAGGCGTTCGCCGACTCGGGCAACTCCGGCCGACACGCGCAATCCCAAGGCGTCGGCATCGAATACCGCGAGCTGGCCGTGCAGATTTTCGAATGTCATCGCGCCGGCGACGTCCGCCCAGTCGAGCAGGCGCAATACCCTGTCGAGCGCAGCCGCCGAGAGGCCCGTGGCACATGGAGTCCCGTTGACGAGGCTCAGCCCCTCCTTGGCCCCCAATACCAGCGGAGCTAGCTGCATGGACTGCAGCGCTTCGGCGCCGCTCATGCATCGACCCTGCAAACGCACCGAACCCTCGCCGATCAACGGCAGAGCGATGTGGGCCATGTGCGTGAGATATCCCACCGATCCGGCGGCCGGAACTTGCGGCACGCAATCATGGGCCAGCAGGGCCAGCAATCGTTCGACCACCACCCGCCGGACGCCCGAATAGCCCAGCGCGAAATTGTTGATGGCGGCGGCGATGATGGCGCGCACCTCGATGGAGCCAAGCGGCGGTCCCACACCCACGGCATGGCTCATCAAGATATTGCGCGACAGCTGCTCCTGCTTGGATTGGGTCACGACCACATCGCATAGCGCACCCACGCCGGTATTCACGCCGTAGGCTCGTACCCCCTTCAAAACAATGGCCTCCACCAGCCGGCGAGCGTCCTCGACGCGCGCCCACGCGACGGGGGACAGGGCCAGCGGCGCGCCCCGGGCCACGTCGGCTACTTGGCGCCATGAAAGCGGCCGATCGATGACGATGGGTGGCGCGGGGGTCGGCGGCAATCGGGGGAAACTCAGGGCTTAGTCGCCGCCGGGCGCATCGAGCGCCAAGCTTCGAGGTCGCCGCGATCGCGTTCGACTATCACACCCACGTCGCGCGAACTGCGGATGGCACCCGGCTTGCTCAGGGATATGCGCACCCAGGCGATGCCGAAATCTTCCAGCATGAGCATGGCGATGTGTTCGGCCAGGGTTTCGACCAGATGAAACTTCGACTCTTCGACGAATGACAGCACGCGTTTGGCGACCCGCTTGTAATTGAGCGTATCGTCGATGGAGTCGGATAGCGCGGCCTTGCGGATATCGGCGCTGATCTCGATATCCACGATCACGGTCTGCTTGACCTGCCGCTCCCAATCGAAGATCCCGATGATCGCCTCGGTCTTGAGTGCGTGAATGAAGATTTTGTCCATTGACCCGTCTAAACCCCTGTTGCTCCGCCGTCCCCAAGCTCCCAATTCGCCCGCGGGTCGATGATATCCCCGCGGTGCATGCCGGCCGCCAATCTCAGGCATCCCGCCAGCGCAATCATGGCCCCATTGTCCGTGCAGAACTCGGTACGCGGAAAACGCAATTCCGCTCCGACGCTGCGCACCACCTCGGCCAGCCGCTCGCGCAGACGACGATTGGCGCCCACTCCGCCGGCGATCACCAGGCACCGGAGGCCGGTAGCCTCGAGCGCGCGCCGGCATTTCTCCGCCAAGGTCTCTACCACTGCTTCCTGGAAGCCGCGCGCGACGTCTGCTCGGATCGCGTCGTCCAATACGCGGCCCCGCAAGGCTACTAGGGCTGCGGTTTTCAAGCCACTGAAACTGAAATCGAGCCCGGGGCGGTCGAGCATGGGCCGCGGAAATACGAAGCGGTTGCTGCGGCCGGCCTCGGCCAGCTGCGCCAATGCCGCGCCCCCCGGATAGGGCAATCCCAAGAGTTTCGCGGTCTTGTCAAAGGCCTCGCCCGCTGCATCATCCAGGGTTTCTCCCAGAATCCTGTACCGGCCCAGTCCCGCCACGTCCACGAGCTGGGTGTGACCGCCGGACACGAGCAGGGCCAGAAAGGGGAATGCGGGCGGATCAGGCTCCAATAGGGGCGCCAGAAGATGTCCCTCCAAATGATGAATGCCTATCGCCGGCTTGGACCAGGCTTTGGCCAGGGCGGTGGCAAAGCCCGCCCCGACCAGCAAGGCCCCGATGAGGCCGGGTCCCGCCGTATAGGCCACACCGTCGATGGAATCCCGGCCCGATTCGGCCGTGGCCAGCGCCTCGCGGACCAGGGGCAGAAGCCGGCGAATATGGTCCCGGGAGGCGAGTTCCGGCACCACGCCGCCATAGGCTTGGTGCATTGCGATCTGGCTATGCAGGCGATGGGACAGCAAGCCAAGATCGCTGTCATAGACCGCGACCGCCGTCTCATCGCAGGAGCTTTCAATTCCAATTACACGCATAATTTTCGGTCGTACCCCTGCCTTAGGCCCATTACCTTTGCCTTTTGCGGGGGCGCACTTTAGAATGCGCCCCCCTGTCGCCGAATGCCGGCGGCCGCGCCATACATTTGAGGTTTGAATGCCCAGCGTTCGTGTTCGCGAGAATGAGTACTTTGACGCCGCTTTGCGCCGCTTCAAGCGCGCCTGTGAAAAAGCGGGCGTCCTCACCGAGCTTCGGCGACGTGAATTCTACGAGAAGCCCACCCAAGAACGTAAGCGAAAAAAGGCCGCTGCGGTAAAGCGTCACTTGAAGCGTCTGTCGCGGGAGAATATGCGCGGCACCGGCGCACCCCCACAGAGCGCCCCGGCGGCTCCGGCTCGAACCCCGTACTAACGGGGTTATCCGCGTAAGGATGTCTCTCAAAGAGCGCATTACGGATGACATGAAGGCGGCGATGCGTTCCGGCGAAAAGGAGCGGCTCGGCGTCATCCGCATGATCACATCCGCCATCAAGCAGCGCGAAGTCGACGAGAGAATCACTCTCGATGACGCTCAAGTGCTGAGCGTTCTCGAGAAAATGATCAAGCAGCGCAAAGAGTCGCTGGTGCAGTTCCAAGCCGGTAATCGGCAGGACTTGGTGGACAAGGAAGCAGCGGAAATCACCCTGCTGCAGGGCTATCTGCCCTCCCAGTTGAGCGATGCCGAGATCGACGCCCTGATCCAGGATGCCATCGCCGCGACCGGCGCCGCCAGCATCAAGGACATGGGCAAAGTCATGGCCGTCATCAAGGGCAAGGCGCAAGGCCGAGCCGACATGGCCGCCGTCGGCGCGAAAATCAAAGCCAAGCTCGGCGGTTGATCGCAGGCGGTCCATGACCGGCCGCATTCCACAGGCCTTCATCGACGAAGTCGTCGGCCGTTCCGATATCGTCGAGATCATCGGCGCTCGGGTTCCGCTGAAGAAGGCGGGGCGCGAATTCAAGGCGTGCTGCCCGTTCCACAACGAGAAGTCGCCTTCCTTCTGGGTCAGTCCGGACAAGCAGTTCTACCACTGCTTCGGCTGCGGCGCGCATGGCACCTCGATCGGCTTTCTCATGCAATACGAGAAGATGGAGTTCCTCGACGCCGTGACGGACCTCGCGCAACGTGCGGGCCTCGAGCTGCCTCGCGAAGCTCTCGGGCCGCGCGACGCCGGCGGTCCCGACCTGCACGGCATCATGGGGAAGATCGCCCGCTTCTTCGAGCAGAACCTCGCGGACAATGCTCGCGCGCGGAAATACGTGGGCGCCCGCGGAATCGACGCCAAAACAGCTGCGAACTTCGCCTTGGGCTACGCACCGGATTCCTGGGACGCCCTCCTCAACCGCTTCGGGCCGCAGGAAGAGGACAGGCGCCAGATTCTGCAGCTCGGCATGATCATCGAACGGGACACTCGCGGCGGCGAGCGCGCGGCCGGCTTCTACGACCGCTTTCGCGACCGGCTGATGTTTCCCATTCGGGATTCCCGCGGACGTGTCATCGGTTTCGGCGGCAGAATCATCGATCAGGGTGACCCCAAATACCTCAACTCCCCGGAAACACCGCTGTTTCACAAGGGACGGGAACTCTACGGATTGTACGAGGCACGCCAGGCGCGGGCGGATTTCAAGCGATTGATGATCGTCGAAGGCTATATGGACGTGGTGCGGCTTCACCAGGCCGGGATCACGTATGCCGTAGCCACCCTGGGGACGGCGACCACCCAGGAGCACCTCAACAAGATCTTCCGGCTGACCAGCGAAGTGGTGTTCTGCTTCGACGGCGACCGCGCCGGCCGCCAGGCCGCGTGGCGGGCTCTGGAGAATTCCCTGCCGCTGGCGCGCGATGGGCGGGAGCTCAAGTTCATGTTCCTACCCGAAGGCCATGACCCCGATACCCTAGTCGCGGAAGAAGGGTCCAAGGCCTTCGAAAGCCGGCTGAACACCGCGCTACCCCTGTCCGAGTACCTGATCCAGCAACTGGAGACCGAGGTGAATCTCGAGCACGTCGACGGCCGGGCGAAGCTCAAGGCCCTGGCGGCGCCCCTGTTTGCACGTATGCCCGAGGGCATTTACCGTGAAATGCTGGCCGACCGCCTCGCCGCACGAGTGGGCATGCCTGCGGCCACCCTCAAGAAGTCGTTCGTGACCGGCGATCCGAATCGAACCCCCACCGGCCGGCCGGAACTCGCCGGCCAGCATCGGGGTCGAATCAGTGTTGGGCGGGGCAATTTACTGACCCAGGCCATCACGCTGGTGCTGCACCACCCTGCCGCTGCGGCGGCGGTCACCGACCCCGAAGCACTCGGTAATATCGACAAACCGGGTGTTGCGGTGCTCAAGGAGCTGCTTTTGCAAGCGTCCACGGCAACCAGCCCCAGCACGGCCATGCTGCTCGAACGCTGGCGGGACCGCCCCGAATACGGCCGCCTGGCGGAGCTCGCCATGGCCGACCCCATGGTGGCTGAGGCAGACGCGGCCGCTAAGGAATTGCACATGGCGGTCGAAAAACTGCTGGAGGAATACGGTCCGGGCCGCCGAATGGACGAATTATTGCGAAAAGCGGAGGAATTGGGCTTGAATTACGACGAAAAGGCCGAATTAAGCCAACTTCTCAAGTCGAAGGGCCGCTCCTGAGCGTCCGTTCAAAGCGTCAAGCAATCAGTGGCCACGGAATGCCCAGAATCGTATACTTGTCGGCTTGCATTTTAATTTCCAGATCTCTAACGAGGCGTCCACCTTGATCAAAAAAGCGCCGGCAGGCACAGCGAATCAAATCGCTGACGAGCGTCAATCGCAACTGAAGTTGTTGATTGCACGTGGCAAGGAACAGGGCTACCTCACCTACGCCGAAGTCAACGATCATTTGCCGAGCGAAATCGTCGATCCGGAGCAGATCGAAGACATCGTCAACATGATCAACGACATGGGCATTCCGGTGTACGAAAAGGCGCCGGATGCCGAGTCCTTGCTGTTGACCGATGCCACCGCGGCGCCTGACGAAGAAGCGGTGGAGGAAGCCACTGCGGCGCTCGCCAATCTCGACGCGGAATTCGGTCGCACCACCGATCCGGTGCGTATGTACATGCGCGAAATGGGCACCGTGGAATTGCTGACGCGCGAAGGCGAGATCCGCATCGCCAAGCGCATCGAAGAAGGCCTGGAAGCGGTCAAGATCGCGCTCGGCAGCTACCCCGGCACTTACGATTTGCTGTTGCGGCACTACGAAACCGTCAAGGCCGGCCAGATGCGCCTCGTCGATGTCATCGTGGGCTTCGTGGACCCGAATGCGCCGGACGAAATCGCCCAGCCGCAAAATCCCAAAATGATGGCGCTGGAGCGCGAAGAGGCCGCCAACGACGATGACGAGGCCGATGGCGAAGAAGACGAGGAAGCCATCGACACCGGACCGGATCCCGAGGAAGCCGCGAAGCGCTTCAGCTCGATCGCGAAGATCCATCATCAGTTCTTGAATGCGCTCGACAAGCTCGGCGCAAAGGACCCCAAGACCCTCAAGATCCGCAAGAAGATCTGCGGCGAGCTGATGGAGTTGAAGCTCTCGCCGAAGATGTTCGATCAATTGATCGACAATCTGCGCCAGCACGTGACCGAAGTGCGCCTGCTCGAGAAGGAGATCATGTTCCTTTGCATCAAGCAGGCCGGAATGCCGCGCAAGGACTTCATATCGACGTTTCCGAAAAACGAGACCAGCACGCGATGGCTCGACAAGCACATCAAGGCCAAGAAGCGCTATTCGGCGCCGCTGGCCAAATTCAAGGATGAAGTGGAGCGCCGCCAGAACAAGCTGAAGGATCTCGAAGGCCTGTTCCACGTGCTGATCAGCGAGATCAAGGAAATCAACCGCGAGGTCTCGATCGGCGAAGCCAAGGCGCGGCGCGC
>Ga0302324_100022297_pt1 | contig 12303 bp, 15 predicted proteins | sample Palsa_T0_1_FD_201949 | JGI IMG/M metagenome (GOLD analysis project Ga0302324, IMG submission 201949) | Peat permafrost microbial communities from Stordalen Mire near Abisko, Sweden - Palsa_T0_1 | ecosystem: Environmental > Terrestrial > Soil > Palsa > Peat permafrost | place: Sweden: Abisko...
CACCGGGGGACCGCGTGAGCGCGATCCGCCACCTCTCGCTCGTCGTCGACGAGGTGCTCGCAGACGCGGCGACGTCGGCGCGGCGCCGCGCCGGCGAGGTCGCCGCCGTCAAGACGGCCGAGGCGCAGCCGCGCACCGAGGTGGGCCGCGCGCTCCACTCGCTCGCCGCCGACCTGCGCGGCGACTCGGGCGACGTCACCTACGCCGACCTCGGGGGGGCCTCGTGAAGCCGCAGGACATGTTCCGCGCGCTCGCCGCAGACCTCCGCAAGGAGGCTCAGCGCCAGAGCGAGATCCGCCGCGACAAGGCCGCGGGCGTGCTCGTGGCGGCGGCGGGCCTCGGCATGCTCGCCCGCAAGCTGGGAGGCACTCGTGGCTAACCTGGTCAAGGTCGCGGCCGTCCTCGAGGCGTTCGCGGATTACTACGAGCAGAACGAGCGCGCGAAGACCTCGGCCGTCGCCGAGGCGCGCGCGGCGCGCATCCAGAAGATCGCGGTCGCCCACCTGGCGGCCCAGGGCGAGGAGCTGTCGGACGTCGTCCGCCAGAAGCTCGCCAAGACGGATGACGCGTCCCTCGACTACGTCGAGGAGCTGCTCAACAAGCAGGCCGGAACGGTGACGCCGCTCGGCGCCGGTGCCGAACCCGACCTCGACACGAAACCCCGGACCGTGAAGGAGGCGGCAGATGCCGCCGACGAGCGGTTCAAGGCCTGGATCCTCGGTCAGTAGCGTTCTCCACGGAGGCAAAGTCAGATGCTCTTGAACACCCTGTTCGACGTACTGCGCGGTTTTCCCCGGGAAGGCGCGATCGACGAGACCTTCCCGATCCACCAGACGACCCCGGGCACGCCGGACGTCTTGCACGCCGGCCAGGTCGTGGCCGTCCAGTCGGACGGCTCGGTCGCGCTGGCCACGACGCCCAACCGGTCGTCGGCGAACGGCGTGGCCACGTGGGTGGTCGTGACCGACAGCACCGACTTCGACGCCTCGTTCGTCGGGAGCGTGACCTGCCTCCGCGCCAACGCGGAGTTCAAGCTCGACCCGTCGACCTTCACCGCGGCCACCCTCGCCATCGGCACCAAGCTGACCTTCAGCGCCGGCCAGTGGGTGACCGCCGCGACCAACAACCAGATCATCGGCGAGGTCCTGGCGAACAACGTCGCCACGGACACGACGATCACCGTCTACTACAGCGGTACCGACACCGCGTCGTTCTAACCGCACCCGAGACCCGAGGAGAAGCACACCATGACCGCCGCATACAAGACCCAGACGGAACAGGTCTCGGCCCAGTTCATCAACTCGAACTTCGTCCGCAAGGTCACCGACGGGCGGACGAAGGAGGCGGAGGCCGAGGGCACCGCCTTCATCCGCCAGAAGCTCCGCCAGGATTCCTTCGCGCGCGAGCTCATCGAGCCGGTCATGCTGGCCGACGACGAGATCGACCGCGACGAGAACACGGACCAGCCGAAGAAGATCGTCGAGAAGGAGCCCGACTCCGTCGCGACGTTCGTGCCGTTCAACGGCTCGGCCCAGCGGACGTGGTTCCGCGGTCGGCGCTTCGCGGTCTACTTCGGCAAGACCGAGAGCCAGCGCTTCACCAAGAACAAGTTCGAGCTGATGACGTACCAGAACGACATCCGCAAGATCCTGTCGGACAACTCCGTCAAGGACATGGCGGACCAGGAGGACACCAAGTTCCTCTCGACGATCAACGCGATCATCGCGCTGAACCCGTCGACCCAGAAGACGCTGTCGGGCACGTTCAACTCGACCGCGTTCAAGCAGGGCTTCCAGGGCCTCGTCAACCGGCTCCAGCCGATCGGCAAGATCCTGATGTCGAAGTCGACGTACTACGAGGCCCTCGACCTGCCGGCGACCAGCGTCGGCAACGACGTGGCGTCGCGGCACTACGACCTCGGCATCGAGGCCGAGGAGAAGCTCTGGGGCATCCCGGTCGTCTCGACGATCAAGCGCAGCATCGTCGACGATGTCGCCGGCGGCACGCGCCGCTCGGCGTACGTGTTCGCGCCGCAGAACTACCTCGGCGTGTTCTTCCTGCTGCAGGACGCGACCCTGTACATCAAGCAGGAGGCCGACATCATCGAGTTCTGGAGCTACGCAGCTCCGGGCATCGGCATCGGCAACACGCTCTCGGTCCAGCGCATCGATTTCCCGTTCGCCTGAGCGGACTTGGGCCAGTGGCCCATGAGACAGTCAGCCCCCGAGTATCGGGGGCTGTTTCATTTGGCCTTCCGGCTTGCTTGATCAGCAGCATTGCAGCATCATTTCAAGATGCCGCTCTCGGCTGAACGGACGCATGCCGTCTTCGGATACATCCTCGAGTCGATTACGCCCGGCATGGCGAAGCGAGTCGTCGCACTGTGTGAATTGTGCGCTTGTGAATTCATCGTGATTCGCAAGAACCTCAACACGACCTGCACGTGTCGAAAGTGCAGTTTTAAGTTGGTGCCGCGGGAACACTACGCACGAGGCGTCGCGCGACGCAAGGCGACCTGTCTAACGACGTACGGACAAGAATCGAAACCCGTCTCCGCGTCCGCAAAGGAGAAGCGGCGGGCCACTAATATGGCGCGATTCGGAGCACCGACACCCCAGCAAAACCCAGTCGTTCGTGCCAAGACCGAAGAGACCAACCTTGCACGCTTCGGGACGCGGCACCCGATCGCGACTTCCGCGTTTGCAGCCAAGGCCCGGGAGACTATGATGCGTGAGTACGGGGCCGCGCATACACTTCAGGTGCCCGAACTACTCACGAAGATGCGAGCAACGATGCTCGCGCGTTATGGTGTGACGAACCCGTCTCGATCACCGATATTGACGGCCAAGCGGATTGAAACGACCTTAACCAAGCACGGAACGCTGGTACCGAGTGGGTATGGCAAGGCGCAGAACGAGATCCTGTGCTTGCTGGACCAGTGGGGTATTCAGAACATCAGGTGTGACTACCGACTAGACAGAACCACGCAAACGCTGGATTTCTACGCGCCGAACGAGAAGCTCGCGGTCGAGTACTGCGGCTTGTATTGGCACAATGAATTGAGTCCGACGCCGCGGGGGCGTGACTACCACATCGGCAAGCACAGAGCCGCGGGCGCGGAGGACATCCAACTCGTCACAATATTCGAAGATGAGTGGACGCGTCGACGTGAGCAGGCTGAACACCGCCTCAAAGCGGTCTTTGGAAAAAACGAACATGTTGTAGGTGGACGCGAATGCCTGATGTCCGTAGTGCCTGAGGGCACGCTTCGGACATTCATCGGTCAAAACCACTTGCAGGGACTGGGAACGCATCCATTGATTGGGTGGGGCCTCCGGTACAAAGACGAGCTACTCGGTGTACTCACGTTGAACAAGCACCACCGCCAGCACCAGGACGCGGTCGTGCTGGGCCGCCTCTGCTTCAAGATGAACACTACCGTGGTCGGCGGCGCACAGAAACTCATCGAGACAGCCAAACAGTGGCTACGGGTAAACAACGTGAAGTCGATCATCTCGTGGTCAGACAACCGTTGGTCAAGCGGAGGCGTGTACTTGGCGATGGGGTTCGTGCTGGACGGAGATCTGTTGCAAGACTACTCGTACGTCAACTACAAGTCACCGCGTGGAGTTCGCCTGTCCAAACAAACGCAGGCAAAGGCGCGCGCGAAGTGCCCCGCCCACTTAACGGAGCGAGAGTGGGCACTCGAGCGAGGTCTCGCGCGCATCTGGGATTGCGGCCACAAGCGCTGGAAGCTCATCCTATAATTCGCCCACCGTGTCGAACTACATCATCACGAACAAGCAGCACAGCATCATGGACCTCGCGCCGCTGCGCGACGTCAGCGGCCACGTCCTGACGTTCCGCCCCAAGGGCACGCCCGGCGACTCCAAGGAGGTCGACGAGGCGACCGTCGACAGCGAGATCGTCGAACGCGTGTACAAGGCGGGCTGGATCGACATCAAGCACAAGGCGCCGCCGCAGCCGAGCGTAACGCCAGGGACGCCGCCCGCGCCCCCGGCACCCGTCGTGACGCCGCCCGCCCCGCCGCCCCCGCCCCCGCCCGCGCCCACGGCCCCCGTCGTGACGCCTCCGCTGCACGTCGACCCGGAGCACTCGGAGCCCGTGCGCGCGCCGGAGCACGTCGACCCCGAGCCCAAGAAGTAGACGCGCACCGACTACAATAGGGGAACACATGGGCAACTCCGCGACGACAAGATCGCCGATGGCGACGGCCACCGCGATCCAGCAGCGGATCGCGTCGGGTCACTTCGACGGGACCTTCCCGACCGGAGACTCCCCCCTCGACGCCGGCAACTCGATGTTCAAGTACGCCGCGCAGACCGCGGGCGGGCTGTTCTTCTGGAACACCGTCGAGCCGCTGGTCTGCAGCCAGATCCACGTCGACTGCGGGGCGTCGGCCGACATCAGCATCTACCTCGTCAACCTCGACCCGACGACGGTCAACACGGATTCCCCGACCATCCTGTCGGGCGAGACCATGACGATCGAGCAGGCGACGGCCGCGCAGTTCATCGCGCTCGACGAGGCCCGCTTCAAGACCATCCTGCTGCCCTTCCAGGGCATCCAGATCGTGACGACAACCAGCGGCGCGGCGCAGATCGCCCAGGTCGTCGCCAGCATCGAGCGGCAGTTCGTGCGCTGATGCCCGTCGTAGCGACCCCCGTAACGCCGAACGTCGTCACCCGCGACCAGGTGCGGATGTTCATGCGCGACTACGCGCCCAACAACATCCTGCTCGACGCGCCGGAGTTCTCGGACCGCGACCTCAACCTCGCGATCGAGATGGCGGTGTCGGCGTTCAACACGGTCACGCCGCAGACCAACTTCACGCCGGCGTCGTTCCCGCAGCAGCTGACGTACCTGCTGCTCATCGGCACGACGCGCTTCCTGCTCATGAGCGAGTCGTTCCTGCAGGTGCGCAACCAGGCGACCGTGCAGGACGGCGACATCGCGCCGATCGGCATCTCCGACAAGGCGGAGCTGTACGCGTCGCTGTCGCAGAAGTTGAAGGCGGAGTGGGACGAGCTAACTCGCGGGGTGAAAACGCAGAACAACCTAGAGGGCGCATATGCGACCCTCAGCTCGGGCTACCTCAACGTCTCGCGATTCAATCGCTCGTGAAGCGTTGCGACTTCTGCGTCGCATTCGTACAATCAACGCTCACCAATGGGCGTCAACATCGACCAAACGAAGACGCGCTTTGGGTACAACCCGTCGGACCTTCATCCAGCATCCGCCAAGCTTGTCGTCTACACGTGTGATGGCTGTGGCAAGGCAGCCGAGCGACAACGCAGGCGGACGATCAACGAGACGTTGTGTCACAAATGTGCCATACGTAAGCCGCGCTCCGCCGCTGCCCAGCAAAAGTTCCACGCCTCGATGATCACGAAGTTCGGCGTACCGCATGCCCTCCAGGATCCCGAACTATGCCGGCGCGCGCACGAGAACGTGACGCCGAGGACTCCGCGCGTATACGCACTGGACGCGCTGCCCATCGACGATGCGGAGACTCGTCGACGCTTCGGATACTCGGCGGCGGCACTTCCCCCAAGCGCAAGCGAGCACGTCGTCTACCGCTGTGGCGACTGCGGTCGGCTCGATGAGCGCGTTCGCCGCAACGTGATGCTGGACGCCGCGTGCCAGTCGTGCGTATCCAGCCGGACGTGGGCGCAACGGGGTCAAGACATATTGGCTAAGCGCGCCGAGACGATCTTGGCTGCGTACCCTCACGGGCTCCCCGCGTCCACTAAGACGTACGGTCAAGCCGAAGACGCTCTTGCAGCCCTCATCGAGGGCTGGGGCCTGGAGGTCCTCCGGCGAGTTCCGATCGACGGACGCAAGTCCCTCGACATCGTGGTCTCCTCGAAGAGCGTCGCCGTGGAATTCTGCGGCCTCCACTGGCACAACGAGGCATCGCCGACGCCGCGCGACAAGACATACCACTGGAACAAAATGCGAGCCGCGGCGGAACGCGGCCTGCGTCTCATTACGATCTTCGAGGACGAGTGGCGCGAGCGGCGACCGCAGGTGACGGGCGTCTTGCGATCGATCCTGGGTGCACCGCACGCGCGCGTCCAAGCGAGGAAGTGCGAAGTCACGGAGCTGGATGCGAAGACGGCCAGGGTGTTCATCGAAGACCATCACATCCAGAGGCTGAACACCTCCCAGTTGCGCGCGTGGGGACTCACGGAGACCTGCACGGGAACCCTCGTGGGCGTCGTCACCCTCCGCCACCACCGGATGTCAAAGGACAGGTCGAAGGTTGACCTGACGCGTCTCTGTTTTCAAACGGACTACCAGGTGGTCGGCGGCGCCAGCCGGCTAATCCGGCACGCGGCGGCCTGGGCGAAGAGCGCCGGCTACGCGAGCATCGTGACCTGGTCAGACAATCGATGGTTCACCGGAGCTGTGTACGAGCGACTGGGGTTCAATCTGGTGCGCGACGGAGGCCCCGACTACGCGTACGTCAAGGTTGACTGCTCGCGCGGGCGCATCCCGAAGGAGCAGTTCCGCAAGAGTCGAACCGGGTGTCCGCCCGACGTTCTCGAGCACGTGCGGGCTCTTGAAGAGGGATACGCGCGCATCTGGGATTGCGGGCACAAGCGCTGGGAGCTGCAGCTATAATCACCCCGTGACGGCCATCGGCAAGGCCTACGAGGCCGGCGCCCGCGCCGCGCTCGCGAAGTTCGCCGGCGCGATGGGCGCCGACGCCGGCGTCATGCCCTCCGGTCCCGAGCAGAGCCACGGCACCGAGCGCATCCAGTACGCGCAGCGCGACACCCCGCGCGACGGCGCGACGCCGCTCGAGGGCAGCGAGGCCGCGGCGAACATGCCCGACTGGCTGTGGGACAACTTCACGACCTACGACAGCATCGCCCCCGGCCGCGCCGACGGCACGTGGGGCCAAGAAGTCATCGGCTGACGGGCTATAATCACACCATGTCGAGCAACCACCTGAAGACGGCGCGCGAGTGGGGTCAGCAGCAGGCCTTGACCGAGGCCGGCTACGCGAACGTCGACGCCCTCCGCAAGGAAGCCGAGGACCTCGGCCTCATCGAGAAGCCGAAGACCGCGACCGCTGGGGCGCTCGCTGGCCTGTTCCAGAAGTAGCCCGAGGAACCCACCGTGCCGGCGCTGCGCGACATGCTCGAGCGTGGCGGGCGCGACGCGCTCGCGGCCTTCGGCGTGTCCTCAGGTCAACCGTCGCTCGGGTCGATCGGCATCAAGTCGCCCGTCAAGTCGCCCGGGCTGCCCGGCGCCGCGAAGCCGCCCGCGCCCCCGACGATCCCGACGCCCGGCTCCGCGCCGGGCGGCGGCCTCGGCGTCGCCGCCGCGAAGACCGCGCACAACGTCGGCATGGGCGCCTCGACGTCGAGCGACGGGGCGGGGGCGCAGGCCGGCGAGCCCGCGGACGAGGGCCGCCGCCAGCGCAGCCTCATCGACCGGACGTTCCAGCAGAACGACGACTTCTACGCGACGAGTTCGATGCCGCTGCCCGGCGCGGTGGTGAGCCCGTGAGCCTGGAACTCGCCTTCGCGAACGGCCAGCTCGCGGCGATCGTGAAGCTCGGCTGGCCCGCGCCCACCGACGCCACGGTCGCCGGCAGCTCGGTGCTACGCGAGAAGCAGCCGCCCGCGGCGCAGGTTCCGGCACCCCCGACGACGCCGCAGTCGCTCACGCAGATCTTCGACGCGCACGAGCAGGGCAAGACGCGCACGGAGCCCAAGCGGAAGCTGTCCGCCGAGCTGTGCACGACGTGCCGTCGCGACAAGCACTACGGGTCCTGCGACGCGCCCCGGAAGATCCCCGAGCTTGCCGGAGGCAAGCGCGCCGACTTCAACCCGGGGATGCTCGGCAGCGACCCGCGGCAGGGCGACGACCCGTCGACGAGCCCGCACTACCACGCGGCGACGACGGCAGACAGCTCGCTCGCCCGCGCGCGCGACGGGCGACCCGCCGACGAGCAGGCGGGATCGATGTTCGCCGACCTGTTCCGGCACCAGGGCATCACGAACAACGCGGACGAGCCCGGGCGGATGACCGGCGGCCTCAACAAGGTCGCGGACGACGTCGAGCGAGCACGGCGCCACGCGATCCTGTTCAAGATGTACGGCGTCGACCTGTCGAAGCCCAAGGTCGGCGGCTGGCAGATGTGGGGCACGGACGGCCACTCGACGCACGAACAGCGCGGCGGCGTGAACCCATACGAGGAGCGCCGCACCGTCATGTCGCCGCCCGTCGGCTGGGGCGACGAGGGCCCGCAGCGCATCGAGCGCGCGTTCGACCAGATCGACGGCGCCGTCGACACGACCAACATCGAGGACTCGAGCAAGGGCCAGCCCGCCGGCGGACCGGCGGTGTGACGCGTGCCCGAGGCTCGCATCACGCGCACGACCGCGCTGTTCCCGACGGCCGTGTTCATCCAGTGGGACGTCGAGTCTGACGAGGCGGGGGACTTCTTCGTCGACGTCGCGCGGTCCCAGTCGCCGACGGGACCGTGGGAATCGATCGCCGCGGGACTGCGCGACGCGTACAACTTCGTCGACCGGCAGTTCAACCTGCCGCCGGCCTCGGGCCGGGCCGGTCGCGAGCCCGTCAACCTGTTCTCGCTCTCGCGCGAGATCTACTACCAGCTCACCGTCACGCCGCCGTCGGGGCTCGCCAACGCGTTCCAGAGCCGGCCGACGCCCGTCGAGCCCGGCCTCGACCGCCGCACGCGGCTGCTCAAGCGCAAGATCCTCCACGACCAGGCCGTCGGCTACAAGCGGCTCAACGGCATCCAGATCGCGGTGCTCAAGCGCCGCCGCTGGGGCGATCGTTGCCCGCGGTGCTACGACCCGGTGACGAAGGAGTCGACCCTCGAGCACTGCCCGGCGTGCTTCGGCACGGCGTTCCTCGGGGGCTACTGGGCCCCGACGTACATCCGCGGGCGCCGCGAGGCCTCCGCGGTCGAGACGAACATGACGGCCCACGGCGACAGCGACCGCAGGCTCTGCGACTTCGACGTGCTGGACTACCCACTCGTCGAGTACAAGGACCTCGTCGTCGACCTGGCGCGGAACGACCGCTACCAGGTCCAGCGCGCGCACGCGACGGAGCTGAAGAGCGTGCCCGTCCACCAGAAGGTGACCGCGTCGCTCCTGGGGCGGAACTCCGTCGAGTACGCCATCCCGGTTGACCCGCGCGCGGAGCCGCCGCTCTACTGAGATCATGGCGAACAAGAGCAACAACCCCACGTACGTCCCGGATCCGAAGGTCCTGCCGTCGCCCGAGGAGCCGCAGCAGGTCAGCATCCGCCCGGGCTCCCGCCTCGCGGTCATCGGCGTGTTCGTCGAGATCATCCGCCGTCGCTTCGCCGCGTGCGAGTCCGGCGGCGAGTTCCAGTGGTTGTGGTCGCCGGACATCAACGCGACGAAGCTGGCCGTCGAGAGCGCCTTCAACGAGGACAAGACGCACCGCAACTTCCGCCCCGCCGTCTTCGTCGACGCGGACGACCAGACCATGGGTCGCGTGGTCCTCGGGGACCGGGCCGGGCAGAACTACAAGACCGGACTCGAGGGCTTCTGGAACCTCCAGACGGTGCCGATCCTCATCGAGTGCGTCGCGGGCAAGAAGGGCGAGAGCGCCGCGCTCGGCGACGTCGTCGGCTGGTTCCTGCACGCATCGAGCGACCTCATCGAGGCCAAGTTCGGCTTCCACGACATGACCCCGGTGACCATCGGCCGCACGCAGCCGGCCACCCGGGACAAGGACCAGTGGACCACGTCGGTGACGTTCACGGTGCAGTACGACGGGCGCTGGACAAACGCGCCGACCGCGCCGCTGCTGCAGGAGATCGCGCTGACCGTAGCTCGGAGCGGCTGCGACTCGGCGACCGAGTACTTCGAGGCGATCGCGCTGAACTGGCAGCGCTAGCGCGCGCCGGGGTCGTCGAAGTCAGGCACCTATAATACAGGGGCAACTCATGGACCTGGAGACCTAAGCCATGGCAATCCGTCCGGTCGTGCTCGTGTACCAGGACTTCGCGACGCAGACGGTGACGCCTGCGACGCCCGACCTGAACTGCCTGGCCGTGGGTCCGGCCTACTTCATCCAGGACTACTTCGTCCCGGGCTCGACGGCCTACGCCGACAAGACCTCCATCCAGATCGCGACGGCGTACGGCGTGCTCAACGGCAACCCCGCGACCGCGCTGCCGGTCGGGTCGAACTACATCACGATCGCCGAGCCGCCGAACAACGCGCCCGGCGCGCTCCTCGACGACGACAGCGTCCAGATCTACTTCGACCTGGTGCAGGCGGTCATCACCAGCGCGTCCGACGGCGTCACGTCGGCCAGCACGCCCAACGTCATCACGTCGGCCAGCGGCCTGTGGCAGACCGGCAACACGACCGTGCTGCCCGGCGACACGATCACGATCTCGGACGGCACGCACTTCATCTCGCTCACCATCGCGGCCACGTCCTCGAACACGTCGCTGACCACGACGTCCGACATCACCGGCCTGACGTTCACGCCCGGCACGGCGCAGACGTTCCGCATCAAGCGCCAGCTCCACGACGTCGCGATCTCCAGCACCTACTGGACGACGAACGGCAACATCGTCAACCTGTCCGGCGGCGTCGACGTCCCGGTGACGAACCAGGGCAGCAAGCTGGTCGAGTACGCGATCGTCTACGAGGCCTACCGGGCCCTCCGCCAGGACATGGCAGAGCTGAACACGATCGAGAGCGAGGCCGACATCATCGCCCAGATCGGCCGCATCGACGCGCGCAACCCGCTCGCGGCCGGCGCGTTCGTCGCGCTGCAGAACACCACGTCCGAGGTGCAGTACTACGGCGTGCTGTCCGACGACCTGCAGGGCCACGAGCAGTGCATCGGCACGATCGCGGCGCGGCCGGACGTCTACGCGATCATGCCGCTGACGACCAGCGTGTCCATCTTCGCGGCGTGGAACTCCGACTGCATCGGTCGCGCGCTTCCCGACAACGACGCCGGCCGCCCCCAGCGGTTCCGCGTCGTCATCGGCTGCGGCACGCTGCCGCTTACCCAGTTGATCGCGCAGCCGTCGTCGACCGGCCAGCCGACCCAAACGACCAGCACCGCGCCAACGGCGATCATCCAGATCACGCTGACCGGCGTGGCCAGCCTGGTCACCGAGGGCGTGATCCCGACGGACATCCTCGACGTCACGGTGACGAGCGCGGCGGGTATGGTCGCGCTCGGCCTGTACCCGATCGCGTCCGTCATCAGCGCGTCTGCCCTCACTGTGAACCTGGCCACGCCGCTCGCGGGCGCGGGCACGTGCAACATCACGGCGCAGATCCTCGAGGCCGACGGCGTGACCGTCCGCGTCGCGTCGGCGGCGCTGACCGGCGTGGTCGCCGCGGCGGGCGCGAACCTCTACCTCCAGCTCACGGACGCCAGCGCCGGGTTCGTCTCCGCCGGGGTCGCCGCCGGCGACCTCGTCCAGGTCCCCGCGGACCCGAACGCGACCATCACGTCGACCTCGGTGCTCACCAGCTTCGTCGTCGCGAGCGTCATCAGCAACCAGCGCCTGCTGATCGTCAACAACGGCCCCGACCAGGCGACCGCGGAGAACGAGCTGCCGCACGGCGTCAAGCGCATCGGCGGAGCGCTCGTCGGAACGTCGACGGTGAACTACCAGATCTCGCGCGCGCTCTCGAAGGACCAGCAGGTCACTAACCTGATCGCGGTCGCGCAGTCGTTCAACTCGAACCGCACGATCCTGGTGTGGCCCGACAAGTGCGACCTGCCGGGCGTCACCAACGGGAACTCCCAGCCCGGGTTCTACCTGTCGTGCGCCGTCGGCGGCATGACCGCCGGCCTGCCCGCGCAGCAGGGCTTCACCAACCTCGGCACCGCGGGCGTCAGCCAGATCTACGACTCGAACACGTACTTCTCCGACGACCAGATCACCCAGCTGTCCGACGGCGGCTGGTACGTGTTCGCGCAGCAGACCCCGCAGGCGCTGCCCTTCACGATCCACCAGCTCACCACCAACCCGTCGACCCTCGAGAGCGGCGAGTTCTCAGTCGTCAAGAACTTCGACTTCGTGTCGCTGTTCTTCGTCGATATCCTCGAGGAGTTCCTCGGCCAGTACAACGTCACGCCCGACACGCTGACGCTGCTGGGCGCGGCGATGAACACGGGGGCGCAGCTGCTGCTGCTCCGCACGGTCGCGAAGATCGGCGCGCCGCTGCTGTCGTTCTCGATCACGAGCCTGTCGGTCTCGCCGACGTCGGCGGACCGCGTGCT
>Ga0302324_100022301_pt1 | contig 12301 bp, 10 predicted proteins | sample Palsa_T0_1_FD_201949 | JGI IMG/M metagenome (GOLD analysis project Ga0302324, IMG submission 201949) | Peat permafrost microbial communities from Stordalen Mire near Abisko, Sweden - Palsa_T0_1 | ecosystem: Environmental > Terrestrial > Soil > Palsa > Peat permafrost | place: Sweden: Abisko...
ACGCCACCGGAAAATTCTCGTCGGCCGCCTGTCCCAGGACCGAATCGGTGCCGGGCAGTGCGGTCGGGATCGACGTGAGTGTGCGCTCGGGCGCCGGGAGGAGTGCGTTCATGGAGTGCGAATGACCAACGATTGATTCTGGAAACGACTGATTATTGAAGCGATTGATACTCGAAACGTTTGCTACGTGGAGCGATTGATTTGTCAATGAAATCCAATGTCTGCAGTGAAGCTAGCGCCATCCGCGGGAGCCGCGTTCAAGCGAACGATTGATTGCGCGCGTCTCTCTCCGCGCCAGCGACCGTAGTCGGGCCCGACGATCGGGTCGCGGACTTCAGGAGCATCGAGTTCGGGCGCGTTCACCATCTGTTCGTTCGAGGACGCATGCACGACCAGTCGATCTCCCCCGTCGTCCTTCTCGCACGAACGTTCGCTCGGACGCAGTGACGACTCGAGTGGCGTGGCGACGGCGGGCCTGCTTCGTGGCCTCGCGCGAAGCCACCGTGTTCTCCCGCGGCGTTCTCCCGGGGCGGCGTATTCTCGGCGGCAGAGCGGGCACAGAGCGGGCGGAGTCCGATCTTCGCGGCGGCGGACCGAGGGGAGGCAGGGCAATGGTGACAGGCACCACCCGACCCTCAGTGGGCCCCGGACTCCTTCCGCAACCCAGAGCCCTGAAGAAAGCGGCCGTCACGGTCGTCGTCGTCATGGTGGCCGCGTTCGCCTTCAGCGCCTGCAGCGCCATCCGGAAAGTGAGGGACGCCGTGCACGACATACGCGGCAACGAGGCGACCATCGATGCCTTCAGCACCACGCTGCAGTCCGGCACGGCCACGCCCTTCGAGGCCATCTACGCCACCACGGGCAGCGCTCCGGCCACCGTTGTCTATGCGGTGCGACCGCCGACGGGTGTGGCGTTCGACGACACGCCCTTTGGCGGGACCGGTGACACGACCCCGGTGCACATTGTGGTGAACTCCTCGGGCGAGTTCGCCTGTTCCCAAAGTGGATCGGGCCGCCAGTGGACATGTGAGAAGTTGGGTACGGCCGACGCGGCCACGGAGAACAAGATCTTCGACTTCTACACGCCGGCGCATTGGATCAACTTCCTCAAGGAGTTCTCGCTCGCCGCCGGCCTGGCCGGTGACAAGGTCTCGTCGTCGACCATGACGGTGAACGGGTTCGCCATGCACTGCGTCGATCTCGTGGCCCCCGGCGTGACGGGGACGAGCACCATCTGCTCCACCGCCCAGGGCATCCTCGGCTATGTCAACGTGGCGTCCGACTCCGTCAGTTTCGAGATCCAGAAGTACTCGACTTCACCACAGTCGTCGCTGTTCGCGCTGCCGCCCGGTGCCACCATCACGACCATACCGACGACGACGTCTTCGTGAACTTCACACGGGAACTGGCGAGAACCATGGCGAACACCAACCGCAGCATTCGGACACGATGATCGCACCCGTGGTCGACCACGCCTGGTGGGACCGCCACGAGGCTGACGCCGATGTCGCCCTGGCCGACGTCCGGTGGTATCTGGACGGCCGTTCGGGTCGCGCCGCCTATGAGAGCGGCCACCTTCGAGGAGCCGTCTTCGTCGACCTGGAGCGCTGGCTGTCCGGCGAAGGCGGGCCGTCCGTCGGCCGCCATCCCCTCCCCGATCCCGAGGTGTTCGCCGAAGGGATGGCGCGGAGCGGGATCGGCGACGACACCATCGTCATCGCCTACGACGACGGTGGTGGCGTCATCGCGGCACGTCTGGTGTGGATGCTCCGTGCCACCGGACATGAGGCCGCGCTCCTCAATGGTGGCGTGACGGCCTATGGGGGACCACTCGAGAAAGGCCCCGGCGCAAAGGACCGCGCCCGGGGCGCGTTCACCGCACGACCGTGGCCGGCGGAGAAGCTCGCCACAGCGGCGGACGCCGCCGATCGGGGGAACATCGTCATCGACGCCCGCGATCGGGACCGCTACCGGGGCGCGCAGAATCCCATCGACCCGCGCCCCGGACACATCCCCGGCGCCTCCAACGTGCCGTGCCGGGAGAACCTGGCGGCCGACGGCACCTTCCTCCCCGCCGACGAGCTGCGCCGCCGCTTCGAAGACGCCGGAGTCGGAGAGGGCAGCGCGGTGATCTCGTACTGCGGCTCCGGGGTGACCGCCTGCCACAACCTGCTGGCGTTGGAGCTCGCCGGCTTCGACCCGGGACGGCTCTACCCGGGCTCGTGGTCGCAGTACAGCCAGATGGCGGACGTCGACATCGCCACCGGAAGTTCGCCGGGCTAGCGCGCGGAAGGGAAGCGGTTCAGCCTTCGACGGGGTGGCCGCCGACCGATCGCCGCATGGCGGCGTGGAGGCGGTTGGGCGTCACCACGCCCAGATAGCGCGGCCCGTCGACCACGGGGATCCAGCGCACGTCGTGCTGGAGCATCTCCCCCAGGGCGGCGCGGAGGGAGGTGCCGAGTGGGAGCTGGACCTCGAAGGGGACGAGGTGCTCGGCGACCGGGCCGACCGGGCCCGGGTGGAGGTCGATCCACCCGTGCAGACGCCGCGCACCGTCGACCACGACCGCCCATCGACTGTCGGACCCGGCGACGGCGTCCCGGGCACTGAGCATCGACTGTCCGGGGTCGACCTCGGGCGGGCGGAAGAGATCGTCGGGCACAATGTGCATCACAGCCAGGCGCCGCACCCCTCGGTCGGCCCCGACGAAATCGGCCACGAATCCCGTGGCCGGCCGGCCGAGCACCTCCGCCGGGGTGTCGTACTGCTCGAGGACACCGCCCTTGGAGAGGACGGCGATCCGATCGCCGAGCGTTGCGGCTTCCTCGATGTCGTGGGTCACGAAGACGATGGTCTTCTTGAGTTCGGCCTGCAGGTCGATGAACTGTTGCTGCAGGCGCTGTCGGGTCACCGGGTCGACGGCGCCGAAGGGTTCGTCCATCAGCAGGACCGGCGGATCCCCCGCCAGTGCCCGCGCCACCCCCACGCGCTGGCGCTCGCCGCCGGACAGCTCGTGCGGGAAACGACGTCCGTACTGTCCGGGATCGAGACCGACCAGGTCGAGCAGCTCGCGCACCCGGGCCTCGATCCGGGCCTTGTCCCACCCGAGGAGGCGGGGGACCGTGGCGACGTTGTCGGCCACCCGCCGGTGGGGGAACAGACCGCCCTGCTGGATCACGTAACCGATCCCACGCCGCAGCTCCACCGGATCCATCTTCAGGACATCGGTCCCGTCGAACAGGATCCGGCCACTCGATGGCTCGATCAGCCGATTGATCATCCGCAGGGTCGTCGTCTTGCCGCAGCCCGAAGGGCCGACCAGAACGCAGAGCTCTCCGTCGGGCACGGTGAGGCTCAATTCGGCGACGGCGATGGTGCCGTCGACATAGCGTTTCTCCACCCGTTCGAGCGAGATCATCGACAATCAGCGTAATCATCACGCGGGGTGCCCTTCCGCAGGGTGCGGGGACGTGCACGCCGCCGATAACGTCTTGCCGTGCCGCTCGGGACCAACCCGTTCTTCCGGTGGAGTTACGTCACCAGCCAGTGGAGCCAAATTCAGGGCGATCTGGTGCAGCACATAGAGCTCAGCCTGATCGCCGTGGCCATCGGGACCGCCATCTCCATTCCGCTGTCCGTTCTGGCGTGGCGCTACCGGGTGGTGCGGACTCCGGTGTTCGCGGTGGCCAGTGCCCTCTACATCATCCCGTCGCTGGCCCTCTTCGTCATTCTCGGGCCTCTCACCGGGTTCGTGCCGCCCGGGTCCTACAAGACAGCCGAGATCGCGCTGGTCGGTTACACCCTCCTCATCCTCATCTGGAATACGGTGGCCGGCCTCGATGCCGTCCCGGCCGACGCTAGGGAGGCGGCAATCGCTCTCGGCTACTCGCCGACCGCGGCGCTCGTACGGGTCGATCTCCCCCTCGCCCTGCCCTACGTCTTCGCCGGGCTCCGGGTGGCCCTGGCGACCGTGATCGGGCTGGTCACCGTCACCGCACTCATCGGGCTAGGCGGGCTGGGGCAGCAGATCACCTACGGCTTCACCATCGGCTACAACACGCCGATCATCGTCGGACTCGTCTTCTCCATCGCCCTGGCCGCCGTGTTCGACCTCCTCCTCGTCGGCGCCCAACGGCTGGCCGTGCCGTGGTCCCGCTCCCGGAACCCGGCCGGCGGGGAGAACTGACATGCACTTCTGGGCGCAGGTATTCGACTGGTTCACCACGTCGACGAACTGGAGCGGCTCACAGGGGATCCCCCAACTGTTCTGGCATCAACTCGAGCTCTCCGCCGTGGTGGTGGGGACCGCGCTGGCCCTCGGGGGTGGACTCGGGGTCATTCTGGGTCACACCGGGCGGGGCGGGCTGGTGGCGGTCAACGCCGCCAACGCCTTCCGGGCCGTGCCCACCCTGGCTCTCCTCACCCTGCTGGCCATTCAGCCGGCGATCTCGCTGAAGTGGAACGGATTCCTGGCGTCGTGGCTGGCCCTCACCGCACTCGCCATCCCGCCCGTCCTCACCAACACCTACGTCGGGATGCGAGAGGTCGACGCCGACGTGCGCGACGCGGCCAAGGCCATGGGACTCACCGGCTCGCAGGTGTTGCTGCGGGTGGAGGCACCGCTGGCGACCCCGTTCGTGATGGCAGGGGTCCGGACCGCGGCCATCGAAGTGGTGGCGACCTCCACGCTGGCGGCGTATGTGAGCTTCACCGATCTCGGCACGTACGTGATCAGCGGTCTCAACACCAACAACACGGTGGTGGCCTTCAGCGGTGCCATCCTGGTGGCGGTCATGGCCGGCATGGTCGCCGGCGTTCTCGGCCTCCTCACCCGGGCGCTGACGCCGCTCCCCCTGCGACGTCACGTGCGTTCACGCCTCGTCGGCACCCGGCCCGGCTTCGCCTGAGACGCCGGACTTGCCGGATTCCGTTTACCGGATCCCGGTTACCGGATTCTGCTTAATTGACAAACCCGATGGAATAAGTCAATATTTCCGCCACTCTACGGTTGTGTGACAGATCGGCGGCATCGCGCGAGGGGGAAGTGTTTGGTCCCCTCCCTATTGGAAAAGGTAGTTCCCCATGCGATTCAAGCGTTCCCTCCTTCTCGGCGCGGTCGGCTCCCTGGCTCTCGCCCTGGCCCTGCCCGGCGTCGCCGCCTTCGCCTCGGTCCGCGCCTCGAGCGCCACGCCCGCCATCATCATCGGCTCGACCAACTTCGAGGAACAGGCCATCGTCTCCAACATCTGGTCCGACGTCCTGACCAAGGCCGGCTACTCCGTGACCGTGGAGCCGAGCCTCGGCACCCGGGCCATCGTCGTCCCCGCCATTGAGAAGGGGCAGATCAACATCGAGCCTGACTACGCGGCATCGTTGCTCGACTTCCTCAACAACGGGACCACAGAGGCGGCCGGGGACAACATCGCCACCGCCATACCGGCGGATCAAAAGGCCCTCGCATCGTTCGGCGTGACCGTGCTCCCGGCCTCGAAGGCGCTCGACACCAACGTGTTCGCCGTCACCAAGGCCACGGCGAAGAAGTACCACCTGACCACCATTTCGAGCCTGAAGCCCTACGCCAAGAAACTCGTTCTCGGCGGGCCGCCGGAGTGCCCGACGAACGCCGGCTGTGAGCTCGGCCTCAAGAAGGTCTACGGCCTCAACTTCAAGTCGTTCAAGAGTCTCGACGAGGCCGGCCCGCTCAGCGTGGCCGCCCTCAAGAACGGCGAAGTCCAGGTGGTCGAACTGTTCTCGAGCGATGGCAATGTGGTCTCCAACAACTTCGTCGCCCTGACCGACAACAAGCACCTCGAAGGGGCCGACTACATCGTCCCCGTCATCCGCACGTCGGTGGACACCCCCGGTGTGGCCAAAGTTCTGAACGCCATCGATGCCAAGCTGACGACGGTGGCCATCTCCAAGCTGAACCTCGACGTCACCGCCAAGCAGGAGCAGCCGCCGGCGGTCGCCCAGGCATGGGTGACGTCGGTCGGAGGCTGAGGCCCGAATCAGTCGGGACGCACGCCGTCGAGTGCGTCCCGCAGGTCGGCCAGAAGGTCGTCGATGTTCTCGATGCCCACCGAAAGGCGGAGCAGCGCGGGGTCGATGGCCAGGCTCGAGCCGGAGAGTGTCGCATGGGTCATGCGGGCCGGGTGTTCAATGAGCGACTCGACCGCGCCGAGCGACTCGGCCAGGGTGAACACCGAAGTGGACTTGGCCACCGCCAGGGCCTGCGGCTCCCCGCCGCGCACGGTGAAGGAGACCATCCCCCCGAAACGCCGCATCTGTGCCCGGGCCGTGTCGTGGCCCCCGTGCCCCGGTAGCCCGGGGTAGTACACCTGGTCGACCATGGGGTGCCCCGTCAGCATTTCGGCCACCTGGGCGGCATTGTCGCAGTGGCGGTCCATGCGGACGGCGAGGGTCTTCACGCCGCGCAGGACGAGGAAGCAGTCGAACGGACCCGGGACCGCCCCGGTGGCGTTCTGCAGGAAGGCGATCCGTTCGGCCAGCCCGTCATCGGACGTGGCGACGAAGCCGCCGACCACGTCGCTGTGCCCTCCCAGGTACTTCGTGGTGGAGTGGATCACCACGTCGGCCCCCCGCTCTAAGGGGCGCTGCAGATAGGGCGTGGCGAAGGTGTTGTCGACCACCAGCAGGGCGTCGCGCCCATGGGCGAGCTCCGCCAGGGCCGCGATGTCGGCGATGCGCAGGAGCGGGTTGGAAGGCGTCTCCACCCACACCAGGCGGGTGTTGGGCTGCCATGCCGCCAGGAGATCTGTTTCCGTCAGCGCGACGGGAGTGCAGCCGAGCCCGAACCGCGTGTGCACCTGGGAGAGCAGTCGGTAGGTACCGCCGTAGAAGTCGTTGCCGATGAGCACGTGGTCGCCGGGGTCGAGCAGCCGCAGAATGGCGTCCTCGGCGGCCAGACCGCTGGCGAAGGCGCTCCCGTGCGCCGCCCCTTCCAATCCGGCGAGGCAGTTTTCGAGGGCGGTCCGGGTCGGATTGCCCGACCGGCTGTAGTCGTAGCCCTGATGCTGACCGACGCTGGACTGGGCGAACGTCGAGGTCTGATAGATCGGGGTGATGACGGCACCGGTCGAAGGGTCCGGCGGCTGGCCGCCGTGGATGGCCAACGTCTCGAAGGCCGGTCCCTGCGACGGCTCACGCGCCATCAGGACCGTTCCAGGAACGACAGGACGTCCGATCGGGTGACGATGCCGACGGGATGCCCGCCGTCGAGTACCAGCACCGCCGGGGACCCCGCCAGGCGATCCGCCACCTGATCGATGGTCTCCCCCTGGCCGATGGTGGCGAGGGGCGCGTCCATCACGGACTCCACCAACTGATCGAAGACTTCCGGGTGGTGCAGAGTGCGTCCGAGGAGGAGGCGGTCCGTCACCGACCCCACCACTTCGGCCAGGGCCAGGGGAGGCTCGGCCTTGACGACCGGCACCTGGGAGATGCCGTACTCCTCGAGGATGGCGATGGCCGTGCGCACCGTCTCGTCGGGATGGACGTGCACCAGCGGTGGCAGGCGGTCGCCCTTGCTGGCCAGCACCGCCTCGACCGTCTCGCCCCGCGCCCGCAGGAACCCGTGATCGGTCATCCAGTCGTCGTCGTAGAGCTTGGAGAGGTAGCCGCGGCCGGAGTCCGGGATGAGGACGACCACCACGTCCTCGGGGCCGAGGTCCCGCCCGATCTCGAGGGCCGCCCACATGGCCGTGCCGGTCGATCCTCCGACGAGGATCCCCTCTTCCCTGGTGACCCGCCGCGCCGTGCGGAACGATTCCTCATCGGACACCGGCACCACGCGGTCGACCACCGAGGGGTCGTAGGTGGTGGGCCAGAAGTCCTCGCCGATCCCCTCGACCAGATAGGGCCGACCTCCCCCACCCGAATAGATGGAGCCCTCCGGATCGGCCGCGATCACCTCGATGGCGGGGTTCTGGGATTTGAGGTAACGCCCAACCCCGCTGATCGTGCCGCCCGTGCCCACTCCCGCCACGAAATGCGTGATGCGGCCGGCCGTCTGCCGCCAGATTTCGGGGCCGGTCTCGATCTCATGGGACCGGGGATTGCCCGGGTTGTGATACTGATTCGGCTGGAAGGCCCCAGGGGTGGACGCGGTGATTTGATCGGCCACCGAGTAGTACGAATCCGGGTGCTCGGGAGGCACCGCGGTGGGGCAGATCACCACCTTGGCACCGTACGCGCGCAGGAGTTGCCGCTTCTCCTCGGCGATCTTGTCGGGCATGGTGAAGATGCAGTGGTAGCCGCGTTGAGCGGCCACCATGGCCAGCGCCACCCCGGTGTTGCCCGATGTCGGCTCGACGATGGTGCTGCCGCGCCCGAGCAATCCCTCGGACTCGGCCGCCTTGAGCATCTCTCTCGCCGGCCGGTCCTTCACGCTGCCCCCGGGGTTGAAGTACTCGAGCTTGGCCAGAAGGTGGCAGGGCAGGTCGCGCCCGATGTGGTCGAGGCGGACCATGGGCGTGTGGCCGATGAGGTCGATCACGCTGTCGACCACGTCCATCGGCGGCCCGGAGTCGGCGATCGGGCACACCTCCACCCCGGCGATCGGCTCGACCGCGCTGTCGCTGAACAGGACGGTCGGCAGGCCCGCCTGGTGCACCTGCTCTGCGATGGCCCGGCTCGCGGCCGCCTCCCCCGTGACCCCCACGAGCCGGGGGATGCTGACCCGCAGTTCGGCGATGAGGGAGGGTGAGGTCGTGCCGCTCGGGATGGGCACGACGCGGTGCGCCCGCGCCGTGAGGATGTGCGGGGCCGGGCCCGGCCCGACGACCAGGAGCACGTCGACGCGGGGAGGCGGCACGACCCGATGTTACTGAGCGCTGCCGACCCGTCGATCGTGCGCGCCACGCCGCCGCCGGGCGATCCTTCATCGATTCGGCCGACCGTGCCGGTACCATGACGCGGTGGGTGCGACCGATCTGCTCACCATCGTCGAATGCGGGGATCCGGTCCTGCGTCGTGCAGCCGATCCGGTCGACCCGGTCGACCTCTCGTCCGACGAGATGCAACGCCTGATCGGCCAGATGCGGGCGACCATGGAGGCCGCACCGGGGGTGGGGCTGGCGGCACCGCAGATCGGCAGGAGCATCCAGCTCGCCGTCCTGGCAGACGGTCCCGAGCGCTGGGGCCAATTGACCGAAGAGGAGCGCACGGCGCGCCAGCGCACGGCGCTCGCCTTCACTGTCCTGGTCAACCCCGTGGTGCGCCCGGTCGACCCGGGTGCCGACCGCGTCAGCTTCTTCGAGGGATGCCTCAGCGTCCCCGGGCTGATGGGCGTCGTGGCCCGCCACCGTGCCGTCCGGGTGGAGGCGCTCGATGCCGACGGCCACCCAGTCGATCGCGTCTTCTCGGGTTGGGCGGCGCGCATCGTCCAGCACGAGGTCGATCACCTTTTGGGCCGTCTCTACCTGGACCGGGTCGAGACCCGCTCACTGTCCTCGTCGGACAACTACGTCCGCTACTGGGCCGGACGGCCGCCTTCCGACGCCGCGCGCGGCCTCGGGTTCACGCTCGGCTGACCCAAGCTCCACCGAATCTGCCCGGACTCGGCGCCGTGGCCGGTGCCGCACCGGTCAATCGGTGGCGATCGCCCTCAGGACGTCGAGTTTTGCCGCTCGGCGGGCGGGCCAGCTGGCGGCGCCGAGGCCGAGCACGACGGAGAGGACGAGGAAGATCACCAGACTCGACCCCGGAATGACGACGTCGGTGATCCCCTGCTGCTTCAAGGACGCCGCGAACGCAGCCCCGAGCGCGGTCCCCACAATGATGCCGATGATGGCGCCGAACACGGCCAGGATGACCGATTCGGAGCGGATCATCACCCGCACCTGTCGACGCTTCATCCCCACCGCTCTGAGCAGGCCGATCTCGTGCGTGCGTTCGAACACCGAGAGCATCAACGTGTTGACGATGCCGATGAGGGCGATGATCACGGCCAGGGCGAGCAGCGCGTAGACCAGGCCGAGCAGCTGGTTGACCTGTGACTGCTGTGACTTTTGGAACGCCGCTCTGGTCTGGATCTTCAAACCTGGGAAGGCACGAAGACCAGCATGGATCCCCGTGGCGGTGGCGTGCCCCGTCTGGGCCGTCGCCAAGAGCACGGCGACGGGCAGCGGGTTGTCGAAATGGGCCAGGAAGTACCCGTCACCGACCACATAACTCCCGAGCAACGCGTTCGGCTGGAATATCCCTCCGATCCGGATCGTCGAGTGGCCCGTCTGCGCGAAGGTGACCGGCACCACAGAGCCGACCGAGAGATGCTTGGAGGTCGCGGTATTCGTATCGATGAGCATCTGCCCGGCCGCCAACGACGACGTGCCACGGCCACTCTTCATGTGGAGAATGACCGTGCGCGCCAGCTGGTCGGTGGACACGGCGGTGAGGTTGGACAGCGAGTGCCCGAAGTCGAAAGCACCCTCGTACACCGTCGATACGGCAGTGACGCCGGGCGCCTTCCCGGCCGCCGCCGCCACCGCGCCGCTGAACCCTCCGGCTCCGCCCACGGCGGAACTGGTGATGATGTAGTCGGCATTGATCGCATCGTCGACACTGGCGGTGACCGATTTCGAAACCGAGGCACCGAACACGGCGATGGTGGACACCAGTGCGATCCCGACCAGCAGCGCAGAGGCGGTCTGGGCGGTCCGCCGGGGGCTGCGCATCGAATTCTCCCGGCCCAACTTCCCCGAAATACCGAACAGGCGGGCGAGGGGGCGGCCGATCACGCTCGCCATCGGCCGGGCCACCACCGGGGCCAGCATCCCGATCCCGATGAACACCGCGAACGCCCCCAGGCCGACGAGTTGGATCGCCGGTTTCGACAGCCCGACGACGAGCACGGCAATGCCGATCAGCTCGAAGAGCGAGCCCACGACGATCCGGCGGCGCGACGACTCCTGGTGATCCGCGTGGTAGTCGGCCAGCGCGGCGACCGGGGGGACCCGCACCGCCCGGCGGGCCGGGCTGATGGCCGAGACGACGGTCACACCGATCCCCACCACCAGCCCGACGATGACCGTGCGCCCCTCGAATACCAGGGCTCCCGAGGGCAGGGTGACGCCGAACACCTTGAGAAGTGCCTCGAGACCGTCTGCGGCCAGAACCCCGAGCCCCAAGCCGACCACGGAGGCCAGGGCGCCCACAATGAACGCCTCGGCCAGAACGGAGCGGAATACCTGTCGGCGGCTGGCCCCCACAATGCGCAGCAGGGCGAGCTCCCGCGTGCGCTGGCCCACGGTGATCGAAAAGGTGTTGAAGATCGTGAACCCGCCCACGAACAGCGAGATGAAGGCGAAGACCAAGAGTGCGGTGGAGAAGAAGGACAGGGCCTGATTGATGTCACTGGCCTGCTCGTTGGCCACCGTCTGGCCCGTCACCACCTCGACGCCCTTGGGGAGGATGGCGGCGATGGCGAGCCGCACGCTCTTCTTGTCGGCGCCGGGCGCCACCAGCACGTCCACGGCGTCGTCGCGCCCGACCTCACCGAAGATCTTCTGGGCCGTGGGGAGGTTGAACGCGGCGATGGTGGCGCCGGCCAGGTTGCTGGCCGTGCCGAACCGGACAATCCCGCTGATGCGGAACGTACGCGTCGGCCCGACCAGGAGCACCCGCACATGGTCACCGACCTTGAAGTGGTACTTCTGGGCCGTGGCGGCGTCCATCACGACATCGTGCGACGAGGTCGGCGCGGACCCCTCGGAGAGTCGGAGCGCCGACAGCTGGGCGTTCTGGTCATAGGACGTCCCGATGGTGGGCGCTCCGCCGTTGCTGATGGCCTTTCCACCTGGTGAGATGAACTGGGCGTAGCCGCTCACGACCCCGTCGGCGTACTCGACGCCTCGAATGTGCCGCACCGTGGACGCGATCGACTGGGGTATCGCCTTGCGGACCGCGCCCGCGTTCCCGGTGGCTCCTGAGAGGGCCGCCGTCCCCCGTACCTCGAAATCGACGTTCTGGTACACCCGCCCGAACAGGGTGGTGAAGGTGTTGTGCAAGGTGTCGGTGAGCACGAGGGTGCCCGAGATGAAGGTCACGCCGAGCACGATGGCCAGAGCGGTCAGGGCCAGGCGAAGCTTGTGCGCGAGCAGCCCTTGCAGAACGACCTTCCACATGTCAGCCGCCCAGCAACTTCATCCGTTCCAGAACGGAGTCCGCCGTGGGCGAGTGGAGCTCGTCGACGATGTTGCCGTCGGCCAGGAACACGACCCGGTCGGCGTAGGCGGCACCCCGGGCGTCGTGCGTGACCATCACGATCGACTGGTTCAACTCG
>Ga0302324_100022303_pt1 | contig 12300 bp, 9 predicted proteins | sample Palsa_T0_1_FD_201949 | JGI IMG/M metagenome (GOLD analysis project Ga0302324, IMG submission 201949) | Peat permafrost microbial communities from Stordalen Mire near Abisko, Sweden - Palsa_T0_1 | ecosystem: Environmental > Terrestrial > Soil > Palsa > Peat permafrost | place: Sweden: Abisko...
TCGCTCCCGGTAAAAAGAATCTTCATGCACCCGAGAAATGGCGGAAGCCTTCCGGCGAGGCGAGCAGGATTTGCTCATTTTCGATTTTCCCCCGCGGAATTGCCCCATTCGCGCAACGGGCGTCCCGCGCACCCCGATGGTACGTCTGCGGTGGAACTCATCCGAGCAACTGAAGGTTTCGGGTTCCGGCTTTCGAGTTCCCCGAAGCCAACGTTCCACTCGTTCCGTCCCGCGCTCGTTACGGAGCCCATTGGATGTTGGGTGTTGGATGTTGGACTTGTCAGGGCGAAGCGTGGGTGTTGGCCCGGCTTCGCCCCGCGACGGCGGGGCTATGCCGTGGCGGGCGGAGCCCGATGTTGCGGCCAAGCCGTTCCAAATGGCGCTTGTCAACGGAAGCCCCGTTGCTAGAGTCGGCCAGCTTTCCTTGAAGGACCCCTCTCTCATCAATGACGCTCGGTAATTTACTCACAGTCGATCAGATCCTTCCGGAAATGAAATCGACCGAACGATGGAGCGCGATTGTCGAGTTGGTCGATTTGCTCGTCGCGCAAAAACAGGTCAAGCCCACCGACCGCGACGTGGTGCTGGCCGCCTTGCGGCAGCGCGAGGAAACCATGAGCACCGGCATCGGCTTCGGCATCGCCATTCCGCATGCCTCCTCCGATCGTGTCGAGAAGGTGGTGGCTGCGTTTGGCCGCTCGACTTCCGGCATCGAGTTCGACTCCCTGGACAACGCCCCGGTGAAATTCATCGTCCTTTTCGTGGTGCCCAAGGACCAGTTCCAGACGCACCTCCGGACCCTCGCGGCCATTGCCAAGTTCCTCAACGACCGTTCGGTGCGGGAGCGATTGGGCACCGCGGTCTCCGCTGGCGAAATCCTCAGCATTTTCGAGAACGACGGCGCCAGCAAGGCCTGAGCGGCCGGCGCATCGGAAGGTTTTATAGCGTCCGCGACGGAGCAATTGGATGTTGGATGTTGGGTGTTGGATGTTGGATGTTGCGGCGCAGCCGCCCCATGACCATCTCCTCTCTCCTCGAATCGAAACTCCGCGACGCTACCCGCCACCTCGGCGCCGTGGAAGCCCGTGTCCAGGCCGCCGGTGACCCGCGTTTCGGCGATTACCAGACCAACGTCGCCATGGTCCTGGCGAAGGCGCAGCGCGCCAATCCACGCCAACTCGCCCAGGAAATCATCACCAGGCTCGATGTCGCGGACCTCTGCTCGACCCCGGAAATCGCCGGGGCTGGTTTCATCAACTTTCGCCTCAAGCCTGAGTGGCTCGCCCAACACTTCGCCCAATTCCTCCGCGATGGACGTCTCGGCGTGCCGCAGCCCGAACGCGCCAAAAAGATCGTTATCGATTTCAGCTCGCCCAACGTGGCCAAGCCCATGCACGTCGGGCACATTCGTTCCACGATTCTCGGCGACGCCCTGGCGCGCATCGCCGCGTTCATCGGCCATCACGTCGTCCGCGACAATCACATCGGCGATTGGGGCACGCAATTCGGGATGCTCCTGGTCGGCTGGATGACCGAACTCCACCGCGACGCCCTCGCCGCCGATGCGCTCGGCGAAATGGAGCGCGTTTACAAGCTCATCAGCGCCCGCTGCGAAACCGACGCCGCGACCCTGGAAAGCGCCCGCCGCGAACTCGTGAAACTGCAGGACGGCGACGCGGAAAACCTCGTCTTGTGGCGCGAAATGCAGCGCCTCTCGCAGGCGCAATTCGACTCGATCTATGGGCGGCTCGGGGTGAAGTTCGACGTCACCCTCGGCGAAAGCTTTTACAACCCGCAGCTCAAGAGCGTGGTCGACGAATTGCGCGCCGCTGGCATTGCCCGGGAGAGCGAGGGCGCCCTCTGCGTCTTCTCCGACGGGTCCGAGCCGGACGGGCGGTCTGGGCCAGACGGGCAGTCCGAGCCGGACGGTCGGAAATTGCCGGAAAAGGACGATCCCTTCTTGATTCAACGCGACGGCCAATGGGTCCCCATTCCCGCCATGGTGCAAAAGGCCGACGGCGCGGCCAATTACACCACCACCGATCTGGCGACCCTGGAGTACCGCCTGAAAACCTGGTCGCCGGACGAAATCATTTACGTGACCGATGGCCGGCAGCAGCTTCATTTCCGGCAACTCTTCGCGATTTTCCGCCGCTGGCATCCCGACCTGGCGTCGAAGGTCACGCTCGCCCACGTCTGGTTCGGCAAAATCCTCGGCGACAACGGCAAGCCTTTCAAGACGCGCAGCGGCGACACCGTGAAGCTCGCGGATCTGCTCGACGAAGCCGGGGAACGCGCCTTCGCCCTGGTCACCGGGAAAAATCCCGCTTTGCCCGAACAGGAGCGCCGGGAAATCGCGCGGATCGTCGGTCTCGGAGCGGTCAAGTATGCCGACCTGCTCCCAAACCGGCAGAGCGACTACATCTTCTCGTGGGACAAAATGCTCAGCTTCCAGGGCAACACCGCGCCGTACCTCCAGTACAGCTACGTTCGTATCCGCTCCATCTTCCGCAAGGGCGAGGAGCGGGGCGCGCTGGGCGGCCAGGCCGGTGACATCGCGCTGGCCGAGCCCGCGGAGTTGGCTTTGGCCAAAAAGCTCCTGCAATTCGGCGAAACGCTCCCGCAAGTCCTCGAGGACTACCGCCCAAACCTGCTCGCCAACTACCTTTACGAACTCGCCTCGACTTTCCATGGTTTCTTCGAGACCTGCCCAGTGCTGCAATCCGAGGGCTCCACGCGTGCCAGCCGCCTCGCGTTGTGCGACGCCACCGCCCGCGTCCTCCGCCAGGGCCTCGGTCTGCTCGGCATCGAAGTCCCCGAGCGGATGTAAGCGAAGATGAACCTGACAAACTTGCCAGCCAGCCCGAAAAAGCGGATTCGTGGACGCATGCCATACCTCGCCATTTCGACCAATGCGGAGATTCCCGAGGAGACCCGCGGAGTCTTTTTCAAGGAGGCCTCGAAAGCCGTGGCCGCCGGCACCGGCAAGCCGGAAGCGTACGTGGTGGTGAAGCTCGATGCCGGGCAGCCGCTGCTCTTCGCCGGCACGGATGCACCCGCGGCGTTCCTCGAACTGAAGAGCATCGGGTTTCCGGCCGGTGGCGTCCAGGGGCTCACAGCCTCGCTGTGCGATTTGGTCTCGCAACACCTCGGCATCCCCGGAGAGCGGATCTACGTGAAATTCGAGGACGTGAAGGCCGCCCTGTGGGGCCAGAACGGCGAGACCTTTGGGTGATCCACCCGACTCCAATACCGTCGCGATCCGCCCCCGTGTTTCGATTTCCGGGAGCACGCGATGCGACTTTGACGGACCGCATTCACGTCGCTATTCGTTCAATTCTTCTTTTTTGCGGAAGATTTCCGCGTTTGAGGTTCCGTCCCGCGACCGCGGGACTGTGGAGCCCATTGGGTGTTGGATGTTGGATGTTGGATGTTGCGGCGAAGCCGCCTCATGTTTTTGCTGGACTCCCTCCCTCCCTCCGGTTGCGGCAAAGCCGCCCTATGTCATCCAAGGCCATCATCACCCTGCTGACTGATTTCGGCAGTGCGGACTATTTTGTTGCCGCGATGAAGGGCGCGATCCTGTCGGTGCAACCCGAGGTGACATTCGTGGACCTGTCGCATGAAATCCCGCCGCACGATGTCGCCGCCGCAGCGTTCACGCTGCTCGCCTGTTACCGCGATTTTCCGGCCGGAACGACCCATCTCGGCGTCGTCGATCCGGGCGTCGGTTCCGCGCGGCGTCCGATCGCCATCAACGCCGGCGGGTACGGGTTCGTCGGCCCGGACAATGGACTTTTCAGTTATGTCCTGGACCGCGAAGCGGACGCGCGCGTCTTTCATCTCAACCGGCCGAAGTATTTCCGCTCCAATCCGAGCACGACCTTCCATGGGCGCGACATCTTCGCCCCGGTGGCCGCCGCGCTCGCCAGCGGCGTCGCGATTCTCGAGCTGGGCGAGGAAATCAACGACCCGGTACGTCTTGGTTCCCCCGCGCGCTGCGAGCGCGCGAGCGATGGGACGTGGAATGCCGTGATCCTGCACATCGATCGCTTCGGCAACTGCATCAGCAATCTCGCGCGGGAAACGATTCCGGCGGACGCCGCGCGCACGCTGACGATTGAAATCAACGGGCATCTGATCCGAAAACTGCACCGCTGCTACGCCGACGCTGCGAACGCCCCTGGCGAGATATTCGCCATCTGGGGCAGCGCCGGCTTTCTCGAGCTTTCCGCCTACTGCGACTCCGCAGCGCAGCGGCTCAAAGCGACCCGCGGAAGCTCGATGCGTGTGACGCTGGTAGTGTAGGGCCGGACGGGACGCGACGTAGGAAAAGCGAAACCTCGCGCATTTCGCAAAAACCGTGTCCAAAATGCCTTTTCACAAACCTTCTGGCTCCAAACATGGATGCCCATCCCCCTGATCCGACGGCTGATACCGAGGCGTACCTGCGGCTTTTGACCCAGCATGACCGCTGGCTGGCGACGTATGTCTACAGCCTGGTGGCCAGTTCGGCCGATGCGCAGGACATCCTCCAGGAGGTAAAGGTCACGATGTGGAAGCACTTCGCGAAATTCGAAGCGGGCACGAATTTTCGCGCCTGGGCGCGCCAGATCGCCACGAACCAGATTTTGAATTATCGGCGGGCGTCCCAGAAGCACCTGAACTCGCAATTGGAAGAGGACTTCATCGAGGCCGTGGCTGCGGAGATCGATCGGCGCGCGGACGTGCTCGATCGGAAGGCCGATGCCCTGCGGGTTTGCCTGCGCAAACTACCGGAGACGCACCGCAAGATTGTGGTCTGGCGCTATTTCGAGGATTGTGGCGTCGAAGAGATCGCCGCGAAGAGCGAACGGTCGGTCGAAGCGGTTTATCGGCTGCTCAGCCGCATTCGCGCGGTGCTCAGTGAGTGCGTGAGCCGCCAGCTTGGGAACCCTCAGACGACATGAAGGACCAGCAACCAGATGAGCGGATCGACCGGGCGATTGAAGGGTTGCTTTCGGCCGAGGAACTGCGGCAGTTCAAGGCGGATGTGATTGGCGACGGCGACTTGCGCGCGGCGTATGTGGACGGTCTGTGGTTGCACTCGTCGCTCCGGGCGCAGCGTGAAACTTTGATGGAAGTGCTCCAGGAGCCGGCCCCGGAGAAGATCGTTCGGCGCTGGCCGGTGGCGGTGTGGGCCGCGGCGGCGGCGGCCTGTGTGACGCTGGCGGCGAGCATCTGGACGTTTGGCAAGGGCACGATTTATCACCGGCCGGTGGCCACATTGGTGCAGGCCGAGAATTGTAAATGGGCGGGCTCCGAGTTGCCCACGGCGGTCAATTCGAAGCTCGGCACGGGCACGCTGGCGCTCGTTGAAGGCATTGCCACCCTCAAGTTCGAAAGCGGCGCGACGGTCACCCTCGAAGCGCCGACCAAATTGCTGGTGCGCGACGCCATGCACTGCCGTTTGATTGAGGGCACGGTGACCGCCGAGGTGCCGGAGCCGGCGCACGGATTTACGATCGACACGCCGGATATCAAGGTCGTCGACCTCGGCACGCGCTTTGGCGTGACGGCGGGGGCGGCGGGCAATTCGCAGGTGCGCGTTTTCCAGGGCGCGGTGGAAGTCGGCGGTCTGCGCGACGACAAGCTACAGCGGCTCACCGAAGGCAAAGGGATGAACGTCAGCTCCGGCAATACCCCGGCCGGGCAGGAGCCGGTGCACGGCCAGCTGGTGCAGGAAGCCGGCGGCTGGATGTCGATCCCGACTTCGTTCGGCCGCGGGAAGGATGGCTACGCACGCCGCGGAGACACGGGGGCGCCATTCGGCATGCAGCCAGTGATCATCGTGAAGCACACCGACATCGCCGCGGGCCGCAAGAATGAACGCCGGGCGATCGTCACGTTCGATGTGTCGCAAGTTCCCACGGCCGGAGTGGGCGAAGCGCAGATCGTTCTGGATCCCGTGCCGAGCGGCTTCGGTTTTTCGGCGCTCGTCCCCGACTCGCACTTCGCGATCTATGGCATCACTGACGAATCGCTCGACGATTGGAATGAAAAGGAAGTGCGCTGGGAGTCGCTGCCGGGTTGCACTGACGACGGGCCGAATCCCAACCAGACAGAGCGGCTGGCGGATTTCTGGATTCCACGTGGCGGGACGGGTGGCGCGATCACGGTGCGCGGAGAAGCGCTGGCGGATTTCATCCGCCGCGATACCAACGGTCTGGTGAGCTTTCTGATTGTGCGCGAAACGGGTGAATCCGATCCGAATGGCCTGGCGCACGGGTTTGCTTCCAAGGAACACCCCACCGCCAGGCCGCCGACTTTGCGGATCAAACTTTTCCCTTCACAGCCATGAAGAAAGGCGACGCAGCCGAGAAAACAGGTAGGGACGGCTGGCCTCAGCCTTCCTCGCGGACTGCCCGCTCCCGGCGCACTGGGGCCAGTGCGCCCTACCGTCACCTCTCTCCCATCATAAAGAAACTCTCGATTCTGTTCGCCTGTTTCGTGTCCGCCGCCGCGTTGGCCGCGGACGATGAGGCGCAGCGGGAAGGGGCGAAATTCTTTGAGAATGAGGTCCGGCCAATTTTGGCGCAGCATTGTTTCGAGTGCCACGGCGAGAAGAAGCAAAAGGGCGGGTTGCGGGTTGATCACATCGGCTACCTCAAGACGGGCGGCGATACCGGGCCGGCGCTGGTGCCTGGCAAGCCCGAGGAATCGCCGATGATCGAGGCGGTCCATTACCAAAACAAAGATTTCCAGATGCCGCCCAAGCAAAAACTCCCGGAGGCGGAAATCGCGGTGCTCGAGAAATGGATCAAGATTGGCGCGCCGTGGCCGGAGGACGCGGCGGGCAAAATCACCGTCACCGACGGCGGATTCACCGAGGAGCAGCGCAAGTTCTGGTGTTTCCAGCCGCTGGCGAAGGTGGCGCCACCGCAGGTGGCGAGCGGCTGGGTGCGCAATGACGTCGACCGGTTCATCGCGCAAAAGCAGGCCGAATGGCAGCTCGACCCGGCGCCGGAGGCGGATCGGCGCGAACTCGTCCGCCGCGTCTACTTCGACCTGCACGGACTGCCACCCACGCCGGCGCAGATCGATGCCTTCGTGAACGACCCATCCCCCGACGCCTACGAGAAGCTGATCGACGCGCTGCTGGCCAACCGGCGGTACGGTGAGCGCTGGGCGCAGCATTGGCTTGATCTGGTGCGCTATGCCGAGAGCGACGGTTACAACGCCGACGAATATCGGCCGGCGGTGTGGCCGTATCGGGATTGGGTCATCAAAAGCCTGAACGACGACATGCCCTACGACCAGTTCGTGCGTGAGCAACTCGCGGGCGACGAGATGGCACCCAACGACCCGAACGTGCTGATCGCCACCGAGTACCTGCGCAATCCGATCTACGAGTGGAACCAACGCGACGTGCGGGGGCAGTGGGAGATCATTCTCAACGACATCACCGACACGAGCGGCGAGCTGTTTCTTGGCCTGAGCTTTGGCTGCGCGCGCTGCCACAATCACAAGTTCGATCCAATCTTGCAGAAGGATTACTTTCGCCTGAAAGCGTTCTTCGCGCCGGTGCACTGGCGCGATGACCTGAAGCTGGCGACGCCGGAGCAAAAAGCGCGTCACGACGAGCAACAGGCGGCCTGGGAGGCGGCGACGGCGGACATCCGGGCGCAGATGGACGCGCTGACCAACCCGCTGGTCCAACCGAAGGTCCAGCATGCCATCGCGAAGTTCACCGACGATTTGCAGGCCATCATCCGGAAAACGCCCGAGGAGCGCGACGCGATGGAAACGCAACTCGCCGGGTTGTGCGAACGGCAGATGGAGCGCGAACGCCGGACGTTCGATGCGGTGAAGGGCCTGAAGAGCGAAGCAGACAAGATGAAGTACCAGCAACTCGCGGCGCAGTTGAAGCAGTTCGACAATCTCAAGCCGAAGCCTCTGCTGGATGCCTTCGTGGCCACGGATGCCGGGCCGAAAGCGCCGCCGATCACCATGAAGACGCGCAAGGGCGACCAGGAGATCGCGCCGGGATTTCTGACGTTGCTCGAGCCCGGAGATCCGGCGATCAAACCGATCGGCAACTCCACCGGCCGCCGCACGGCGCTGGCGAATTGGATCACGCGGCCGGACAATCAACTCGCGACCCGGGTGATCGTGAACCGGGTGTGGCAGTATCACTTCGGTCGCGGTATCGTCGCGACCGCCAGCGATTTCGGCAAACTCGGGGAAGGGCCCTCGCATCCCGAATTGCTCGACTGGCTCGCGGAACGTTTCGTTGCCGAAGGCTGGAGCCTGAAGAAGTTGCACCGCGCCATCATGCTCTCGGCGGCGTATCGGCAAACCGCGCGACGGAAGATGCCGGAAGTCGCGGCGAAGATCGATCCGGCCAACCGGTATCTGTGGCGCTTCAATCCGCACCGGCTCGATGCGGAAGAAGTGCGCGATGCGATGCTCGCGGCGAGCGGTGAACTCGACTTCAAGGCGGGCGGCCCGGCGGAAGATGGCAACTCGACCCGTCGCTCGATCTACACGATGAAGAAGCGCAACAACCAAAACGAACTGTTGCGCAGCCTCGACGCACCGGCCGGCTTTGCCAGCATCGCGGATCGCCAGAGCACGACCACTCCCACCCAAGCGCTGCTGCTCCTCAACGGCGACTGGCCGCTGCAGCGCGCGCGCAAGCTGGCCGCGCGTTCCGACAAACTCGAAGACATCTGGACGTTCGCGCTCGGGCGTCCGCCGACGGAGAGCGAGCGGCAAACCGCCGAGGCCTTCCTGAAGCGGCGCACCGGCGCGGCCAATGTGCGCACGGCGGCGGCTGGCGATTCCCCGGAGAGCGCCGGTGAATTCAAGGAGAACACTCCCCAGGAGCGCCTGCTTGTGCAGACGCCGGAGAAGGAAGGGGACGAGTTCACCGTCGAGGTCATTTTCACCCTCAACAGCATCGACGCGAATGCGGCGGTGCGCACCGTCGCTTCGCGCTGGACGGGCGGGAAGGACAGCATCGAGTCCTTCGGCTGGAGCCTCGGCGTGACCGGCGAGAAATCGCGCTTCAAGCCGCGCAATCTCATCATGCAACTCGTGGGCGAGGACGACAACGCCAACATCGCCTACGAAGTGGCGCCGTCGAATCTGCGCATCGAATTGGGCCGGCGGTATCATGTTGCCGCCACGGTTTCGTGCCTGGACCACACGGTGACCTTCCGGGTGCAGGACCTCAGCCAGCCAGGCGCGCCGGTGCAGAGCGCGGTAGCGCCGCAACCCGTCCACGCCAGGCTCAGCGGAGGCGTATCGTCGCTGGTCGTCGGCGGTCTCAACAAGCGCACGCCTCCGCATCAATGGGACGGTCGCATCGAGGCGGTGCGCCTCGCGACCGGCAAGGCTCCGGATGGCCTGCCCGGCGCCGATCCGGAAAAATGGCTTCCGGCCCTGGTTAACTGGACCGCCGCCCTCGGGCCGAGCCAGCAATTTGCCTGGTCGGGCACGGACAGCAAAGCCGCCGATGCGGCCGATCCCTCCCACCAGGCCTTGGACGACCTCTGCCAGGTGCTCTTGAATACCAACGAATTCTTCTACCTCCACTAACCGCCGTGCCTTGCCATAATATCGATTATCCAACATCCCGCCGCGAGTTCCTCCGCCGTGCCGGTTGCGGCTTTGGCGCCGTGGCCCTCGCCGCCCTCATGCGTGACACCGTGCTCGCGGCCCCGAACGCGGAACCGACTGAGGCAACCCGGCTTCCCGACCACGCGCCTCGCGCCAAAAACGTCATCTTTCTTTTCATGGAAGGCGGCCCGAGCCACCTGGACACTTTTGATTACAAACCGCTGCTCAACCAACTTGCCGGGCAGCCGTTGCCGCCGAGTTTCAAGCCGCCGCTCACCGCCATGGGTGAATCGAAATCCGCGTTGCTCGAGTGCCAGCGCACCTGGAAGCAGCACGGCCAGGGCGGGCTCTGGATATCCGATTGGTTCGAAAAAGTCGCCGGGCACGCCGACGACCTCGCCGTCATCCATTCCTGCGCCTCCGACGGCATCAACCACGCCGGCGGCGTTTGCCAGATGAATACCGGCTCGGTCTTTGGCGGACGGCCTTCGCTCGGCGCCTGGGTTTCCTACGGGCTCGGCACGGAGAACAAAAATTTACCGGGATTCGTCGTCATCAAGGACAGCGAAGGCACCGTGGTAAACGGGGTGCGGAATTGGGGCAGCGGGTTCATGCCTGCGATTTACCAGGGCGTGGAATTCAATTCCGACGGGGTGCCGATCAAGTACCTCGACAATCCGAAGGGAGTGACGGCCGAGCGGCAGCGGGAAAAACTCGATCTGCTCGCGGAGTTCAACCGGCAGTACGATGCCACGCGCACGGACAACACCGAACTCGAGGCCCGCATCCGCGGCTATGAACTCGCCTACCGCATGCAAGCCGAGGCCCCGCAGGTCGTCGACTTGAGCAAGGAAACCGAGGCCACAAAGCAGCTCTACGGCCTGGACCACGAGGAGACCGCCGTCTTTGGCCGCAACTGTCTGCTGGCGCGCCGGCTCGTCGAGAACGGCGTGCGTTTCGTGCAACTCTACAGCGGCGCGGGCAGCAAGTGGGACAGCCACAAGGGCATCGAGAAACTTCACTCCAAGCTCTGCCGCTCGGTCGACCAACCCATTGCGGGACTGCTTGGTGATCTGAAAATGCGCGGTCTCCTCGACGAGACCCTGGTCATTTGGGGCGGAGAATTTGGCCGCACGCCGATGAGCGAACAGGGCGATGGCCGCGATCACAACCCGACGGGCTTCACCATGTGGATGGCCGGCGGCGGCGTGAAGGGCGGGCGGGTGTATGGGGCGACGGACGAGCTTGGCCTCTACGCGGCCGAGGACCGGCTGCACGTTCACGACTTGCACGCCACGATCCTGCACCTTCTCGGTGTCGATCACACCAAGCTCATCTACGCGAACAAGGGGCGCCCCGAGCGCATCGACATCAACGACGGCCACGCTTACCAGAAGATCGCGGGTTGAACGCTGCGGGGACTCCCGTCATTCTATGCGGAGCGAAAGCCGGCTTCCCGCGAGACGCCCATGGCGAAACGCGGGCAAATCTCTGATCTTCTTGCGAATGAAATCCCTCCTGTCCTCTACCGTTTTCCTCCTCCTCGCGCTGGCAGCTTCTGCCGCGGATTGGACGATCACCACCTTCGCCGGCAACGGAAGCCAGGGATTCAACGGCGACGGCGGGCCGGCCACGCTGGCGGAGATCGATCATCCATGTGGTCTGACGCGCGGCCCGGATGGGGCGCTGTATTTCTGCGAATATGGCGGGCAACGCATCCGCAAGGTGACAAGCGACGGGAGGATCCACACGGTTGCTGGTATCGGAGCCAAGGGCTATGGGGGTGATGGTGGACCGGCGAAGCGGGCGACCTTCAATCAGCCGCACGAAATTCGCTTCGACCGCGCCGGCGATATTTACGTCGCGGACATGCAGAATCACGCCATCCGCAAGGTGAACATGAAGACCGGCATTATTACGACCATCGCCGGCACCGGCGATGCGGGTTACGACGGTGATGGCGGCCCCGCGGTGCAAGCGCAACTGAACCAGCCCCACAGCATCCAGTTTGGTCCCGACGGCGCGCTCTACATCAGCGACATGGGGAACAACGCCGTCCGGAGAGTGGACATGAGCACGGGCTTGATTTCGACCTTCGCCGGCACCGGAAAACCGGGCGAGACACCGGACGGCGCGCCCATTGAGGCCACGCCGCTGAACGGCCCGCGGGCGCTGGATTTCGACAAGCAGGGCAACCTGTGGCTCGTGACCCACGAGAGCAACCAGGTCCTGAGATTCGATGCCAAAAACGCCACGATTCAGATCATGGCAGGCTCGGGCCAAAAGGGGTTCACCGGCAATGGCGGTCCCGCACGGGAAGCGTCGCTCTTCGGCCCGAAAGGCCTCGCCATCGATGTGGAGGGAAATATCTGGCTCGCCGATACCGAGAATCACAGTATTCGGGTGATCATGGCCAGGACCGGCACGCTCGAACTCGCGGCTGGAACCGGAGTCAAAGGCGACGGTCCCGATGGCGCTCCACTTCGCTGTCGATTGTCGCGGCCTCACGGCATCTTCATCGACGCGGATGGATCGGTCTTCATCGGCGACAGCGACTCGAATTGCGTCCGGGTGCTGCGGCGGAAGTGAACTGGCCCGCGTCAAGCTTCCGGCTCTCGGCGTCATTCCTTTACTAAGAGCAACGGTGTTGATGTCGAGGAGGATTTTAGAGCGTTGTGGAGGTGGTGTGGGGAGGGA
>Ga0302324_100022304_pt1 | contig 12300 bp, 9 predicted proteins | sample Palsa_T0_1_FD_201949 | JGI IMG/M metagenome (GOLD analysis project Ga0302324, IMG submission 201949) | Peat permafrost microbial communities from Stordalen Mire near Abisko, Sweden - Palsa_T0_1 | ecosystem: Environmental > Terrestrial > Soil > Palsa > Peat permafrost | place: Sweden: Abisko...
CCGACCCGGCCATCAAGGCACTGACGGTCGATCAGATCATTGCAACCATCAAGAACGGCAAAGACAAGATGCATCCCGTTCCCGGACTCACCGATCCGCAGATCAAGGACGTGGCGATCTTCTATCACGGGCTGAAGTAGCCGGAACAGTCGCGTGCGGGGGTAAAGGTGGCAGCGTTTCAAAAATTCCGCGAGAGCTGGGTAAGGCCCGCTCTCTTCTTCGGCAACAATCCCATCAGTCTGGCCGGTGGCGCGATTACCAGCGCTTCCGGCGTCACTATGATCGGCTACTGGCTGGTCGAGATTGTTGGCCGCGTCAATGACAACCCGTATCTCGGCATCATCTTCTTTCTGATTTTGCCGGCGCTGTTTATCGGCGGCTTGATTCTCATCCCAATCGGCGTTTTTCTGCGCCGCAGAAGGTTAAAAAAGGCAGGCGGAATTCCTGCCCAGTTTCCCAAAATCGATCTCAACGATCGCATGTTTCGCCACGGTCTGGATATCGTTCTGGTGGCCACGATCGTCAATCTGCTCATCGTAGCGGTGGCCAGTTATCGCGGCGCCGCCTACATGGATTCGCCGCAGTTCTGCGGGCAGTCGTGTCACGTCATGCATCCTGAATACACGGCCTACAAAATCTCAGCGCACTCGCATGTGGCGTGCGTGGAATGCCATATCGGCTCGGGCGCGGGCTCGTATGTTCGAGCCAAGGTGAATGGAACCAAACAACTCATCGAAGTCACATTTCATCCCGTGGCGCATTTCGCCCCCAAGTACATTCCTGACTATCCCACGCCGATCGAGTCGCCGGTTGAGAGCCTGCGCCCGGCGCGGGAGATCTGCGAGGCCTGTCATACCCCGGCCAAGTTTGTCGGAGACAAGTTGGTCGTCAAGTCCAGCTTTGCCGACGACGAAAAAAATACCGAAACGCAATCCGTAGTCATGCTGCACCTCGGCGGCCGCGATGCATTCTCCCATCTCAGCGGCATTCACGGCGCTCACCTGGGCCACATCGAGTACGTCACTAGTGACGCGCCGCGTACCACCATTCCCTGGGTACAAAAACAAAATGCGGATGGATCTGAAACCACCTATGCAACCGCCGATGCGGCTACCAGCGTTCCCAAAGGTGAGCGCCGGGTGATGGATTGCATCGATTGCCATAACCGCGCCGCGCATACTTTTGTGACTCCTGAAGAGGCCGTCAATCGCGCCATGGTCGAAGGCGCCATCAGTCCAGCTCTGCCCTGGGTGCACAAGGAAGGCCTGCAACTGCTGAAGGCCAACTATGCCTCGGAAGAAGAGGCCAGCCAGAAGATTCCCGAGGAGCTGAAGGCCTTCTACGGTGCTCAACATCCTGATGTGTTGACCGCCAAAGGTGCGGCGTTAAAATCCGCAAGCGACGAACTGGTCACGCTCTACAGCCAGAACGTTTTTCCGTATATGAAAGTGACGTGGGGAACGCATCCCAACCATCTCGGGCACACGAGTTACCCAGGTTGCTTCCGCTGCCACGACGGCAGCCATGCAGCCAAAGACGGAACCAGCATCACCCAGGATTGCGCGGCTTGCCACAACCTGCTTGCCGTGGACGAAACCAAGCCCAAGGTGCTGGCCGATCTGGGCATTCAATAGGGCGTTTGCTCGCGATGAGCGGACTGTTTGAGGTTCGAGGTTTCCCACCCTTCCGCGATAAGACTGCGGAAGGATAGGGCACCCGGCATTTGCGCGTCTGGTTTTGCACAGAAGCTATTTACTTTTTCGCTTGCTGCTTCCTTGCGGGCCCATAATCCGCTGCTCGATCACTGCTACCTCGCTATACAATCGGGGCGATAGCTCCATGAATTCGCAAGCCCTGCGGCCAAAAAATGGCTGGGCGAGAGCCCGTTTCGTGACTGAAGAGGAACGTAAGCCCTCTACGCTGGCGGCATCGGCGCAACTCCATTGCAGTTGGCAGACAAAGAGGAACATGGCACACAAACAAAGCTTCGGTCTGCCGCTTGCGGTTCTTATTCTGGCCGGTTTCGGAGCTTCTATTTCGGGATTCGCCATGGTCCCAGCCAGCCGCTCGACGGATATGGGTTCCCCCGCTGCTGCACACGCGCCAGGCCTCGCCAGCGATTGGCTGACGCCGGAATCCACAGGAACCGGCCTGGCGAATGTAACCAACACGACAGCCCTCAACCAGACCATCAATCCGTCAGGGGCCATTGTTCTCTCGGCAAACGTGGACTCGGGCAATGCCGGCCCAGCACCCACGGGCACGGTTACGTTTGTCGACAGCACGCTCGACCAGAACGTGGCTACGGTGGCTCTCGAAGCCGGCACGGGAGAAAACTCCACCGCAACCATTACCGTCACCGGAATTCTCCCGCCGGGCAGTCATCAGATCGAAGCCCATTACAGCGGTGACCTGAATTATGCACCTGCCGATTCCGCGCCGGTCACAGTCGAAGTCGAGCTGACTTCGACAACCACCACTGTCGTTCCGGCCACCACCGCGCCCGCTGCCGGCACTTCGCTTGCGGTCACGGCCACGGTTACTCCCACGGCGGTAAGCACAGCCGACCCAACGGGCGGCGTTACGTTTCTGCTGGACGGGGTCAGCCAGGGAACGGGAACGGTGACAGCCGCCTCACCCTCCACGGCAAGTTTCACCATTCCCGTTATCGCCGCCGGCACCCATGCCCTGACGGCCACCTATAGCGGAGACACCAACTACGCCACGTCCGCTTCGGCGTCGGTTTCGATCACTGCAGCCCAGGGCGCAACGGTCATCGCGGTCACAGCTACTCCGCCGATATTGGCTGCCGGCAGTGCGGAGACGCTGACTGCAAAGGTTGCGCCCGCGACCACAGTGAACGGAACCATCTACACCATCACGGGCACGGTGAACTTCTACGACAATGGCACCACGCTGCTGGGCACCGCGGCCGTTGCCGGCAATGTGGCCACGCTCGCAGGCGTTTCGCTGGCCAACAATATTTCGCATTCCATTACGGCCGTCTACTCGGGCGACATCAACTGGCTGCCCAGTACCTCGACTGCACTGGCTCTGGCTGCCACCACGCTTCCTGACTCCGTGGTTCTCACCTCGAACCTGGCAACTTTGACTCCCGGGCAGTCTATAGTGCTGACCGTGACTGTTACTCCAACCTCCACGCCGGCTCTTGACGGGGAGCAAAATCCGACTGGCAGTGTGGTCTTCTACGACGGCGTCACCATCATTGGCACGGCTGCGCTGGTGGCGGCGCCGGTGGGCGATTCTTCCATCGCGACGCTGACGACGCAAACGCTGCCCGGCGGGCAGGATGTGATCTCCGCCATCTACGGGGGCGACCTTTACTACGACGCGGGAACCTCGAACCTGCTCGCGCTCGACATTCAGGACTTCACCATTGTGCCGTCGGCGACCAATCCACCTACCAATCTAAATATTGTCCAGGGCGCGTCTGGTTCGGCTGGCTTTGTGATTACCGGGCTGGGCGGATTCACTGGCGCTGTTCAAGTGGTATGCGCGGTGCCTCAACAAGACGATATGACCTGCACCACGACTCCGCAGCAGATTACGCCGCCCGGCACGGCGACCTTCGTGATCCAGACATTTCTGCCGGGGCAACAATCTGCGGCCAGCCATGGCACGCCGATGTGGCCGCGCGCTGCCGGTGGCGCTGCGTTGGCCATTTTGGGTTTTTTCCTGCTGCCGTTTGGCAGGCGGACGCGCATCTTTACGCGGCTGCGGACGCGCCGTCTTTTGACCCTGCTTCTGCTGCTGGCGGGGTTCGGCGGCGCGGGCATTGGATGCAGCACCGCAACTGCCGTCAATGGAACGGGAACGCCGCTCGGCGTGGCAATCCTCAAGATCACAGCTTCAGCCAATGTCGATAACACGGTGGTCAGCCACAGCGTTTATCTGACGGTGAACGTGGTTACGCCGACTTCGACGCAATAAGAGGACTTGATGACAGCAGAAAGTATCGAGAGCCGCTTTGAATGGGTGCGCATGAAAGCTGTGCGAAGGCTCCTGGTTGTTGTTCCACGAGTAGGCGATTGTCTTCTTCTTCCCGCTTTGGATGCCGCTTCCGTCAAGCCGGAGATGGCAGCCGCCGTCGAGTCAGTCATTCCCTCAGAAACTCCACGGAGCGTGGCAGTAATTGGGAACACCACGTTGCCCCCAAATGTTCCGCCAAGTATTCAGGCATTCAATCAGGCCATTCCGTTCTTCGGAATGTTGATGGGCTTTACCTATATCGGCCACGCTGTCTGGGTGTTCGATGGGTCCGGCACTCAATTCACTGCTGGCTGCCGAGACGCGGATGTGGTGATGGTTGATAGCGCACTGATTCCCACGCTCTCAGACAACTGGCTAGCAGACGCGCGGAATGTCATGCGCGGCCGACAGGTTCTGATCCATGACCGCGCCACCTACAGGCTGCTGGTGCCAGCTTGAAGCTGCGGTGACGTGATAGCCTTGCTTGGCTGACTCAAGGAGCCGTTTCCTACATGCAACCCAGCCATTCCGCACCCTTCAATCTTGTTGCCGCCGCCCACGCTTCCATGATCGAACATGGTTTCCACCCTGAATTTCCCGCAGGAACCGATGCCCAACTCGCCGCGATTCAGGCTCATCCCGAATTGCCGCCAGCACCCGGGGCGCAGGACCTGCGCAGCCTGCTCTGGTCGTCCATCGACAACGACACTTCGAAAGACCTCGACCAGATCGAGTGGGCCGAGCAGTTGGCCGATGGGCGCATTCGCGTCCTCGTCGGCGTGGCCGATGTGGATGCGCGCGTGCCCCTGGGCACGGTGCTCGACAACCATGCCAAAAGCGAAACTACTTCCGTTTACACCGGCGTGCAAGTCTTTCCGATGCTGCCTGCCGTGCTCTCCGAGGGCATTACTTCCCTGAACGAGAATCAAGACCGCGTCGCCCACGTCATCGAGTTTTCAGTAGACCAGGCCGGCGCTGTGTCCGACGGCAAGGTTTACGCCGCGCTTGTTCGGAATCGCGCTCAACTGGCATACAACGGCATAGGCGCATGGCTTGATGGTTCTGGGCCCGCTCCGGCCAAGGTTGCGGCCAATGCAGACCTTGCCTCCCAGCTCAAGCTGCAAGACTCCGCCGCTCAGCGCATGGTGGGTGCCCGCTTCCAGCACGGCGCGCTCGATCTTGAAACCTTTGAAACCCGGCCCGATATGAAAGGCGATCAGCCAGTCGCCATTGTGCTGCAGAGCAAGAACCGCGCTACATCTCTAATCGAGGAGTTCATGGTCGCGGCCAACGGCGTCGTCGCCCGCATCTTTGAAAATGAAGGAATAGCCTCTATCCGTCGCATTGTGCGCACGCCCAAGCGCTGGGACCGAATGGTCGAAGTTGCACAAGGGATGGGCACAACGCTGCCCGCCGAGCCCGATTCCAAAGCGCTCAACGATTTTCTGCTGGCGCAGAAGCAGAAGGATCCCGACCACTTTCCCGATCTCTCGCTCACCGTCATCAAGCTCATGGGCCCGGGCGAGTATGTGCTGGTAAAGCCCAACGAGCCGTCGCCTGGCCACTTTGGCCTGGCAGTCCAGGACTACACCCACTCCACCGCCCCCAACCGCCGCTTTCCCGACATTGTGACGGGGCGGCTCGTAAAGGCATTTCTGGCTCACGCTCCGCAGCCCTACTCCGAAGCCGACCTCGACGCCATTGCCACGCATTGCACGCTGATGGAAGACAATGCCCGCAAGGTGGAGCGCGACATGGAGAAGCGCACTGCCGCTGTCGTCTTGCGCCCACGCATTGGGCAGAGCTTCCCGGCGATTGTCACCGGCGTCAACAAGTACGGAACCTTTGTGCGGACACTCGATCCGCATGTGGACGGGATGCTGGTGCAAGGCGGCAAGGGCCTCGATGTAGGCGACAAGGTGACGGTCAAACTGATTTCTACCGACCCGCAAAAGGGGTTTATCGACTTTGCGGCGTAGGGAAATCGGGATAGCGGTCTAGGCTCCGGCCGGTTGCTGCACCAGCCCAATCAAGTTCCCTTCAGGATCAGTGAACCCGCCGATAATGGATCCGGTGGGCACCGAGTGCGGGCCAAATCCGGGCTTGCCGCCTTTGCTCTCAATGAGCGCAAGCGCTGCGTGAATGTCCGCAACCTCAACATAAAAGGTGACATGCCGCCTCGCCTCGCCCATCGCGCCTATCCCGCCGGCGATTCCAGAGCCGGTGTTGACGGTCGCGTAGCCGTCCATGACTTGCTCAATCTTCCAGTCGAAGACGCTGCCGTAGAAGTCGTTCAGGAGTTGCTGATTCTCGCCAATAATCTCGAAATGCACCACCGGATTGCCCCATCGTTGCACTCTCCTTGCAAATTTCAGTTGAATCCGACTCCACCTTCAAGATGCCCACGGATTCCACCGAACCTATTCGGTCAACCGCGGTTTCTGGGAAATACTGTGTCCTCAACCGGCCCAATCACGTCCAACACATGGGGCAAGTCCGCGCCCAGGCTTCCTGCCTCTCAGCCCGAATTGTCCGGGAGGCCGCGGGGTGGGCGTGGTTTAACCTTAAGGCTGCCCCTGCGACTCAAAGCCGGTAATCGACCGGTTCTAATCCGCTTTGGATTGCCTTCTTCAGGCAGACCGAGTCGAGCGGGCGGTGACTCCACTACTGGTGAATGATGCGTTTAGCTTCTCGTCCTTTTCTTGGAATTGTCTTCTCGTGTATCGCCCTGGCGGCGACCCCTTCTCGGCTACTCTCACAACAGCCCGTTGTCAGCTTTGCGGTTACCGCTTCCGTTGACTTGCCGGATGCCCCGCAGGCGCAAGCCGCTGGCGGCGCTGACGCTTCTCAGGCGCAACAGACTCCCGCGCAGCAGCAGCCGAGCCAGCAACCAGCTCCTGCCCCGGCCCAGACACCCGCCACCCAGGGAAGCTCCAGTTCACAAACATCGGCTCAACCAACGGCCCAGTCGTCTGACGACGGAAAAAGCCAGCACGAAAAAGCAGATGAGCAGTTGAAGGCCCAGGAGCACCAGCGGGTGATGGGCGTGATGGCCACCTTCAACACCACCACCAACCAGAACGCGCTTCCTCTTTCTTCAGGACAAAAATTCAAGCTGTTCTTCAAAAGTGAAACAGATCCGTGGCCTTTCCTGCTTGCCGGCGTGGTTGGCGGTATTGGAATGGCGGAAGATTCTTACCCGACCTGGGGCCAGGGTGCTCAAGGCTACGCCAAACGCTTTGGCGCCGCATACTCCGACGCTTTCATCGGCAATTTCTTCGGGAATGCCGTATTAACCAGCTTGTTGCATGAGGATCCGCGTTACTTCCAGAAAGGCACAGGAAAGCCCATGAAGCGCTTCTTGTGGGCCGCGGCCAGCACCGTTTGGTGCAAGCGGGATAATGGCGGATGGGGACCCAATTACGCCAATGTCTTTGGCAACCTGATTGGCGCTGCGATTTCCGATACGTATTACCCTGCTTCTGAGCGCACTGTCGGCAACACGATCGAAAACGGGTTCACAGTTTCCGCCGAAGGCATCGTGGGCGCAGAAATCATCGAATTCTGGCCGGATCTTGTGCGCCATCACAAGCAAAAGCAAGCTGAGAAACTGGCGCGGCAGACCGCCCAGGGCGATGCGCAAAGCGCTGCTCCGGTCAGCACCGATAAAACCGCAGTTCAAAAACCCAAAGAGTAAACGAGACTTGGGAGTCTGCGTCTAATCGGACATGAAGAAGATTCTGCTCGGACTGATTGCTGTCCTCTGCTTCGCGGCTCCAATCGCGTCGCAGGCGCAGGTGGTGGCTGCGGCTTACCACCATCACCACCACCACCATCATCACCATCACAACGCATAGCGCATTACACAGCTCGAGCCAGAAGGGCAGAATGCCGGATTGCAGCGCGGCATCTACTCCCTCATGCGGGCTGCGCCAGAATCGCATCGATTTTCGTCAGTTCGCCGGAAGAGAAAGAAAGGTTCGCGAGGGCCGCGACGTTCTGCTCGATCTGCTCAACGCGACTGGCGCCGATCAATGCTGACGTCATGCGCCCATCGCGCAGCACCCACGCCAGTGCCATTTGTGCCAGACTCTGCCCTCGATTCGCGGCTACCTCGCTTAGCGCGCGAACCTCTGCAAGCCGATGCTCGTCAATGTCATTCTTTTTCAGGAAACTATAAGGCTTGCTGGCGCGCGAGTCGTTTGGAATCCCTTTCAAATAGCGGTCAGTGAGCAGGCCCTGCGCCAGCGGACAAAAAGCAATTCCTCCGATCCCTTCGTCGCCGAGCACATCGAGCAGGCCATCTTCAACCCAGCGGGCAAACATGGAATACCTGGGCTGGTGAATGAGGCAGGGCGTGCCCAGATCGCGGAGAATCTTCGCGGCAACGGCCGTCTGCTTCGCGTCGTAGCTGGAGATGCCCGCATAGAGCGCCTTGCCGGAGCGCACGGCTTGGTCGAGCGCGCTCATCGTCTCTTCAACGGGCGTCTCGGGGTCTGGCCGGTGCGAGTAGAAAATGTCCACGTACTCGATGCCCATGCGCTTGAGGCTCTGGTCAAGGCTCGCCAGCAAATACTTGCGTGAACCCCAGTTGCCGTAGGGTCCGGGCCACATGTCCCAGCCGGCTTTGGAGCTGATGATGAGCTCATCGCGATACGGCTTGAGATCGAGACGCAGAATCTCGCCGAAATTCGATTCGGCGCTGCCCGGCGGCGGGCCGTAGTTGTTGGCCAGGTCGAAGTGCGTGATGCCGAGATCGAAGGCGCGGCGCACCATGGCGCGGCCGTTCTCGAATGTGTCCACGCCGCCAAAGTTGTGCCACAGGCCGAGTGAGATAAGCGGAAGCCTTACGCCGCTGCGGCCGGACCGACGGTATTGCATGGTGTCATAGCGTTGCTCGTTTGCGATGTACAAATGTTTCTCCTTGCTATTATCTCTAACTCGAAATTGCCTCGGCCACAACTTGCTCGCGCTTGCGGCAGCGGAGTCTGCGGTTGGGTTACCGCATATCTCCGACTTTAGTCGTTGAGGTGGCCCTGCTTCATTGCGTTAGCGTACCACTCGCGATCGCGCGCCAGGTATAGTCTCCTGTGCAAAGTGAGATCAATCGCATTTGCGGAACCGTCTGCGGGCTTTTACATAAGGCCCTTTTTCCAACTCCAGCATTGTTATGCGACTATACAAAAGTATCTGCGCAAGCCAAATCAGGCAAACGTACGTTGCATCCGGAATCGCCACCAGATTTTCTGATCTGGCGAACTGGGCGAGCAGGGAAAACGCAGCAAATGAGTTCTCGCTCAATGCGCCGTTGCGGACCGGCTATCATCGGCCAGGTGCAAGCATCAAACTCTTCGCCGATGCGTAAAGAATCGATGACCCTGGCTGGAATCGAGGGATTCAATGCAACTTCACGCAATCGATATCACCATCATCGTTGCGTATCTTGTCAGCACGGTGCTGATTGGCTATTGGGTTTCGCATCGCGCTGCGCATAGCATGCAAAATTACTTTCTCGGCGGCAACACCATGCCGTGGTACATGCTCGGCATCTCCAACGCGTCGGGCATGTTCGACATCAGTGGCACCATGCTGCTGGTTTCATGGATGTTTGTCTACGGCCTCAAAAGCGTATGGATTCCGTGGCTGTGGCCGACGTTCAACCAAATATTTCTGATGGTTTATCTTTCCGCGTGGCTGCGCCGCTCAAAAGTGATGACGGGCGCGGAGTGGATCAAGACACGCTTCGGCACAGGGCGGGGCGCGCAGCTGTCGCACCTCATCGTCGTCATCTACGCCTTCGTGAGCATCATCGGATTCTTCAGCTACGCATTCAAAGGCATTGGCAAATTTGCGCAGACGTTTTTTCCATGGCATCTGTCGGCCAATGAATACGCACTAATTCTTATCGCCATCACCGCGACCTACGTTATCAAGGGTGGGATGATCAGCGTGGTGATTACCGACGTAGTCCAATTTCTGATCCTCTCCATCGCGTCAATCTCGGTTGGCATTATCGCCATGCGCAAAGTCGCGCCGGAGATGCTGCACCGCGTTGTCCCCGCGGGTTGGGACAACATTTTCTTTGGCTGGCATTTGAATCTCGATTGGTCAACGTTGCTTCCAGCCGCTACTGGCAAAGTTGCGCAAGACGGCTACGGTCTCTTCGGCTTCTTCGTGGTGATGCTGCTTTTCAAAGGCATTCCTATTTCAGCAGCCGGCCCGGCGCCCAATTACGATATGCAGCGCATACTCTCTGCAAAAACTCCGCGCGAAGCATCCATGATGTCCGCATGGGTCAACATTGTGCTCACCTTTCCGCGTTACTTTCTCATCATCGGGCTCACAGTGCTGGCTGCGGCTTTTTACGGTCCTAACTTGCGTGCCATGGGCGCCAATATGGACTTTGAGCTGGTTCTACCCTACGCGCTGGGCCGTTTTGTTCCGGTGGGTCTGGTGGGCTTTTTGATTGCAGGTCTGCTGGCTGCATTCATGTCAAACTTTGCAGCCACAGTGAATGCTGCTCCGCCGTACTTCGTCAACGACATCTACAAGCGCTTCATCAATCCGAATGCGTCGCCGAAAACATATGTCCGCCTCAGCTACCTGGCCTCGTTTGCTGTCGTCGTGATCGGTGTAGCCATCGGCTGGAGAGTCACTTCGGTAAATGCGGTGGTGGTCTGGATCGTCTCCGGATTGTGGGGCGGTTACACAGCTTCCAATGTGCTGAAGTGGTATTGGTGGCGCTTCAATGGCTATGGATATTTCTGGGGAATGATCACTGGCATTGCATCGGCGCTGGGCATGCCATCGCTTGTGGCCCAGGTACCGTTTGCGAAGCATCTGCTCGCTGCCTATTCCATCAACGTGGACGTGGTGATCATCTTCCCCATCGTCGTGACCATCTCTCTGATCGGATGCCTGCTCGGGACGCTGTTGACGAAGCCGGACGACGAAGAGGTGCTCAAAGATTTCTATCGCCGCGTGCGTCCGTGGGGGTTCTGGGGGCCCGTGCTGAAGAAGGTACTTGCCGAGGACCCCAGCTTCAGGCGCAACAAAGACTTCTCCCGCGACATGTTCAATATTGCCATCGGAATTGTTTGGCAGGTAGCCCTTGTAGCGTTACCGCTTTATATCGTCATCCATGAGTACGAACGCGCTGGTATCGCACTGGCAACCATCTTGGCGACTTCTGCGATTCTCAAGTTCACGTGGTACGACCATCTCGCGGTGCGAGAGACCGACACAGACAAAGCCACAGCCAGCGACGACAAGCGATTGCAGGTTATGAAATGAGCGATCAAAAAGAAAAGAGCGCCGCTGATGGACGCTCCTTCAGTTTTCCAAACGCGCTGCTAGATTCTTTCGACGGGACTGAGCTCGCCGCGCATTTTCTACTTGCATCCGCGCTTACTCGGTAAGTTCTTCTGTCAAGACCGCACCGCCCATTGAGGCAATGACAGCAGCCACTTTGACGACTTTGTGCGAATCCTTCGCTACCCATAAAGTCTTCTTGTCCGCGCCGCCATCGGCCGAAGTTACTTCTACCTTATAGGCTTCGAATTTTCCCGCCGGCACCGTGACCGTTTCGACGGCCGTAACATTCAACTGCTGCAGCTTTACCTTTTGGGTTTGCACGTCGAAGTTGCGAAACGTTGCTGCGTAACCGACCGCGAGTGGCAGAGTAGCCACCACCTGATCGCCGCCCGCAGCGTCGGCGAAAATGGGACCGCCAAGATCGGCAGTCACCGGCTTGTCCTGGCCGTTCATGCTCATCGTGCCGGTAGCTTTGTCGCCCGCAAAATCCATCTCGATGTCCACGGGGCCCTGCTTCAGGCTTCGCTTCTGCAGCGTCAGGCTTGTCTTGGCGATGGTCGCGGTATCCGTAGCTGTGCCTTGCGGCGTATCCATGGTGTCGACCGCTGTCCACGACGAACCGCCGTCTGTGATTAATGTTGACACCTTCATGTTGATCTTCTGGCCGCCCAGTTCGATGGTGACCTGATAGTTGGAAGTGCCTGCCTGGAGATCGCTGACCGGCTTGGGAAGCCCGACGGCGTTAGCGTCCACGGTTTTGGACAACACCACCGTCTTGGGATCGACCGAGATCTCCTTGAGCCGCGCAACAGATTCAGCGGAGCCGCCGTCCTGGAATCGGCCGCCAAGATATTGAGCGAGAAACTTCTCCGACTCCATGAACAACGCCATATTGTTTACCGGCCGCGCAAACCCGTGGCCCTCATCCGGAGCCAGCACATAGGCGACGGGAAAACCGCGGTCGCGCAGGGCAATCACAATCTGCTCGGCCTCGCG
>Ga0302324_100022307_pt1 | contig 12298 bp, 14 predicted proteins | sample Palsa_T0_1_FD_201949 | JGI IMG/M metagenome (GOLD analysis project Ga0302324, IMG submission 201949) | Peat permafrost microbial communities from Stordalen Mire near Abisko, Sweden - Palsa_T0_1 | ecosystem: Environmental > Terrestrial > Soil > Palsa > Peat permafrost | place: Sweden: Abisko...
GGTTGCGCATGAACAGTAAACCGTTGGACGCAAGATCGGCGGCTGGAAGATCGCCGGAAGGAAGATCGGCGGGACGAAAGAAAATGGTGTTCGTGGTTGACGATCATCCGATTGTCCGCCAGGGGCTCGCGCTGCTCATTAATCAGGAACCCGATCTGGCGGTCTGTGGGGCAGCTGAAGAGATGCAGTCGGCTCTGGCAGCGATAAACGCGGTGCGGCCGGACATTCTTATTGTCGACATATCGCTCAATGGCCCGGATGGATTGGAATTGCTGAAGACGATTCGGATCACGATGCCGCGCCTGCCGGTGCTGATTCTTTCGATGCATGATGAATCGCTCTACGCGGAACGGGCGTTGCGAGCGGGCGCCAATGGTTACATCATGAAACAAGAGGCAACCGAGAAAGTGCTGGTGGCGCTTCGCCGCATTTTGAGCGGGGAAATTTATGTAAGCGACCGGATCGCCAACAGCATGATGCGACATTATGTTCGCGGGGCCAACCTGTCGGAGCATTCGTCGATCTCGGAGCTTACGGACCGCGAACTGGAAGTCTTCCGGTTGATTGGAGAGGGTCATGGAACGCGCCAGATCGCGGAGGCTCTGCACCTCAGCGTAAAGACGGTGGAGTCGTATCAGGCGCACATTAAGGAGAAACTATCTCTGCGGAGCGCGCGCGAGTTGGTGCAGCATGCGGTGCAGTGGAATGTGCGGGAGAAGACGGCTTAGGGTGGGTGGCGGTTATCTTTCGTCGAGTAGCCGACGGGGCTTCGTTGGTACAAAGGATGTCACAACAACCTGGTCAGAATCCGGCGAATCAAGAGATTTCAGCAGGTGCCGAAGAAGGATTTCCCAATCTGTGAAGAACATAAGTGTCCTTCAAGGTCACGGCATCACGAACAAGCATCAATGAGAAATACGCTGCTAGGTATCCTAGAGCGACTCGGTATAGAGGCTCCCTGATCAACAGGAACGCAATCAGCAGAAGAACAACCTTGCAAAAATAAAGCCAAACAATATATTTGCGGCCCCACGCAGTGCTGGTCAAAGCACGGCGCACTCCCATGAGAGACGATGCGGCCATAAATCGAGACGGGTCTTGACTGATACTAAGGTGTTGCATCGTTCCTGCTATCGCGCCCAACAAGCCGCCAGCCAAGCCCAGCGTAATAGGAAGGCGAGGTTGGGCGGCCAAGAACGCAAGAACAACCCCCATCGCCCAAACGAAGAGAAGCAGCACGTTCGTTCGCGGCGACAAGGTGGCGTGACTCTTCGCTACTGGCATATTGCCCTTGTCTGTTCTCACGAGAAACGATTGTATGCTGGTGGCATTCTTGCCACCAGTTGGCGAACCCACGGTCTCGCCTTAGCGGCTGGACGGGGCAGAGCCCCGTCACCACACAACCTCACCACACCGGCTCATCACCTCTCTCTCTTCAATCATGACTGCGCTCTGTGGAAAACGAAAAAGAACACGGCTACGGTGAGACACGCAAATGCGTAAATGAACGAGGAGAAGAGCGCGACCGGAGGAACCACTCCGCGCAGAACATTCAGGATGGTGAAGACGAAGGTCAGGACTAAGAATGCCGTAATCAGGACCGTCCCTACCAGGGCCAGCAGCGCCGCATTTTTGAGTGTCATGTTCGGGAGTATGACCGCTGGGTGGGTTGTCTGCAAGTTTGAAAATTGTCGTCCCTCGGCGGCTAAACAGTTTGCTGAAAAGTCGGCTTTCAGTGCCAGGCCCTGAAGGGGCATCTGAATTCGAAGAACTTACGGCATTGCTAAAGCGATGCCCTGATACGAAACCGAGTTTTTCAGCAACCTGTAAAGCCCTATTCAAAATACTGCTGTTACCGCATCGGTGAACCACTGCTCCACCCAAGACCAAGTGCAACACCAACGTCAAAGGCAGCGGGCAAGAGTGCCCGCTCCACACAAATGCCACTCCACTTCTGCTCTTTTCTTCTCTAGGGGAATCCCCGATGCGGGTTATGGGACTTTCTTGGAGAAGCAATATAGGGGCGTTGCTCTTGTGCCGTTATTGCAATAGGTCGATTCTGATCTGCGATGTGAAGTTTGAATCGCGGCGATCAGTGTTTTTTCTGATTGCGGCACGATGGTCGCTGACGCATACGTGTGTTTGTGCGGCGAAGGTCGGTTAGTAATTTTTGTCGAAGGGAGCGCAACGATGGGAACGCAAGCAGTGCCGTACGGTCGGTCTACGCAAAAAGCGCCTGCGGTTAAAGAGGTGCACATTCTCTGGATTACGGCCGGGCTCGGCTGTGACGGAGATTCAGTTTCGATCACTGCCGCCACGCAACCCAGCATCGAAGATGTAATTCTGGGCGCGATCCCGGGATTGCCGAAGGTCCATCTCCACAATCCGGTGCTGGCTTACGAAAACGGCGATGACTTCATGAAGTTTTTCTATCAGGCCTGGGAAGGCAAGCTGGAGCCGTTCGTTCTGGTGGTGGAGGGTTCCATCCCGAACGAGAAGATCAAGAAGGAAGGGTATTGGGCGGGGTTGGGTACGGATCCGAAGACCAAGCAGCCGATCACGACGAATGAGTGGATCGACCGGTTGACTCCGAATGCGCTGGCCGTGATTGCGATCGGAACTTGCGCCACCTACGGCGGAATTCATGCGATGGAAGGAAATCCGACCGGGTGCATGGGTCTGGCCGACTATCTGGGATGGGAGTGGAAATCGAAGGCGGGCTTGCCGATCGTGAATGTGCCGGGGTGTCCGGTGCAGCCGGACAACTTCATGGAGACGGTGCTCTATCTTCTTTATCAGGTGGCTGGGCTGGCGCCGATGATTCCTCTGGATGATCAACTGCGTCCTACGTGGCTCTTCGGCAAGACCGTGCACGACGGTTGCGACCGGGCGGGCTACTACGAGCAGGGCGACTTCGCCGAGGTTTATGGATCTCCGAAGTGCATCGTGAAGCTTGGATGCTGGGGACCGGTGGTGAATTGCAACGTTCCGAAGCGCGGATGGATGGCGGGGATTGGCGGATGCCCGAATGTGGGCGGTATCTGCATCGGATGCACCATGCCGGGGTTCCCCGACAAGTTCATGCCGTTCATGGATGAGCCGCCGGGGGCGAGAGTCTCGACCGCGAGCATAGGCGTGTATGGGCGCGCGATCCGGGCGCTGCGCGGAATTTCTCAAAACACGTTGAACAAGGAACCGAAGTGGCGGCATCCGGGGGCCGAGCTGACGACTGGTTATCACCCGAAAAGCTATTAGCGGGCGCGGCGCCGAGTTGAGAAGTTAGAACCAGAGATTTCCGAACCAGAGATTATAAGGAGCGATCGCTATGAGCACCATTACCGCACCGACGAAAGACATTTCCAACAAAGGGAAGAACCTGGTGGAGATGAATTGGGACCCGATCACTCGCATCGTGGGCAGCCTGGGCATCTTTACCAAAATCGATTTCGACGCCAAGAAAGTTGCCGAGTGCCACAGCACGTCTTCTATCTTTCGCGGATACAGCATTTTCATGAAGGGCAAAGACCCGCGTGACGCGCACTTTATCACCAGCCGCATCTGCGGGATCTGCGGTGACAACCACGCCACCTGCGCGACCTATGCGCAGAATATGGCGTTCGGCGTGAGGCCGCCGCATATTGCGGAATGGATCGTCAACCTCGGAGAAGCGGCCGAATATATGTTCGATCACAACATCTTCCAGGACAACCTGGTGGGCGTTGATTTTTGCGAACAGATGGTGAAGGAAACGAATCCCAAGGTTCTGGCGAAGGCGGAGACGACGGCATCGCCGCATGCCAACGAGCACGGCTTCCGGACGATCGCGGACATCATGCGGGCGCTCAATCCGTTCACCGGCGCGTTTTATCTCGAAGCGTTGCAGATGAGCCGCATGACGCGCGAGATGTTCTGCCTGATGGAAGGGCGACATGTACATCCCTCGACGCTTTACCCGGGCGGAGTTGGGACGGTGCCGACGGTGCAGCTCTTCACCGATTACATCGTGCGGCTGATGAAGTATGTGGAGTTCATGAAGAAGGTTGTGCCGCTGCACGACGATCTGTTCGACTTCTTTTACGACGCGCTGCCGGGATACGAAGAAGTTGGGCGGCGGCGGATCCTGCTGGGGTGCTGGGGATCATTTAACGATCCCGAGTACTGCGATTACACCTACAAGAATATGACGGAGTGGGGCCGAAAGATGTTCGTAACTCCGGGCGTGGTCGTCGACGGCAAACTGGTCACGACCGATCTGGTGGATATCAATCTGAATATCCGGATTCTGCTGGGAAGTTCTTATTACGACGATTGGAAGAATGCGGAGACGTTCGTGAAGACCGATCCGCTGGGAAATCCAGTGGACAAGAACCATCCGTGGAACCAGACTACGATTCCGCGGCCGCAGAAACGCGACTTCGCGGGCAAGTACACGTGGGTGATGTCGCCACGGTGGTTCGACAAACGGACGGGCGATCATCTTGCGCTGGATACCGGGGGCGGGCCGATCGCGCGGCTGTGGTCAACAGCGCTGGCTGGACTGGTGGATATCGGTTACATCAAATCGACGGGCAAGAGTGTGAAGATTTACCTGCCGAAGACGGCGTCGAAGCCCGAGGTTGAGTTTGAGTGGAAGATTCCGCAGTGGAGCAATGCCATTGAACGCGACCGGGCTCGAACTTACTTCCAGGCTTATGCGGCGGCTTGCGCTCTGCATTTCGCGGAGAAGGCGCTCGAAGAACTCCATGCCGGCCACACCAAGACCTGGTCGGATTTCAAAGTGCCGGAAGAGGCCATCGGCTGCGGCTTCCACGAAGCGGTGCGGGGCGTGCTATCGCATCATGTGGTGATCCGCAAGGGCAAGATCGCCAACTATCATCCGTATCCTCCAACGCCCTGGAATGCCAATCCACGCGACATTTACGGGACTCCGGGGCCGTATGAAGATGCGGTGCAGAATACTCCGATCTTCGAGGAGAACGGGCCGGCTAAATTCAAGGGCATCGACATCATGCGGGCGGTGCGCAGCTTCGACCCATGCCTGCCCTGCGGCGTGCATATGTATCTCGGCGGCGGGAAGGTGTTGAAGACCCACCATTCTCCGATGTTCGGCGTGCAGCGCTGATTTCCACGACGGTCGCGACCAAATGGGAGACGGGGCAAGCCCCGTCTCTACGCTAAAAACATTTATGCCGGATGACAAAGATTTTCAGGTCAAGGTGCAGCGCATCGGCGCATTAGTCGGTGAGTTGGACAATATCGCCGATCCCGAGGCTCGGGTAAGCGCCAAGGCGCTGGTGCAATTGCTGCTGGATCTGCATGCTACGGGTCTGGAAAGGGTGCTGGAAATCGTTGCGAAGAACGGCGACGCCGGACAGCACGCCATCGACGACCTGGGCCAGGACGCCCTGGTCAGCAGTCTGTTGGTCCTGTATGGTCTTCATCCCCTGGATTTAGAGAGTCGCGTGGCGCAGGCGGTGGAAAAAGTGCAGCCACGGGTACGCAAGGGCGGGGGCGAATTGGAACTGCTCAGCATGGAGAGCGGTGTAGTGCGATTACAGCTTCGAGTTACCGGCCACGCGTGCGGTTCCACCGGGAAGACGCTTAAGGCGATGGTGGAGGATGCGTTGTATGAGGCCGCGCCGGATGTAGGCGAGATTCGGATTGAGGGCATCGAAGAGCCGGCGGGTTCGGCCGGGTTTGTGCCGCTGGGCAAGTTGGGCGGGGTGATTACGGCGGCGCCGGTGATGACGGACGGATCGTAATTAATTGTGGAAAACGGGGCGAGCCCCGTGTGTACGGATGAAGAGCCGATTATGAGCGCAGTCCAGCCGGGATACGAGAACGCATTTGGGGCGCTCCGCCAGTTCGTCCGGCGCAAAAAAGATGTAGAGCGCTGTGAGCTGTGCAGCGCCGAAGTTACCGCGGGTCATCCGCACCTGATTGAGCCGGGGAGCCGGAAACTGCTGTGCGCGTGCAATGCCTGCGCCATCCTATTCAGCGGCATGGGGACAAAATACAAGCGGGTTCCCCGGCGGGTGCTTGCTCTGGCTGATTTTCATCTCAGCGACGGCCAGTGGGAAAGCCTGATGGTGCCCATCAGCATGGCTTTCTTTTTCCGCAGCACGCCGGACGCGCGGGTCGTCGCTTTTTACCCCAGTCCAGCGGGGGCGACCGAGTCGCTGCTGCCGCTCGAGACCTGGAAGGATATCGAGGACGCCAATCCGGTGTTGAACGAGATGGAAGCCGATGTTGAGGCTCTGCTCGTCAATCGTATTGGGCATGTGCGGGGATTTACCGCGGCGGAATATTATGTTCTCCCGATTGACGAGTGTTACAAGCTGGTGGGGCTGATACGCGCCAACTGGCGCGGGTTTTCCGGCGGAACCGAGGTCTGGCGGGAGATCGGCCAGTTCTTCGACGGGCTCAAACATCGGGCCACGGTGGTGAAAGAGGAAGCGAATGCCTGACCTGAGCTTCCAAATCGAAAAAGCGGAACCGCAGCGCTTCACGGTGGCGCCGACGCTCCTGTTCAAACTCCGCATCACGAACGCGGTGGCCGATGAAACCATTCATTCGGTCGCATTGCGCTGCCAGATTCAACTGGAGGTAGCGCGGCGGCAGTATAGCGCGGAGGATCAAGACCGGCTCCGCGATCTTTTCGGGGAGACGGAACGCTGGGGCCAGACACTGAAAACCATGCTGTGGACCCATGCGAGCGTGGTGGCGCCGGCATTTACAGGCTCGGCGGTGGTCGACGTTCCGGTGCCCTGCACTTTCGATTTCAATGTAGCGGCAACCAAGTATTTCCATGGCCTTGGTGATGGCGACGTGCCGCTCAATTTTCTGTTTAGTGGAACGGTTTTTTATGCGGATGGTGACGGAGCGCTGCAGGTAGGCCCCATCCCGTGGGATAAAGAAGCGCGCTTCAAGCTGCCGGTGAAATCCTGGCACGAAATGATGGATATTTACTACCCCAATACCGCATGGCTGTGCTTGCGCCGCGATGTTTTCGACCGCCTGTATCAATTCAAGGTGGCGCATGGGATTCCTTCCTGGGAACAGGCGTTGGAGCGAATGCTTCCTGCTTTGGAAGAAGCCGGCAAGCGATGAATACCAAGCCCATCGACGCGATTGCAAACGCCGTGCTGTACGAGGGATACATGCTCTACCCGTATCGTCCCTCATCGGTGAAGAATCGCCAGCGCTTCAATTTCGGCGTGCTTTATCCGAGATCCTACAGCGAAGCGCAAACCGGTTCGGACGCCTGGCACCTGCAGACGGAGTGCCTGATTCAAGGCGATTCTGTGACGGCGGTCGAGGTGAGAGTACGTTTCCTGAAACTGGTGGCTCGTTCGGTGCGGAAGGCGACGGAGCCGACGTCTCTGCTGGAGGGACCGCCGGTTTTCGAGACTGTCCCCAGGCTCGAGGTGGACGGCAAGGTATTCACGCCCTGGCAGGAGGCGATCGAACGTGAGGTAACCGTGCCGGCCTGCAACCTGGATGCACTCACTCAAGCGCCAGTGGAGTTGGCATTCGCTTTCCCGGCGAAGGAGGAACTGGAAGTTTTGCGCGATGCGGACGGCCGAATCGTGGGGATGATTGCGCGGAAACGGGAGTCGGTGCAGGGGATCGTTGAAATTCTGGCGGAACGCGCGGGCGACGGACTATGCAAGGTCCGGGTGCTGGTGAAGAACCTCACGTCATACGAAGCGGATGCCGGCGCGAGCGGCCGCGGTCGCGATCCTGCCCTGATGCGATCACTGGTCTCCGCTCACACGGTGCTGGGGGTGACGGATGGTCAGTTCGTTTCTTTGCTGGAGCCACCCGAGAAACTGAAAGAGGTTGCGGCTAGCTGCCAGAACGTTGGAGTGTGGCCGGTTTTGGTGGGAGCCGAGGGAGAGCGCGACACGATGCTGGCGTCGCCCATCATTCTTTATGACTATCCGCAGATCGCGCCGGAGAGCCCGGGCGACTCGTTTGACGGGACGGAGATCGATGAGATCCTCGCGCTGCGCATTCTGACCATGACGGATGCGGAGAAGAGCGAGGTGCGCAACACGGACGAACGAGCCCGCAAGATGCTCGAACGAACGGAGAGCCTGCCGATGGAGCACCTCATGAAGCTCCACGGAACTTTAAGAGAACTTCGTCCGAGAGAACTGCATCGGCTGAATGAGGAGACGCCATGAACGAATGGGAATGGCAACTTCTGGAAGCGAAGAAGCCGGTGGAGGACTTGCGCATCGGCGGTATCGAAGTGAAGCCGGGAAGCCGGGTTCGGCTGCGGCCGAAGGCGGGCGGCGACATTATGGATATTGCGCTCACCGGCAAGAGCGCCGTTGTTGAAGCGATTGAGCAGGACTATGAGGGCAAGATTCATGTATGTGTGGTCGTGGATGACGATCCCGGGCGGGATATCGGCCTGATGCGCCAGCCGGGCCACCGCTTCTTCTTCGACTCGGAAGAAGTCGAACCTCTTGGCGGCGAGATGGACAGCGCGGTGCAGCGATCCAGAACGCCACGGATTCTGATCGCGGGCATCGGCAATATTTTTCTTGGCGACGATGCCTTCGGAGTGGAGGTGGTGCGGAGATTATTGGCCCGCGAATCGCCGAATACTGGCTGGACGAACAACGTGAAGGTGACGGACTTCGGCATAAGGGGTTACGACCTGGCCTATGCTTTGCTCGATGGATACGAGACTACCATCCTGGTGGATGCGTGTCCGCGGGGCGAGCCGGCCGGCACGCTGTATGTGATTGAACCGGATCTGCACGACCTGGGCGGCACGCCAGAAGAACAGCAGGTGGCAGTGGAAGCCCACAGCATGAACCCGCTGAATGTGATGCGGCTTGCGACTTCGATGGGAGGTCCGTTGAAACGGGTGCTGCTGGTGGGGTGCGAGCCGGGTACGCTCGGTCCCGAGGAAGGACAGATGGGGCTGAGTGCGCCCATCGAAGCGGTCCTCGGCGACGCGGTGAGGCTGGTCGAGTCGATCGTAAACAAGATACTGAACGGAGATGAAGCTGGTTGGACCATTAACGACTTGAAGTAACAAGCGAGAGGAGACCGCCGTGGCCATGGAATTCTTTGACGGTACGAATCACAACGGAAGTGACAAAGAAACGCTGTACCTGCTCAGCGGAGCGGCCCTTATGTTATTCGGGGCGGGATTGATCCTTTCCAATCCGCAAATTCGGCGTTATCTGGGACAGATCGGGGTGGGCAATCTTTTGACGGCTGCTTTGCCTGATGTCGACCGGTATCTGAAACTGCGGAACATGTAATCCGCCTGGATGGGCAATGGGAGCAACGACGGCAACCAGCGTTCAATACGTCGCGGACACGCGAGCCAGCCAATTCACGGTGCAGGTATTCGCCGGGGGATTGTTGTCGGCGTTCGGCCACAGTCCGACTATTGCCATCCGTGATTTTTCGGCGGAGGCGCAAGTGAACCCCGATGAGTTCGATCACTCGTCGCTCAAGGTTACGATCAAGGCGGCATCTTTGGCGGTGAAGGACGATATTTCAGATAAGGATCGGCGCGAGATCGAGCGCACCATGCAACAGGAGGTTCTTGAGAGTTCCACCTATCCGGAGATCGTGTATGGGTGCTCGAACATCTCCGCGACCAAGGGCGGCGAAGGACAGTACTCGGCGACACTCAACGGCGATTTGACGCTCCACGGCGTCACCCGCTCTGAGCCGGTGGCCGTGCGAGTGGCGTTGAGTGGAGACTCGCTGCGGGCTTTTGGAGGCTTTTCGGTCCGGCAGACGAATTATGATCTGAAACTGGCTTCCGTCGCCGGCGGGGTGCTGAAGGTGAAGGATGAATTGAAATGCTCGTTTAATATCCTGGCTCGAAAGAAAGAGTAAATGCCATGTGTCTAGCCATACCGGGACAGGTTGTTGAGCTTTTTCCCGACCAACCGAACTCCGCCATGATTGATGTGGTGGGTGTCCGGCGCAAAGTTGATTTGGGACTCTTGCAGGACAACATGCCGGTCAAGGGAGACTGGGTTCTCATCCACGTTGGATTTGCCATGAGCAAGATCAGCGAGGAAGATGCGTTGGACCAGATGCGCACGCTCCGGATGCTGGGAGAGGCCGACGCCGCCATGGAGGAAGTGGAAGGATACGGTCTGGAGAATTCCGAGGACGCGAAAGCGTCGTGAAGCATCTCAGGTGAGCCCGGCACGTTCAAGGATTGGCGTTATGAAGTTTGTCGACGAATTTCGCGAACCTGAAGTCATCACCAGAACCGCGGAAGAGATCCGCCGGCTCGCCGATCCGAAGCGCCATTATCGAATTATGGAAGTGTGCGGCGGACACACGCACGCCATCTATCGCTTCGGTTTGAAAGACCTGCTGCCAGCCAACATTGAACTGATTCATGGGCCGGGTTGCCCGGTGTGCGTGCTTCCGATGGGAAGAATTGACGACGGGCTATCGATCGCGCAACAGCCGGATGTCATCTTTGCCGCCTTTGGCGACATGATGCGAGTGCCTGGGACGCAGGGAAGTCCGCTTGAACACAAAGCGCGCGGGATAGATGTCCGCATTGTTTATTCTCCATCCGACGCGCTGAAGCTGGCTCAGGTCAATCCCGACAAACACGTGATGTTTTTTGCCATCGGATTTGAGACCACGGCTCCTTCGACCGCGCTGACGCTGGTGCGGGCGAAAGCGCAGGGCCTCCACAATTTTTCTGTGTTCTGCAATCACGTAACGATTATTCCCGCGATTCGGGCGATTCTGGATTCTCCCGACATGCGCATTGACGCGTTCATCGGGCCGGGGCACGTCTCGACGGTGATTGGTTGCCGGCCGTATGAATGGATCGCCAAAAACGAAAACAAGCCGGTCGCTGTTTCCGGCTTCGAGCCGCTGGATATTCTGCAATCGATTGTCATGGTGCTCCGCCAGCTGCGGGCCAATGAGTCGAAGATTGAGAACCAGTACAAGCGGGTGGTGCCGTGGGAAGGAAATCGGGCCGCGCTGCGGGCCATGGCCGACGTTTTCGAGTTACGTCCTTATTTTGAATGGAGAGGGCTCGGCTTCATCTCTCAATCAGCCCTGCGCATCCGCGAAAGCTACGCCGAGTGGGATGCGGAGCGGCGCTTCGAAGTTCCCGGAGTGCGGGTGACCGATCCGAAAGCGGCGCAATGCGGAGAAGTGCTGAAGGGCGTGCTCAAGCCGCATCAATGCAAACTGTTTGCGAAGGAGTGCACTCCCGAACATCCGATAGGAGCACTCATGGTTTCATCCGAGGGATCATGCGCAGCGTACTTCAACTACGAACACCGCAAAACGGAAATGGTGACGAGCATAAGCTCGGTAGCGTAAACGCTACGGCGGAGGGCTCGTCTGCCGACAGTGCGCCGAAGGTGCGGTTCCGCGAACCGCAGATCGAGATGGCGCACGGCGCCGGCGGCAAAGCCAGCCGCAGACTCGTCGAAGGTCTTTTTGCTCCGCTTCTTTTCGCATCTTCTGCAGAGCCACTGGGAGATGCGTCTTACCTTGATTTCGGCGGCACCCGAATCGCGATCACCACCGACAGCTTCGTCGTCAAGCCGCTGAGTTTCCCCGGAGGTTCGATCGGAGAGCTCGCCGTGAACGGGACGGTGAACGATCTGGCGGTTTCGGGGGCGAAAGCAGAGGCCATGGTTGTGACCTATGTGCTCGAAGCCGGGTTGCCGACGCCTGTGCTCGAGGGCGAGGTACGCGCCATGGGCAGGGCAGCACGCGCGGCCGGCGTTACGATCGCTGGTGGCGATACCAAAGTTGTCGAGCACGGCAAGGCTGATTTCATGTACATCACGACGACGGGAATCGGCCGTCCGCTGCCGGGGCTGAAGATCGATCCGAGGTCGGTTCGGCCGGGCGACAAGATTCTGCTCTCGGGTCCGATCGGCGATCACGGCATCACTATCCTGCTGGCGCGGGGCGAACTCGACATGGAAGCGGATCTTCGTTCGGACACGCGCTCCGTACTTCCTCTGGTCGAGGCATTGGCAAACGCCGCGGGACCGGGCGTCCGCTGGATGCGCGATCCGACGCGGGGCGGCGTGGCCACTTCTCTCAATGAGCTCGCGCGCGATTGCGGATGTGGAATTGTGCTGACGGAAGAAGCGATTCCGGTGCACGACGCGGTTCGCGGAGCTTGCGAACTGTTAGGACTCGACCCCTTGCACATTGCGAATGAAGGACAGTTCCTGGCGGTGGTGGCTCCCGAATATGCGGATGCCGCGCTGAACGCCTTGAGCCTGGCGCCGGGGGGCGCGGATGCGCAGATGAT
>Ga0302324_100022308_pt1 | contig 12298 bp, 13 predicted proteins | sample Palsa_T0_1_FD_201949 | JGI IMG/M metagenome (GOLD analysis project Ga0302324, IMG submission 201949) | Peat permafrost microbial communities from Stordalen Mire near Abisko, Sweden - Palsa_T0_1 | ecosystem: Environmental > Terrestrial > Soil > Palsa > Peat permafrost | place: Sweden: Abisko...
AGGTTCGCGCTTATGCCCCGCTATGACGTTCAGTTTCGCCTTGACACGCGGGCGGCGCTCGCTCGTTGTATCTTTCCTACAAGGTGTTTGAAGATTCTGATCACGGGTGGCTTTGAATTCGTTGGCACACAACTCGCTTTCCACTTCCAGCACCGCGGCCACCAAGTTATCGCGGCGGACAATCTGGTGTGCCGCGGAAGTGAATTGAACTTGCCACGGTTCAAACGACACGGAATCGAGTTCGTAAACGTGGACGTCCGGCATCCGGAGGATCTCGCAACCCTGCCCAAAGGAATCGATTTGATTCGCGACGCGAGCGCTCAACCCTCCGTCGTCTAGGGCTGGAAGACAGCAGTGGGGAGAATCTCAGAACGTTACGGGCGCATCCTCGCGTGGATTAGCGAAAACGAGAAAGATCTCCGGTTGTTGTATGGCGCGGAACAACCGCAGATCGGAGGCGCGAGATGAAAATACTCGTCACAGGTAGCAGCGGGTTGATCGGGTCGGCGGCAGTCGAACATTTCGACCGGACGGGCCATAGCGTAATCGGCGTGGACAACAACATGCGCCGCGAGTTCTTCGGGCTTTCCGGCGATACGGCTTGGAATCTCGCGCGCTTACGTGCGGCGACGAGGCATTTCACGCACCGAGAATTGGACATCCGCAATCGAGAGGCTATTTTCAGTCTATTCCGCGAATATCGCTTCGATCGAATTATTCACTGCGCGGCCCAGCCATCGCACGACAAAGCGAGCCAAATCCCGCTCGTGGATTTCGACGTCAATGCGGGCGGCACCCTGAACCTACTCGAAGCAGCGCGGCAATCCAGCCCCGAGGCGACTTTCTTATTCATGAGCACGAACAAGGTTTATGGAGACGCGCCGAACGAGCTGCCGCTCAAAGAGCTCCAGACCCGGTACGATTATGCCGATCCGAAAGACTTCGACGGCGTCGCCGAGGATTTCCGCATCGATCGTTCGCTGCATTCGATCTTCGGCGCTTCGAAAGTCGCCGCCGATGTGATGGCGCAGGAATACGGTCGCTATTATGGACTACCTGTAGGAATCTTCCGGGGCGGCTGCCTGACGGGACCGAATCACAGCGGCGTGGAACTGCACGGATTCCTTTCGTATCTCGTGCGCGTTGCATTTTCCGGGCAGATGTACACAGTGCACGGATACAAGGGCAAGCAGGTGCGGGATAATATCCATAGTCACGACGTCATCGCCGCGATGGAAGCGTTTGCCGCGAATCCTCGTCCCGGCGAGGTATACAACCTAGGGGGAGGGCGCGAAAATAGCGTCTCCGTCCTTGAAGCTATTGCCCGGATCGAAGAGTTGAGCGGCCGAAAAATCATGTGGCTGTATAACGATCAGGCACGCAAGGGCGATCACATTTGTTACATCAGCGATTTGCGTAAGCTGAAATTGCATTTTCCGGGCTGGGAAATCACGCGGGACCTGGACGACATCTTGAGGGAAATGGTGGCCGCCGAGCAGGAGCAGCTTAGCGGTGCCAACTCCGGCTCAAGGCCGTGAGCCACCATGCGACAATAGAATCCACGTGCGGAGTCGTAGATTGTGCGCGAGCCCATGAAATAAGCGGGAGTTGAAATCGTCATGGCGCGGCCTGAATTCACGGCACTAATTGAAACGTATAATCACGAGCGCTTCATCGAAGAAACAATCGTGAGTGTGCTCGAGCAGGATTTTGCGTCGAGCGACATTGAAATCCCGAGATGGACGACGGTTCCACGGATCGCACGCCCGAGATCTTACAGAAATTCGCACCGAAGGTTCGGTAACTGCGTAAGAACAACACATGGCAGGCATCCGCATTCAATCTCGCGATTCCAACGGCACGATGACAAGTAGTCGCGTTCCTTAAAGTGATTGAGGTAATGACAACATTCGAAAAAAATCCTTGGGCTGGCGTGGTCGGCCACGGAATTATTCAGCAAGATTCCACGGCCGGAATAAACTCGGCGCTTTCTCCGGAATTTCCGGTTTGTTTCGACATCCGGGCTTCAAAGGGCGCACGAACCTAACGGAACTACCTGTACTTTCTCGGCTCGAGCCGCGCCTCCATTAGGGGGAGCGTTCTGGAAAGAGTATTGCCGATCCCCGGAGCCCTTGTCGTCGAAGCGGACGAGTTCATGTCGCTCATGTCCATTGCGCACAGCAGCGCCATATCGCTGTCGGCGTGCCTGACTCACTACCGGCTGCACGATCAGAATCAGCATCAATTCGACGCTGACGATTCCGAATGGATGTGCGGCAAGCTGAATTCGCTTTCGTGCCCCGCGCTAGAGCTCACGCCGCGACCGTTAGCAGCTGGGAACCCCGAGGAATCGATCCAAATCATCGTGGATCAGATTCTTGTGAAGCTTGCACGAATGAATTTGGCGTTCGACGGCGGAATGCCATGGCAGACTTATTTCGTCGAACAGGAAGATTTCCGGCTTCGTTACTCCGGCGCACCCTTCGGCTATCGGGAATATAAGCAACTTCTCCTTCTACTCACGCTGATCCTGCCTCCGCGCACTTTCTATAAGCTCAGAGGCCTCTTCACCTCGCACGATATGGGCCGCGACCCGGCTGCGGCCGTTCGGGAAACTCCGCTTCCAAACACTGAGCCTGGCGTGCGTCCTTAAGCCCCGACTCGTACGGCAAAGGCCCGCGATTGTTGGCGGCCACGAGGCATCGCGACCTATAAGGGATAAGACGGAGTCAGAATGCAAGCTATAATGGCGTTATGGGAGGCGGGTAATTCGCACCCGAAGAGTGATTTGACGTCAGAAAAGCAGGCGATCGTGCACATCGAGGCAGCGATTATTGAAGCAGCTTAACCCAATAGAACTCAGGGTATCGGAATGAATGGCGACACCGCTGAGTCAATCGGTCTCGCGAGCTCCCTCGTGCTACGCATTACGCCCCCGAGCCGTTGGTGGGCTGTACCCCTACGAGAGCTGTGGGCCCATCGGGAGCTACTCTATTTCTTCGTCTGGCGAGATATCAAGATTCGCTACAAGCAAACGGCTATAGGCGCGGCGTGGGCGGTTTTGCAGCCGCTGCTGACAATGCTTGTGTTCAGCCTATTCTTCGGCAAGCTGGCACACATACCCTCGGAGGGTCTCCCCTATCCGATTTTTTACTACAGCGCCCTGCTTCCCTGGATTTACTTTGCGACGGCACTTCAAAATGCTACGAACTCCATTGTCGAAAATCAGCGCCTCATTACAAAGGTCTATTTCCCGCGGTTGGCTTTGCCACTATCGACAGTTTTTTCAGGATTAGTCGATTTCGTAATCTCCTTCCTGATGTTCCTAGTGATGATGGTCTACTACGGAATCCGACCCACTGTGCTGGCATTGTGGCTGCCCGCCTTACTGCTGTTGACATTGCTAACCGCTCTTGGCGTGGGGCTTTGGTTATCCGCGCTCAACGCGATCTATCGCGACGTGCGCTATGTATTGCCGTTTCTAATTCAATTCTGGATGTTCGCTTCGCCTGTGGCATATCCGGCCTCACTGGTCCCGACGAAGTGGCGCTGGGTCTATGGCCTGAACCCGATGGCTGGAGTGATTGAGGGATTTCGATGGTCACTCACCGGTCGCGGCGACCCACCGGGGCCCCTGGTTTTCGTCTCGGCGGGAGTTGTGATCGCGGTACTACTGAGTGGTGTGGCCTATTTCCAAAAGATGGAGACGATCGTAGCCGATGTCGTCTGAGAGATGAGCGGAACGGTCATCCACGTTGACGGACTCGGCAAGCGCTATCGCGTCGGCGAACGCGAGCGGTACTTCGCGTTGCGAGACATTCTAGCACGCGTCGTCACGGCACCTTTTCGACGAAGCGGCGAGTCTCGAACGCGCGAGTACCTATGGGCGCTGCGCGACGTCTCTTTCGACGTCCGCCAAGGCGAAGTAGTTGGCTTGATCGGGCGCAATGGAGCGGGCAAAACCACGCTACTAAAAATTCTCTCGCGAATCACGCGCCCGACTGAAGGGTTCGCTGAAATCCATGGGCGCGTCGGAAGCCTTCTAGAGGTCGGCACAGGGTTTCATCCCGAGTTAACCGGGCGGGAAAACGTTTACTTGAGTGGCGCGATTTTGGGAATGAGCAGGAACGAAATCGCCCGAAAGTATGACGCCATCGTTGCCTTTGCGGAGGTCGAGAAGTTTCTGGACACACCGCTCAAGCATTTCAGTACAGGTATGCAGATGCGTCTTGCGTTTGCCGTCGCGGCGCATCTCGAACCCGAAATATTGTTCGTGGATGAGGTGTTAGCGGTTGGCGACCTGGAGTTCCAAAAGAAATGCCTTGGAAAGATGAGTGATATCTCCAAAGGTGGCCGAACGATCATTTTCGTGAGTCACCAGATGGGCCAAATTCGGAGGCTTTGCGAGCGTGTGATCTGGATTGACGGAGGCGCTATCCGAACCGACGCCAGAACGGCTGAAGCGATTAACGCATACGAATTGGCGATTTCAGGCGATAACTCCCGTTCGGAAAGCAAAACGAGGGATGGAGTTCATTGGGAAGTCGTCACTCCCGAAAAAAATGAAGTCGGAAGAAATGTTTTGGAAACATTCGGTAATGTGGAGTTCCGCTTCTCGTGGCCGGTGCGTGGCGACGTTCAGAGGGGAGCTATAGGTATTGTGCTCCGAACTTCCGAGGGTCAGATTGCGTGGGCGACGATTCAGTCTAGCTTGAACCTATGTCCGGGCGAGTACTCCTGCTCCATCGCGGTACCTTTCTTTCCTATTCTGCCCGGGACCTATTCCTGGAGTTTTGCGTTGTATGACGGGCATCAATGGATCGACTATGGCCAGTGCTATCCCGAGTTGCGGGTCGAGACGCACAGCTTTATGCATCCGGACGATTACTACAAAGGTTTTCTCAATGTGCCGTATGAATTCAAGGTGCACGGCCCCCAATGACTCACGCACTCACTTCGCACTTGGTTCAATTCTGGCGAAAAACTACCGCTGACAAGTTGCGGGCTTTGCGCTATCGCTTCAAAACGCAGGTGTGGAACCGTTTGTGCCCGGGGATACCACTGCCTACTCATCTGCCTTATGGCGGATGGTGGTTGGCTAGAAATGATCCACTCAGCGACGCCGTTTTTGCTCGGACCTTTGACGGACCGGATGTCAGATTCTTGGAGCGTTTCCTGGGAGATGCAACTACCGTCATCGATATCGGCGCCCATCTCGGTTACTATACGCTGCTGATGAGTTCAAGGGTTGGAAGCCAGGGACACGTGCTGGCCTTTGAACCTTCACCTCGAGAGTTCCGTAATCTTAAAACGCATATCCGAATCAATTCGTGCGCAAATGTTCGACTTGAAAACGCTGCGCTGGCAGACCGTAGTGGAAGCATGGAGTTGTTTCTCACGCGTCCTCCGGGGACCACGGGGAATAGCCTGCGTAGGCCACAGGTCAACTGTCTCCATTCGGTCTCCGTCCGTGTTCTCACTCTTGACGGGTATCTGTCGGATAAAGGTATTCAGGAGATCGACCTCATTAAACTGGATGCGGAAGGTGCAGAGCTCAAGATCCTCACTGGGGCGGTTGGGTTGCTTTCGCGCTCGCGGCGCCCCCTCATTCTGTGTGAGATCAATGACCCAATCATGGCTTTATACGGATGGGAACATCGCGGCGAGGACGTGATCAAGTTCTTGGAAACCAAGGGATTTCGGTGGTATGGCCTGAATGCGGACGGAATTCCGATTACCCTCGTGAAATCCCTCTCATATTCGACGGATCTTATTGCCGTCCCAGAAGAACGCTTGAAGGAATTGGCGGTCGCGGTGACTGCGGAGGGGATTTGGACTTCGGAGGAGCGAGGTAATTGATGCGCTCACTTCCGTCGATCAGCTCGATTGTGTACTGGCAGCGATTCATTTCCGATTGTCGCGCAAATTCGCTTACCGGCACTGCGAAGGTAGTGATCAATAAGAGCATGTATGTTGTCCGGCGCGCAATTCGCAGGTTTGAACTGTTTCGACTAGATGCCGCAAGTGACTGGCTGGATTTTCCTTTCCGTCTGAGGGGATCAATTAAGTGGAGCCCGACGTTACTAGCTTGGTATGTCCTTGAGGATGAAGGTTCTCTAGGTGCGATGGCGAAATCACGTGTGGAACCTGAGGAATGGATGATGAACACTCTCTCATCCGGCATGATCGTCATTGACGTCGGAGCGCATCAGGGTCGATATGTGATTGAATTCTCTCGTCGCGTTGGAGAGACGGGCCTTGTTATAGCCATCGAGCCCAACGGCAGGAACCTGGAAGTACTCACTGAGAACATCAAAATGAATCGGATTTGTAATGTGAGAGCAATTCGTACAGCATGTTGGTCCTGTCGCGAAACTCTCCAATTCTTACGTAGCACGACGCTTGATCTCGTCCGAGTAGCCAAGAGCGCGTCTGAAGGTGGAGACCTCATCGGATTGCCATTGGACGATCTAGTTGCAAGTTTGATACTTAATCGAGTGGATCTAGTGAAAATCGATGTTGAGGGTGCAGAGCTAGATGTTTTGGAGGGAAGCCGGAACACACTCGCGCAGTTTCGGCCGCATGTATTTGTGGAATGCCATGGCACGCTCTCTGACGTCCTTGTCTGGTTTCAACGGCAGCGCTATGCGGTAAATCGCTATCAGAAGGACCCACACCACGGCGAGGGATTTGCGTGGGTACTAGCCGTTCCAGACCATGGCTCAAGACAGGATTTGGGGTTATAGGCGTAGCCATATGAATTTCGCAAATCAGAGAATCGTGTGAAAGCCTGCCGCAAAAATGAAGAAACCTGATCATCCTACTTATGATTAGAGATTTTTTCGTTAATGGGTCGTGGCCATTACGCTCGTCAAGGCAAAGATTGTGAGGATTCTGCATGTGGGAGAGGTGGCAGGCCTGGGCGGACTGCAGAACTGGATTTGCAGCCTCGCCGAGGCACAGGTAAGGCGGGGCTTTGAGGTTGAGTTGATGCAGCCGCCCTGGGTCGACCCGGCGGCCCCGGTCTACACCGGGCTTCCTCTGCACCACTGGGATCCCCAACGGGTACGCGGCTTCGAGATTATTCATTCGCACGGTATCTCAGGTTTTCAGAACCGAAGAATTAGCCGAGAGATGTGTAAGCCGATTGTGCACACGTATTACGGCACGATCGTAGGCATTCAGATTGCTCTGCGCTGGTTTCAGAATCTGATGGGATGGAATGGCTTGGACGTTCCGCGCAACATCTTGCGTGAAGCCGCCGGCGGAAAAAACGCAAAGGCGGTAATTGCGAATAGCCCGAAGGTTCGGTCGGAGATCCTAGGGTTCTACGGAATTCGAAAGGGGAAGGTAACGGTAATTCCGGGCGGATATGCCCCGTGTGGCGAACGCGCTTCTCGCGAGTCTCTGCGGCGGGCGTTAGGTTTGCCTGAGTTCGGATTCTTGTTCCTGTTTGTAGGGCGAGCGGACCCAGTAAAGAACTTTCCTGCGGCCATTGAGGCATTCGGCCGAGTACGGGCCCGACATCGAGAAGCGTATCTCGTCCTCGCGCCTAAGCAGCTTTCAGAGATGGTAGACGGAAAGATAGACGTCGAGCTGCCGCCGCTGAAGATGAACCTGCTCTATCGTTGCGTGGATGCTTTGGTTCATCCCGGTTACTACGAGGCCTATTCGTTGGCGGTTCACGAGGCCCTTGCGAACGGCCTTCCAGTGATCGTCGGCCGAAATACAGGCAATGCCGATTACTGCACTCACCGGATCAATGCTCTCATCCTGCCCCGGAAGCGCGGTTCCGGGTTAGTTGATTCGCTAGTCGAAATGATGTGTTCACTCATGGAATCGCAAGACTTGCGGACACAATTGGGCAGGGCGGCCGCGCATAAGTTTGGTGTGATGGATTGGGACTGGGTGGAATCAGAAACAGCAAAGGTATATTCGCGTTTATGAGTGCTAAGACGTCGGTCATCATTTGCACTTACAACTATGCTCGATTTCTCCTGCGCTGTTTGAAGACTGCGCTCTCGCAGTCGCAGCCGGCGAATGAGATCATTGTGGTTGATGACGGCTCGACGGACGAGACCCCCGCCGTTGTCTCTCGCTTTCCATCCGTGCGATATATCCGGCAGAATCGCGCGGGGAAAGCGCAGGCGTTCAATCGCGGGTTTCGCGAGTCACAGGGCGATCTCATTTGCCATTTGGACGCCGACGACTACTGGCTGCCTAATAAGCTTGAGCGCGTTACTGAAACGCTCGCGCGCTGCGATGCGGGCGGCATTCTGCATGAAGCTGTCTACGTTGATGCTAACGACAAATATCTCTACGGCAGCGGGAGCCGTACAGAAGGCAGTTCCTTGGCGGGGCACCTCTCGTTTCAAGAAGTTCTACTCATGTGTTTCATCTACCGTCCGCCGAACGCAACCTCCGGAAGTCTCGGAGTGGCAAACACGATCACCGTAAGGCGTGAGGCTGTTATGGACTGTTTTCCACTCCCAGAGGATCTGGGTCTGGCCGTTGATGGGGCGCTCCTGCTGAGCGCGGCGCGCCACGGCCTGGTTCACCTCTCCGAGAAGTTATCTGCCTATCGCCATCACGGAAAGAACAGCTTTGTATCCGCGCCCGGCAGCATGGAGTTTCAGAGCCGACTGTTCAAATGGGTGCCGACCATCTCGGGCGTTACGGCGACGAGAGACCAGAAGCTCTTGCGAGCACTTGTCTTGGAAACCGAAGCCCATTCCGCCGCGCACAACGGCAAGGATCCCGTGGGAGGTGCGTTCGGCGCCGCGCTGCTCATCCCGAAGCTAATCCGATTGGGGCTCGTGCCGCACTGGAAGCACCTCGGATTGCCGGTCGCCAGTCTGCTCGGGTGGCGGAGGGTTCGTCGCGCGCTCCCTCGTGTGAGAGTAACTTCTTGAGAGATTGCGATCTGAACGGCGGCTCGGATGCGTTCCAGCGTGTTAACGGCGCTGTGCTAAACTCGATGGCGGAGTTTGAGGAGTTCGATTGACCGGGGATCATTGTGCGCCCGAACTCGTTGTTTTCGGCTTCCCAAAGCCGGGGAGAGGTTAATGGGTCTAGCCAAATCGATGCGCCAGGATTGGGACGCACGCGCGCGGAAGGACGCCTTTTTCTACATCGCGTCTTGGCGCAAGGGCTGGGACGTCGACGACTTCCTAAAATCAGGCGAACAGGATTATCAGCGCCTCGTCGCGCCTATTCTAAGCCGATTTGGATTCTCGCCCGAAGGCAAGACCATGCTTGAACTGGGCTGCGGCGTCGGGCGTATGACCCACAGTTTTGCCGCCCGTTTTGACAGCGTGATCGCGGTAGACGTTTCAGCGCAAATGCTCGATCGAGCGCAGCAGATGCTGGACGGTATGAAAAACATCGTGTGGATACAGTCAAACGGATTGGACTTGGGAGGAGTCGCCACCGAATCAGTGGACTTCGCGTTTAGTTATCTGGTGCTACAACACCTCCCTGATGAACGACTCGTCCACGGTTACGTGCGCGAAATGTTCCGGATCCTGAAAGCACCGGGTGTATGTTTATTTCAGTTTCATGGCACACACAAACCTACGATGAACTGGACGGGGCGCCTGGCCTGGGCGTGTGTGAACACCCTTTGGTCTATACATTTGCCTGTGGTGAGCCGCCTTGTTGCGAGGCTGTTCGGATTTGACCCTGGAATGGCGGGAAGGAGTTGGCATGGCACTGCCGTGTTAGCGAAGTCCATCGCTGAGACGGTGAAAGCTTCTGGTGGTTCCGTTCTCGAGATGCGAAGCGAGAACACGCCGATGGCTTGGTGCTGTGCTAGAAGGTGAGGGATTCTGCTGAGACCACACGGAAGCCGCATAACATCTTGGGAACGTAACGAACATACAGAATTTTCGGAAAAGCCCAAGTCCTTGATTCAATCGATGCCGCGCGAATCGTTTGAGATAGAGACGCGGATTGCCCTGCTGACATGCAGGCGCGCGGTGACCAAAACCCCTGGAGACTACGCACAGTCCGGTAAGAGTGCTGAACCACGTATCTCAGTCAAACCGCGCGACTGTGACTACCGGCATGCGGATCGCTTGACCATACTTCTTCAGCGGATAGACATGGCTCCAGCTGGGAGCTGCACTTGAAAGGACCAAGCAGTTCTTCGTTTTCGCGAATTCTCGCCGATGATGTGGGCAGTGTCATGGCGACTGTTCAATTCCGCGGAAAAAGAAGATTGACGAACTGGGTCGGTGAACTGGCGAGCTGGTTCACGCCGGACGCGGAATGTCACCCAGTTGCTGGCGCGCGGGTTAATGTTTCGTTAAATGATCGGATCGGCCGCCTCATGTGGACCGGCTGCTATGAATTGGAACTAGTGGCGCTTCTCGGGCAGGTGCTCGATGCTGGTATGACCTTTGTGGATGTCGGGGCGCAGATCGGTTATTTCTCAGTTATCGCAGCCGCGCTGGTCGGTGAACGAGGAACGGTTCACTCGTTCGAGCCCGCTCCCGATTGCTTCTCGAGGTTGGTGGTGAATTCCCGCAATTACCCATGGATCACTCCCCACAATTCAGCCGTGACTGATCAGACCGGCGAGATCGCCTTCTATCGCAGTCCAAACCAGAGCGAATCCGGCTGGGGAGCGATCTTCAACGACGATAGTGAGCGGGTGCGGCTTTCGGTTCGGGCCTGCACGTTGGACGGTTGGGCGTCGGAGGAGGGAATCGAAAAGATCGACTTTCTTAAAATAGATGTGGAAGGCGCCGAGTGCCGTGTTCTCGAAGGGGCACGGGCTGTGATTGCAAAAACACGTCCAATATTGTGGGTAGAAGCAAATGAGGTGTGTCTCTCTAGAGACGCCAAATCGGTCTCGCTGATTCTGCGGCGGCTGACTGGTTGGAACTACGTAACGCAGGGGCTTTGGGACCCGCACTCTGGTTCGTCGGAGAACATAGTGGCCATCCCAAGGGAGCGGAATGATCTGATAGAAAGGGTCGAGCGCGCCAAACTTGGTTTACGACCGATGTTGGCTACCGACTCGGTAGACGCTAACCACGTCTTGTCTGTACGCTGAATTGAAGTGTTCCAACCAATTTCATTGCTTGACCGCAAGGACAGGCCAACGGACGGCGCGCTAGATTTATTGCAACGTTTGGCAGGGCGCTGGTGCGGCAAGGCGTCACGCTGATGCGGGTTCGCGTCGATTGGAACGACCAAGGGGTGGATCGGCGCGCTCCGGCGGATTTCGCCCCGCCTGGAGCGCAACTGGGTGCTCTGGCAATACGCAGCGGTCCGCCTGGTCAAAACACGGTTTCCCGTTTGACGCACTGGGGGTGCTTCCGATCACACGAGAACGGCAGGCGCACTGTGCAGTAGTGTTCGATGATGGCCAAGCTTCTTATGGACGTCGTTCAGTTGATAGCCTTCGTCGTTCTTGCCAATAATGAGCCGTGAGACAGGCGGGCCGCTTGGCTAATCGGGGCATCTTCACGATTCGAGCTGAAAAGATTGAATGGCTTTCCGAAGAAACCAGTAGAGGCGCCGTCCATAACGATTGCTGCGAGCATTCTCGAACCGGACGGGTCTGCCAGAAGAGACAGGTACCTGGGCAAGCTGGTCGAAGACCGTTGCCGTGTTCGGCGTCACCTGGGGCGACAGAATTGCGCGCGACGTCCTAGATATCACGTCTACCGTGCGCCAAGTGAGTAAGGAACAGTCACAATTGCGACTGCCGGTCCTAGGCGGAAATTGGACTGAATCGGTGCCTCGTTCGGGTCTGCGCTCGCAGGAACGGGCGTTGCTGTCAATATTCTCGGGATGATTCAGCCCGAACGGCGGCACCTCAGGATTTGCTTGCAGGAACGATCCATTGAACGCCTCGCCGAGTGTATGCGTGACGTGTTGCCATTGGGTCTGTAGTCACAGGTTTGATGGAGCTGGGGTTTGACGAAGTCACGAACCCACGTGGTAGCACTCCTCGGCCGGGCCGATGCGCCGACTGACGGCGTTGAGGAATACTGTAGGTGGTTAGGTCGGGCGCTCGGACGGGAAGATTGTTTGCTTGAGCTGGAACGGGTGGCATGGCATGAACGGGGCTGGCGTAAATCGTTGGCGTTGCTCGCCGGGGTAAGCAAGTCCTGGCGCGGCCGGTGGGTTCTCGTTCAATATACGGCGCTGGGATGGTCAAGGCGAGGTTTTCCGTATCGCTTCCTCTGGGTTCTGCGCGTGCTGCGGCGCTGCGGCGTGCGTTGCGTCGTCGTGTTTCATGATGCGATACCTTATCCCGGCACCCGTCGAAGAGACCGGATCCGTC
>Ga0302324_100022311_pt1 | contig 12296 bp, 8 predicted proteins | sample Palsa_T0_1_FD_201949 | JGI IMG/M metagenome (GOLD analysis project Ga0302324, IMG submission 201949) | Peat permafrost microbial communities from Stordalen Mire near Abisko, Sweden - Palsa_T0_1 | ecosystem: Environmental > Terrestrial > Soil > Palsa > Peat permafrost | place: Sweden: Abisko...
CGGCCACCGACTTGAAGCTCGAAGTGAACACCGTCACCGGCGATGTCTACGCCCTGGCGACGGCAACAACAGCACTCACCGGATATGACATCTTCGACAAGAGCGGCAATCTGCTCGATTCGGGTGATCCCAACACGGATCTGAATGAACGGCTTCTGTCTCAGCCCAGCAGCACGACGCTGGGGAACCAGACCACGTTCCGCAACGCGACCAATTACAAGCTGTGGGCGACGATCCTGGACAACACCAGCACGCTGGCCGAGGGATCGAATAACGGCAAGCTAAAACAGGGGACGGCCAGCACGTACGACACGATCAACATCCCCGCCAATGGGACGATCGACTTTGGTGACATCTACAATACCGTGGCCCACAACAACGACATCACGTTTGCCTTTTCCGAAGCCGACCCGACCAACGCGGGCAACCCGGTGACGGGCAGCACCTACAACGGCGAAGTGGATTACGTGGGCAATACCGTCATGCCCGAGCCGGGCACGCTGGGTCTGCTGGGGATGGGGGGCATCATGATGATGCGGCGGCGACGTCGGGCAGCCAGGATCTGATCCGGTCGATCTTTGTCCTCCGCGGCCGCCGTCGACATCCGCAGCGGATCGACGGCGGCCTGTTTGTCCGGTTGTGCGAGATATCGTCGATGACGAAAGCTCTTGGCGGGGCAGGCGAATGGAGAGAAGAGGGAATTGATGACGAACAATCGCGGCACTGTGACACGCACGAGAATGCAAACACTCGCCCACCAGATCCGCCAGAGAAGGCCCGGAGCTTTTACGCTGATCGAGCTGTTGGTCGTGATCGGCATCATCGCGCTCCTGATCGCGATATTGCTTCCGGCGCTGAACAGGGCCCGCGAGCAGGCCAATCGAACGCAGTGCCTCAGCAACCTCCGGACCCTGGGACAATATACCTTCATGTACGCGAACGAAAACAAGGGCCGGCTTCCCATAGACGCGGGCAGCATAAATGGGGGTCATCTGCAATTTAACCCGGAGTACTTCACTGATGAGATGTACACCGCGCTTCACTTCAGCGATTTCGTGAATCCCCCCGTCGACTAGTGGAACGGTGTTCCGCTCGACCAGGTTTGGCAGTGTCCCAGCGTCGTCCTCAGCCAACCGATCACGGTCACCACATACCCAAATTTGCCCCTTGGGGGGACCATCGGGGGGATCGCGTACCCCGCTGGTACGATTTCAAAATATGCAACGTGCGCGCAGACCTCCTACGTCTATTGTGGCAATGGCTTTGGCTGGACCGCGGGCCTCCTAACTGCGGCCAATCAGGCAACAACCCCCGGAAGCGCAGCATCGTTCGTGCAGAACCTGCTGCCGGTTAAGATCACTGATCTTTCGACTACTGGCTCGCTCGCTACCCTATGGGCGGACCAGGTGTGGTGGGCTCAGGCTTACGGCTTTCAGGCGAATCATGGAATCAAGTTGAGGCGCTCGGGCGCTTATGGAAATCCCGTCACGCCCGGGCAAAACGAAGTCTTCACCGATGGCCATGGCGAGTGGATCGACCGGTCAACGACGACGCTGCGGAACCCTGGCTCAACCGGAGGAGGAGGACCCCCGACGGCTGCCTCGGTGCCGGGCTTCAGCATTCCCTATACGCTTCCGCTGCCTTCCAACCAAGTCGTTCCGCAGGTTACGAACGAGTCGCAGGCGCCGTACTACGGGGCGTGGTACTGGTAATTGACGTGACATTTCGCCGTGCCCCAAACTTTATCCCCGCTTCCGCCGCGCCTGCTGCTACTGGTAATTCGCATGTCACTTCGCCAAGCCCTGAATAATCATCCGCTGATCGCGGCGAGCGTGTCCATCCTGATCCTGGTATTCCTGGTATTCCTGGCACTCCTGGCGTTCCGCGGATCCGGAAATCCCGCATCAGACCAGTTGGCGTTTTACACCACCGACGACGGCGCGACGTTGTTCACCGACGATTTGTTTAAGCTGCCGCCGTTCGATCACGACGGACAGCCTGCCGTGAAAGCATTCGTGTTCACCTGCGACGACGGCCAACATCGTTTTGTCCAATACCTTTTTAAATACAATGACAAACTGAAACAGCAGCTCGAAGCCGCACACGCGCGCTTTACGATGGCGCCTGGCCTGATCAAACGGCCCGGTGACGCCAAATGGATCGGACAAGACGACCCAAGGGCGTTTAAGATCCTGGTACCTAAATGCCCGGACGGGTCTGGTCCTGGGCCCGTCCGACAGGTATGGCCATGAACGTAGCCAGCAGATTTTTTCCAAGTCTTATCATCGGCCTGATGCTGGCGACCGCGCCACTCGCTCGCAGCGCGCCGGTGCATCTCGTGGAGGAACCGCCGGTGCAAATCACCGCCGTCGCGCCCGACGTGTTTCTTGTTGATTTTGGACGCGTCGCTTTCGGCAACCTGCAAGTTACTCCGCCGGTGAATGCGGCCGGAAAATCCATCACCGTTCACTTCGGCGAGGCCTTCGCGGACGGACGCGTCAATCGCAAGCCGCCCGGCAGTGTTCGCTATGCGCGGGTGGAGGTATCGCTCGACGGCACCAAGCCTCTGGTTGTCGCACCAGCGGCGGATGCGCGCAACACGAAACAGCCCAAGGCCGTGCTCACCCCCCCGGAGTTTGGCGTCTTGCTGCCGTTCCGCTGGGTCGAGATCGAGGGCTGGCCGGGCGAGTTGCGTCCGGAAAATGTGCGGCGACGCGCGAGTTTTGCGAGCAATTGGAATGACGACGCGGCGGCGTTTCATTCATCCGACGAAATGCTCAATCGCGTTTGGGAACTGTGCCGTTATTCGATCAAGGCCACGACTTTCGCCGGAATTTACGTGGACGGAGACCGAGAGCGCCTCGCTTACGAAGGCGATGCCTATCTGGCGCAGATGAGCCAATACTACACCGACGGCGACGTACAGATCGGTCGCGACACGTTTGACCGCCTTGTGAAGTATCCTACCTGGCCGACGGAATGGGCAACGCACATGATCTTCAGCGCGCACGCCGACTGGATGCAGACCGGCGACACCAAACGGCTCGCCGCGTGCTACCCCGCGCTGAAAACAAAACTTCACCTCGAAAATGCGCGCGCCGACGGACTCATTGTCAGCACCGAAAAACAAATCAAGCACGACGACCTCGTTGACTGGCCCGGGGGCGAGCGCGACGGCTACGTTTTCAAACCCGTAAATACGGTAATGAACTCCTTCCATCTGCGCGCCCTCAGAGAGATGGCCGAACTCGCCCGCGCCCTGCACCAGGACGCGGATGCAGCCGATTACGCCGCGCGGGAAACCGCCGGCCGCGCTGCGTTTCAGAAAAATCTCTTCGATCCTGCGCAAGGCTTGTATCGCGACGGCGAGGGCACCGACCACGCGTCGCTGCACGCTAATCTTTTTCCGCTGGCCTTCGGTCTGGTCCCCGCGGAACACCGCGCGCACATCGCGCAATGGCTCGGCGAGCGCGGCATGGCCTGTTCGGTCTATGCCGCGCAGTATTTGCTCGAAGGGCTGTTTGAAAATGACGAGGCGACCAAAGCGCTCGACTTAATCACCGCGGCCAACGACCGGAGTTGGAAACACATGGTCGAGAGCGGCACGACGATTACATGGGAAGCCTGGGATCAGCATTACAAAAAGAATCAGGATTGGAACCACGCGTGGGGCGCCGCGCCAGCCAATCTCCTGCCGCGATTCGTTCTCGGCGCGCAGCCGCTCACGCCCGGCTGGACGCGCGCGATCATCCGCCCGAATCCCGGCACGTTGAAAAGCGCTGACGGAAAAATTCCCACGCCGCGCGGTTCCGTTCTCGTCCGTTGGGAAAACGGGGACGCATTCAAACTTTCCCTCACCCTGCCGCCGGGCATGAGCGCGCAGGTTCAAATTCCGGCGGGAAATAACTCAACGGGTGTCTTTGTCGGCGGCAAGCCCGTTGCCGCGCACCGCGATGGACCGTGGTGGATTCTCGACCAGGGCGTTACCGGCGAAGTTTCGATTGAAACAAGGAAATGATGAAAGACCATAAAGCGTCGCGACGCGAATTTGTCGCCGGAATGGCTTTACTGGGCGCTTCATCGCTCATTCGTGAAAGCGCCGCGTCGGGTGCGGAGCCCGTCAGTCAACCGAGCTCAGGCTCCTCTCGGCCTTCGGAGTGGTCCGCGAACGACCGCAAGGCGGCCAGCGACCGACTCCTCAATTACTTTGGCAAGACTGCGCCGATGCTTTTGCGGCCCGCCCAGGGCGTCCTGGTGCATCCGAACATTGCCTCCAGTCTTCCGGGCAAGGCATACGGCACCAGCCTTTGGGATTGGGATACCTATTGGACAACCCGGGGCCTCTTCCGCTTCGCCGCAATTTCAAATGATTCCGCACTCCGGACGAAGGTGGGCGAGCATGCCATCGGCAGCTTCATGGAGTTTTTCGATCGCCAGTCGGACGAAGGCCGCATCTCTATTGTGCTGGATGTGAAAGGTGCCGATGGATTCGGGGCCTTAAAGCCCGATAGACCTAAATCGACAAATCAGGGGAAGCCGGTTTTTGGGCAACTGGCGCTCGTGATCGCTGATGAGCTCGGCTCCGTCGACTGGCTGGCTCCGCAGTTCGACAAGCTCCTGCGTTTTTATGCATCGTGGGTTGCGGGTTATCAAAGTTCGACTGGCCTTCTGGTTTGGGGAAATGATGTTGCCATCGGAAACGATAACGATCCGACAACATTTGGCCGGCCGTTCTTTTCTTCGGCGAATCTACTGCTGAACTGCCTCTTCTACGCGGATTTGAAAGCGGCGACCGAACTGGCCGGCAGGCTTAAACGTCCCGAAGACCAGCAGCGCCTCAGCGCTCAAGCAACCGCTCTGGGGCAGAACATTGAGAAATACTGCTGGGATCCACGCGATCAATTTTATTACACCGTCGATGTGCAATGCGTCGATCGGCGAAGGGAGCTGATCCCTCATGTTAAGCCGGGCATGGACATGTCATGGCAATGTTTGCCTTTGCGCATACAGACCTTCACCGGATTCCTGCCGCTTTGGTGCGGGCTGGCTACGCCCGAACAGGCGAAGGCGCTGGTGCAGACAAATTATCTGGCGGATGATCGCTTTCGCGGAGATTGGGGCGTCAGATCGCTTTCGTCCAAGGAGTCCATGTATTCCATGGCTCGCAGTGGGAATCCCAGCAATTGGCTGGGTCCCGTCTGGATCATCGTGAATTATTTTGTCTGGAAGGGGCTTAAAGATTACGGCTTCCATGATGAGGCGAGTGACCTCGCAGACAAGACGCTGCGACTGCTGTCCACCGATCTGGCCAAGAACGGCTCGCTGAATGAGTATTACCATCCCGACACTGGTGCGGCGTTGAGCCACAACGGTTTTATGGACTGGAATCTGCTCGTACTGGAAATGATGTAAATTGACTTAACTCTTGTATTACCGCTTTCTGAGGACAGCAATTAAGAAATCCCGATTAATATGATAAGTCAAATCTCCATAGCCCGCACCGCATCAAAAGCGAACGCCTGCCTTTTGTTGATCATTCTATTTCTTTCCCAGCGCGTGTGGGGCATTGACCCAAACACAATGGTTTTGATCCATTCCAAGGACCAAACCTTTTCGATGGGCCGGGTGCTGGGCGGCAAAGTCTGGACGCAGACGACGCCGGTGCATGATGTGCAGTTCACCTACGATTTTTTGATGCGCGCGACGCAATTGACCCAGGGCCAGTTCATGGCGGTCAACAGCCGGACCAACCCCAGCAAGCATCAGGTGACCGGCGATCTCAATCTTCCCGTTGACCGGGTATCGTGGAACGAGGCCATCGCCTATTGCAACGATTTGAGCATGAAGGAAGGATTGACGCCGGCGTATTCGGCGTCGGGAGAAGTTGACCTCACCAAGAACGGCTATCGTCTGCTGACGTCGGCGGAAAATGAATTTGTCACGCGGGCGCGGACGACCACGCTGCTGTTTTACGGCGATGAATATAACCCGACCGGATTGTTGTATTCTTGGAGCGACGGTGCGAAGAACCGCAATTCCGCCGCCGGCAACAGCGGAGGTGTGACACACGATGTGGGCACATTGCGGCCGAATCCTTATGGGGTTTATGACATGACCGGAAATCTATGGATGTGGTGCAGTGACCGCTACGACACCGCCAGCAGCAATAATTATCCCACGACTTCGCAGATTGACCAGACCGGCCCAACGGCGGGCAGCCAGCGCATCATCAAAGGCGGCGCGTTTTGGAATGACGGCGCGCATCACGAAATGTCGGCCAACCACTGGCAGGGTCCACCCACTACGAAAAGCGAGGAAGTCGGTTTTCGCATTTGCCGCACGGTGTTGCCGTCTGAAAAATTGGAGTTCTCAAATGTGATTACGGCTCCGGCCAGCCTCGCGTCGGTCACGGGCACAATTTCCTGCTCGGCCACTGTTCACCGCAGCGGCGGGATCGGCGTCGCGGGCGTCCAGTTCCGGGTGGACGGCGCGGACATCGGTTCCGAAATCCAAAGTCCGCCGTATTCGATCAATTGGGATACGACAACCGCGGCCAACGGATCTCACACGCTTTCAGTCGTCGCCCGGGACGCTACCGGCGTCCTGACCTCCGAGTTTGAGACGGTGAAGGTGAACAACTGAATCCCTTAAGTCAATTTCATTTTTGCATTGGCGACTTCTGCCTTCACGGCCGGTGCAAATCGTACTTGCGATAACCACCGGCATTACTGACGGAAGCGCTCGCCGAATTGGAGAGAGAATGAATCTTCGTCGTTTGACTGGCTTGGCAATGATCGCCGGCTTGGCGATTACTCTGTGGGAATCAGCGTTAGAGGCAGCATCATCGCAGCCGACAGAAACGCGGATCATCGACAACTTTGATCAACTTGGCATCGATACCACCGCCCCGCGCTTTGGGTGGCTGGTCAACGATCCGGCTCGAGGCGCTGTTCAGTCCGCATATCAAATCATCGTCGCTCCAAGCAAAACGGCATTGCCGAGCGAACGCGATTCGGTCTGGGATAGCGGCAAAGTTATTTCATCCCAGCAGTATGGCGTGGTGTACGCGGGAGCCGCGCTCGAAAAGACAACAGAGTATTGGTGGAAAGTTCGCACGTGGGATGCGCAGGGTCAGGCTTCACCGTGGAGCGATGCCCACCGCTTCGTCACATCCTTCTTTACGCCCGGAGACTGGAACGCGCGAACAGTTTGGATCGGCAATCCGCAAGTCGCGTCAACCAAAACAAATCCGCCATCGCAATTTCGCAAGGAATTCCAAATACGCAAACCGATCCGCCAAGCTTACCTTTACATCTCCGGGCTGGGACAATTCGTGGCGTTCATCAATGGCGCGAAAGTCGGTGATCACGTCATGGACCCGGCGTGGACCGATTATGACCAAACGGTGGACTATGTGACCTTTGACGTAACATCGCTGGTGCGGCAGGGAGGCAACGCAATCGGAGTCATGCTGGCAAATGGATGGCTGTCGGGCAACAAGGACCAATCGAGAACACGCAATTTTGGCCCGATGAGATTGATCGCTCAATTGCACCTCATTTATACAGACGGAACGAGCAGCGACATGGTCAGTGATCCATCATGGAAAACCAGCACCAGCCCCCTGACGCATTCGGAAATCCACGGATCAGAGAATTACGATGCGCGGCTTGAACAACCAGGTTGGAACGCTTCGGGATTCGACGATTCGAAATGGCTGAGCGTTGCCGCTGCACCGCCGCCAGCCGGGCTACTTGTCTCGCAGAGTTGTCCTCCGATGAAGGTACGCCAGATATTCGCATCGCAGAGCGTCACAAGTCCTGCGCCGAACATTTACGTTTACGACTTTGGACAGAACATGAACGGGCAATATGAAATCACCGTCAAAGGAAGGGCGGGCGCAACCGTAACTATGCAGCCTGGAGAGTATTTGGGAAGCAATGGGCGAGTCAATCCGGGTCGGGCGGGGCCATCGCACTATACGCTCAAGGGAAGCGACTGGGAAACCTGGAGCCTGATGTTTAATGCGACCGGATTTCGCTATCTCGAAGTCGAGGATGCAACGACAGACCCGCAGAACACCGCGTTACCGCTCATTCAGAAAGCCACCGCGTATTTTGTATGCACCGCCGCGCGGGATGTGGGATCATTTACCGCATCCGATCCTCGGTATGTCGAGATCCATGATCTGGCGGTACGGACACTGCGAAGCAATTTAGAATCGATCCACACCGACGGTCCGAATTACGAGCGACTGGGATGGCAGGAAGTGGCATGGACCACTCCTTCGTCAACGGTTTATTGCAACGACGTGCAGACGCTCTTTGCAAAAATCATGCGGGATGTCCGGGACGCGCAGCGTGTCAGCGGGCTGTGTCCAGACCGCGCGCCCGAGTGGTTCCACACGAAAAATGACCCGCCGGGCAACAAATACGACGACGCGCCGGCCTGGGGTTCGTCGGCGATCATTTGTCCCTGGATCATGTATCAAACGTATGGGGACAAACAGATCCTATCGCAAAACTACGAAACGATGAAAAAGTATCTTGTCTATCTCAAAGGCAAGGAAGTCAATGGCCTGGTTCAATATGGATTGGGTGACTGGATGGCGCCGGCGGGGGCTGATGTGCCCAACGTCGAGGGCGCTGTTTACGTGTATGACACCGGTTTGATGCGCGACATCGCGTCGGCGCTGGGAAAGACAGACGATTCATCTGCCTACGCACAGGACTACGCGCGCGTCTGCGATGCGTACAACCGAGCGTATCTTGATCCCGATTCAAAGTCATATCATCCGGTCAAGCAGGCCAACGAGGCAATTCCGCTGGTGTTCGGCATCGTTCCAGAGCGATTCGTTGAATCTGTGCGGCAAGCCCTCGCCGATGACATCGCGCATCCGCAGGAGAACGGCTCGCCGGTCAGTTATGGCCGTGTCGGCGAATTTGGACCCGTTGTGCCAAATCACATTTCAGCCGGTGATATTGGGACCACCGCGGTCTGGCAGGCGCTGGGAGATGCGGGGCAAGCCACCCTCGTGCAAACCATGGTGATGCAGCAGACGCCCCCGAGCTATATGTATTTGATCAACCATGGCGCGACGACGATTTCCGAAAATTGGAATTACGAGAAGACCCGCAGCCACAATCATGACATGTATGCGGGCATTCTGGCTTACCTGTATCGCAACCTCGGCGGCATCTCGGCGATAAAACCTGGATACGAAGTGATCCAGATCAAACCGTCGATGCCGAAAGGCTTGACCAGCGCTTCGGTCACTTACGACTCAGTCCGCGGCCCGATCGAGTCCTCATGGACCAAGGGTGTCGGGAAATTCACGTTGAAAGTCCGCATTCCGGCGAACGCGACGGCCATCGTGACCGTTCCCGCCCTCGACGCCAATTCTGTTCGCGAAGGTAACCAAGCGGCCACCGTTGCGCCGGGCGTCAAGTTGCTACGGTCTGAATCGTCGGCAGTAGTATTTGCCGTTGGCTCAGGCGTCTACGTGTTTGAGTCGTATATCGCAACGCCGGCATCGACTGGACCCCATTGACGCCTGGATTGGAATTTTCAACGGAATTTTTCGTTGCTGGTTCCCGCCCGGCAAATTATCTTTGCCTCTGGGGAACACCGCGTCGGAGTTTTTATGACGCCACGTGAAAAATTGCGCGATGAGACGGATTCCTCCCTGAAGCCGTTCACGTCGCGGGAACTGGTGCTCCACGGCAGACCGAACCGCGCTGCCGCTTTGTTCTTCGCTTGTGTCGCCTCGCTTCACGCCTACATCGCCGTTCATTCCTTCGGAACCAGCCATTGGCAAGGACTGATCAGCGCAACCCTGACGGCCTGTTTTCTCACCGTCTCCATCCTGTGCATGCTCGCTCGCAGCCAGATTTCAATCCGCCCCCGGCAGCGGCAGATTCACATCCGTGGCGGGATCGGCCGCCTGGCCATCGACCGCGACACCCCTTTCAGCGCCGTGCGGGCCGTTCGCGTCACGCTCTGGCAATCGCGCCGGGGCCAGCAATCACGGCTGGAAATCCTTTGCAATGGAGAGGAAATTCCCTGCCCTCCCACCACCATCCCGCGCCAGCAGGCGCTCTATCTCGCGCTGGTGATGAATGTTCACCTCATCAAAATCAGCGATGATCTATCGGGGAATGCCCTCGTGCATGAACGCTTGGATTCTGCTCGATGGTAACCCTTCAGGACATCCGAGACGCCCGGCAGCGCATCGCCGGCGCCATCTACCATAGCCCCTGCCCCTATTCGCTCAGCCTCAGCCGTCTGTGCGGCTGCGAGATTTATTGCAAACTCGATCATCTTCAGATGACCGGCTCCTTCAAGGAACGCGGAGCACGCAACAAGCTTCTCCAACTGCCCGAGCCACTCCGCGCCGCAGGCGTCATCGCCGCATCGGCCGGGAACCATGCGCTCGGATTGGCCTACCACGGCCAGCTTCTGTCGATCCCCGTCACGGTCGTGATGCCGCGCTGGGCACCGCTGATCAAAGTGAGCAACTGCCGCTCCTTCGGCGCAACGGTGATCCTCCATGGCGACACCTTCGATGAGGCCCGCAAGCTCGCCCACGCCACCGCCAAGGAAAAGAACCTAACTTTCGTGCCCGGATTCGACGATCCCGACATCATCGCCGGCCAGGGAACGATGGGCCTGGAGATTCTCGAAGATGTGCCGGATCTGGACGCGGTGATCATCCCTGTGGGCGGCGGCGGCTTGCTCGCGGGGGTAGGGACGGCAATCAAATCACTGCGACCGCAAACGCTCGTCATCGGCGTCGAACCCTGCAACGCCCCAACGCTCGATGCCTCGCTTCGCGCAGGGCGGGTGACCCGCATCGAAACTAAGCCCACCCTCGCCGATGGCCTGGCTGTGGCGGAGATCGGCACGATCTGTTTCCAGATGATCAAAGGCATGATCGATCACTTGCGACTGGTCGACGAAGCCCAGATCGCCAAGGCGATTCTGCGATTGCTGGAACTGGAAAAAACGGTCGTCGAAGGGGCCGGAGCCGTCCCGCTGGCAGCGGCGGCTGATCGATCGCTCGGGCTGGAGGGGAAAAAAGTCGTTCTGCTGCTGTGCGGTGGAAACATCGACGTCACGATCATCAGCCGGGTCATCGAGCGCGGCCTGGCAGCCGATGGACGCCTCTGCCGCATCACCGCCGCCATCACCGATCGTCCCGGCGGATTGGCCCAGCTCACCAAAACCATCGCCGCCTCCGGCGCGAGCATCAAGGAAGTGCATCACGATCGCAATTTCGGCCCGGCCGACATCGCCAGGGTGTACGTCTCATGTGTGCTGGAGACCAGAGATTTCGATCATATTCGCGAGATCGAGGCCGCCCTGCGAGCCGATGGTTTTGAGTTCGCGATTACGTGATCAGATTTTACTCATCGGATGTTGGCCTGCACGCAACATGCTGCGCTGACGCTCGGTCCAGCACCTGCGTGCGTTCATGTCGATCGGCTCACACTGAAATCGCCTGCGGATGGCCGATCTCAAAGCATCGACTCCCTGCCCGGTGGTGGCAACGGTACGTATCGCTGCATCGTCGACCGACGAGCTGTCGACCGCATCTGACTTATTGATCACGCGGATCGCGTCGGGAAATCGCTCCGCCAGCACTTGCTGGGATCGCTCGCCCAATCGCGTCGCATCCATCACCAGCACAATCGCGTCAGCCAGTCTCAATTGATCGTGGGCTCGACCGATCGCTTCTGTTTCGATTGGATCTTCACTGACTCGAATGCCTGGCGTATCAACCAGAACCACAGCCAGGCCATCAAGATTCGCGGTTTCGCCAACCCAGTCACGGGTCGTCCCGGGCAGGTCGGCAGTGATCGAGCGCGGCTGGCCGAACAGTTGATTCGCAAGCGTGGATTTGCCCGCATTGGGAATCCCCACAATCGCTACGCGCGGCGGGTGAAGCAGCCAGTGCAGCGCTCGATCCGCCAGAATGCGCTCAGCCTCGTCGCCTTGGAGATGTCCCTGCTGGTGCCCTTCCCAAGCCAAGGATTGAGCGAGCAAAACACGCACGGCCAGCTCAGTCGTCGCCAGCGGAAGATAGGCGAGAATCTCGCGCTCCAGCTCACCGCCGGCATCGAGCATAAAAGAGGGAAGCGGAGCGCTTGGTATTTCAACCACGGCAAAGCCATGCCGCTGCGCCAATTGCAGACACGTCTGCACAATCCACGTTCCGCCATGCAGGTTCACGTCCGCCGACTGCCCGTCCGCGCCAAGGACAATGACCGGATCATCAATGATGTTCCCATCATCCC
>Ga0302324_100022312_pt1 | contig 12295 bp, 6 predicted proteins | sample Palsa_T0_1_FD_201949 | JGI IMG/M metagenome (GOLD analysis project Ga0302324, IMG submission 201949) | Peat permafrost microbial communities from Stordalen Mire near Abisko, Sweden - Palsa_T0_1 | ecosystem: Environmental > Terrestrial > Soil > Palsa > Peat permafrost | place: Sweden: Abisko...
TTTCGTCCATGCGCCACGACCCGCCCACGGTTCGGGCAAACCGGTGCCAGCGCTTCTGGAACTCCGGAGTGTAATGCTGCACCCATCGTAGAATGGTGGTGTGTGCGAGGTCAATGCCGCGCTCGCCCATCATGGCAACCAGATCGCGATAGCTCAGCTTGAAGCTCAAATACCACCGCACACACAGCACCACGATCTCTTGGTCAAAATGCCGACCCTTGAACAGCTCCTCGACAGGTACGAATCGTGGCATCCCTCCATCATCGTCGATACCGGCTGCCGTTTGCACCAGAGCCCCTTGCCGGCCGAACTGAACGCGCCGAAGTTTTTAGCTTCCCCCGTGCATTGCGAATACGGCCTCTTATTTGACCCGGCCGAAGGAACTCAATTGGAGGAAACCTGTGTCTGGCAATAGCGAAATTAATTTCCAGTTCCTTGCGGAAAACAGCATCGATATCATCTGTCGGTCCAAGATGGATCGGGTGCTGGATTATGTTTCCCCTTCCTCGCTCCAAATTCTTGGCTGGAAACCCGAGGAGATGACCGGCAGACCTGTGGAAGACTTTATTCTCGCCGAAGATTGTCCGGTCCTTGCCGCCGCCATCGCTAGTCACCGCGAAAGTGCGATGCTCCGCATGCTTAAGAAGGACGGGTCCACAGTGTGGATGGAGAATCGCGCCCGCTTAGTGCTTGATTCCGCCACCGGAGAGCCAAAAGAGTGGGTCGTCACCATGCGTGACATTACGGAGCGTAAGGCATTGGAACAACAACTCTCCGAATTGGCTCTCACCGATGGCCTAACGGAGCTCTCGAAGCGTCGCGCCTTTGATAAAGCCCTGGAGCGCGAGTGGAACCGAACGTTGCGAGAGGGCTCTCCGATTTCTCTGTTGCTGTTGGATATCGATCATTTCAAAGATTTCAATGACCAGTACGGGCACCAGGTAGGCGATGATTGTCTCCGTGCAGTAGCTGCTGCCGTAAAGGGGGTCTTGCGCATTTCCGACATCGCTGCACGCTATGGCGGAGAGGAGATCGCTGTGATTCTTCCCTCGACCGATATTGCCGGTGCGGTCGACGTAGCCGAAAAGATGAGGTATGCCGTCGAGGCGCTCCGTCTTCCTCAGGTGAGGCATGCGGAAGGGGCCGGCTACTTCACTGCGAGTATCGGCGCAGCTACCGCGCTGGCTCGACAGGGCGGGACGATGCGGATGCCGGAGAGCTTGCTCCTGGCGGCGGATACTGCCTTGTACAAAGCAAAGAATGGCGGGCGGAATCGTGTGGCAACTGCTCTGCTCGTTGCGGCTAAGAGCAGCTAGCGGTCAGCTAGCAGCAAGGGCACCGTTTGGCGTGGCCCCGCGACGACCCGCCAGCGCTGCCTCGGCGGATGAAAATGGGTACATGAGCAAATTCTAACGGAGCCATACCACTCAATATCACGTTACGTCACGAGCCACTCGCGCGCGCGGGAAAAATACCCGCGGTCAGCCTTCAGCAATGGATTCGCCCTACGCTTGGACGCCGGGCCTTCCACGTATTCAGGCGCGTGCCTCATCGGCTCATCATCGCACCCTTTTAAGGGAATCGCGGAACCTCTTGAAGTTGAGCAGCCGAACATCGAAGCCGGTCGGCGACAGCCGATTGTCCCTACGAATCTCGCATATAGCTTTCCACGCGCCGCGCTGACCGTCCCTGAAGCGTACCAGTAAAGGAAATGAGGGAGATAGCTCCCCGACTAACGAGAGATTTATCCAGACGTCCTGGAGGTGGAATGTCGATGCCGAACCACGTTCAATCAATGCCGTGAAGAAGGCCACTCCCTCGATGCGGCTAAAAGACTCCTCGAAGCGAAGCCGCCAACCGTCTCGTAGGTCTACCGCTTCGATCTCAACATCGAAGGCCGCGTTACCCAGGCCATGTAGAGGTTGTTATCCGGACCGAATGTAATGCCGTTCGGTTTTGAAGAACTGTTGGGGACCACGAATGTGCTGAGGAACGCTCCGCTGGATGGGTTGAAGCGCAGCACCGCGCCGGTGCCGCCATCGGCCACATACAGATTCCCGTCCGGCCCTATGGCCACTCCTTCCGAGGATACCAGACCGCTGGTGAATGTCAGCTTGGGCGCCCCGGTATACAAGCTATACGAGGATGCCTGACTGAATTGGGGTTGCCTGCTCCGTTACTAACGAAGATATCGGCCCGCGCTGCCGGCGCGCCAAGGCCGGATATGAATAGTGCGCAGGCGGCTAAGTTTCGTTGTCTTGACATGTTTTTTCCCTCCTGATCAAACATGCGGAAAATGAACGAAAGATGTACACTCCGCGGGAAAAAACTTAGCGGTGGTTTCCGAGGACTTGCACGGCGTGAAGATCCGCACGTTGGATCTCCGCCAGGGGTTCGGCGAAAGCGGGATTGCCGGGCGCCAGTCTTTCCGCGACTTCGCGGCCCAACCCATAGGTACGGTGTGCCCCGGCCCAGTCTCCCTGTTTCGCGAGCAGATCGCCGAACCGCAAGCAACTCCAGACTTGCGTGAGCCGGATCCTGGATTCCGATGGATCGGCGGCAGCCAAGTCCCTGTAAATATCCGCCGCTATCTGGCGATGGCGTGCGGCCCCGCCGAGGCTGCCGTCATCCTCCAGGAAACTTGCTATGTGGTCGTGGGCGCTTCCCAATAGCAATCGGTCTTCCTCGCTACCGGGATCGCGTTGGACCAGATCGCCGGCGGCCTGAACGGCCCGCCCTAGTACTCGGTAGCGCTCTCCCCGAGTGCCACGCCCGTCGAGGGATCCCCCCAACCGCACACAGATGGCGAACAGGTTGGTGACGTCTTCCGCATCGGCCGGATCCGCCGCCACCCTGCGATCGGCTATCGTGTAGGCCCATCGCATATTGGCTAATGCTAGCTCCTTCGAGCCGCCCTGCCCCAAGGCGCTAAAGCCCAGTTCCGAGAGCGCCTTCATGAGACCCCTTTCGGATTGACCGTCGGACGGGTCTTCACGCGAAAGGCGTTCGAATATCTCTCGCGCTTTACTGTAATAGGCGATCGCTCCGTCGTGGCCTGTGCCCACCTGCTCGGTCAATCTTGCGATCGTCCGGTCGGCGTCCGCCAATGCAAGTTGGGCGGAGCGATCCTCCGGAGCGGCGGCGGCCAGCCGCTCCCTCAAGGCCAAGCTCCGATGAGCTTCTTCAAGAGAGGATCCGGCATCGTTCTTTTTCATTAACAGGAGCGACATGACTGAGTGCGCTTGCGCCTGTACCGCGACCGCCGGGCGTAAGCCGGGGTGGGCTTTCCGCGTTTTCTCAGCCAGAGAGAGGGCGCACCGGCAGTTCGAAATCGCAGCTTCCAATGCGCGCGTCCTGGCCTGCACGTTGGCTAGTTTCACCAGTCCGGCCGCCATTGCGATCACGATTGCCGGATCGGTGTCCTCGGCATCGCGGAGCGACTGCCGTAACGAGACGGCTTGCTGGTAGCTTCGCACCGCGCCTTCCGTGTTGCCCACATTGCCCTCGCCAGGCTCGCCCTGAATGTCTCCAACTTTTTCATAGGCGGCCGCCAACTCGCGAGTCAGAGCCGGGTCTCCGGAGGCTTCCTCGGAGAGAGTCACCAGGTACTCAAGGGCCGTCTTTACCAGAAGCTGTCTGGCCTGGGTAGCGCCGGGCAAATGGTGGATGGACTGCTCGAAATCGAAGAGAAACACATGCGCCAAATGGCGCACGTCGGCGAACCGACGTTCCGCGCGGCGGGCCTGCCGAGTGGCCACTGCCGCGCCGGTAATCAGCGCTCCTACCACGATGGCAGCCGCGGCAACGCCCAGCGAATGCCGCCTGATGAATTTGCCGGAATGGTACCAGATGGTATCCGGGCTGGCCAGGACGGGTTCGTCGGCGAGCCAATGCCGCAAGTCGGCAGCGAACTGGTCCACCGAAGAGTAGCGGCGCCGCAGCTCCTTGCGCAGGGCCATTTGCAGGATGCGATCGAGGTCTCCGGCAAGCTCGGGGCGCAGGCTGCTGGGACGGCGGATATCCTCTTCGCAGATCGCGCGCAATGTGTCCACGGGACTCTTGCCTTCGATTTGATGCGGCGCGGCGCCGGTGAGCAGCTTGTAGAGCACTCCTCCGAGCGAGTAAGTGTCCGTGGCGGTGCCGGCCAATTCTCCGCGGACCTGTTCGGGGCTGCCGTATTCGGGCGTGAGAATGTGGGTCACGGCTTCCGGCGCGGTGGCGGGAGCCTCGCCGATCACTTTGGCGATTCCGAAATCGAGCAGCTTGGGAATGCCTTCGCCGGTGACCAAGATGTTATCCGGCTTCAGGTCCCGATGTACGACCAGCTTCTGGTGCGCGAACTGCACGGCTTCGCAGACCGGCAGCATCAACCGGACGCGATCGCGCGCGGAGAGCTTGCGCTCGTCGCAGGACCGGTCGATAGGTTGGCCGGCTACGTACTCCATCACGAAGTAGGGCAGGCCATCGCCAGTGGCGCCCGCGTCGATCAGCCGGGCGATATTGGGATGCTCCAGACTTGCCAGGATACGGCACTCCTGTTGCAAACGTCCGGCCAGAAGCGCGCCGAGGCCCGCCTGAACCACCTTGATGGCTACGCGCTGGTCGAACTGGCCATCTGCGCGCTCCGCCAGATAGACGAGTCCCATGCCGCCGCGTCCGATGACGGAGAGAATGCTGTAAGGGCCGAGGCGCTGGCCGCGCGAAAACGAGAGGCTCTCGACGACAGCAGATGCTTCACCGGCGACGGCTTGCCCCAGAAACGTTTCTGCGCCGCGATCGTGTTCGAGGAGCAGCTCCACTTCGCGGCGGACTTCGGCATCGGCGCATTGCTGCGACAGAAACTGCGCGCGCTGTGCGGGCGGAATCTCCAGCGCCGCTTCGAACAGACGCTCGACTTCCGCGTTCATGGGGCGAGTTCCTTGTGCAGCCAGGCCTGCGCGAGCCGAAGCTCGCGGCGAACGGTATACGGGGGAATACCGGAGCATTCCGCGATTTCTTCGGCGGTCATCCCGGCGAAGAAGCGCATTTCGACCAGGCGCGCTTTCCGCTCATCGGCTGCCGTCAAACGGTCCAGAGCCTCGTCCAGCGCGACGACTGATATAGGGCGCTCCGGAAATTCTAGCGTGTCGGTGAGCGGCACGTTGGCCTCGTTACCGCCGCGTTTGAGAGCATGGCGGGTGCGCGCATGATCCACCAGGATCTGGCGCATAACGCGCGCGGCTACGCCATAGAAATGCGCGCGGCTGTTATAATCCGGATGAGACTGCTCGACCAGACGGAGATATGCTTCGTGGATCAGGGAGGTGGGCTGCAGCGTATGTGCCGGGGCCTCGCGCCGCAGGTAGGCCTCCGCGATCAGGTGCAGTTCGTGATAGACGAGCGGAATCAGTTCGTCCAGCACGCGACGGTCGCCCTTCCCCAACTGCTTCAGCAGTACGGTCACGGACTCCGCCACGGAGTTATCATAGCGCACGTGTTTCACAGGATTGTGTGAACACGGCACGCACGATTGCGTGCGCCATTCCCAGGCCGTGGCCCTGTACGATGAGGGCGGCCAGGTACCGGGGTGGACGGGGCTTATCTCAACAGCGGTGTGGTGATCGCCAGTAGTGGAGATCGCCCCACCGGCGTTGGCCAAGTCCTCCCGGCTAGGACGCTACATCCGGAATCTAGCCATCCTCCGCACGCACATCGGAACCCAGCGCGACCACAAATCCATCAACGTGTCGCGTCTCCACTTCGGCCTCCCCGCTCACAGTCCGGTCTAGACGTGTAGTTTGTGAGGCTGTACGGTGTCGGACCGCCGGGGATTCCGTCCGTATAGGGCAACCGGAAGTTATCGGCGCATTCGACCTCTACCGATAAGCCTCCTTAACTGGCCAATCTGTGCCGACATTCCTTTCCTCCTAATCAAACATCAAAGAGCTTATGGCCTGGAAGCCAATGGCGCCGCTGCCGCGGGCGTGCCAACGGCAGGTGAAGAGGTCTGATAGGTCGAGGTGCTGCCTGTCTTTGTGACGTAGACCTCCGCCGAGCCCAGGCAGGCAGGAGCTACGCCTTGACCACCGGTTGGGTTGTTTGGTGTGATCTGCGGAACATATTCCTGGCGGCCTGACTTGGTGTACTTGTTGGGGTTGAAGGTGAGCGACGCCATTTGGCCGGGGCTGAGATTCACCTGTTGTGTCGGTCCGATCGGATTGCCATTGTCATCTGTAAAGCTGAGCATCGCCACGCACGGGCTGTCTGGAGGCGCAGTCGCATTGACCTGAATGCTCTGACCTAGAGCTACCCCTTGCGGCAGGAACGAGGGAGGACCTGCTGCCGCGCCTCCCCCCGAGGCGGGGACGCCCGCGTAGAAGTTAGAGCCGAATCCGTAGGTGGGGGAATAGACTTCCGCGCTGCCATTGAGGACTGCCATCGGCGCGGGGACGCCCGGCGCGGCCGTCACCACCGGCTGTATCTCGATCCGTCCGGAAGAGATCAGCGAACTGGCAACCAAATCCAGCGACGCCGTTTGGCCCGGATTCAGTGTAACCACTTGGCTTGGACCCACAGCAGCGCCCTGGCTATTCTCGAAGCCGAGTTGTACCTGCACCGGAACACCCGGCGGCACCCACACCGGCCCTTCGATCACGCTAAGCCGCAAGTTCTGACTGGAATCCAAGCCGATAGCGGGAAAGAGCGTGAGTGGCGGAGCGACACAAAAACTACAGGGACCAATCGTGATGAAACCTGCGGCGATCTCGCCCGGGGGCAAAGCGAGGGCGCCGAATTGGGAGAGCCAATAGCCGGTGGAGGGGCTGTACTCGTTGAACGCATAGGCCTCCGCCGCGATAATTCCCCCACTCGGACCGAACGCAAAGTCCTGCTGGCCCCAATAAGCAATGCCCGCGCCTCCATCCAGGGCGACCGGGGAGCCGGGCGACCCGCTGTTTGGTCCGTTGTATTCGAAGATGTCGTTGTAGTACCACCCGGTACCCAGGATTGGCACCGCGAAACTCACATAGAGGTTCCCATTGGGACCGGGACTGAAATGGAGGCCGCCTGGATACGCGTTGGGATACGCGGTGGGGTTCGGCCGCGGAACAAACTGGCTCAGAAATGTCAGGGTATTCCCGCTGACGCTGAATTGCAAGACACCGCCCGACCCCACGTCGGAAACGTACAGGTTGCCATCTGGGCCAAAGGTCAAACCGAGGGGATTGCACGGTGTGCCACTGGCAGGAGGGGTGCAAGGGAACTTGCCTATGCCTATAGGTGTGAATGAAGGGGGGCCCCCAAAGAACCAGATATAACCGAGATTATCGGCCACATAAAGGTTGCCGCCGGGACCGAATGTGATGCCATAGGGTGCTGAGAGTACGTCCGGCTTGGGGCCCATACCGATAAGGGCCCCAGTTGGCACTCCCGTCGAAGCGTTGAAACCTACGATTTCCTCATTGTTCAAATCGGCTACATATAAGTTGCCATCCGGCCCTATGGCCACGCCTGTCGTGAATGCCGGCGGGCAATGAACGTCTATACCACAACCACTAGGATTGGCGTTGAAGAATACGTGGGACGCTCCAGTAAACTCGCTATACGAGTACGCGAAACCACTCGCTCCTTGGCTGACGAAAATGTCGCCGCGTGCCGCCGGCAGCCAAAGACAAGACATAAGCACGCCCAGCGCGGCGGGCAACCCCCGCGTTTCGCGAATACGTAAATGTGGTTTATACATGGTGGTCTCCTCCAAGTCAGAGCGGACACACATCTCATGCGGCCGCCAATCCGCTGCTGGTGCTTGGCCGCCGTGTTCCCCTCCGAATTCGCCTCCTCTGGTCTGGCAGGTTACGTGAACCAAGGCTGCCTGCCGGTCTGCGCCGCCCCCGACAGTCTCCCTTTGAAGATCGGATTCGTTTGGTGGTCGTGACATTTTCATGCCCTCCTAATCAAACATGCGGAGAAACGAACGGAAATGTACACTTTGCTCGGAAAAACCTGCGAACTCGTGGCCGACGCCTTGGCGGACGATATTGCAGAGGCTTGTATCCGGAGCGCTCCGGCGCGTAGAGGCTCGTTCGCGCCGAAATGCACGGGCCGGAGCGCTTCGGATACAAGCCTCTGCAATTAGGGCGCGCGTCGCTTCCCGCCACCAACAGCTTAAGCCCATGCGCCTGGCGCACCGCAGCATCGCCGCGCCAGCAGCCGGCCGGACGCATGCGGCCGAGGAGCGGCAGCGAGCTGCGTGCCGCGTCGCCCGCGGCAAAGTCCTGCGCCTTCTATGGCGCAGCACAGGATCGACGAGCAGCACCAGCGCGGGATCGCATTTGGAAAACTTTGGGACCGTACCGGCGCCGGCGAATGTCACAGCGACTTTACGCGCCCGCGTAAAGCACTCGAAAAGCCTTCAAAAGCTTTCAGCTGTCCACCGCGCGGCGTGAACGCAGCGCACCGCGGGCTACAGCCTTCGTGGCCTCATCTACCACTCGCGCGATATCGTAGACGAGGCTGGGGCTGATCCGGTGCTTACACCGAATTCGTCTGGGCAACCCTGTTCAGTGTGCACCACTACCTTGTTTCGTCCCTGACGTTTGGCCGCATAAAGCGCACCATCCGCCGCTCCCGTCAGCGCCTCGGCCGACGGAAAGTTGTGGCCAATTGCCGTTGCGATTCCCAGACTGATCGTGACCGTCGCTCCGGCTGGCAGAACGGAATACCGGATCCCCAGGCTTTGTACTCCCAAACGGGCCGATTCCGCCAGGCGTGCGGCCTGAAGCGAATCGGTTCCCGGCAGGATCACCGCGAATTCTTCGCCTCCGACACGCGCCACAAAGTCCGTAGGCCTCCTTGTCACCTTCGCCAATTCCACAGCAATGAGCTTCAAGCTCTCGTCTCCCTTCTGGTGGCCGGCTGTGTCATTGAGGCGCTTGAAATGGTCTATATCCACCATAATCAGGGAGAGGGGGCCCGATCGCCGCGCTAGGGCCCACGCGATTTCCAGCGTCTGGTCGAACATTCGGCGATTCGGAATGCCTGTGAGTCCGTCAATAGTGGCCAGTCGGGTCAAGTCGCGGTTGGCGGCCTCCAGTTGTGAAGAAGCTTGTTGCAGGCTGCCGTTGACCTGCTTCAATTCCATCGTCCTCGCGTCAACCAGACGGACCAGATCGCGTTCTCTTTGCCGCGCCGCCCGACTCCGCCAGCGATATATTACGGCCAGCGCCAGTAGGGACGCGGCGGCAAGAAGCGAAACGAACCACCACGATCGCCACCATGGCGGCCTGATCACAAACGAGAATGTCGCCGACTCCGCGCTCCACCTTGCCCATCCATCGCGGGCCTGGATATCCAGGCGGTAAGAATTCGGAGGCAAGCCCGGGAATTGAAGTTCACGCGCCCGCGTTTCCCGCCATTCTCTGAAAAGGGGCGCGAGCCGGTATCGGAAGATCACCGCGGCCTCGCGCGCAAATGTTAACGCCGAATAACTCGTGGCCAATGCGTTAGCGTCATACGCCACGGAGACATTTTGCGCCGGGTCCATACTGGTCCTTCCCAGTGTCACTTTGGTGAAGATGGCAACCGGGGGATCTTTCCATGGAACATCCTCGCTGGGCGTAAAGTGGGCCAACCCGCCACTGGTGCCGATCCAGACCGTGCCGTCGGCGGCAGCAGCGAAACCGTTCAAATCGCAGTCGTCCCAGACGACACCGTCGTGCTGGTCATAGTGACGCCATGTGGCGCCATGGCTGACGTCAAGACCCCGATTCGTCCCGGCCCAAAGCCTGCGTTCGGCGTCGAATCCCAAGAAATAAGTTGTTCCTTTGGAATCGTCTTTCGATGTGACGTCCCGCACAACCGCAAATCGGCCGCCACTCGGATGGATTCGATCGATTTCCGCGGCGAACTGGTATCCGACCCAGATGTTGCCATTGTCGTCCGCCGCCAGACTGAGCACCTCGTTGTGACTCAAACCATCGCTCGGCGCAAGCCTTTGCCAGCGTTCTCCCGCCAGGCGAAACAACCCCTTGGCGGTGCCAACCCAGATCTCTCCGTTTGGAGCCTCGATTACCGCGAGGCAAGGGACTGCCGGGACCTGTTCGACCAGGTGGAACTGCAGCGCCTTCAAGTCCGCCACAAAGAGGCCTGTCAGGGTCCCGGCCCAGATCCGGTTCTCGCGGTCGAGCATCAGCGTATAAGGGCTCTCCGCCAAACCACTCTTTTTGTAGAACCACTCGACTTGTCCGGTTTGAGTTTCTAAGCGCGCGGCGCCCTGGCCTTCTGTCCCTAACCAAAGCCTTCCCTGCCGGTCTGCCACGACAGAGTGGACCGGAGTATCCCCAATGTTCGTTTGCCTTCGCCAGTTCCAGTCTCCACCAACTCTCCGGCCAAGAAAGAGACCTGAATCCGTACCCGCCCATACCGCCGCGCCGGGAACTGGCAGTACCTCGTACACCACATCGCTACCAAGGCCGCTGTCGGAATTAAAGTACTCCCACTCGCGGTATCCGAGCCACCGAGCAAGGCCGTGGCCGGATAAGCCAAGCCAGAGGGATCCTTCGCGATCCTGCAAGATGGCATAAACTGGGCCAATCAAGCCGGATCGCCGGTCGATCTGTCTCCAGTGATGTTTACCTTCCTGGATCATTAGGCCCGCACCGACCGGGACTAATACTCTTCCCCCTTTATCCACGCTGAGCAGCCCTTTGGGGCCAAAACGCGATTTCGGCAAATCAGGCATCTCAAAAGCGGTTTTGCCGCTGCGCATGACGGCGATATCCCCTCCCTTGCTCTGAACCCAAAGGTCCCCGTTGCGCGCCCTCACGATGCCTTTCCAGGGCGACGGAGCAAGGCCAAGAGACCTGCCGAAGACCCGGGTTTTCCCACCCTCCGCGACGCAGAGCTCAAGACCGCAGCCCCACCAGACGACGTCCTCCTCGGCAAAGACGCCATAAGCGGCCGGACTTCCGAGATGTTGGGGAGATGGAAGCATCGCGAGCGTTAGCTGGTCTGCCCCCCCGTTTCTAGTCACCTCCAGCAGGCCGCCATCAGTGGCGATCCAAGACCGCCCACTGCCATTGGACTGGATTCCCGAGCCGAAGCTGACTTTGGCGGCACCCGGCATGGGAATTTGTTTGAACTGGTTTTCGGTTAGTCTGTAGAGCCCGGAATTGGTGCCTGCCAAAAGACTCCCGTCCGGCGCTTCGCCGAACACAGCCGCATTGGAAGCCGGGATTCCATCCTTCTCTCCATACGACTGAAAGTGCGCGCCATCGTAACGAAAAATGCCACTCTCCGTGCTGAGCCAAAGAAACCCTTTGCGGTCCCGAAAAAGTGACCTGACCGCAAGATCTGTCAATCCTTGGTCGACGCCATAGTATTGAAAACTATATTGCTGAGCTGCGGCCGTCGCCGCGCAAACAAGGAACGCCAGCACCGTCATCGCGTTTCTTCGAAGGCGAGCGTTGATTTTGGTTCGGTTCCACCAGGAGTATACGCTCTTCGATTCGGGCGGAAAAAGAGCGCAATGCGAAGAATGTCTCGGTCCGATCTCCGGCGGCTGGGCCAACAGAATGACGAGTCTGCTCGGTCTCGCGACGACCGCGTTCATGCAATGGCGGCCGCAGGGAACCGGGGACTTTTCCAGCAATGGCGTATTACCAGATGACGAATTCTGCCTGATGAGCGACGTCAAGTGGGCACCATCGCTTTCCCTCAGCTCTTCGGAATCAGCACACCCTCGGCAATGGCAGGTACGAAAGACAATTGTGTCGTTCCAGACTAGCTGGCTAGGGCAGAGCATTTCTGGAACCAATCTGAGAGACACTCACAGGCTGTTTATACTCAGGACCTTACCGTGCGGAGCCCCACCTTGGTGACATTTGCTGTAAACCTCCGGGGACATTCAGTGAGCCAATCGTAGTTGAGGCGACACGAACCCGAGCGGTTACTATCGGGAATTGGCGAAGAAGATGGTCGCCGAGCACCAGAAGCAGGATGTTGCTGCGGTGATGATTTGGTTTTCCGAACACCCGGAGTATCTTTCGATTCCTTCGGGAGGAGGGGGCGGCACGCATCATCCTAGCGCTATGCTGGCTGGCTTTGTTCCCTCTCAACCCAGCCGTGCCCAAGTGCGGGCCATTTGCTCGGCTGAACCACTTGTGATCCGGCGGAACTCGCGAATCGCATGGCGGCGCAATTTGACGAAAATGGGCGCCGTAGACGGGCCTCCCGCACGGTTCGGATTACGACGTTCGCGGCAGTATAAGCTGCGTTGGAGCGCTCCCAAAATATGTTGCAAATGAGAAGCAAGCCAGGC
>Ga0302324_100022313_pt1 | contig 12295 bp, 14 predicted proteins | sample Palsa_T0_1_FD_201949 | JGI IMG/M metagenome (GOLD analysis project Ga0302324, IMG submission 201949) | Peat permafrost microbial communities from Stordalen Mire near Abisko, Sweden - Palsa_T0_1 | ecosystem: Environmental > Terrestrial > Soil > Palsa > Peat permafrost | place: Sweden: Abisko...
CGTGACCGCCAAAAGCCTGCTCAAGTATCTGGGGCCGACGCGCCACCGCTTCGGCATGGCCGAGACCACCGACCAGATCGGCCTGGTCACCGGCCTGGCCTGGACCGAGCTGGGGGGCGAGCTGTTGACCACCGAGGTCTCGGTGATGCCCGGCAAGGGCAAGCTCATCATCACCGGCAAGCTGGGCGAGGTCATGCAGGAGTCGGCCCAGGCCGCCATGAGCTACGTGCGCTCGCGGGCCGAGCGCTTCGGGATCGACAAGAAGTTCAATGAGACCCTCGACGTCCACATCCACGTGCCCGAGGGGGCCATTCCCAAGGACGGGCCGTCGGCGGGCATCACCATGACGACCGCGCTCATCTCCAGCCTGGCCAAGATCCCGGTGCGCCGCGATCTGGCCATGACCGGCGAGATCACCTTGCGGGGCAGGGTGCTCCCCATCGGCGGGCTCAAGGAGAAGGCCATGGCCGCCCACCGCGGCGGCATCCGCACCATCCTCATCCCCAGCGATAACAAGAAGGACATCCGCGAGATCCCGAAGAAGGTCCGCGAGGAGCTGACGATCATCCCCGTCGAGCACATGGACGATGTGCTCAAGCTCGCGCTGGTGCTCGAGCATCCCGAGACCTTCCTGCGGACGCTCGAGCCGCCTGCGTTGCCGTCTGGGTCGCCGATGGGCCCGACCGCGACCCTGGTGGTCCCAACCGAGGGCGGCGAGCACCTGCCCACCTGAGGTTTGTCAGCGGCCTGCTTGGGGCGGATAGCTCAGCGGTAGAGCAGCGCCCTTACACGGCGCCTGTCGCAGGTTCGATCCCTGCTCCGCCCACTTGGAAATGGCTTGTGGTGTCGCGGACTTGGCAGCCTGTCTGGCGGGCTCGCTGAGCGTGATTTCGACCCTTGCCGGAACATTGCCGGAAACGGCGCGAGCTTCCTGGGGGGGCTGAGCGGCAGCCGGCAGCCCGTAGGTTTGCTCCAGGCCACGACGCAGGTCTTCCACCCCGAGATGGGCGTAGGTTCCGGTCGTTGTTCGCACGTCCGCGTGCCGCAGAATTCGTTGAACCCGATGCACGTCCACTCCGGCCCGCAGCAGGACGGTGGCGCAGGAGTGCCTCAGATCATGAAAGCGGAGCTTCCTGGGGATTGCCCGAGGCCAGAGCCTCACCTCATGGATGGGGCAGGTCCTTGGCGCGTTGTCCCGGTGCCGCTCGGTATGGACCTCCTTGAGTTTCAGTGCCTTGCACCGACGGCAAACATGCTCGAAGCCCTCGACGAGCCCAGCCCTCCCAAGAGCGTGCAGCAAGACGCGCTGAGGGCCTGAGTTTTCGGGCCGCATCGAGCCGTCGGACATCGGAAAGAGGTGTGGCCCGTCGGTCTCCAAACCGGCCTGGATGTATCGGAGGAGAGGGGGAGGGATTGGCAGCACATCGGCGTGGCCGCCCTTGGTCGTATCGCGGTCGTAGCTGGCTCGAACCGTCAGGGTGCCTTGCTTCAGATCGACATCGGTCTTGCGGAGCCCGGCGCATTCCCCTTTTCGCAGTCCGAGGTAGGCCGCAACCGCGAAGAACCCGCGCCAATCCTCGGAGACACGGGGAAGGAGCAACTCGACCTCTTCTGCCGAAAGCGTGTCGCGAACGACGCGCGAAACCTTTCTCGGCTCGGTGTCGGTCAAAGGATTCGGTCCGTTCCAGAGCCCGGACTTTCTAGCGCGCGAGAAAATGGTGTGAAGCGTGCTGCGCAACTTGTTGATCGTGCCGGGCTTGTAGCCGTCGCTTTCCATGGTCGCGAAGGTGCTCTCCAGAACGGTCGTGGTGACCGCGCGAAGCGGAAGAGAACCGAGCTTGGTCTCGATCACGTGGGCTGTCAGCGAGAGTCGTTGCTTCTTTCGAGTGGCCTCGGGGCACCGATTCGCAATCCACCAGGAGCAGAGCTCGGCGAGCGTCTGCGTGCTGTCGGTGGGCAGAGCCTCGAGCCCGAGGCGCTGGCGTTCGGCTTGGCGCTCCAGGTCGGTGGCGAGCCGGCGGGCCTCGGTTTTGCTCTGAGCCTTGGATGCCTTCTCGGTCCAGCCGCCCGTCGCGCCGCGGAAGCCGACGTACCAGATCTCGCCACGCTGTCTCACGTAGGCCATGGTTACTCCTTACCTCCCGACGCCCACATTCGAACTTCGGCGGGCAGGAATCGAAGTCGAGCGCAGATGCGCCTGAACGGGATCTCCCCCTTCTCGACGAGGCGGTAGACCGTGTCGCGGCTGAAGCCGAGGAACTGGGCGACCCGACCCACGTCCCAGAGATCCTCGTCCGGCGGCAGCGGAACCGCAGCCTGGCCCTTCACCAACGTCATCTTTGCTTCAGCCATCATCGCGCTCCTTGATGTTGCTCCACGTTTGAAGACAGGCAAGGTGAATGCGGCTCCCCTTCCGCCGAAGCAGGTACCCGCGCTCGGCCGTTGCATCACGGGCAGCTGACTCGACCTTGTGACGCAGCTCACGCTCCGACCACGGCGGCTCGCATCGAGGGTTGAAGTCGCCCGCCAGGAGTTCGTATGCGACCTCAGTGGGCAGGTCGAAGCCGCGCACCAACGCAAGCGCCACGAGCCACGTCGTTTGGTGCCCGCCCTGGCCCGACACGGCCCCCGGAACGCGACTCACGTAGCGACGAGCTCGGTCGACACGCCGTGAAAGATCGAGCGGCACCACCAAGTAGGGCGCTGTGGCGACCCGCGGAGGAGGCTGGCTGCGCTCAAGGAGCCATGCGGGAGCGTCAGCTATCGAATGGCCGGAGCCCGCGACCGTCACGCCATCGATAGAGCTGGCCCGAGGGATGAACGGCAGACCCGCGAGGCCGCCACGGGCGGCGGTGGCCGGCACCTGTACTTACCGCGCGGGCATCCGGGTCCGCTGCTCTGCAGGGCGCCTCGGGCCGGGGGCTGGACGTGCGCGGCGACGGCGGCTACGTGGTCGCGCCGCCGAGGCGGCAACGGAGGCAGGTCGGCCAGGCTGTCGGCACCGCCGTGGCGCGGGTCAACATCGAGGACCAGGAGCCCAGCCCCTGTGGCCAACCCAACGTTCGCTTGCGGTAGGCGGGCCCACCAAGCCCGAACGGTGGCCTCATCCCGACTTGCGTCATGGCAGCCGTGCGGGGTCAGCGGCTCCTTCCCGTGGGGCTGGAGCGGGAAGACCGCCGCTCCGCGACGTGTGAGGTCGAGGGCCTCAGCCAAGAGTCGCGGGGACCTTTTCGCGCTTACCGCGCTTACCGCGCAGCCCGTTCCGAGGTGCATTCAGCCCTCCTCGCCGGGTTCACGCATGACTTCCCGCGCATACCGCGCTTTCCGCGCAGCCCGTGGTACCGCGAACCAACGCTCCGCTGATCGGCCGCTCGTTGGCTCAACAACCATGTTGGCCAGCCCCGCACGGAGCAGGACGGCAAGCGCTCGACCGATTTGCTCGGAGGACTTGTGACGTTGGAAGAGTTCGCGGATCTCGTCTCGAGTCAGTCCCGAGGGAGACCCCCGGAGTCCCCGCAGGATCTCGTCCGCCATCGGATCTCCGAGGGAATCACCGAAGATCAGCTCAACGGAGTCCTCGACGTAACGCCAGACAGCCAGGGCAGCCTCGAGGTGGGCCACGGTAATCTCTCGTGAACGATCAAGGATCGCGTAGATCATCGATAGGCGAAGCGTCTGGGCCTCGGCCCGACTCGTCAGTGCCCCGGCAAGCCCCGAACGCCCCACGGCAAGTTCGCCATAGATGCTGGCCCATCGATCCCGTGCGGCATCGTTGCGACGTAGCTCGCCAACGGTTCGCCCAAACTCGAGCGCATTCGCGACGTCGCGACGAAGATCGACGAGCTTGGCGTCACTGAGATCGCCCCCCTCTGGAAGCAACTGAGATCTCTTCACCAGAAACCAGAGGAACCGGTTCCCGAAGCCATTGGCGCTCTCAGTCCGATCGAGGTAGCGGAGGAGCTCGTCCTGGGTAACGTGGCCAACAATCGCGATGTGCGCGTCAGTTGCCAGGGCCGGCGAGTTCTTTGTCAGCGTTCGGAGGGTGCCCGAATCCCACGCCTGGCGAATGATGGCTGAGAGGGTATTGCCGTCTCGGTCGAGCACTCGAAGGACCCCGGCAAACTCGGTCTCCAGGAGCAGCAGGCGCTTGTCGGTGACCCCCTCGTCGGCGAGCACGTCGATGTAGCCGACGACCTTCTTCGCGCGTCCCTTGCCCTCACGGACAGCTTCCTTCTTGTGGATCGGATCGCGGACTGCCCAAATCAGCCCCTCCCCGCTGGAGAGCCCAGCCTGCACGCGGTCTCGCGTCCACAGCTCATCGACCGATCGGAAGAGCGGCTTGATGGCTTCCGCAGCCGTTCCTTTCCTACCCTTGGAGGAGGTACCGACGCAGACCACGTTCAGATTGGTCGTGTGCAGCGCCGCGCCGACCTTCACGTTGGGCGTGCGACCGACACAGTCACCGAACATGACGTGAAAGTGGGCCAGGATGGCCACCGGGTCGGCCTCGGTTTCTGGGGCGATGACCCGGACGACGTCGCCTGCCAGACCGTGGAGGGCCTCCTGGCCGAGTTCGGGGTGCTCGGGTTCGGCAGGAGACACCGCGACACCAACTGCGCGGTAAGCGCCCTTAGCGCGGTAAGCCTCGGCTTGGGCGACCTCAGCTGGCTCCGACGGGGCCGCAACGACGCTCGCAGGCGGTGCGCGGTAAGCGCCATTAGCGCGGAAAGTCTCGGGCTGCGCGCTCACGAGGGCCTCCGCGGTGCTTCGTCTGCCCATCCGCCGTCGGGTCGGTCGTGATGGCGCTGACTTCCGGGCTCGTACTCTTGGCGATCTAGGAGCCCCTCCGCTTCGAGTACGTGCCGCGCTCGGTAGGCTGCGAGTCCGCGAACGCGCTCCCCCCGAAGGACCCTAATCAAGCTCCTGGGGTCGACAGAAGCCTTTACGGCCAGTCGTCTCGCCGTGGCAGCATCGAGCGACACCCGGGAGCGGTCTATGCGCGCATGATCCATACAAGCTGCGCGCCCGGGCCGGCGTGGGGTCCCCCGGCAGGGGCTATTTCAAATGATCTTGCGGGCTTGCCAAGCGAAAACCCGAGATAACCGTACAGCGGCGGTTATCTCGTTGCGCCGCGCGCCCGCCGCTCACGCATCTCCTGGATCGCCAGCGTATCTCCCGCCGCCACGGTCTTCAGGGTTCGCCTGCGACCCCGGGTCTCCGTGAGGGCCTCGTCCAGCGCTTCGCAGGTGGCGCAGTCTTGGAGGCGCCGCCCACGATGGTCCTCTGCTAGGTGCCTCGCGCGCTCCGCGCGGATCTCCTGCAGGTTCTCCTCCATCTGCTTCGCCCTCTTGGCGGAGGCCTCGGCGCGACGGTCGCGTTGGTAGGCGCCGGCAACACAGCTCGGACATCCCCTCTTCCGCCGATCGGTTCTGGCGTACCAGACCCCGCAAGATGGGCACACGGCGGGAAAGAGACCTGCCGCATCCCAGGCCCTGGCGAAGCGCGCGTAAAACTTGCGACGGCCACTCACGTTCGGCGGCGGTAGCTGCGCTTCGAAAGCTGCCCTTTCAATCAAGAGGGGGTGGGCCCTCTCCATGTATCGCTGGCCACCAGGAAGGTCAGTAGCGCCGGCCGCCCGCCTCTCGGCTCGGCGGAGGATCGCGATTGCTCCGCTGGCCTTGGTAGTTCGATCGAGGTCGGCCACGATGTCGGACTTTGAGAACACCTGCATCATGGCCAGATCGCTCTCAAGGGCGATGGCCTTCGGGCTCTTCGGATCCAACTTGCGCCGAAGGACCTTGAAAGGAATACCCTTTGCGACGGCCTCATCTTTGAGTTCCTGGAGCGTGGCGCCTGGCCACGCTTGCGGACGGGCGGTGCGATCGATGTTCTCGATGGCCTGCGTCGTAAGGGCCCTCTGAGCGAATCGCACTTTCGCAGGATCCTTGGCTGCTTCTGCGCCGTTGGACTTGCGAACCACTTCTTGGGCAACCGCGAAGCTTGCGTCTTCTCGCTCCTTCTTTTGGCGCTTGTCCTCATCCGAGATCGCCGTAGCCCAGCCTTCGGCCGCTGCCCAATTGGGCGGAATTGAGTCGCGCTGCCACGGTACGCCGAAGCGCGTCTTGACCGTCTCGAAGATCCGATAGGCGATGGGGACCAGGAACCGAAGAGCGTCCTCGTCAGCGGTGATCAGGGATACACGGGGAATGGCGGCAAGACCCCGGCGAAACGACCGAACGATCTCTTCGCCGAGCGCATCCCGCTTTCGGACCAGTTCCGCCAACGTTAGTCGTTTTGGAGGTACCCTATTTGTCGGTTCTTCTTCCTGATCGCCCATCCCGCGTCCTCACACAGGGGTCGCCCACGAGTCTACTTGGCTGGCCTGTCGGGGGCGAGGGGGGCGTCGAAGCCCAGAACTGCCCATTCTGGGCTACGACCCTAGACAGGCGGAAGACGACCTTGGGGCTCAGCTGCGACGACGACGTGACGTAGTGGGCCCATCCCCGCCAGGTTCATCTCGATCTCAACGATTCCTCGTGGCCCGTCATACGTCATTCGCGCGTGCCGCAAGAAGTCACGCCCCAGGACGCCGATGACGTTTAGGGGCTGACCATTCATTTGAACCTGGAGCTTTGCGTATGCCAGCTGCATATCCGGTATCGCCGGGACCGACATCTCTCGCTCAATCGCAAGCAACGGCCCATTTCCATCGCGGATTGCGAGCGAGAAGTGCACGAGGAAGATCTGGCTTTCGTGCTCCCCATGAGCGCCATGGTTGGGGGTGGTTGCGTGGGGCTTCAGTCCCAACTGCTCGGCAGCATGGAGAGCGATGCACGTCCCGGTGGCCCCAGTGTCCACCAGGAGGTGGCCGGTGACAGGAGGGGGAATGGCCTTCCCTTCGGCAGTCAGTGCTGCCACTCTTTGGGACGGTACCGACCACACGGCGGCAGCCATCGGACCAAGGCCCACCATCACGTCCGGCCCCATCACAATCTGAAACCTTGTTGGGGGCTTCACTGTCCAAGCCTGACTGGTCGAGGGTGCCGGATGGGTCTCGATGCCTTGGTGGAGCTTCTTCCTCTGTCGCTCCTTGGCTGCTCGCTTTTTCTCTCGCTTCTTTTGGCGGTCCTTCTCGTTCACGAAAACATGACTCCGAGAGACCACGATGTCGTGATCGGTCGGGGTTGCTCAATGGGCGCTACGAGAAAGACGCCTTCCGACCCGAATCGGCTGAAGCCCGCAGCGTGCGCTGCTCCAGCGTCATCGAATATCTGAACGACCGCCCCATCGCTGACCAGCACAAAGCGGCCACCTTGACCGTCTTGAATGAGCCGATCGCGTAGCTTGTTGAATGCGTGCTGCTCTGCCCTGATTTTCTCCACCGAATCCTCGTTGAACCGGTCCCCGGACCTTAGGGCTAGGGACCTCTGGAAGAGCTTCCGCCGGCTTTCACCGGCCCCCTTACTGTATAACGGACGGCTCGTCGTGTCCCATGACTCGCCATAGGGCTTTGGGCTCGGCGAATTGCCCTACAGCACCCCCACGTCCTTGAAGATCTCGACCGCCCGGACGTACCTGCTGACCATCGCGACGCTCCGATGACCCGTCTGCTGCTGGATGACGAAGATCGGCTTGCCGGCCCGCGCAGCCTCGGTGGCGTAGCCGGCCCGGAGCGAGTGCCCCGCCAGCTTGCTGGCGTCCAGCCCGACGGCGACGGCGGCGCGCTTCACGACGGTGCCGACCACCCGGCTCGCCAGCCGGAACTGCCCAACCCGGCCAGAGCCTTGAACCTCGCGGAAGACCGGCCCGCCGATGATCGCCGCGGCGCTCAGCCAGGCCCGCGTCGCGGCTACCGGGCACATCGATGGATTCGGGCTGGAGGGGATGCCGACGGTGCGCCCGACGCCCTCCTGGTCGGTCTTCGAGCGCCGAAGCGTGACCCGCAGTCCCTCTGGGCAGAACTCGAGATCCCGCACGTCGAGCCCGACCAGCTCCGAGCGGCGGAACGCCCCGGCGAAGCCCAGCAGGAGGATCGCTCGGTCCCTGGTCCCGATCAGCCTCTGGGGGAGCGCCTGCAGCATCGCCCGAAGCTCCCCCGTGGAAAGCGCCGCCTTCTGCCTGGGAGCCATCCCGAGCCGACGGCGGATCCCCTTCCTGGTGGCGACCACCAGACGATGGGTCCGGGGGGACTCGAACCCCGCGGCCTTGTGCGCCTCCCCGATCGCGGTCAGCTCCAACTCGATGGTGAGGACCCGGCGCCCGGCGTCGGCTCGGGCGGCCAGGTACGCTGCGACGGTCTCGGGCTCGGCCGGGAGGGGCCTGAGCCCCTGGTCCTTGCACCATGCTACGAAGATCGCGAAGGCGTCCTTGTACCGCTTCACGGTCCGTTGGGAGCGGGCCTCGCGGGCGTAGCCGGCGGCGCTCTCGAGACCTGGAGGTACCGCGAGCTGGCGGTCGGAGGGCTGACGCCGAAGCGCCAGCCCCCTCTCCGCCCTGCTCAAGCAACCCTCTCGAGCAGGCTCTCGATGGCCTTCGCGTGGCTCCCGATGGCGGCGGCGATCTGGCTCCGGCTCTCGTCCGTCACGCTCTTGGCGATCGTCTCGACCTGGCCGTGGTAGCGCTCCCAGACCCGCTCGAGCGCCTGGAGCGGATCCTTCGGCGGTCGCGAGGGCTTGGTGATCCCGAAGAAGGCATAGCCGTTCTGAGTCTTGTTGCTCAGCCCGAGGTCCTTCGCTGCCGCCATCGCCGCCGCCGAAATTGACCGGTACAAGGTCCCGGCGTAGCGGATCCCACCCTCCTCGATGGTGCACTCGCAGCGAACCGCTCCGTGGCGATCGAGCTTCTGCAGGACCGTTCCGGGAGGCGGCAACCGGGAGTCGAGTGCTGCCGGCTGCGCGACCGCCTCCGCTGCCTCCTTGGGGACCGTCGGGGTCTTGGCGCTCTTCGGCGCGGTGCTTCGCTTGGCTGCCTTCTTCTCGCTCTTCTTCGACATGGTGTTCTCCTTCAGTGGGTGGTGCTGCGCCGGGCAAGGTGGCTCCAAGCATCCAGATCGATCGCCCGTGGATCGCTGGTCACAAACGAAAAGCGGTTCTCCTCTTTGATGAATGGCGCGACCTCGATGCGGTCGTCGGCCGTTACCCCGCCCGCGGCGTGGACCGCGTCCTCGGTGGAGAGGAGTGAGTATTCGGCCCTCAGAAGCGCCCCCTTGAGCACGGTGACGATCACCAGCTCGTGGCCCACCAGGTAGGGATGCTCCTTGCCGTGGTAGGTGACCCGGCGCCCGATCACCCGCTCCGAGTCGTCGTGGGCCTCGACGTCCGGCCCGACGATCTCCGCTACTTGCTTCTTCGGCAGCTTGGGCCCCATGGCCTAGCGCGCGTCCATGTAGATGGACCAGCCATCGACGTCGATCCTGCTCTTGCGCTCGGACGCCGCTTTGAGATCGCGAAGATCGACATCGATCCCGCCATCCAGCCCGATCAGGACATCGAATGCGGGGCGACCTGCGCTCTTCTGCTCGATCTGTCGCCTGACCCAGAACGCCCGGATCTCCTCGTTGCTCATCCGCTTCAGTTGCTCGCTGGTCAGCTTCGTCATGGTTCGTCTCCCTTACTTGGCGTCGGTTACGGGGATACTCAGCCCGACCAGCACGTCCTTCATCAGGTCCTCGGCGTTCCGACCCTGCCGCTCCCTGCTCAGCTCGATGGTGATCCTCGAATCGCTGGGCTGCGGGGAGATGGCCCAGCTAACCCCGAGGTCATCGCTTGCGCGCTCCAGCTCGGCGGCGATCTCGTAGATGGTCGCGGCGATCTGGCGCTCGCCCGCGAACTTCCCCTTGGGGTCCGTCGGGATGATCTTCGCGGTCGGGCTGCCCGCTGTGGTCCGGCCAAACTCGGCTCGGTAGAGCCAGTTCTGGAAGGTGGTGGTCTGCTTCTCGTTTGCTTCGGCCATTGGGTTCTCCTTGCTGCTGTTGGGTTTCCTTCGCTTCGCTTCGACGCCCATGACGGCGTTCTCGGCCAAGTAAGGCAAGGCAAAGAGAACGGCTGGGGGCACTAAAAGCACGTCGAAGATTCGCTCTTTGACTTGCTATGAGGGCCGAAGAATGGAGCTGAAATGGCGCCACAACTGGCGCGGGAGTCCCGCTAGAATGGCCGACTTCCAAGGAGACCCACCGGAATGGCAATCGACACCGACCGCCTGGTCCAAATCGCCCGCGAGCTGAAGACCCTCGACGAGCGCCGAGACACGCTGCTGGCCGAGCTCCACCAGATCGCTGGCGGGGGCGCGCCCGCAGCCCCTCGCCGCGGGCGCCCACCGAGCCTGCGCCCTCGAGGAACCGCAGTCGTCGTCCGCCGTGGTCCCGGTCGTCCACCTGGCTCGCGGAATCAGACCAAGCCAGTGGCTCCAGCCAAGTCGGCGGCACCCGCCCCCGCCCGCAAACCACGAAAGGGCCTGACGACCGACGTCGTTGGGCTGCTGGCCGACGGCAACGCCTACACGGCGGGGGACATCGTCGGGAAGCTTGGGCTCTCGCCGAAGAGGAGCAAGATCGCGACGGTCGGCGCCACCCTGTTCCGCCTGGTCAAAGAGGGTCGCGTGAAGAAGGACAAGGTGCGCGGGTACCGGGCGGCGTGACCGAGCGAGGGCGGGGGCCCTCGGTCTTACCGCGAGCCGGAAAAGGTCGAAATCATTTGGCATCCTTGGGTTGGAAGCGTCCGAGGGGTAGGGCCGCCGGTCCTGAGCCACGCCGCGTGCGATTTGGCCCCCGGGCCGACGGACCCTCCATCGGTCCCCCAGCACGGCAGGAAGACTGACGGATCACGGGTCTTGGCCGCAATCTAGTTGGCAGATGACTCAAGCCCCCTTTCGGCCACTACTGCCGCTGACTCTACTGGTCGCCTCAGCTTGCTGTCTGAGCGCCGTCCCACCCATCGCCACGGGCGGGATCAGTTCAACCAGCGGCTCGTCAAGTGGCAGCACCTCGGCTGGCAGCACCTCGGGTGGCGCCATCTCGGCTGGCGGCACGTCGACCGGGGGCATCCCAAGTTGCGCGCCGGACGGGGGGGTCTGCGGGGCTAGCGGTGCGCCTTCGGAGTGCTGCTCGCTCGGTCAAGAGTGCCTCAGCAACCGGTGCCAGAGCATCCCTTGCTACCCACCTGGCGACGCTTGCGGCTCGGAGCCCTTCATCTGCTGCCCCCTCAATGGCGTCGAATACACCTGCGTGAACAGGGGTCCGAACCCTGATGCCGGTGCAACCTGCGTTCCAGCAAGCTGACCGGCGATGCTGTGACGCGAACTCTCGCCTGAATGGTCAGCAACGAGCCTGAAGGATGGGCCGCGCACCGTCCCTAAAGACCGGCGATCGAGATGACCCAACTCTCAGCGCTACCCACCCTACTTCAAGGGAGCCTTTGGGCCCTGCCCGTCGATCATGATGCCTTTGATCGTGGAACGATCGAACTGGGCGAGCAGGAGATGATCCTCGCTAACTCCGAGAACGTCCTTGATCTTCAGGATCTGCTCCTGGTTCAGGGTTCGCCGCCCGTTCTTCCAATCCGGGAAGAAGGTTCTCCGTATGCCAGTTGCCCGAGAAATTGCCGAGGTGTTCATTTTGCGACCCTGAGCGATTTCGAGCGCGACGCGAATGACTCTGGCAGCTCGGTGCGATCCGAGCACATATCCCATCGGCAGGACCTTCTTGGTCATGCTTGCCATTCTGGCCAGCTGTATCTCAGATGCAAGCGCGGACTGCGATTCCGCGCGTGGCCTTTTGGGAAAACTCCACAGCGTCGGTCGTTGGCGGCACTGGCTTCGCTCTGCGCTGGCACCTGATAGCGGGCCCAGACCTAAATCATGCCGACGAGACGAGGGTAACGAAATCCCAATTGTGCGCCGCGGAAGCGGCGCGTTTCTAGCGGGATGGAAAGGAGCCCGCCGTGATGAATCGTCGAACAATCACGTAGCGAGGCCCCCTGCGTGGCACCGCGAGGTGCCCAGCAGAAGCGGGGCCAGAATGTCATGCGCCGCAATCGCATGGCTGCGAAGCGACGGGCCGTAGCGTGCAGCGAACCCAGACGTAGCCTCGTTAATCTAGCCGAGGAGGCCGAGCCTCTAATTGGGCGGCGAAGGCAGCAGGAATCGCGGAACGTTCGACATGAGCGATTCCCTCCTCCGGGGTAGCAGGGACAGCACGTCGCGACAGAAACGCGCTGAACGCGGGAGACCTCGCCCGAGGTCGTACTCGGGCAACGGATGGTTCAAGGCCGCGAGCCAAGGCCAGCCGCTCGGGCGAGGA
>Ga0302324_100022315_pt1 | contig 12294 bp, 10 predicted proteins | sample Palsa_T0_1_FD_201949 | JGI IMG/M metagenome (GOLD analysis project Ga0302324, IMG submission 201949) | Peat permafrost microbial communities from Stordalen Mire near Abisko, Sweden - Palsa_T0_1 | ecosystem: Environmental > Terrestrial > Soil > Palsa > Peat permafrost | place: Sweden: Abisko...
GCCGCGACGCACAGGCGATGACCGATCTGACTTTGCGCGCCCAAGTGCTGACATACTCGCGCTCGCGCGGACTTTTTCTCGGCGTGTCGTTGAGCGGTGGGGTCATCAAACAGGACCAGGCCGACACTCAGGCTTTCTATGGCAAGGACTGGAGCTATTACGGTCTGCTGAATGGGCAAGTGCCCGTTCCGCAGGATGCCGAGCTCCTGTTGAAGACCGTAGAGAAATACGCTCCAACACCGAAGCCGATGGTAGCGCCAGTTGCGGCCGCTCCGAGTGCGCAAGTGGCCCAGCCAGCACCAGCTCCGGTCGCGATGCCAGCAACAACTGCGCTGGCTCCAGCGGCGGCGACTGCGCCAACTCCAGCGGCGAGCCCTGCGCAAACGCAGACTTCCAACTCGCCAACGCCGGCACCGGATGCTCCCGCTGACGATGACACTGATGCCCAGGCACCGGCTGTGGCGCAAAGCGCGGCACCTGGTTCTACTCCAGTTGCGACAACGAACGCGCGCTAAGCATCGCGACATTCCTTCCCAAAGAGCGGTGGCATCGGCCACCGCTCTTCTGCGTGCGCCTGTCGCCGTTCGATGGCGATTTCTCCGTGGAGGAAAGTGAGGACTTGAGCTTGAAGTAATTCAAAAACCCGGACCTGGAGGCCGCTACTTCTCGAGGGTTCCGCACGCAGCCGTTTGGGACGGCCCCAAATTCTGCTCGTCGGCCGAGGGACCCACCGGACGCAATTGTATTCCGCTAAGTCTTACCGTGTATTTGCGCCTCCACATCCTTGGCTTGCCGCCGGCTGTGTCTATCCGTACAGATATAACCTGCCTATCTTTCCAATTGTCGCTGTCGCCAAATAACAATGCGAATTCCCGGGTGCTCTCCACGAACGGCGAAATCACAAAACCGGCTTTGGCCATGCCGCTAATCAGGGTATAAGTCTTACTCAAGCCACCAGCAGTCCGTACATGTATGGTTAGCGCCGGCGCCTTATACAAGCTCGATGCAATCCGACCTAGAAAAGTTGGATGTATGTCAATCTGCGCAAACAACGGCTGCGTGGACAAGGGCAGATCGAAGTCCTGATCAATAGAGTGCGTCTCCTCAGAGACTGGCAGGAGTACGGAGCCCAGACTAGGAAGCGATGCTTTAGTAAGATAAAGAAAGTCGCCGGCGATTCCAGTACATGAGTACCGGCTCAGTAGAGGTACCCAACTAGGGCCGTCATCCAACGCCGGAAATCTGCCGTCTAGAGAATAGACCCTGAAAACCACATTATCGGGAGCGCTTGCGCCTACCAGATGCCGCTCGTCTAACCGCGCCAACTCCGGAGTATAAGCCATGTAGCTCTGTAGCACGGGCCGGGGCGACCAGTTATTGTCCGATGCCAGCAGGGCCGCTTGATCAGTGGGGTAAATATCCGTGGTACCCTTCAGCAAAGGGATGCGGTACTGGGCGGCGATCGCCCGTCGTTGCTCCTCAAAGACTCGTTCCAGTTCATTGCCTCGTGCTGACCTTAGTCTCAGCCCTTCAATGGCGCCGCTGTATGTTGCTCTAACGCGATCATAATAAATTCTTGTGGACGTCGAAGACGCGCCGTACCCCTGGTCAAGGTAGAGCAACGCCGTGAGCGCTACTAAAAGGGCCGCGGTGGAGGCACTATTTTGCAAAATGAGAATCAATATCAGCGCCGCCATTACCAGTCCGGTGCCAGCCACGTAGGAGTGGGCATCATGGCGGACAAATCCATCCTTAAACATAATAAATAAAAAGACCAGAAAGGAACTAGACAAGAAGAGTCGCGATGAACGCGATATCCTTGGCGTTGTACCAGCGACGTATAGTATGACAGCCGCGGCAAACAGATAAACAACAACTTCGATAGAATTGCCCGGTAGAGCCATAGCCTCAGAGTAGCCAGAAATCACCGGTCGCAGCCGTAGTACGTAATAGCCGAACGCTAAGAGAGGCTGGCCGGCAAGCGACCATGCCAGTAAAGCTACCGCGAGCGGAACCAGAGCGCAACAATAGGCCAATTGTTTATCGTGCCGTTTCCACACAATTGCACAACACAAAGCCACAACAGCACCGCACAGAGCCAATAGCGTCCCCTTGACCAATGGCAGTAATCCAAGCGGCGACACAAGTATCAGCAGTGCGAGACGCGTTGACCGGGACGGAATTGCCTGGTCATCATCTAAGGTGACTCTATAGACCGCTCCAGCTACAATCAATGCGTAAGACTGCAGCAACGCATCTAGAACCGGCATAAAGCCACCCGCAAGAAATGCGGCAAAGATGAGGAGCCAGCGCAGGCGCGCGGTTTTGCCGAGGAAAACCAGACCTGCTGCATAACAAAGCGCCAGATATAGGCTGCCTAAAATCATTAAATGATCGGTTGCAGGATGGTACATGTTACTTTGGATGGAAGCGTATGGACCGAAGGTAAATACGAAGGCTTTACCGAAGGGAATCCTGTTGGCAACGGCTTGATTCATGCCATATTCCCAGGACGAGTCCAACCCTGTAGCTGGCATTCGCGGTTTCAATGGCACCAGGACAGCAAATAGGGTAGCGACTAGAACACCGAAGACGATAACTCTGGGTACAAGATATAGTTTTCTCAGAAAGAACTTCATATCGGAGTCGCACCTTGATTGCGGGTGATGAACGCGTTGTCACGGCCGCAGATAGAGGTTTCCTGCGGCAGGCAACGGAATATCGATGGGTTGCGTGGCGACGCTTCCGCGCCGACCGCGGCGCGGCTATCAATCGCTGCTAAGGCTCTGCGGCTCTGAGGGTTTCGTCACCCAATAACGAAAGCTGAGCCACGCGGGACCGGCGCAGTTGTATTCTTGAACTCGAAGAACCTTGCCGCCGGCGCCTTCGAGGACCTTGACAACTTCCTCACGCGGGATGCCGTACATGTCAATCAGTTGCTCCAGACGTACGTCTTCGCGTTCGCCGTGAAGCTTTGCTTTAATGCTGGAGTAAACCCCCCTTATCTTATCCAAGGTTGCGTTTCGCTTTGCGGCCTGCTTAGGTTGGTCTATAGTCGCCGACACGGCAGCCTGGTCCGGCGCTATCCGAAGTGTGCTGGGCACTTGAAAGATCAAAAGCCCTCCGGACTTCATCACCCGTACAAATTCCGAAATATAGTTTTTGCCGGCATCAGGCGGTATATGCTGAAGGACAATATTACTGTAGATAAAGTCGAAGCTGTTGGCTTCAAAGAGGTGGAGATCCGGAGAATCATTTAAGGCATATATACAAGCAGATCCGAAGCGATTATATTGTTTGGCCTGGTCAAGCATGGTGGAGGAGATGTCGACGCCATAGCAGTTGCCAAAGTGATTACACAGGGCCTGCGTCAGCCGGCCGATGCCGCAACCGAAGTCCAAAGCAGTTCCGCGGAGAAGCGGGAAGCCCATGGCGGTAACTTCGCCAAGCAGGCCGTTAATGTCAGCTTCTCCTGACTTGAAGAACCCCGCCGGATCCCATTTGCGCCCTTTCTTGGTGGGATCGGAAAGAATCGCCCACATAGGGTCAAGCCGCCCCAGGGTTTCCCAATTTTTCTTCAACCGCGTAAGTTCCATCATTAGGCATTTTACTACCGGGTGCTTCGGAGCGGACGAACGTGGCGCCGGCGGGCGAGCAAAGATAAATGAGCCGCGGGGCCTTCGCGCCCCTTATCTCCCTCGAGGCTCTGATACACGAGAACCCAGTACGCACTCGTGGACTCCGTTGCCAGCGGCGAGTCCCACACTGCTGTAGAGCAACGGGTCAGAGAAATCGCAGAGCAACAGCAACGCCCAAAACCAGAGCGACATCAGCGACGTTACTCGCAGGCCACCAGCCCAAGTCCAGGAAGTCGATTACGACGCCATTTTGCAGGCGGTCATAGAGATTACTCGCAGAACCCGCAAAGGCGGCAGCAAGGCCCATTTGCGCCGCCAGACACCGAAAAAAAAGGCCGGAGCTGGCGGCAAGCATGACGGTCGCTAGCGAGGCTGCCCAAACCAGCAAAAGCACCCCCGGACGATCCAGCAATCCGCGATTCTGGAAGCGCGTCACGACGCACCGAATGCGCAGTCCGGACCCGACGGACAGCACCCTGCCTGTGGCCAGCAGGGTGCGGGCGGCTGCTTTGGTGCATCGGTCGGCGGCAATCACGAAGGCCGCCAAAAGCATCGGCTGCATCAGCACCATCACCCACCTTGCCTCGTCCCTCCGGGGGGCGGACCGATCAGCTTGGGCACCGGGCAGGGCTTCTGCTGGCAAGGCGGGGCTGGAGGCTTGGGCGGACAGCACTTTTCGATTTCCTTGCGCAGCTGGTCCTCCCGCTCCAGTATGAAGGCGGCCTCCGGGTGGGTCGCGGCAAACAGCGCCGCCAAGCGCGTCGTACTCTTCTCGATGCTTTCCTGATAGCTGGTCTGAAGCGCGGACTGGTTCACCAGGTCACAGGTGTTTTTCGCAATCTGTTCGAGAAGACAGATGATGGTGGCATTCTGCAGGTCGTTCTGATAGAGCGCCGTATCCGCGTAGGCCATCAGCTGAACGATCTGGTCATCATCTGCCTGTATTGCCTGCGAAGTCGCGTTGATGGCGTCCAGCTTGGCTCCGAGCTTTACCAACTCATTGAAGATATCCTGTGCCGATGGCATTTGTTTCTCTCCTTTGCAACTTAGGTACTCGGTGAATTGAGGAAGAACGCTGCGATAGCGTGTTGCCTGAGCTGACTCTCAGTCAGGACCTGGTTGTTGTAGATAGCGACGTTCGCCATTTGTCCTATGAAGGGATACAGGACGGGGATCGGCGTCGGCGCAGGTGGTGTGAACAACGGGCCTTGCGCGGTAGCGCCGATCTGCAGACCTTGGGAAGCCATACCGGCAACTACTGGCGCATATGTCAACGGAGTCAGTTGATAGGCCACATAGTCCAGATCGCGGTCCTGCGTGAATAGAAAGAGAAACGCCTGTCCCAGTGGCTGACTGAAGGTGAACGCTAGATACGTAGCGTCGTCTTTTTCGACGTTTGGTCCCGGGTTCGGATTGGCCGGATCGTTGGGAGTGTAAGGCTTCACCTCCTCGAGCCGGTAGAAAGTGTCGCCGTTGCCCATCCATGCCTGCCACGAATAAGGGCTGTTGGGATTTGTCGTGTCGGAAGGACCGGCGTACAGTCCGAATCCCGCACCTTTTACATTTGTGGCTGGATGTGGAATCCCTGCCAGTTCCATTACGCAGTAGTAATTACCCAGCACGGTCAAATCCCAATCGGCAAAGACCAGGGCTTCGAGAGTGAATTCCGTAGCATTCAGTAAGGCGGGGACATTGGCAACAACCTGTGATCCCTGAAATCTCACGGAGAAGTCGAAGGGGTCCTGACTCTCCAGTGGCACCAGGCTGGGGTTGTTGATGGCGAACTTGAGCGCGGTAGTTGGCACCGCTTGCGAATGCCATAAGGAATTGCCGGCGCTAAGGGGACTACTGGCGGTGCTATAAGTCCCGTTGGGCGGACCTTCTTCATTCTGGGCGGTTGGGCCGATCAACTCCTCCAGGCGAAACCATGCGGTAGGGTTGTTCGCTTTGACGGCTGTGCCATATACATCAGGCTGGCCGGGTATGCCCCCGGTCTGAAAGCTACACCCACGGAAGCGAAGCAGTGACATGACGGCCAACACGACGAGAGGCAACAGCAGAAAATACCAGTGAGTCACGGCCATAACCTTTACCTCCCTTACAAGTTCAACGATTGACGACAGCACGTGCAGCGGGCAGTGCCCAGAAGAAAAGGACTACCGTTGCGGCGGCGCCCACGAGGACTGCGGAAATAACGCGATGAACGCTCCAGCCGCCGACGCGATCGACTCTTTCGCGAGTGGGCTCAAGTATCCAGCGGCCGGTGCCGTACATGGCGAGCGCACCGAGGAACAGCACGCCGCCGGAACGTTGGTCTAGAAAGCGAACGGAGAATGCCAAGGTCGCAGCAGCGACGCCGGCTTCAAAGAGCGGGAACGGCAAACGCCGGCACCATACGCCCTGTGCATTGGGGAGTTCGAAGGCAATCCAACTTTGCGAGGGCCGGCCCGCGCAGCAGCCTTGCACAAGACAGCCGGTCCTGGTGAAAATCATGCCGACGAGCATGGCAATGGCTACCGCGTCCCACAACGCTCCCAAGGGAAGCGCCAGCACCCATGCCAATGGCAGACTGAGTAAGAAGGAGCAGATGAGTCCACCATAAAGTGCAGCTCCGCCCTCGGTGGTTTGCCATACCCGCGACGGATCGCGCCGGAAAACCCTCCAATGCAAGGCCACAAAGAGCAGCCTTGATCCCGCCAATGCAGCAGGGAAGAGCAGCAACATGGCAACGAATACTCTGGGTGCGGGAAGGCCATGCCGTTCCGCCCAGCGTGTGCCCAGGAAAATTCCGGAGACAGCTCCCAGGTAAAGCATGCAGACGTAGGAATGACGGCGCATTCCATCCCAGGGATGAGAGGAATGATGAGTCGCAGCCCGAGAATAGGCACGACCGTTGTCCATGTGCTCGGCGCCCCTCCGAGCCTTACACCAGACCAGCTTGAACTATACGTTCTAGCTTGGTCTTTTGATGGCGCGAGTATATATCAGCTAGCTTCAAAGCAATGGGAATTTGTGACGGAATTTTTTTTCGTGCCAGCCGCTGAACGGCCATCAGGTAGCTCCGCGGCACCCGCAAACGCGAAGTAGATCCATACTCAGCCTTCTAAATCGCACTTTGCTAGAATCCCACTGGGCGCACCGGTTGCATCTTTCATGGCGCCGCAGAATCAAACGAATCCCTATGCCTGACAATATTCGCAACGTCATCATCATCGGCTCCGGCTGCTCCGGCCTGACCGCGGCCATCTATGCGGCCCGCGCCAACCTGTCGCCGCTGGTCATCGACGGGCATGAGCCTGGCGGTCAGCTGGCCATCACTACCCTGGTAGAGAATTTTCCGGGTTTCCCCGACGGCATCCAGGGGCCCGAGCTGATCGACAATATGCGCATGCAGGCCACCCGCTTCGGCGCCGAGTTTCTCGCCGGCCACGTGGTCAGGGTCGATCTCAGCCGCAAAGCCGCCGACGGCAGCAAGAAGCCACTCGAGGTCAGCGTCGGCCGCGACACCCTGCTGACCCGCACCCTCATCATTGCCAGCGGAGCGTCGGCGCGCTGGCTCGGTCTGCCTAACGAGCAGGCGCTCATCGGCCACGGCGTCTCCTCCTGCGCCACCTGCGACGGCTTTTTCTTTTCCGGCAAGGAGATCGCGGTCATCGGCGGTGGTGACTCGGCCATGGAAGAGGCGCTGTTTTTGACCCGCTTCGCCACCAAGGTTACCCTCATCCACCGGCGCAACGAATTTCGCGCCTCCAAGATCATGCTTGACCGCGCCCGCAAGAACGACAGGATCGAGTTCCTCACCGATACCGTGGTCGATGACGTGATGGATGCCAACAAGAAGGAAGTGACCGGGTTGCGCCTGCGCAATCTGAAGACCGGCGAGCAGTGGGACTTGCCGGCCAGCGCCATGTTCCTCGGCATCGGACACACGCCTAACGCGCAGTTTGTCGGCGACCAGCTTGCTCGCGATGGCGAGGGTTATCTGATTCCCGAGGGCTACGTGTGCTCGCGCACGCCCGGAGTCTTCATCAGCGGTGATGTCGCTGACCGGCACTATCGCCAGGCCGTTACCGCTGCCGGCACGGGCTGCATGGCCGCCCTCGAGTCGGAAAAGTATTTAGAAGAGATTGGCAAATAAGCAACCGCGCGGTCGAATGTGAGTTTGTTCTTACGGGGCCTGGGTGCTGGTACTACCTAATGGCCGCTGACTACAGGCCGCCGACCCTGATATTATTCGCTCATTGCCGCCATGATGCGCACCGTCGCCTCGTCTGTCGCTCAGTCCGTTGCTATCCTGACCTGTGCCTGGTGTTGTTACTACCTGGCCAGCTATCTGGTGGAGAAGCACTCGTTCGATATCGGTCCGCTATTCATCTTCCTGCTGTACTTGTTGCCCATCGGAGTAGCCGGTCTGCGCAAGCACAATGCCTTGCTGGACATCATGGTGTTAAACCTTTGGCTGGGTTGGACCCTCATCGGCTGGCTGGTTGCCCTGGTCTGGGCCTGCGATACCGACGTGGAAGCACCCATCGAATGAGCGCCCGCGCGTTGGCCCAAATGTAGGGGATTCAAAGCAGGGCTGGATAAGCGGAGCGCGTGCCTGGCTTTTTGGCTTGACTTGAAACCCGATTGGCAAATGCGCTGAAACTCATGTCCGAACCTGCCCCAGACGAGTTAGATGAGTTTGCCCGCGTTCAGGAAGCCGCGCAGTTTGTCCTCGCACGCACTGCACTGCGGCCGCGCCTCGGGGTGGTCCTCGGCTCCGGCTTCGGCGCCTTTGGCGATGGTCTCCGCGAAAGTACGGTCGTCGCCTTCGAGGAAATCCCGCACTTCCCCAAGAGCACCGCCCCCGGCCACGCGGGCCGGCTCCTAATCGGCAGCTTCGACGACCTACCCGTGGCGGTGATGCAGGGCCGTGTGCATCTCTACGAAGGCTACTCGGCGAGCGAGGTTGCTTTCCCGATGCGCGTGCTGGCGCGTATCGGTGTGCGCGCCGTTGTGCTGACCAACGCCGCCGGCGGTATCAATCTCAGCTATCGCCGGGGCGCGCTGGTGATGCTGTGCGATCACATCAACCTCCAGAGCCAGAACCCGCTTATCGGCCCCAACGACGATCACCTTGGCCTGCGTCATCCCGACATGACCGCCCCCTACAACGCAGAGTTCCGCCGGCTCGCCTTGGAAGAGTTGGAGCGGCTGGGCGAGGAGACTTGCGAAGGCGTCTACGCCGCGGTCACCGGGCCAAGCTTCGAGACGCCGGCGGAAATTCGTTTTCTGCGCTCAATTGGCGCCGATCTGGTCGGCATGTCCACGGTGCCGGAGGTAATCGCCGCGCGCCACCTGGGAATCGAAGTGCTGGCCATCTCCTGCGTCACCAACATGGCCGCTGGCATCACTGGGGAACGAATCACGCATGAGGAAGTTATGGAGACCGGCGAACACGTCCGCGGAAAGTTGCTGTCCCTGCTACGAGGCGTACTGCCCAAGATTGATGGCTGGTTGCAGCAGCAGCCTTAGTTGCGTTTCGCAGCCTGACCGGTGCTGTGTCCTTTATGTGTCATCGCGAGCGCAGCGAAGCGGAATCGAGGGACCGCTATCGCTAGCCAGATCCGTCTCGCCGCTGCGCGGCTCGCCTTCCGTACTCGCGATTGTCCGCGGGCTTACGCCCACGGCTCACACAAACTCCGTCGCATCGCGGCTGGTGTAATCGCTGATCGCTAATCGCTAGCTGCTTTCTTTCCCGCAAAGTACAAATACACCGGCACGCCCGCCGCAATCACTACCACGCCCCAGGCTGAGTTCCGGATATTTTCCGTAAACGTGTAGTACAGCAGCACCGCCGCCGCAGCAATGAACATCGCCGGCACCATCGGATATCCCCACGTCCGGTAGGGCCGCGGCGCCTTGGGTTCTTTCCTGCGGAGCACGAACACCGTACTGGCCGATATCATGTAGAACAGCCACTCGGCAAAAATCGCCAGCGAGAACAGCTGCCGGAAGCTGCCTGCAAACAACAGCAGCGCGATGGACAGCACGAGCTGCACAATCAGCGCCACTGACGGCGTGTGGAAGCGCGGATGTACGTCGGCCATCGCCTTAAAGAAGTAGCCGTCGCGCGACATGGCGAAGGGCACGCGCGCGCCACTCATGATACTGCCGTTCAGCGAGCCGATGATCGCCAATACCATGCCGGCGGAAACGACGGCTGCTCCCCACGCGCCCACTGCAATCGCCGTCGCGTCCGAGGCGGGCCGTTGCGAGGCTGCAATACTTGCGGCGGGAAGCACATACTGCACGGCCGCATTGGTCAGCATATAGAGCGCCGCAACCACACCCACTCCGACGATCAGCGCGATTGGAATCGCGCGCCCGGGATCACGGATTTCGCCGCTCACCATGTTCAGGTCGTTCCAGCCGTCGTAGGCCCACAGTGCGGCAATCAGCGCGGCCATAAATCCAGCGAATCCCCCGGTTGCGCCGCTGAAGGTGGTCGCGAAGTTGCGCCAGGTCCCGCTGGACGCAGTAAACGCCAGAAACGCGATGGCGATGATGATCACGATCTTCAGTGCCGTGAAAACCACCTGGAAGTCTCCGGCGCGCCGGATGCCGATGTAGTTCAGGCCGGTGATGAAAACCGCGGCAGCCATGGCGACAAGCTGTCCATAGGTGATGGCCAACGGGGTTGCGATGGCGGCCTGATTGAGAAATGCCAGGGCGGAAAAGGTGCCGAGAATGCGAACCAGCCCGGTAGTCAGCGTCGCGACCGTAGCTGGCTTGGCGATGGCAAACCACGTCCAGCCATAAAGAAACGCCGGCAGAGGCCCGTAGGCATCGCGGATATAGACGTACTCGCCACCGGTCTGCGGCTTCATTGCGCCCAGCTCGGCGTAGGTGATCGCGCCCGCCAGCGAAAGCGCGCCGCCCACCATCCACGCCAGGTACACCAGCCGCGCCGAGCCCACAGCCTGCATCATCTCCGCCGGGACAAGGAAGATTCCGCTGCCGATAATGGTGCCCACAACGATCGCACTGGCGTGGCTGACGCCGAGCGCGCGCGCAAGAGTGGGAGCGCGGCTTGCAATTCTCGCAGGTTGAGTCATGAGGCAGCTATTGTCCTCAGCGCAACAGAAACGGCCACTCTCTCCAGTGCCATAGCTCTCCGTCGAATCCCGCAAATCGCCGCACAGCGCGCAAAGCGCACCGTTCAAGGTGCGGCAATTGCGCCCGCCGCCGTCAATACGAGAACATACAAGGTTGTCTCATGAGCCGCTTTGTGTCAGGGCACGGCTTTACCCGTGCCGCAACAATGCTGCAATGTGGGTGCGGGCTTTAGCCCCTGCCGTCCATCTTGCAGGGGCTGAAGCCCTGCCTTCTACACATACTCTTCGGCACGACTAAAGTCATGCCCTGACACAAAGCTCAAATCCCGTAAGACGATTCGGCAGATTTGTATTTGTACATCCTTCATGAAACGGACTGATCGACATGCCAACAGACAAGAGTAAGTCCGGTGCGGACGAAATCGCTCCGGTAAAGGGCAAGTTGGGAATCATGATTCCCGGCATGGGTGCCGTCGCCACCACCTTCGTCGCCGGCGTCGAAGCTGTGCGCAAAGGTATCTCCCACCCCATCGGATCGCTGACCCAGATGGGCACCATTCGCCTCGGCAAACGCACCGATGGCCGCTCGCCCAAGATCAAAGATTTCGTTCCCCTCGCCGGGCTCGACGACCTGGTCTTTACCGGCTGGGACATCTTCGAGGACGACATGTACGCCGCCGCCGGCAAAGCTGGAGTGCTCGAGCGCTCGCTGCTGGAGCAGGTAAAGCCGTTCCTCTCGTCCATCAAGCCGCGCACGGCCGTCTTCGATCACAACTACGTCAAGAACCTCAACGGCCCCAACGTCAAGAAGGGCAAGAACAAGATGGAGCTGGCCGAGCAACTGCGCGACGACATCCGCGACTTCAAGAAGTCGAGCGGCGCCGATCGCCTGGTCATGATTTGGTGCGGCTCAACCGAAACGTTCATCGAAGCCGGCCCGGCGCACCAATCCGTCGCGGCGCTGGAAAAGGCAATGCACGCCAACGATGAGAACATTGCGCCCTCGATGGTTTACGCCTACGCCGCGCTCAAAGAAGGCGTGCCCTTCGCCAACGGCGCGCCGAATCTCACCGTTGACATCAAGGCCATGCAGGAGCTCTCGAAGCAGATGGAAGCGCCCATCTGCGGCAAGGATTACAAAACCGGGCAGACTCTGATCAAGACCATCCTCGCGCCCGGCTTCAAAGCGCGCATGATCGGCCTCGCCGGCTGGTTCTCCACCAACATTCTGGGCAACCGCGACGGCGAAGTGCTCGACGATCCCGGGTCATTCAAGACCAAGGAAGAATCAAAGCTCTCCGTGCTGGAGCATATCCTCCAGCCCGAGCTCTACCCCGAGCTTTACGGCAACATCTGCCACAAAGTCCGCATTAACTATTACCCGCCTCGTGGCGACAACAAAGAGGGTTGGGACAACATCGACATCTTCGGCTGGCTGGGCTATCCCATGCAGATCAAGGTCGACTTCCTCTGCCGCGACTCCATCCTCGCCGCGCCCATCGTGCTCGACCTGGTGCTCTTCCTCGATCTCGCCAAGCGCTCGTCAGCCTTGCGCG
>Ga0302324_100022316_pt1 | contig 12294 bp, 9 predicted proteins | sample Palsa_T0_1_FD_201949 | JGI IMG/M metagenome (GOLD analysis project Ga0302324, IMG submission 201949) | Peat permafrost microbial communities from Stordalen Mire near Abisko, Sweden - Palsa_T0_1 | ecosystem: Environmental > Terrestrial > Soil > Palsa > Peat permafrost | place: Sweden: Abisko...
GGAATCAGAAAAGTTGAATCCCCAGGAGTTCAGTCATCTTGTGAATCATGAATCCGGGCTGTTGGGTATTTCGGAGACGAGCCCGGACATGCGGGAGCTGATAAAAATAAAGGACACCGATACCCGGTCGGCCGAAGCTATGGACCTGTTCTGTTACCAGGCCCGGAAATGGATCGGCGCCTTTGCCACCGTGTTAGGCGGGGTAGATACGCTGGTATTTTCAGGAGGCATTGGGGAAAATTCCCCGGAGATCAGGCATAGGATATGCGAAAATCTCGGGTTTCTGGGGGTGGAATTGGATACGGGTAAAAATGCGACCAATGAAGCCATTATTTCCAGTGGAACCGGGAAGGTTTCCGTACGCGTGATGAAAACCAATGAGGAAATCATGATCGCAAGATTGGTTTGTCAGGTATTAAATTTTTAAAACGAAACGAGCAATGATGAGAGCAAAGATCATAGCCGCCAATTGGAAAATGAATATGGAATATCCGGCGGGGCTTGCCTTGTTTTCCGACATGATCGATATGATCCGCACGGAAGTGACGGGTCTCCAGCAAACCGTCGTTTGCTGCCCGTTTATACATTTGCATGCCCTTGCGCAACTGGCTGTTGGGCATGCAGCGATCTCGGTCGGGGCAGAAAATTGCCATGGAGCTGAATCGGGCGCCTTCACAGGAGAAATTTCCGCCGGAATGATCCGATCTACCGGCGCGGACTATGTCATCATAGGACATTCGGAACGCCGGAAGTATGCTGGCGAGACAAGTGCGCTGGTGTGCAAAAAGACGGAAATTGCTTTGAGCCACGCCTTAAAACCTATCGTGTGCATCGGCGAAACAAAGGAAGAGCGTGCCGCGAACCGGCAATTTGACATCTTAAAGCGGCAATTGGATGAAAGCGTCTTTTCTTTGGGCGGGGACCAGTTCAGCCAATTGGCCATTGCCTATGAGCCCATCTGGGCCATCGGAACGGGCCAAACTGCATCGGCCGTGCAGGCGCAGGAGGTCCATCACTTTATTCGTCAGGCGATCGCAGCCAGGTATGGGCAGGAAGCGGCGAATAATACCGTCCTGCTGTATGGCGGAAGCTGCAAGCCGGAGAATGCGGCCGAGTTGTTTTCCCAGATAGACATCGATGGGGGACTTATCGGCGGGGCCTCGCTGAACGCACGCGAGTTTGTGGACATCGTGAAAGTGTATAATTAAAAGATATGAATGACAACGTGCGGGAAAGTGGAATCGAATTTATTTAAACTTAAAACTTTTTAAAATGACAAAGAAAGATGTAGTAACCGGAATGACACCCCAAGCAGCCCCTGAGCCGGTAGAAAAAAAAGAGACGACAGGGGGAAAGGTTGTTAAAGATCCGAATGGTAAGAAAAAGAAGAAACATCAATCCGCCATGGTGGCTGCCGCGCAGGGTACCAGTGTGCTATCGGGGGCAAATGCCCGTTCCTCCGGCGATGTTGGCTTTGGTAATACGGGGACCAATCTTACCTACAAGGAAGACGGCGGGGTATTATGATCCGATGTGATTTGAACATTATAAAACGCATGATATGACAGAACAACATTACGACTACGGAATGATCGGTCTGGGAACGATGGGCCGAAACCTCGTGTTCAATATGAATGACCACGGTTATAGCGTGGCAGGTTTTGACAAGGACGTGGTGCAGGTCGAAAAGCTAAAAAAGGAGGCTGGCAGCCGGAAGGTCCTTGGCTTATCGACCCTGGCCGGATTCGTGAAGGCATTAAAAGTCCCCAGGGTCATCCTGATGCTCGTACCTGCCGGTAAGGTAGTGGATGCCGTCATCGAAGAGTTGAAGCCTCTCCTGTCCGCGGACGACCTGTTGATGGACTGCGGAAATTCGCATTTCAGCGACACTGACAGGCGGGACGGGGAGCTGAAAAAATCCACTATCCACTTCATGGGCGTGGGGATTTCAGGGGGCGAGGCCGGAGCGCGCTACGGTCCGAGTATTATGCCGGGGGGACCTAAAGCGATCTATTTACGCGTCGCGCCAATGCTGGAAGCTGTTTCCGCAAAAGTAAACGACGAGCCCTGTGTCACCTGGCTCGGGCCCGGTTCGGCCGGTCATTATGTTAAGATGGTGCACAACGGTATCGAATATGGATTGATGCAACTGATTTCCGAGGCCTATGATCTGTTGAAGTTGGCGGGGAAAATGGATAATGATGCTTTGCACGGGGTTTTTTCCGGTTGGAATAAAGGACGGCTGCAATCCTATCTGATGGAGATCACCGCCGAAATTTTTGTTCAAAAAGACGCATTGACCAGCGGTCGTCTCGTCGACATGATCCTGGACAGCACCGATCAGAACGGCACGGGTGCGTGGACGTCCCAGGACGCATTGAATTTGAAGGTGCCCGTACCCAATATCGATATTGCCGTCTCGATGCGGAACGTATCTGCGTATAAGACAGATCGCGAACATTTTCAATACAGTTTCAAGGGACCGGAAATGACCCTTTCCGGCGACATAAGGGAACTGGCGGACAACCTGGAGCAAGCGCTCTATTTTTCGATGACCGCTACCTATATCCAGGGAATGGCCCTGCTCGGTGCGGCCTCCGCGAAATATGCCTATCAATTTCCCATGGAGGGCATAGCAAAAATATGGAGGGGGGGATGTATCATCCGCGCAGCCTTACTGGATGATATTTGTTCCGCATTCGCCAGGCAGCCGGAGCTGGCTACCTTGTTGTCCGATGAGGTCTTCGCCGCAAAGTTGATGCAGACACAAAAGGCTATCCGGCAGGTGATTCAGACAGGTGTCCGGGAAGGTATACCCCTCCCCGGAATGATGGGCGCACTCGCCTGGTTCGATAGCTATCGGAGTGGATGGCTGCCCGCCAACCTGGTGCAGGCACAACGGGATTATTTTGGCGCTCATACGTATAAGCGGAATGACCGGGCGGGTATTTTTCACACTTTATGGGCTGAAAAAAGCCAATGAGGCGCTTACCGCGCGATCAGCTCAATTTTTTATAGCATCTGATCAAGCCAGTGCCCTCGATGTCTTTCCTGAACGCCAATGTTCTTCAATCTGTTCAAGACTTTTCCCTTTCGTTTCAGGAACGAGCTTATAAAAAAAGATCCAGGCCCCTATCGCTATTACGCCATAAAGCCAAAAAGTCAATGCATGCCCTAAAAATGAGACTAAACTCAGAAATGTAACAGCTACAATAAGATTCATAGTCCAATTAGTAACAGTTACTGCGCTCATGGCCGCCCCGCGAACCTTCAAGGGGTATATCTCGGAAATCAACAGCCAGAAAATAGGCCCAAGCCCAAAAGCAAAACAGGCGACATAGATACCAAGACCTCCAATGGCAACATAGCTTTTGAAACTTGCCAACTGCGGAAATTGAAAAGCAGCACCAAGGATCGCGAGGCCAATGACCTGACCGGCAACTCCGGTTAATAACAAAGGCCTTCTTCCAACCCGGTCGATCAGGATAGATGGCCAGCACATGAAAGCACCACATTATGCCCGCAAGTGCGGCTCCGGCCAGTATCGCGGGCCCTGCGGCACTAATACCGGCAAACTTGAAAATAGTCGGAGAGTAATAGATGACCGTATTAATGCCTGTTATCTGCTGAAATATCGCCAACCCTAAACCGACAATCAGAGGCATCTTTAGTGAATGCTGTAATAGTCCTTTAATACCGCCCTTGCCCTGCTTTTCCATGCTTTTTTGGATCTCCGTAATTTCCGGAGTTACATCAGGTTCAGTTCGTACACGCTGTAAAACCTGCTTTGCCAATTGCACTTTTGATTTACTTACCAGCCAGCGCGGGCTATCGGGTAAAAACCACATACCAATGACAAGGCCGATAGATGGTATAGCCGCAAGACCAAACATATATCTCCAACCCTCACTGCCGGAGAATGCATAATCTACCAGGTAAGCAACGACGATTCCGGTGGTAATGGCAAGCATGTTGACGGCCACCAATGATCCACGCACCTTAGCAGGCACCAATTCGCCTATATACATCGGGGAGATAAATGAAGCGATGCCAATAGCCAGTCCGCTGACCATCCTCCCGGCAATTAACCAGGAAACTGACGGGGCGAAGGCTGTACCAATGGCGCTGATGGTGAAAATAATGCCAGCGAGTATTATCATTTTGCGTCGCCCGAAGGTGCTGGTCAGCGCACCACCCGGGATCGCACCAAAAACGGCACCAATTAAAACGGCACTGACGACAATCTCCTCCATGGCGGCTGACAGGGAAAACTGCTTTTTAATGAACAGTATAGCCCCCGAAATAACCCCCGTATCATAGCCGAAAAGCAGCCCGCCGACTGCCGCAACACCTACGGCGACATAGACAAAACCTTTCAAACCTTTTTTATCGTTTTTTTTATTTTCCATATATCTTTTAAATAAATCAGCAATGGAAACGATTTAATTTATTTGGACTGGAAATTGAGTTCGATCCAGCCGCCTTTGAAGGCATTTAAAGGTGGGATTGAAGGAGTTTCAGCATCCACTAAAATAAATATGTCATTTTTTTACCGTCAATATATATATCTATACATTTCCAATTTTCAGCTTTATTCGGGTCGTCTCCTGAATAGTGCAATGATTCGCTGAAGTGGTTAAGGCTGACAGGAACATTAAAAGATGTAAATCCTTCCAGTGAACCTTTTACATGAAAGATACTGTCACCTGCACTTACCACAACCGATTGCCCTTTTACACGCAACGAACGAGTTGTTGTAACATATTTTGTGATAAAAACTCCTGAAAAATGCACGGCTGCTTTATCCAATGCATCTTTATTAGTGGTTCGAATACATCCTGTAATAGTCAAAGTATAAATTAAACTGCAAAAGACTTTAAGCCGATAATTGTTTAATAGTAGTGATTCGGAACATAAATATTTCATATTTTTTTTATGGTTTTAATGCGCTTACCCGCGATCAATATAATTTTTCCTTGATATTTTCGGGGGTGGCCGGGTAGACCAACCCGTCAATATGTTCCAGTTTATTTTCGTCTTTGGCGTGGTATTTCAGGTGCTTTAAAAGATGGGTAATGATGGCGATATGGGCCGTTTTTTTATCCTCCGCATTGACGACAAACCAGGGGGCATAGTCAAAGTTGGTTTTTCCCAGCATTTTGTCCCGGGTATCCGAATATTCCTTCCATTCCTTCCGGGCATCCCTATCAATAGGACTGAGTTTCCATTTTTTCAGGGGGTCTGTTTCCCGGGAGTCGATCCTTTTTTCCTGTTCTTTTTTACTGATGTCCAGGTAGTATTTCAGGATGATGAAGCCCGCATCGTGCAGGATCTTCTCGAATAATTCCACTTCCGAAAAGAAGGATTTGTATTCCTTGTCGCTGCAAAAATGCATGACCTTTTCCACGCCCAGGCGGTTGTACCAGCTTCGGTTGAAAAGGGTTAATTCTCCCGCAATCGGCAGGTGAAGGACATAGCGCTGGAAATACCATTCCTTTTCCTCCCGGTCCGAGGGCTTGCCCAGGGCCACCACTTTTGTTTCTCTGGGGCTGAGGTGTTTGATAATGTTTTTTATGGTGCCGTCCTTACCGGCGGTGTCCCTGCCTTCCAGGATGACCAGCAGCTTGAGCTTGGACGAGATGATTTCCTTCTGGAGCTTGACCAGCTCAACATAAAGTCCATGGGCCGTTTTTTTTATTTCTTTCTTTATCATACTGATGGTGTTAGATCTCTTTTCGCACGTCTTTTTCTGCCTGCGACCAGTCCTGGACATCGTGGCCGTTGTGACGGCCTTCTTTTACATATAGGTCGTAGGCCCGCGCCGCGATCTGCGGTGTCAGATCAGGTATGCTCCTGGCGTCCTGAGTTTTGGCATCCCCGGTCTTGTCTTCGCCGGTCTTGTTTTCGACGGTCTTGTCTTCGCCGGTCTTGGGTTTGGCGCGGTCGAGGATCTTGTAGGCGAGCAATTTCACCCGGTCGGTCATCAGGAACCAGATAAGGGCATATCCCCATACAAATCCGGCCCAGCCCCATCCAAGGGGTGTCATGAACAGCCCGTAGACAGCTATGAGTGTGGCGACGACCTGTGTGCCGAGTACGGCCATCCAAAGAACCTTCGCCGGTTTGATGGACCAGAATGCTCCCCGCGTGCGGGTCAGGAATATGGTCAGGTGACCCGCCACCGACAACTTCAGATACATGAGCGTTTGGATGTGTGCATGGTCAAGGTGAAACACCCGCTCACCGAGATAGAAAAGGCCAAAGGCGGCGATAACGCCAATAACTCCGAGGATGGTGGAGATACCCAGCACCATGCGCATGTTCCAGGCTTCGGGCTTATTCTTATAACGAACGTTGTCATAGGCGATAGACAGGATGGCCCCGTCGTTGAGCAAGGCGATCATGACGATCATGACGGCGGTTACCGGGTAGAAGTTGAACACGAGGATCGCCAGCGTCATAAACAACAGTACCCGAAGGGTTTCGGCGATGCGATATATCGCATAGCTGTTCATACGCTGAAAGATCTTCCGGCTTTCTTTGATGGCGTCGATGATCACCGACAGGCCGGGCGTCATCAGTACGATTGCCGCCGCTGCGCGTGCGGCATCCGTGGCGCCTGAAACGGCGATGCCGCAGTCGGCTTTCTTTAATGCCGGGGCGTCGTTGACACCATCGCCGGTCATGCCGACGATATGATCCCGCTTTTGCAGAATTTCCACGATGCGGAATTTGTGCTCCGGGAAGACCTGGGCAAAGCCATCGGCTTTCTCGATGGCCTCCGCCACTTCAGGGGTTTTTTGATGCGCTTCATCGCCCAGGGTATTGGCATCGAGGATATTCGTTCCCATCCCAAGGGTTCTGGCTGTTTCCAGGGCGATAGCCAATTGGTCACCGGTCACCATTTTGACTTTCACACCCATTTGCAGCGCGTTAGCGATGGTGGCTTTGGCATCTTCCCGGGGCGGATCAAACAAGGGCAGGACCCCCTCGAACTGCCATCCCCCATTCCCTTCGGTCCATGCCACGCCCAGCGAGCGAAAGCCTTTGGCGGCAAATCCATTGACGGCCGCATCGACCCCGGATTTTATTGTACCCGCATTGCCGGACAGTTGCATAATGACCTGCGGCGCTCCCTTGGTGATTTTGAGGATTTTTCCATCCGGCGACTTTACGGTGGCCTCGGTGCGCTTGTGTACGGGATCGAACGGCTGGAAATGGGTTACCTGGTAGCCCTGCAACGCCTTTTTATCTTTCAGGCCGGCGATAACGGCCAGATCTATTGTGTCTTTATCTTCGGCCCTGGAGGCCAGCGCCGCATGGAGGATGACCTGTGCTGCCGGGATATTATTGACCGTAAACGGGTCGCCCAGGGTGAGTTTATTCTGGGTCAGTGTGCCTGTCTTGTCCGCGCAGAGAATGTCTACGCCGGCTAATTCCTCGATGGCGGCAAGCCGGCTGACAATGGCCTGTTTCTTTGCCAGCAGTCGGGCGCCCACCGCCATCGTCACGGATAATACTGTCGGCATGGCGACGGGGATCGCCGCCACGGTCAATACCAGCGCAAACTGTAAGGTGGAGATGATCGGATCACCGCGATAGATCGCAACGCCGATAATGACTGCCACCAGGACCGCGGCCAGTACGATGAGGTAGTTACCGATCTTCAGCACGGCGCGTTGAAAATGGCTGGCGGTACGCGCCCCTTGCACCAGTTCGGCCGTCTTGCCGAAATAAGTATGGGTGCCCGTGGCATAGACCAATGCCTCTATTTCGCCCCGCCGGACGATGGAACCGGAAAACACAGCCGCGCCGGGTTTGGGCGTGACGGGTAGCGACTCTCCCGTGAGTGCGGACTGGTCCACCTGGATCGGGTCCCCCCCCAATAATCGGGCATCGGCAGGTACAATATCCCCTAGCCGCAGCCGGATGACATCCCCCGGGACCAGCTCGCAGGCGTCGGGGTTGATCCATTTTCCGTCCCGTTTTACCTTGGCCTTGACGGCCAGCCGTGCCTTTAATGCGGCAATGGCGTTGCCGGCCTGTCGCTCTTCCCAGAAGCCGACGATGGCGTTGGCAAATAGCAAGGCGAGGATAATGAAAAAATCCGGCCAATGCCGGACTATACCTGATAGGATAACGGCTCCTTCGATCATCCAGGGGATGGGTCCCCATAGATAGCTGAGGAATTTCAGTAAAGGGTTCGTTTTCCTTTCCTTGATCTCGTTGGGACCGTATTGCGTCAGCCGTTTTGCGGCTTCAGCCTGGGTAAGGCCGACCGTGGAAGACTTCAGTTTGGCCTGTACTTCCTTCATAGGAATGGTCTTCAGGTCGTCCTTTGGGTCGACCTTCGGATGCGGCTTCCCGTCGCCTTTCGGAGCTGTTTTGTTTCCGGGCTTTGTTGCCGGCGCCTTGGACTGGTCGGTATTGTCTGGCATAAATAAGTATTTCTTTTTTTTTTCACGCGATAGCCCATTCCATTTCCCGGGTGTACAGGCCTCGTCGCGCGGCGTGGCTGCACTGGGCGCGATGATATAATGCTTGCTGTGCGGCCGGCACGTTGGCCTGCTCTCCGTGCCAGATGGCCAAAGCCGGTTGCTGGATGGCGCGGGCAAAGGAGAAAGAAAGGCCCCAGGGCATTTGACCCGCGAACCGGACCTGCATGGCGTTCAACCGCGCTGATGCCAGTTCACCGGACTGGCCGCCCGACAGGAAGGCGACGCCCGGAACGGCGGCAGGAACGACGCGCAGAAAACATTCCACGGTGGCATCGGCTACTTCATCTGTGGTCGCCTTTTGGGGACAGATAAGACCCGGGACCACCATGTTAGGTTTTAGGATCATGCCTTCCAGACAGACCCCTTGCGTATAGAGCTGGTTAAAAACGGCATGGAGGACTGCGGTTGTTGCGTCTCGGCATTGTCCGAGGGTATGCACGCCATCCATGAGCACTTCCGCCTCGACGACAGGCACGAGACCGGCTTCCTGGCACAGGGCGGCATAACGCGCTAGTGCATGCGCATTTGCCTCCATGCAGGCCTTGCCCGGAATGCCTTGGCCCATCGCGATCACTGCCCGCCATTTGGCAAAACGGGCGCCCATCCCGCTATAGTCCCGGAGACGGTCGCGCAGGCCGTCCAATCCTTCGGTGACTTTTTCTCCCCGATGACCGGCCAGATCTTTTGCGCCGGTGTCCACTTTAATTCCCGGAATGATTCCTTCGTCGGCGATGATCCTGACGAAAGCGTATCCATCAGCATCATGTTGGCGGATGGTCTCGTCGTAGAGGATCATCCCGCTGATGAATTCCCCCAGCCCGGGTGTTTTGATGATCCATTCCCGATAGGCGCGGCGATTCTCAAGGGTTTGAGGAATCCCTGTTTCGGCAAACCGTTTATTGCAGGTTGGTGTACTTTCATCTATTGCCAGCAAGCCTTTGTCGTCGGCGACCAGCATTTTTGCCGTGTCTGCGAGCGTTGTAGAATCCATCGATGGTACCTCCGGTTTTTTACTTGCTGTTATTGCGTGGCCCATTTCCAGTTCCGGATCTCCGGCAAGTCCTGGCCGTGCTGATCAATGTAATGCTTATGTTCAATGAGCTTGTCATGAACCATCTGTTTGAGGTAGTCCCCCTTGCTACCCAGATTCGGCAGGCGGTTTACCACGTCCTGGACCAGGTGGAACCGGTCCAGCTCGTTCTGCACGCGCATGTCGAAGGGGGTGGTGATCGTGCCTTCTTCTTTATAGCCCCTGACGTGTATGTTGCGGTTCGTCCGGCGATAGGTCAGCCGGTGAACCAGCCAGGGGTATCCATGAAAGCCGAAGATGATGTGCTTGTCTTTGGTGAACAGGGCGTCGTAGTCCGCTTCGCTCAGTCCGTGCGGGTGCTCGGTGGCGGGTTGCAGACGCATGAGGTCGACTACGTTGACGACCCGGATCTTCAGGTCGGGCAGATGCTCGCGCAGGATGGAAACGGCGGCCAGGATCTCCAGGGTGGGGGTATCGCCGCAACAGGCCATCACCACGTCGGGTTCGGAACCCTGGTCATTGCTGGCCCATTGCCAGATGCCGATACCTTCCGTGCAATGGGTTACCGCCTCATCCATCGTCAACCATTGAGGAAGGGCATGTTTACCGGCCACGACTACATTGACGTAGTGCCGGCTGCGCAGGCAGTGGTCAACGACCGATAGCAGGCAATTGGCATCTGCAGGGAGATACACGCGCACGATATCTGCTTTTTTATTGATCACATGGTCGAGGAAGCCAGGATCCTGATGCGTGAAGCCGTTGTGATCCTGTTGCCACACATGGGAGGCAAGCAGGTAGTTCAAGGAGGCGATCTTCCTGCGCCAGGGCAATTCCAGGGTAACTTTCAGCCATTTGGCGTGCTGGCTGAACATCGAATCGACGATGCGGATAAAGGCCTCGTAGCTGTTAAACAACCCGTGTCGTCCGGTGAGCAGGTAGCCTTCCAGCCAACCTTCGCACTGGTGTTCGCTGAGCATCGAGTCCAGCACGCGTCCTTCCGGCGCCAGGAATTCGTCATTTTGCTGCGTTCGGGCGTCCCATTGACGCGCGGTGGCCTGGAAAATATCGCCGAGCAGATTGGACAGTGTCTCATCAGGACCGAATACCCGGAAGTTCCGTTGGTGCTGGTTGAATACAGCGACATCCCGGAGGAAAGCCCCCAGCACCTGGGTGTCATTGGCATCGACAGCGCCGGGTGAGGGCACCCGGACAGCATGCTGATGGAAGTCGGGCATGCGCAGGTCTTTTAGCAGCAGGCCACCGTTTGCATGGGGATTGGAGCCCATTCGCCTTTCGCCGGTCGGCGCGAGCTCGGCCAGTTCGGCGATCAGCCGGCCGTTTGTATCGAAGAGTTCTTCTGCTTTGTAGGTTTTCATCCATGTTTCGAGTATTTTGACATGCTCCGGATGGGCCGGGTCCACCAGCAGCGGCACCTGGTGCGACCGGAAGGTGCCCTCGATGGGCAGGCCATCGACTACTTTAGGTCCGGTCCAGCCCTTGGGTGACCGTAGCACGATCATAGGCCAGCGGGGTCGGGTGATATCCTTATTTTCCCGCGCATTCTCCTGAATTCGCCGGATATCGGCGATGACCTTTTCGAGGGTGGCGGCCATGAGTTGATGCATGTGTTGCGGCTCATCGCCTTCTACAAAGTAGGGCGTCCAGCCGTTGCCCCGGATAAGGTGGTCGAGTTCTTCGTGTTCGATGCGCGCCAGGATAGTGGGGTTGCTGATCTTATATCCGTTGAGGTGGAGGATCGGGATGACCGCTCCATCGGTAGCCGGGTCCAGGAGTTTATTGGACTGCCAGGAGGTAGCAAGGGGGCCCGTTTCGGCTTCCCCATCGCCAATGACGCAGGCTACAATGAGATCGGGGTTGTCAAAGACCGCTCCGAAAGCATGACTGAGCGAATATCCCAACTCACCTCCTTCATGAATGGAGCCGGGTGTCGTCGGTGCTACATGGCTTGAAATGCCACCGGGAAAGGAGAATTGTTTAAACAGCTTTTTCAGACCCGCCTCGTCCTGGCTGACTGCCGGATAGACTTCGCTCCAGGTGCCTTCCAGGTAAGTATTTCCCACCAGCGCCGCGCCGCCGTGTCCGGGGCCGGCTACGTAGAACATATTCAGGTCATACTTTTTGATGACCCTGTTCAAATGCGCATAGATAAAGTTCTGACCCGGCACCGTGCCCCAATGTCCGACTACCAGCGGCTTGATGTGTTCTATTTTTAGTGGCTCCTTTAGCAAAGGATTATCATAGAGATAGATCTGGCCTACCGACAAATAGTTGGCTGCCCGCCAGTAAGCGTTGATCTTTCGCAGCTCGTCTTTTGATAAAGGCTGAATTATGTCAGTATCGGGAACATCCTGCCGGAGTTCTTTGCCAATGCTTTTTACCGGCTTTATAGTTGATTCCGCTATCATGTTTTTTCTCGTTTTATAATATATCCGCCGTTTCTTTAAAATGAAAGACATGTTTCCTGTATTCGGCCTGGTCGTATTCCGGAACGGTGTATTCCCATTTATCGACAGCCTCGCTGTTTTTTATTGTATCGATGGTCATGTCTACAACAACTTTCGAATCTTCCCACACTACGCGCTGTATATGCTTAACGGCTATCAGCACTTTTTTGCTGCCGATCCAGTTATGGGTATCGACCAACAGATAGGCAATTTGCCAGGTCTGATCGTCAAAGATGAAATTATTTACGTGACCGAAATCGCCGTCCGCAGCATGAATATGATAGCCGGTAACCTTTTT
>Ga0302324_100022317_pt1 | contig 12294 bp, 11 predicted proteins | sample Palsa_T0_1_FD_201949 | JGI IMG/M metagenome (GOLD analysis project Ga0302324, IMG submission 201949) | Peat permafrost microbial communities from Stordalen Mire near Abisko, Sweden - Palsa_T0_1 | ecosystem: Environmental > Terrestrial > Soil > Palsa > Peat permafrost | place: Sweden: Abisko...
CAAAGAGCAGGGCGAACACACGAATGAAGTTCGAGGTCAGCCAGTCATTTTCCTCTCCCTTGTCGAGCATGATCTGCATGCCGCCCATGGCCACGGTCAGCAGGCCGAGGCCGATGTAATCGAGCTTCTTCAGATTGGCGAGATTGGCCTTGATCCACGGAGGGTCTTCGACAAACCGCATGACCAGGATGACCGCAAGAATTCCGACGGGAATGTTGATGTAAAAAATCCATCGCCAGGAGTAGTTGTCGGTAATCCAGCCCCCGACGGTTGGCCCGATGGAGGGCGCCAGGACAGTGACGAGAGCGTATAAGGCGAAAGCCTGCCCGCGCTTTTTCTCATCGAACGAATCCGCCATGATGGCCTGAGCCATCGGCTGTAATCCGCCGCCTCCGGCGCCCTGGAGAATTCGGCAGAGCAGCAGCATGGGAAGGGAGACGGAGATGCCGCAAAGGAAACTCGAAACCGTGAAGATAACAATGCACGCGAGGAAGAAGGTCTTGCGGCCAATCACGCTGGATGCCCAGGCTCCCAAAGGCAGGACAATCGCGTTCGATATGAGGTAACTGGTGAGGACCCAGGTTCCCTGGTCGGTACTGGCGCCCAGGTTGCCGGCAATGTGCGGGAGAGCGACGTTCGCGATCGAAGTATCGAGCACTTCCATGAAAGCCGCCAGCGCAACCGTCGCTGCAATGACCCACGGATTTACTTTCGGCTTCCAGATCTGCTCAGTCATGGCCCGGGTACTCAATCATTCGATCGTATTTCCGTATGGCACCGATTTGCTCACACCTACTGCCATCACAGCACTTTCGATCGCTCCCACGATCCATTCAACTACCGGTCCCGCAAGCCAAGCCGTCAACTAAATCTCCATTTCTACTGTGGCGCCACGTCGCGGATAAAACTGTGCCATTTGAGACAGAATCCGGATTTATTGAGATGGTCCGCATGGCGAGTATGTTCTCTGGCAAGCGTCACACAACTACAGGGAACGCCGTACGCCCTCCTTCGAGCGGTGGCCAAAGTGACCTTGCATTTGAACAACAACCTGATTTTTGTTTCCATAGCCGCGTATCGAGACCCGCAACTTTTACCGACGGTGCGGGACTGTATTCGAAAGGCCGGCAACCCGGCCCAGTTCAGGTTCGGAATTTGCTGGCAGCGCGATACCGAAGATCCATCGCTGCCGTTTGGAGACGACCCGCGCTTCCGGGTCTTCGAGGTGAATTGGCGTGAAAGCAAGGGCGCCTGCTGGGCTCGCGCTGAAATAATGAAGTTATGGCAGGGCGAGGATTGGTTCCTCCAGGTGGATTCGCATTGCCGCTTCGCGGAGGCGTGGGGTTGTTGCGAACGATGACCCAGACGGGCAGCGCTAAGCCTATCGTCAGCACCTATGCCTCGCCATTTACCCCGGAGAAACTGAAATTCTCCAGGATCGGCCGCTTCAGATGGTTTTCCAGCAATTTAGACCGGGTGCCTTTCCCCCAGGTAAGACGCCGAAGCAGCCCTTTCGTGCCCGATTCTTAGCGGCTGGATTCCTGTTCGCTCCGGGTTGCTTTGTGCAAGAAGTGCCGTACGATCCCGAACTGTACTTCATGGGCGAAAAGTCGGCCATGACCGTACGAGCGTTCACCCACGGATATGACCTTTCCACCCAGCCGAGACAATCATTGGCACGAGTACATTCGCGCGGATGCCCGAAAGCACTGGGGTGATCATTGCGACGCGGCGAATGTGCCGACTCCTTGGAGCAAATTGGATGAGACGAGCCCGCACACGTGATCAACTCCCGGAAGGATCGCTGTCCGATCCGATGCTCTGGAGCTTATCGATTCTGGACGGCGACGGAAACGAGGTGTTTCACCGGGATGTAGGCCGAGAGGAACCGGCGCCGAGCAGATGAGTTCTCTTGATCAACATATTCCGCGGCCTGGACAGCAAGAAATGCTGCGGAAGGAGCAAAATGACTTTCGGGAGAGTCCCGCAATAATTCAGTTAAGAGAAATTCTCCTTTAGAAAACCGTCCTCGCCCGAGATAAAGCAAAGCGAGATGATACCGAGCGCTGTCGACTCCGGGCTCATTCTGGAATTGCGATATAAAATGCGTCAATGTATCGACGGCATTTGCCTCGTGATCCGTTAAGGAGGCTTGTACTACCCCAAGTACGAGTGTTGCCTGCCTCTGTGAGCGCGGTCCTGAGGATCTCTTGCGATGGAACTGAGTATTGGTATCGCCGCATCGATTTTACCATCGCCAATTAGGACCTCGGAACGATGAAGGGCAGCATAGGGCGACTCTGTAAGACCCTGGGCCTTGCCGACGGCACCCACACTTTCTTGGTTGTCGCCACCGACACCGCAGGTAAAGTGGATCCTGTGGGAGCCTCATACTCATGGACCGTCAGTACTGCGGCTCTGACGATCTCTAATTTCAACGTAAGTAACGTCACTTCTTCTACTGCTCTGATTACATGGGACACCAACTTGCCTTCGTCTACTCAAGGTTTCTACGCCATGTTCCCGTCCATGGTTTATAGTTCGACAACTTTGGACAACACGCAGGTCACTTCTCACTCCGTTACGCTTACAGGCTTAACGCCGGGGGGTTCTACAGCGTCTACGGACAATCAACCGGCGGTCGTCAGCAAGTCCAAGGTTCTGTGGTGAACTTCAAAACTCTAAGAACACCCTAGAAGCCATCTTATCAATGCCTTCAGGTGCTCGACTCGACCGGTACTACGGTGCTGGACACCGAATCGATCTCAAGCTTTGCCAACGGCGTGTACCTGCGCTGGAACATTTCCGGGCACGTGCAGATTCGGGCCGGCGCGAAAGCGCTGGCCGCCGAATTCCGCGTTCGAACGATGAAGCAGTATCGCAGTTGAAAGTGTGAGCCAACCTTGTGTGACGCGGGTGCACCCTCGCGATCCGGCGAAGACCGCGAAGTTTTTACGGGCTTGTCTCTGCGTTCCGTCCAAAGCGGAGATGGAGACTTTCTCTTCCGCCTCTATGCCAGCACGCGCCAGGAAGAAATTTCCTCCTGGAATTGGGATGCGCAGCAGCAAGCGGCTTTTCTACATTTGCAATTCAAGGCTCAAAGCCTCGGGTATTCCGCGGATTATCCGGACGCTGCCCACAGCCTGATCCTTCAAGACGGAGCGCCCATAGGCCGCGTCATCCTTAACAGGACGGAGCCAGGGGTAAGGCTCGTCGACATCTCCATTTTGCCGGAGCATCGCAATCGCGGAGTGGGGGCGGCCATCATCCGGGATATCATCGCGGAGTGCGTGACTCTCGGAAAGCCGCTGGCGCTCCAGGTGCGAAAGGTCAATCCAGCCGCCCGGCTCTACGCACGGCTGGGCTTCACGAAGGCCGGCGAAGACGAAATCTACGCCCAGATGCGGTGGGAACCGCCATCGAACGGCAGCCATTCTGTTCCCGGCGCTCTACCGCACTGATTGCCGTACGATGTTCTCGCAGCATCTCGATCAGGTCATCGGGTTGCGGGATACGCCGCGCTTCGTGATTCTTCGGTTTGAATCCCAGGTCCTTCGCGTGACGCCGAACAGCTTGGATTCAAAGTCGATATCCGCCACGTGGCGAAAACGATTCCCGTGTCGCGTCCGCCGGTCTTCAGTAAGAACTGGCAGCTTACGAATTGCTCTCCGTCGGCGGCAGCAAACAAGCGGCTCAGTTCATCCTGCGTATAAGGAATGGCGTCTTCCTCTTCGTATTGCGGCCAGTCCTTGTGAAGCGCGATCCTCTTGACGCCGTATTCCTTGAGGAAGGTAACGATATTTTCGAACCGGTTGTAAACCGTGCGATCACCGAACAGTTCACCGTTTTTCTTGCGGCTCTTGCGAAGGAACGCTACGAAGTTGAGCAGATCGCGCCGCTCCAGCTCTTCAAGATACGTCTTGGCGCACGATTCACGGAATTGGGTTAGGGCAATGCGGTAGGCGGCGAGTGTCCTGGGCTCTTTCTGAACGGCTGTGTCCGCCAGATATTGAGCGATGGCAGCATCAATCGTGCGGCGAGAATCACCATCGGTGACCGAAACGCCGGTGATTCCCTCCAGCGAAATCTCCCGGCGCCCCTTGGCGGCCATTGCTGCGTCCAGGTCTTTGCCGACGGGTTCCCATTGATTCCGGTTGTAACGTAAATAGAAACGTTCCTCCAGGAATTGCCTTGATGCGTCCATTTGCCGACACCTGAACCGGCCGGTTCTTCCACTTGCCGTTCACTTTGGATTTCACCATCAGTGAGACTTTCGGAATCTTGGCCACGCCGCTTCTCCCTTAATGACAAATACTGAGCGGTGGGAAAAGCCAGCGAGGAATGACGAAAATAGTGTGACAACTTCTGTGATAAGCGCACGAAGTCCTGTAGGTTGAATGGTTGGCGGAGAGGGTGGGATTCGAACCCACGGTTGAGTTTCCCCAACACACGCTTTCCAAGCGTGCTCCTTAAACCGCTCGGACACCTCTCCGTCTTTCGCCGTTTATGAAGCCTAACAAATTGGCGTCGCAGCAGCAAACGCGCGCGTCGGAATTCGCGGGTTGTCTGCTACACTTTCTTGGCCTTTCCGGGATGGTGCAATTGGTAGCACGTGGGCCTTTGGAGCCTAAAATCTTGGTTCGAGTCCAAGTCCCGGAACCACTTTTCGATAATCTGCCGTTGAGAAATGAACGATGGCTTTCGCCAAAGAACAAAAACAAAGGGTGACGTATCTGAATGCGGCCGGCCTGGCGTTGAGCGTTGCCATTACCCAGGCTGTATTTTTGAGATTGATCGCGCCCACGACCGCCTTTTCCCTGGCCGAATTCACCTTCACTTTTATTCTCGCCTTTAGCATCGCCATCGGCGTTTCCCGGCAGATGAACGCCTGATGGAAAATACCAAGAGTCACGTAATCACTGTAGGAATCACAGGCGCCAGCGGCGCCGTGTACGCGCAGACCATTCTGCGATTGCTCGATTCGGACCCGCGCGTCCAGCGCGTCTTCCTTGTTGCCACCGAGGCGGGCATGCGGCTGCTCGCGATGGAGCTAGGCATCGTCGCATCCGATGCGAGAAAGCTGCCCTCTCTCCTCGTCGGCTCCGCGGCGGGGAAAATCGAATACCTGCCGAACAAGGACATCGGCGCGAGCATCGCCTCCGGAAGCGCTCTCGTGGACGGCATGGTCGTGATTCCCTGCTCCGCCGGAACTCTTGGCTCTATCTCCGCGGGCATTGCCGGGGACCTGCTGACGCGCGCCGCCGATGTCTGCCTGAAGGAGCGCCGCCCGCTCGTTCTGTGCCTGCGCGAGACGCCGCTCAACCGCGTGCATCTTGAGAATATGCTCCGAGTCCACGGTGCCGGCGCGACCGTGATGCCAGCGATGCCCGCTTTTTACTACGAGCCAAAGAGCGTCGACGACCTCGTCGAACAATTTGTATGCCGCGTCCTGGCTCAACTGGGACTGCCGCAAGAGAAGCAGTACCACTGGCAGGGCGGCGGTCCGGCAGGCAAGCCAGAGAAATAAACGCAGAGAAGCGTAAGAACGGAGAGCAAATCTTTAAATGACGAAAGGCCGAATCCGCACAGTGCTCGAAATGATCAAGTTCGAGCACTCGGTATTTGCGCTTCCGTTCGCGCTGGTAGGCGCGCTGCTTGCCGCCCGCGCCGGCGGCGCGTTGCCAACAGTGCGCCAACTCCTCTGGATCGTCGTGGCAATGGTCGGCGCGCGCTCCGCTGCCATGACGCTGAACCGCCTCGCCGACATCGAATATGACCGCCGCAACCCGCGCACCGCGAATCGCGCGCTCCCTGCCGGCGAACTTTCCGTCGGCTTCGCATGGATGTTTACGGCCGTTTCTTCCGCCGTGCTGGTTTTGGCGGCCTGGCAGTTGAATCCTCTCGCGCTGAAACTCTCGCCGGTCGCGCTCGCAATCCTCTTCTTCTACTCCTACACGAAGCGCTTCACGGCCTGGTCGCACTTTGTGCTTGGCTTTTGCCTGGGCATTTCTCCGGCGGCTGCCTGGATCGCCATCCGCGGGTCGCTCGACTGGCGCATGCTGATTCTCTGCGCGGCCGTCACACTTTGGGTCGGCGGCTTCGATGTGCTGTATGCCTGCCAGGACGTCGAATTCGACAAGGCCGCGGGATTATTTTCCATTCCCAGAAAGCTCGGAATCTCAAGGGCTCTCGAAATTGCGCGCGGGATGCACGTGGTGATGGTCATCCTGCTTGCGTGGCTCGCCTGGAGCTTTCATCTCGCGTGGCCCGCCTGGGTGGGAATCGGCGTGGTCGCAGCGCTGCTAGCCTACGAGCATTCGCTCCTGAAACCCAACGACCTCAGCAAAATGAATGCTGCGTTTTTCACCGTGAATGGCTATATTAGTCTATTGTTCTTGCTTTTCTGGGGCGCTGCTGCGGTTGCCATGCGGCCTTAGTCCTGCGTAACCAGGGGTTTAGCGGAGAATTGCGCGCCCAGGAAGTTTCTATCGACAATGACCAGTCTCCAAATTACCGACACGCGGCTCGAGCCGATCGCACAAAAGGTTTTCGCCGGCGAACGCCTCAACGCCGAAGACGGCCTCGCCCTCTTTCAGTCGCACGATTTGCTGGCGGTCGGCTGGCTCGCCAATCACGTCCGCGAGAAGCGTCACGGCAAGGTCTGCTATTTCAACATCAACCGGCACATTAATCCGACCAACGTCTGCGTAGCACACTGCAAGCTGTGCGCCTTTGGACGCTCACCGGACTCACCGGGCGCCTACACATTCGCTCTCGATGAAATCTGGGCGCGCGCCGCGGAAGGCGTGGCCGAGGGCGCCACGGAATTCCACATTGTTGGCGGCCTGCATCCCGATCTTCCTTTCGACTATTATCTCGACCTGATCCGCGGCCTCCGCGATCGCTTCCCCCAGGTGCATTTGAAGGCGTTTACGATGGTCGAGGTGCACTACTACGCGCGCCTCTCCAAGCTTTCCATTCGCGACACGCTGATCAAGATGAAGGAAGCGGGCGTGGGATCGCTTCCCGGCGGCGGAGCCGAGGTCTTTCATCCGCGCGTGCGCAGAATCATTTGCGACCACAAGGTGAGCGGACGCATGTGGCTCCAGATCGCCCGCACCGCGCACGAAGTGGGGCTGCGCTCAAACGCCACTATGCTTTTCGGCCACGTGGAGACTCTCGAAGAGCGCGTAGACCATCTCGTTCAACTCCGCGAATCGCAGGACCAGACCCACGGCTTCGTAGCGTTTATCCCGCTCGAGTTTCATCCGGCGAACACGGCGCTGGCGCATCTGCCGAAGCCCACCGCCTTCGACGACCTGAAGACGATCGCCGTCTCGCGGCTGATGCTCGACAACTTCGAACACATCAAAGCCTACTGGATCATGCTAACTCCGCGAATCGCCCAAATAGCGTTACGCTTCGGCGCGAACGACCTGGACGGCACGGTCGTCGAGGAAAAGATCTACCACGACGCCGGCGCCACCACTCCCGAAGGTCTCACGCGCGCGGAACTCGAACGCCTCATTCGCGCCGCCGGATGCGTGCCGGTCGAGCGCGACACGCTTTACAATCCCATCGACCGCACAAATATGCCTATGCCTGCCGCTCCCGTGCGCACCGGTCGTTCAGACGGTTTCATTCCCGAAACGTCCCTCACTCTGAACATCTAGCCCTCCGCGTGAATCCGCCCTTCAAACAACCCCCCAAAGAAATTGAACGTAACCGCCCCCAATGCCTCTCGTCTGATATAACTGGCAGTTCCAAGTGTCACCAAAAACCGAAATGACCGCCCTTCGAGGGCTCGGCGTACGCGCGCTTGTGCTGATCGCCATTGCGCTGGCGGCATCCACCGTTTCGTTCGCGCAAACGGATGAAATCCAGGTGTACGACGCCTCCATCGCGGAGGTAGGCATCTTCAATCTCACCTGGCACAACAATTTCACGCCCGACGGACTCACGTCGCCCGCATTCCCCGGCGGCCTGATACCGGACAAGTCTTTCAATGGCGTCACCGAGTGGGCGTACGGCGTCGCTCCCTGGTTCGAGGCGGGGCTGTATCTGCCCCTCTACAGCATCTCCAAGGATCGCGGTGCCACCATCAACGGCGGAAAGATACGCCTGCTCTTCGTCAGGCCCCATGCCGCGGACCGCAAATTTTTCTACGGGGCGAATTTCGAATTCAGCTACAACGCGAAGCATTGGGACCCGAACCGCTTCTCCTCCGAGATCCGGCCCATCATCGGCTGGCACCTGCACCCATGGGATATCATCATCAACCCGATTCTCGACAACTCCTGGAAGGGTGGCTTCCGAAGTCTTGATTTCGCCCCGGCCTCACGCCTCGCTTACAACCTCTCCCCGAAGTGGGCGCTGGCCGCCGAGGAATATGACGATCTCGGCCTGCTGCGCAATTTCTACCCGGTGAACGAACAGTATCACCAGCTGTTTGCAGTTTTCGACCACACCAGCGAGATCGTGAATGTGGAAGGCGGTATCGGATTCGGCTTGACCAGCGGATCTTCCAAAATAACTTTGAAGCTGATTCTCTCGCGCGACCTGAATTCCCACGGTAAGCATTAAAACCACGAGGCGTTTCGATGACTTGCTTTAGCGAAAACTTCTGATCTGATCGGAAGCTTCCCGGCGCAGAGAACTACCCTTCCATTTGCGCGGTCCGTGCTAAGCGTGCGGATGAGCCTTGTCGTACACCGCCATCAGCTGATGAATGCTCGCCTGCGTGTATCGCTGCGTCGTGGAGAGCGACACATGCCCCAGCAGATCCTGAATCGCCCGCAGGTCTGCGCCGTCAGCCAGCAGATGCGTGGCGAAGGCGTGCCTCAGCGAGTGAGGATGCAGGTTCCAGTCGATGTTGCACAATCGAGCATACTTCCCCACCAGCACGTGCACAGACCGATCTGTCAGGCGGCCGCCCCGGTAATTTACAAACACCGCTTCCGGATCGTATTTCATACGCGGGTGCGCAAGAATCTCGGCGCGCACGGGCCAGTAAGCCTCCAGAGCCGCCTGCGCCTTGGCGCCAAACGGCACCACGCGCTCCTTGCGCCCTTTGCCAAGCACGCGGACCATCTGCCCGGCCTTATCGATGTTGCCGACGCTCAGCCCCACGAGTTCGCTCACGCGCAGCCCAGAGCCATAAAGCATCTCCAGAATCGCCCGGTCTCGCTTCAGGATCAGCTTGGCGTCCAATACCGATTGCGGCGTCGACTTTCGTTTGCTCTTCCCCTTCGGCGAAAGGGAACCGGTCGCCATCGCATCGAGAAAACCGTTCAACTCCTCCGCAGTAAGCACGTGCGGCACGCGCTTGGGAAGCTTCGGCGTGCTCACCAGGCGCGCGGGATTCTGTTTGGTGATGCCCTCGCGCACACAAAGTTTGAAAAAGCTGCGCATCGCCGCCAGTTTCCGCGCGATGGACGATTTCTCCAGCCGCTTGTCGTAAAGCGAGCTTACGAATTCGCGGATGATCTTGTGGTCCACCTGATCGAGCGCCAGTGTGGACTCGCCCGGCGGCGTGAGAAAGTCGCGGAACTGCTCAAGATCGATGCGGTAATGCGCAATCGTCGCCGGAGAGGCGTTGCGCTCGTAGCGCAGATAACCCATGAATTTTTCAATCGCTTCTTGCATCGCCTCGCGCGCCTAAGCGCAGAATTATAGATCGCCCGCCGCTCAAATGAAGGCGCAGGCTTCGGGCGTGTTTCCTTGCGCAACAGCCCCGGCCTGCCTACTTAAGTATTCCGAAGAGGCTGCTGTAGTTGTCCGTCCACAACCGCAAGCCGCCTTCCGAAGGCAGTATCGCCCCGGACGCTTCCATTTTTTGCCGCCCGTAAAATCCGCTCGGCTTCCCGAGTACGATCCAGGACGCCGCATACACCCCCTGCGCATGGTTGTCGCTGTTATTGATGAGCACCGCCTCCTTGTGCACCGCCGCCGCAGCCGCCGCAACCACTGGGTTCAGATTCAGATATTGGTTGGACACGTGAATCGCCAGCACGCCGTCGGGCTTCAGGTGCCTGAAATACAGCTCGAAGGCCTCGCGCGTCAGCAGGTGCACCGGAATCGAGTCGCTCGAAAACGCATCGACCACCAGCGCGTCGTAGCTCCGCGGCATCTCGCGCTCGAGCGAAAGCCGCGCGTCTCCCAGTACGATCTCGGCACGCGCTTGCGAGTCGCGCAAAAAAGTAAATTCCTCCTGCGCAATTTGCACGTCGAGCGGATTGATCTCGTAAAAGGTGTACGCGTCGCCGGGCCGGCCGTACACCGCCAGCGTGCCCGCGCCCAACCCGACAACTCCCACGCGCAATGCCCCTCGCGCAGCGATGGCGTTGAGCGCGATCCCCACGCCCGAGTTCGTAGCGTAGTAGGTCGTCGCCTTCCTGCGCAGTCCCGGCGAGAGAAATTGCATCCCGTGATCAATCGTCCCGTTCAGCAATCGGCGATACGAGGTTTGATAAGGGTTGAGGTACACCGGGATATTCGCCTTGCGCCCGGCTGGCGGAACGTGCGCAGAGCCGCCGCTGGTTTCATCACCCATCGAAGCGCCGTCATGATCGATCACCCGCAGCACGCCATAAAAATTCCGCTCCGCCCGCCGCGACTCCTGCCGCTGCTCGCGAACCGTGATGGCCAGGCTCACGAGAAGCGCAATCACCAATCCCGCCAGCAAGAGCCCAGCCGGTTGCCACCGCTTCCGGTCGAACACCCCGCTAGGATCGCGGTACTGCACCACCAGCACCAGAATCGCGCACAGTCCCAGCGAGCACTGCAGCTCGTAATAACCGGAAAACACATGCGGCGCCACCAGCGCCACCAGCACAGCTCCAATCGCTCCCCCGAGAGAAATCATCAGGTAAAACGAAGTCAGCTGCGCCGGCGGGGGCTTCAGCCGCTCCAATTCCCCGTGGCAGAACATGCAGCAGACCCACAACCCCGCGCAATAAACGGGAATCAGCACCTTCATCGGCAGCACGGCGAACGAAGGATCGAGCGCATACGCCATGCCTCCCAGAGCGATCCCCAGCAGCCGCAGAAAAACGCTGCGCCGGTACCAGTTTTTTCGATCAAAGCACAGAATAAATGTCGAAAGGTAAAGGCTCAGCGGGATCACCCAAAGAAACGGCACCGAAGCGATATTCTGCGAGATGTGATTGGTCACCGAAAGCAGCAACGCAGACCCGCAACCAGCCAGAGCCATCCAAAGCGCCCGGATTTTACAGTCCGCGCCCTGCGCCGGATCGAGACGCAACTCCTCCGCCACCACCGGCCCGCGTAACCAAAGCGCCAAAGCGCCGCACAACACCACAACCGCCGCGTAAGCCCCGGACCACCCAGCAGCCTGATGCGTGGTAGTCAGCCTCGGCTCCACAAGCACCGGATAGGTGAGCAGCCCCAGCATCGACCCCGCATTCGATAGCGCGTAAAACCGGTAAGGCAACGCCTCTGCCCGTCCTCGCGAGTACCAAGCCTGAAGCAGCGGGCTGGTCGACGAAAGCACCAGGTAAGGCAGCCCAACGGTCGCCGCCAGCAACAGAAGGATGTGCCACGCCGGCGCCTCCGGCCCAGTCGGCTTCAACGAAGCCCGAGGAAGAATCGGCAGTGCCAGCAGGCTCACGGCAAGAAGCGCCGCGTGAACTCGCCCCTGCATGGCCGGCTGGACGCGCGAGGTCAGCACATGCGCGTAAAAATAACCCAGCAGCAACACCACCTGAAAGAAAACGAGGCACACCGTCCACACCGCCGCCACGCCTCCAAACCAGGGAAGAATGATCTTGGTAATCAGCGGCTGCACCTGAAACAGCAGAAACGCGCTAGAAAAAATAGCCAGCCCGTAGATCAAAGCATCGATCAAAACATCCCGAATGGGCAGCCGCAGCTTCCCGCGAAAATCCGTTTCCGGAACCGCGCCCTCCTCCAGCGCACGGACTCCCGGCACTTTCTCGTTTGCAGTCGTCGCCATAGCGACAGTCAGGTTAACAGGATCATTCGGATCGGTCGCGGGAAGGTTTGAGTCTTCGGCTATAAGTCATCTCATAAACGGAATTCGTCAGCGCAGGGCTTCAGAGTCTGCGTGGCAACGCCGGTTTTCCGTCAGGGCACGGCTTCACAGGCCGCGGAAAAAATCGGATTGGGGCGCGAAATGGGCAGAGCACTTGATAAGCGATTCTGATATGTAAGAGGCATGCGCGGACACGACGAAAAACAGGACGAAGTTTTCAGCTACATTCCGTTGGAGCAGCGGATTCCCCGGGAGCACCCGCTGCGGCGAATTCGTCAGCT
>Ga0302324_100022318_pt1 | contig 12294 bp, 10 predicted proteins | sample Palsa_T0_1_FD_201949 | JGI IMG/M metagenome (GOLD analysis project Ga0302324, IMG submission 201949) | Peat permafrost microbial communities from Stordalen Mire near Abisko, Sweden - Palsa_T0_1 | ecosystem: Environmental > Terrestrial > Soil > Palsa > Peat permafrost | place: Sweden: Abisko...
CCACACCGGTGGCTTCAACCGGGACAGCTGGGGTGTGGCGATGATCGGCAACTTCGACGCTGTGGCGCCGACGCCGATCCAACTGCAAACCCTCGGCCGGTTGGTCGGCTGGCGGCTGGGACTCGACCACATCGACCCTAAGGCGATGGTCGCGCTGCCGTCGGCGGGCGGGGAGAACACCAACTTTCCCCTCAACGCCATGGCGATGCTGCCGACCATCTTCAGCCACCGGGACGTCGGCGCCACCGACTGCCCCGGCACGGTCGCCTACGGCCTGCTCGACGAAATACGCGACACCGCATCCCATTTCAGCGGCCCACCGCGCCCGGACGACCTGGCGATGGCGTTGCAGGGCGGTGCCATCTACGACCGCTGGCAGGCGATCGGCGGCATGAGCAGCATGCTCGGCGCGCCCACCTCACCCGAGGCGACCGGCGCCAACTATGCGCGCTACGCCACCTTCGACAAGGGCGCAATGTACTGGTCGCCGAGCACCGGCCCGGAACCGATGACGGGCGCCATCTACGACGCGTGGGCCTCGCTGGGCTACGAACGCGGAGCCCTGGGCCTGCCGACGAGTGCGGAAATCCAAGAGCCGCAATGGGTCAAGCAGAACTTCCAGCACGGGACGCTGAACCTGGACCGGCTCAGCGGCCGGGTCAGCCGGGTGATGGACGGTGTCGTCGAGGAGTTGCCACCGCCGCCCGCGAGCGGGCCACCGGTTCAGCTCGAGCGGTTCTCGCCGGTTGCCCCAGCTGCCTGACGACCGCTCGGTTGGGTCAATTGAAGAGCGTGATGCCCGGCAGCGAGTCGAACAACCCGAGGATGATGGCGTCGGTCGCGCTGAGAACATCCTGAGTGAAACCAGCGCGCTTATCTATAAGGGTTTCCCTTATGCTTTGGCGCTCTCGGGCCCGTCAGAACCAGCGTTCGAGCACTCGCGCCACCCCGTCATCGGTGTTGGGTGTGGTGACCTCGTCGGCCGCCGCGAGCGCGTCGGGGTGCGCGTTCCCCATCGCCACCCCGAGGCCGGCCCGCAGCAGCATCGGCACGTCGTTGGGCATGTCTCCGAACGCGACCCAGTCGGCTTCGGCAATGCCCAGCGGCCTGGCGATCTCGGCGATGCCGTTTGCCTTGTCGACACCAACCGGCACGATCTCGACCAACCCGTTGTTGGTCGAGTAGGTGATGTCCCCCTCGACACCGACATGCTTGGCCAGTGCGGCGGCCATATCGGCGCTGCGGGCGCCGGCCTTGCGGACCAGGAGCTTGACGGCGGGCGCACTGAGCAGGTCATCGAGTGAGACCTCGGTGTTGTCGGGGTTGAGCCACGCGTGCTCGTAGCCCGGCGAGCTGACGAATTGCGGTGTCGCGCTGTCGTGCGCACTGGCCCCGACTCGCTCGACGGCCAGGCCGGCGCCGGGGATGACCCGGGTGGCGATCTCGGCTAGCTCGCACAGGGCATCGACGGTGAGCGTTTTGGCGGACAGCACCCGGTCGGTCTCCGGGTCGTAGATCACGCCGCCGTTGGCGCACACCGATATCGGCGAAAATCCGAGTCCGTCGACCACTGGCGGAATCCAGCGCGGCGGTCGACCGGTAGCGAGCACGAATAGCACACCGGCGTCGATGACCGCCCGCACAGCGTCACGGGTGCGCAGGGTGACCTTCTCGTCTTCGCCGATCAGGGTGCCGTCGACATCGCAGGCGATCAGCGCGGGCAGAGTCACAGTGACAGTCTGCCCGCGCGGCGGACGATCAATGCGTTCCGCTTTGGTTCTGTCCCGGGCGGGTCACGCCGTCGGTGCCGTATTTGTCCAGACGCTCTTGCAACTCGTGCAATCGAATCTTCTGCGAGTCGTCGCGCGTCGGCGCGCTGCCACCGAGCCGGCGGGGCACCCAGTACTCACCTTCGGGATGCGGATACTCCTCTTGCACCTGATACAGCAGATCGTTCATCGCCCGGCGCAGGGTGATGTTGAGCTCTTCGGGTGTTCCTTGTGGGGGCAGCGGGCGGCCGGCCGCCACCGTGATCGGAATCTTGTTGCGGAACACCTTTTTCGGGTGGTCTTTGGGCCAGATGCGCTGGGCCCCCCACACGATGATCGGGACGACCGGAACCTGCGCCTCCAGCGCCATCCGCGCGGCGCCCGTTTTGAAGTCGCGAAGTTCGTAGCTGCGGCTGATGGTGGCCTCAGGATGCATCCCGATGAGTTCGCCCTCGCGCAGCCGTCGGACGGCGACGTCGAAGGCGTCGTGCCCGTTCTTGCGGTCCACCGGAATGAGCCTGGCGTGCTTGATGACGTAGTTCACCGCCTTCACGTCGGCCATCTCGGACTTGATCATGAAGTACATCCGCCGGCCTCGCTCACGGGCGGCGAACAGCGGGGGAAGCCAGTCCAGGTAGCTCGTGTGGTTTTGGGCAAGCAGGGCACCGCCGCGCTCGGGGATGTTCTCCAGGCCGCAGAAGGTGAACTTGGTTCCGTTCAGCGCGACGACCGGCGGCACGACCCACTCGCCGAACCGGTAAAACCGCTCTGCCATAACCGCTGCTCCTCGTCTCGGCGTCACCTTCCCTGAACGCGGATACGGCGTTAGCTGTTCCCCGGTGTCAAGGACCGTGCCGCGCCCGCTTGCGGGCCCGCCCGGTCCTATCAGTCTCCTCAAGAATGTTTGCCTTCGCTACCGTAGGTCCGTTGCCGACCAGCCGCCACGGCACCCAGAAAGGCCCGTCAGGGTGCGGAATTGCGTCCTGCGCACGATGCGGCGACGCGGTCGTTTCGTCGCTTGGCGCGGGGCGGCCCTGGCAACGATCTCGAGCGGGCGGATACCGGCGCCGCGCTCGATCCAAGGCCGTTACTCGGCGGGGCCCGCGTCACGGGCCGCCTTGGCGGCCGCGCGGCGGGTGGCCTCCTCGGCATCGAGCTCGGCAGCCTCCGCCAGCGTGGGGGCGCCGCCACCGAGCCGGCGGGGAACCCACCATTGGCCGGCCGGATGCGCTTCGTACGCGTCCTGCGCCTGCTCCAGCAGATGCTGCATCCGGGAGTGCAGCAATGCGGTCAGCTCGGGCGCCGGCAGCGTCGGCTGGATCGGCTCGCCGACCAGCACCACGATCGGCACCTTCGGGCGGAACATCTTCTTGGGATGACCCTTGGTCCAGATCCGCTGGGCGCCCCAGACGATGTGCGGAATGATTGGCACACCGGCCTCGATCGCCATCCGGGCGGCGCCGGACTTGAACTCCTTGATCTCGAAACTGCGGCTGATCGTCGCTTCGGGATAGACGCCGATGAGCTCGCCGGCCTTGAGCCGCTCCACGGCAACCTCATACGATGCGGCGCCGCTGGACCGGTCCACCGGGATGTGCCGGCAACCCCGCATGATCGGGCCGGTGATCTTGCTGTCGAAGACTTCCTGCTTGGCCATGAACCGGACCTTGCGCGCGCGGTGCGCCCGGAAGGCCGGCAGCCCGGCAAGGGTGAAGTCCATATAACCGGTGTGGTTGATGGCGATGACGGCGCCGCCGGTGGCGGGAATGTTCTCTTGCCCGATGACCGTGAAACGCAAACCCTGCACCCGCCACACCGTCCGCACGAGTGCGATGACGGTTCCGTATACCGGTTCCACGTTCACCAACCCTAGTGTTCCCGTCTAGACCGCCGCGACGAGTCGGGGCAGGCGAATATCGCTGCGCGGCGGCGACCCCGATGCTGCCGCTAAGCTCGGGACGTCAGAAGATAGCGATCAAAGGGTATCAGTGCAGGTCACAAGCATCGGCCACGCCGGCTTCCGGATCGAAACCGCGGCCGGCAGCATCCTCTGCGACCCCTGGGTCAACCCGGCGTACTTCGCGTCGTGGTTTCCCTTCCCGGACAACAGCGGGCTGGACTGGGACGGTCTGGGCGACTGCGACTACCTCTACGTCTCGCATCTGCACAAGGACCACTTCGACGCCAAGCTGCTGACGGAGCACGTCAACAAAGACGCCATGGTCCTGCTGCCGGACTATCCGGTGCCTGACTTGAAGAATGCGCTGCAACTGCTGGGATTCCACCGGTTCTTCGAGACCACCGATTCGGTGAAGCACACGGTCAGCGGCCCCAGGGGCGCGCTGGACATCATGATCATCGCGCTGCGGGCACCCGCCGACGGACCGATCGGCGATTCGGCGCTGGCGGTCGACGACGGCGAGACCACGGCGTTCAACATGAACGACGCGCGCCCGGTCGATCTGGACGTGCTGACGGAGGCGTTCGGTCCCGTCGACGTGCACATGCTGCAGTACTCCGGTGCGATCTGGTACCCGATGGTTTACGACATGCCCGCCCGGGCCAAGGAGGCCTTCGGCACCCAGAAGCGGCAACGCCAGATGGACCGGGCCCGGCAGTACATCGCGCAGGTCGGCGCCACGTGGGTGATCCCGTCGGCAGGCCCGCCGTGTTTCCTGGACCCCGAGCTGCGTGACCTCAACGACGACCACGGCGATGCGGCCAACATCTTCCCCGACCAGATGGTGTTCCTCGACCAGATGCGCCGCAACGGCCACGACCACGGCCTGCTGCTGATGCCCGGTTCCACGGCGGAATTCACTGGTGCACAACTGGACTCGCTGCAGCATCCGCTGCCCACCGAAGAGGTGGAGGCCATCTTCACCACCGGCAAGGCCGGCTACATCGCCGAATACGCCGCGCGCATGCAACCCGTGCTGGCCGCCGAGAAAGCCGCATGGGCGCCGGCGACGGGCGAATCGCTGCTCGGGCCGCTGGCGACAGTGTTCGAGCCGATCATGCTGGGCAGCAACGAGATCTGTGACGGCATCGGCTACCCCGTCGAGTTGGTCATGGGATCACAATGGGTGGTGCTGGACTTCCCGAAACGTGCCGTCCGAGAAGCGATTCCCGACGAGAAGTTCCGCTACGGTTTCGCCATCCCCCCGGAGTTGGTGCGCACCGTGCTACGCGACAACGAGCCGGACTGGGTCAACACCATCTTCTTGTCCACCCGGTTCAAGGCGTGGCGGGTCGGCGGTTACAACGAATACCTCTACACCTTCTTCAAGTGCCTCACCGGTGAGCGGATCGCCTACGCCGACGGCTGGTTCGCCGAGACGCACGACGACGCCGCGTCCGTCACCGTGGAGGGTTGGGAGATTCAGCGCCGCTGCCCGCACCTGAAAGCCGACCTGTCGAAATTCGGCGTGGTGGAAGGCAACACCTTGACCTGTAACCTGCACGGCTGGCAGTGGAACCTGGATAGCGGCCGCTGCCTCACCGCCCGCGGTCACGAGCTTCGGAGCTCGCGGGCGTGAGCGCCGATTCCTACGATGACGGCCTGGTCCAGTTGGACCGCGAGGCAATCACGTTGCGCCGCTACCATTTCCCGTCCGGCACCTCGAAGATCATCCTGCTGGGCAACGTGCGCGGATACCGGGCCGAACCGCTGGGGCTGGTGCTGCACCGGTTCCGAATCTGGGGCAGCTCAGACCTGCGGCGCTGGCTGCCGCTGGACATCCACCGGCCGTTGCGGTCGACGCTGATCACGCTGGACGTACCAGGAACTCGGCCCAGCCCGGCGTTCACGCCCGCCGACGCCGAGGAGTTCACCGCGCTGTTGGATCGGCTGCTCGACGCGCGAGACTAGCGGCCGGCGTCGGCGAGCGCCTGACGGGCCGCGTTGTATCCGGGGATGAAGGTGATACCCGGACCGCCGTGACAGCCGGTGCTGGCCAGGTACAGCCCGTCCACTGGAAGCGGCTGTCCGAGAAAGCCTCTCGGACCGGGCCGGTTGGGTCCGACTTGGTTCGCGTGGAACAAACCGTGGCAGTAGTCGCCGCCCGGGGCGCCGAACATCACGCCCATGTGCTTCGGCGTGAAGGTGGTGTGCCTGCTGATGCTGCGTTCGAAGTTCGGCGCCAACCGGGTGATCTTGTCGATCACCCGCTGACCCATCTCGACCTTCGCCGCGCCGTAGTCCACGTCGCCTTCGATCGGGAACCACAGCGCGAACGCCGACGCGGCGTGCTTGCCCGCCGGCGCCAGGTCGGGATCGTTCTGCGACGGGACCTGAAAGACGACGGTCGGGTCGGCGGGCACGATTCCGCGACGGCAATCCTCCCACTGCCGTTGCACTTCTTCCGGCGTGTTGAAGATGCCGATCGACGCCTGCATGCTCGGCTCGTTGAGAGCCTCGTACGGCGCAGCGAACTCCGGCGCCTCGTCGAGCGCGAAGTGCATCTGGATGTAGCTGCCGCGGTGGTCGATTCGCGCATAGCGCTCGCGGATGTCGGCGGGCAGCGCCGCGGGGTCGATCAGGTCGTTGATGGTCAGGTCGGGTGCGATCGCGGACACGACGATCGGTGCGGTGATCGTCTCGCCCGCCTCGGTGTGCACGCCGGTCACCTTGGCGTTGCCGACCAGGATGTCGGTCACCTTGGTGCGCAGCCGGACCTCGCCGCCCTCGCGTTCGAGCATCTCGGCGAGATGTCTCGTCAGCGCGCCGATGCCGCCGCGCAGCTTCTTCATCTGCATGGTGTCGCCGTCGGGGACGCCGAGTCCGAACGCGAGCGCCGCCGCGCTGCCCGGGGTGGCCGGCCCGCGGTACAAGGTGTTGACGGCCAGCACCGTCATCGAGCCGCGCAGCGCGCCGTGCTTCTCCCGGTCCGGAAGGTAACGGTCCAACACGTCGGTGACCGACCCGAACAGCATGTCGTCGATCGCGGATCGCTCGAATTCGTTTGTCGCGCAGGCATACATCTCGTCCAGCGTCTTGGGCGGCGCACCGGCCTCGAACCGGCCCAGCGCCCGCGTCGGCGCCTGGGCCCACGCCATCAGGCCGACCATGCCGTTGACGGCGTCGGCGCCGTGCACCTCGTTGAGGTGGGTGAACAGCTTGATCGGGTCGCTGTACTGGACCATCGGGTCGTCACCGACTCCGCGCAGTGCGACCGACATCACCTCCAGGTCGATCGTCGGCAAAGTGTCCAGACCCAGTTCTCGGCGAACCACCGGAGCGGTCGGAAACTGCACCGAGCCGGCGATCTCGAACTGGTAGCCGTCGAAAAGCTCGACGGTAGAAGCCATTCCGCCCGCGTACAGCTTGGATTCGAGGCAGAGCGTGCGCAGTCCCGCCTTCTGCAGCAGCACCGAGGCGGCCAGCCCGTTGTGTCCGGCGCCGATAACTATTGCGTCGTACCTTGTTTCATATCTAGTCATGCTCCATGCCCTCCACCAATGGAGGCTGGCACGCAGCCAAAGTTTTGTCAATTATGACGAAACTTGGTTCGCCCAGGTCTCGGTGATACCGGCCCGCAGCGACTCCAACGCGACGTGGCAGACCCGTGCCAGCTCCCCGAGCGACCGGTCCGCGCCGAGCATCCAAACCTCCATCGCCCCGAAGACCGCGGCCGCGATACAGCGGGCGGTGACCGCGAAGCGCACCCGGTCATCTGGTGTGGGATCCGCCGCGCAGCTACGGCGTTGCAGCAGCGCCTGGATGGCATCGGCGAAATCGGCCTGCACGTCTTGAATGTGCCGGACGATGCGGACGGTGTCGATCTCGTCGTCGCGCAGCGTAGCGATTTTCGCAACGGCGTCAACGTCGTACGGGAAGGCGAAGATCGCAGCCTGCACCGAGTCGATGATCGGCTCGGTGACCGGCCGGTCGTTCAGCGCCGTGCGGAACCAGTGCAGTCCGGTGTAGTCGGCGAACAACAGGTCATGCTTGGAGGAGAAGTGCCGATAGAACGTGCGCAGCGAAACCCCTGCGTCCGCCGCGATCTGTTCGGCCGAGGTGTCCTCGACGCCCTGCGCCAGGAACCGCACCAACGCGGCCTGACGCAGTGCCTCCCGCGTGCGCTCGCTGCGCACGGTCTGAGCCGGCCGGACCATGGCTGTAAATTACCGCAATTCAGGTTTCGTCAATATTGACAAAACTCTGGAGTGCGAGTGAGACTGCGGCCATGGTCTCGCTTCTCACCCATGCCATCCTCGGCCTTGCCGTCATCACCTGGATCGTCACGTCCAACCGTCAGGTGTTCTCCCGGCCGGCCGGTGGCTCGCTGTTCTCACCGCTGGAAGTCCTGTACTACGTCATCGGCGCCGCCTCGGTCGCCCTGGGCTGGTACTTCAATATCCGCTTCGTGCAGGAGTATTCGCAGGGATCGACAAATCCGCTGTGGGGCCGGCACGGCAGCTGGGCCGAATACATCCGCCTGATGTTCACCAATCCGGCGGCGAGTTCGGCCAGCCAGGACTACACGATCGCCAACGTCGTGCTGCTGCCGCTGTTCACCATCGTCGACGGGTATCGCCGTGGGCTGCGCCGGCCGTGGCTGTATTTCGTCTCCAGCCTCTTCACCAGCTTCGCCTTCGCGTTCGCGTTCTACTTCGCGACCATCGAGCGGCAGCGCCGGCACGCCCAGACGCCGGTGCCCGCGCCGGTGGGCTAGATCCGATTGCCCACCTTCTCCTCAGACCGCACGCGGTCTGCATCGTCGGCGGAGGCTAGGCGCTGATTCCGTCGCTGCGGTAGTCGGTTTCGTCCTCGGCCAACAGGTCCAGCGGCGGCGGGAGCGGCCAGTCATGGTGCTTGGCTTGGTTGCCGCCGCGCCGCTTAGCGGCGTACATGGCCGCGTCGGCGGCCGCGATCAACTCCAGCAGTAGGTCATTGCTGCTGTCCGTGCGATAGGCCGGGTGAATCCCGGCGGTGCCGATGCTGGCGGTGATGCCGAACGGAAGAGCGGCGATGACGTCGCAGATGCGCTGCGCCCTGCGGCTCACCTCATCGGGCTGCCAGATGTCGGCGATCACGAATTCTTCGCCGCCTGAACGGCATATGACGGCGCCGTCGTCGTTGGTGTCGCGCAGAGCCCGGGCGACAGAAACCAGCGCGTCATCGCCGGTGCTGTGGCCGTAGCTGTCGTTGAGTTGCTTGAAGCGGTCCAAGTCGATGACGGTGAGCACGACATGAACCATCTCGCTGCGGGCCTTGTCCAGCCGCGCTTTGCCCCGCCGATGGAATGACCGCCGAGTCAGCAGCCCGGTGAGCTCGTCGCGTTCGGCCCGCACGGCGTCGCTGCCAAGGACGTGGGTAACGACCTGGATTCCGAACGGCACGATCAGCGTGAGCAGCAGCAACAGCATGTACGACGACAGGCCCGCGACGAGGTTGTATCGCACGGTCGCGCGGATCGCTTCGACCGCACCGACAACGCTGGCGACCGCGAAGTGGCACGCCAGCAGGCGCGGGGTGTGGAACAGCGCGATGTAACTGGCGGTGGCCGCGAACGCCGTACAGGTCAGCAAGCCGAAAACGATGTGTCGCTGGGCCAGCGCGATCAGCGCAATGCTCGAGGTTGCCAACATCGCGAATCGAATCGCCCCTGCACGGCTAGGCCAACGCAGCGCCCACAGCAGCGCCCCGCCCGCCGCCCCCAAAGCTGCGATTAGCGAGCAGACCAGCGGAATCGTGCCGCGCGGACCCATCGGGGTCCAGATCGTGGCGAGGGCAACGACAGCCAACCCGCCCGCGATCGCCGATATGACGCCTCGGGTGAGACCGGCCATGCCGCGGGCCGCCAGATGCGAGCTCAGCCGGTCATAGTGATCGGACTGTCGCCACCACAGCTTGAGCCCACCCATCGAGTTGTCGCACCTCCGACGCGGTTGCCCCAGCTACGTCTGCAGGACTTCAGTCACCTGATGATAGTGCAGCAATATAACCAATTCTGAACTTTGCTGGCACCCCTCAGTGCACAACCGCTAGGCGGGCTCCAGCACCTCGGCGCCGACAAAAGGCACCAGCGCTTCTGGCACCCGCACTCTGCCGTCAGGTTGCTGGTGGTTCTCCAGGATGGCTACCAGCCAGCGGGTAGTGGCCAGCGTGCCGTTGAGCGTCGCCGCGATCTGGGGTTTGCCGGCCGGATCCCGGTATCGGGTGGCCAATCGACGGGCCTGGAAGGTGGTGCAGTTCGACGTCGAGGTCAGCTCGCGATAGGCCTGCTGGGTGGGCACCCATGCCTCGCAGTCGAACTTGCGTGCGGCCGACGAGCCGAGATCGCCTGCGGCCACGTCGATGACCCGATAGGGCACCTCGATGCGGGCCAGCATCTCGCGCTGCCAGCCCAGTAGCCGCTCATGCTCGGCCTCGGCGTCGGCGGGGTTGCAGTAGACGAACGCCTCGACCTTGTCGAACTGGTGGACCCGGATGATGCCGCGGGTGTCTTTGCCGTAGCTGCCCGCCTCCCGGCGAAAGCACGACGACCAGCCCGCGTAGCGCCGCGGCCCGCCGGACAGGTCGATGATCTCGTCGGAGTGGTATCCGGCCAGCGGCACCTCGGAGGTGCCGACCAGGTAGAGGTCGTCCGCCTCGACGCGGTAGATCTCGTCGGCGTGCGCGCCGAGGAAGCCGGTTCCCGACATGATCTCGGGCCGGACCAGCACCGGCGGAATCATCGGCGTGAAGCCGTTGTCGGCGGCCAGCCGGATTGCCATCTGCAGCAGGCCCAGCTGCAGCAGCGCGCCCTGCCCGGTGAGGAAGTAGAACCGCGAACCCGACACCTTCGCGCCGCGTTCCATGTCGATCAAACCGAGCTTCTCACCGAGCTCGAGATGGTCCTTGGGGTTGTCGATCGCGGGTGGTTCGCCGACAACGTCCAGGACGGCGTAGTCGTCCTCACCGCCTGCGGGCACTCCGTCGATGATCACGTTCGAGATCGCCATGTGCGCGGCGATGAACGCCCCCTCGGCGTTGGCCTGCTCGGCCTCGGCGCCCTTGACCTGGTCTGCCAATTCCTTGGCCCGTTTCAGCAGCGCCGGTCGATCGTCGGGCGATGCCGCGCCCACCTTCTTGCTGGCGGTCTTCTGCTCGGCGCGCAGCGAATCCGCCGCCGAGATAGCGCCGCGGCGGGTGGTGTCGGCAGTCAACAAGGTGTCGACCAGCGCGGGGTCTTCGCCGCGGCTTCGTTGTGATTGGCGAACGGCGTCGGGGTTTTCCCGGAGCAATTTCAGGTCGATCACGGGCTAGAACCCTACGCGTGCGGTGTCCACGAGCGAAAACCACATGAAGCAACTTGCGCATCAGCTGTCACGCGGAGCGTTACGCCTGTCAGAATGGAGCAAATGTGGCATGAATCCGAGCGCGAGGCGCGTGACGAGTCGGGAGCCGAGGGCTCTCGACGTCGGCTGCCGCGAGTCGAGTTGCTGAACTCCTTACAAGCCTCGGCGACGCGCCGCGCGCTGCTGCTGACCGCGCTGGGCGGTCTGCTCATCGCCGGGCTTGTCACCGCCCTGCCGATCGGAGGCGGCCCGGGGCGGCTGGCCGGCTACATCGATCCGTTGCCTCCCACCGGTTCGAAAGGCAATGACGCGTTCAACCGCTCGGTCAGCGGCAACTGCCTGATGTGGCCGGAACGGATGCCGGAAGCCGCGAACATCGTCGACTGCAAGGACGAGCACCGGTTCGAGGTCGCTGAGTCCATCGACATGCGCACGTTCCCCGGTTCGGAGTACGGCCCGTCGGCGCCGCCCCCGACGGCCAGCCGCATCGAGCAGATCAGCCAGGAACAGTGCGAGTCGGCGGTGCGCCGCTACCTGGGTGCCAAGTTCGACCCCAACAGCAGATTCATCATCAGCATGCTGTGGTCCGGCGACAAGGCGTGGCGGCAGTTCGGCGACCGACGGATGCTGTGCGGGCTGCAACTGCCCGGCGCAGGCAACCAGCAGATCGCCTTCAAGGGCAAGGTTGCCGACGTCGACCAGTCGAAAGCGTGGCCGGACGAAACCTGCCTCGGCATCGACCCGTCGACGAATCAGCCCACCGACATCCCCGTCGACTGCGCCGCGCCGCACGCGATGGAGGTCACCGGCACGGTCAATCTGCTGGCCAGGTTCCCGGAGGGATTGCCGCCGGAGCCCGAACAGGACGGCTTCATCAAAGACTCCTGCACCAAGCTGACCGACGCCTACCTCATGCCGGTGCAGCTCCGCAGCACGACGCTGACGCTGATCTACAGCACGCTGTCGCTGCCCAGTTGGTCGGCCGGGAGCCGCCAGGTGGCCTGCAGCATCGGCGCGACCTTGGGCAACGGCGGCTGGGCGACGCTGCTGAACAGCGCCAAGGGTGCGCTGAAGATCAACGGGCAGCCGCCCGTTCCGCCGCCGGACATCCCGCAGGAGCGGTTGAACCTGCCGCCGATCCCGTTGGGCCCGACTCCGGGTGGCGGCGCGTCGTCGACCGGCTCCAACGGTTCGTCCAGCGCGTCGGGTCCATCGAGTTCGTCAGGCCCGCCGAGCTCGT
>Ga0302324_100022322_pt1 | contig 12293 bp, 6 predicted proteins | sample Palsa_T0_1_FD_201949 | JGI IMG/M metagenome (GOLD analysis project Ga0302324, IMG submission 201949) | Peat permafrost microbial communities from Stordalen Mire near Abisko, Sweden - Palsa_T0_1 | ecosystem: Environmental > Terrestrial > Soil > Palsa > Peat permafrost | place: Sweden: Abisko...
CCATGAAACACCATCAGCGGGTAGCGCGCCTGGGGATGCGTGTCGAACCCCTTCGGCACCAGGATGTGCGCGCCAAGAAAGACGTCGCGGCCCCAGAATCGCGACAGCAGTTCGCTGCGGATGCGGACGTGCTTTACAAACTCGGTATCGGTCTTAGGGACGATGGGTGCAATCTGTTGATCGAGAATCAACGCCGTTCTCACCGGATGAGACGCGTCCACATGCAGCTTGATGGGCGTTGAATACAGATTGCCGGGCTTGCGCGCCCACTGCTGTCCCTCACCCTTATCCGGCGGCAGTTTCAGCGTCCGGCCATCGGCAAGGTGATAGATTTCGTAACGATTCAGGACGGCTTGGACGTAGTAGTCGCCCGTGGGAATCGCCGACAGGTGCGCGGCCGGCCAACCGAATGCCTTGTCATTGAGCACCGCCTCAGCACCCGGCGCGAGGCCATCCACGTTGAGGCCGAACAAGTAGGGGCTTGCGAGCGGTTCATTAGCCTCGACGTGGGTGCGCGGTTCGCGTGTCATGTCGCGGCTCAGCAGCAGAATGACGCGCCCATCGATCGGCGCGCTGTTTTGCGAGGCAGGAAAGCTGACCGCGAATTCAGGTCCTTTAGCCGGCGCGGCGGCAGCGCTGCCGAGTAAACCGATGCATCCCAATACCAAGGCGAGATAGCGCATCGAATTTCCCTTTGTTATTTTGCATCGACTGAAAAAACCAACAGCACATTGTTCGGCGCGCCGCCAAGCGCACCGGCATATCCGGAAATGATGTACATCATACCGTCCGCCACCACCGGTCCGGCAACATCGAGGGATCCGCCGCTTTGGTCGTGTACGCCGTTGATGGTTTGGTATTTTTGCGCCGCAGTGTCGAAATCCCAAACGATCGCGCCGTCCTTTACGTCATAGGCGCGCAAGTGCCCGTCGATGGTAGTGGAGAACACCACGCCGGGGATCACGCTCGGAGCAGCCGATTGGCCGCTCAAACATCGGCCGCTGTAGCTGCAAGCGACTTTAGGCGCGGGTGTGTACCAACGCTGATCTCCGCTTGCGGGATCCAACGCGTACAGGCCGGCCTTGCCCCGCGGCGGCGGTATGCCTAAATCGGCCACCGCGACGTACAACTGCTTGGCATCCGCTGCCATGCCCCATTCGATGCCGCCCAACGCGCCGCCGTTGCCAACCTTGTTGCGCCACAGGGTCTTGCCATGATCCGGATCCATTCCAAATGCGATCCCCGACTTCTGGCCCGCGAGAATGATGTCTTTGCCATTGGGCAGCGTGAACAGAATCGGCGATGCGCCGAAATCGTGATCGGGCCCCACGACCGTCGGGCAATTGACCGTGCCGCTGCGGTTGCAGCCCATCAAGAAGCTGTCATTCTCGGTAACTTGATTCCGCCATTTTGTTTTGCCGGTCGCCAGATCGAGCGCGATGATCGCATCGGAGCCGTTCTCCTTCACGTCCGTATACGTATCCCCGGTACCGATGTAGACCACCGCCCGCTTGGCGTCGATGGTCGGCGCGGACCAAACGGCTGCTCCCGCCGGACCATACATTTGAGTGCCCGCGGAATTCTTAACAGTAGGTTGCGGCTCTTGCTCGATCGCATAGGTCTTCCAAATCAACCGGCCGTCCTTGGCATCGAGAGCGGCCAATCCGCCGCGGGCCGTGCAGCAGCCATAAGAGCCGACGCCGCCGGCGGTCTCCTCCCACGACGAAATGGGCACATAGAGCAATCCCTTGTACAGCACCGGCGCGCCGGTCAGCGTGCCGCGCGGGTGCGTCTCGAGAGTCATTTTCCACTGCAATTTTCCGGTGGCGGCATCGAGCGCGTAAACCTGACGCTTAAAATCGCCGAAGAACATCAAATAGCCGCTGGGGGATGCACCTTTCAATTGCCCAATCACCGGCGTCGTTCGCGCGCCCGCATCCGCATCGAAGCGCCAGTACATGCAGCCGGTCTTCGCATCCAACGCGTAGATCCGGCCACTGGAGCTGGTGAGGAACAGGCGCCCGCCCACGATGCTTGGCTGACCATAGCGGCCGCCCGTATAGGTCATGGACCATTTCACCTTGAGTCGCGGCACATCAGCTTTGGATAAACCGGGATTGGGTTGGGCGCGTGAATTGCGCGCGTCGATGCTCCAACCGTTCCATCCGGGCCCGGACATGCTGAACTTCTTCGCAGAGCCGCAGGCCGCAGGATCGGCCGCCTGCTCGGTCATGCCGTCGGCGCCGAGGTAGGTGGCAATTGATTGAATGTCCTCGTCACTCAAATCCGCCGCCATCGGCTGCATTTTGCCGCTCTTCAGCGCAGTGGCAATATCATCGGGGAAGCGTCTCGCCAGTGCGGTTTTAGACGGCGCTCGATCGACCGCCGGATCGTGGCAGGAAGCACATTTGGCCTTGAACAGGGCAGCGCCGCGAGCGACATGGGCGGCGGCGGCCGCGGCGGAATCCGTGGTAGCGGGCTGCTCTACGACTGCTCGAGCAAAGGCAGGGGAAGCACAGTAGATCGAAACGCAGAAGATCCAGGTCCGAAAAGGCATATCCCCCCGCACTGTCATTCCCTCACCCGTCGGTGGGCATGGACTTCAACGCATTGGCGATAGAAGGTCAACGCCTTTAAGCGTAAAAGAAAACGAACTCTCGTCGAGGTTCGCGCTCGAACATAGTATATTTATCGGCTGATCGAGGTTCCGGTGATGTGCCAAAACCCGCGGAGGCTCGAGAGCTAATTACTTCTATCGCGCGTCGAGATTCCTAATTGCCCAAACCAGCCTTCCCGGACAGCGCACTGAGTAAAACGCGCCTTCGGCCTCTCATTGCGGCTCCAATCCTCGCGCTGCTCGCGGGCTGCGCCGTCGGCCCGAATTTCAAGAGACCCGCCGCTCCCGATGTGAGCGACTATGTACCCGCGCCGCTCTCGAGTACCACGAACACACCGAACACGGTGGGCGGCGAATCTCAGCGCTTTGCGAGCGGCGCCGATATCGCGGCGGACTGGTGGACGCTGTTTCATTCCGCCCCTCTCAATGAGTTGATTGATCGTTCGCTTTCCAGCAATCACGATCTCAAAGCGGCGCAGGCAGCGCTGACGGTGGCCAAAGAAAATATGCTGGCGCAGCGGGGCGCCTACTATCCCAGCGTCTCGGCCAATTTTGACGCCACGCGCCAAAGGCAATCGGGGCAGATATCGCCCGTGCTGAACTCCAACACATTTCTCTACAATCTCTTCACGCCCCAGGTCAGTGTCTCGTATATGCCCGATGTCTTCGGCTTGAACCGACGTACGGTCGAGTCCTTGGAGGCGCAAGCACAAGAAGCTCGTTATCAAATGATCGCGACTTACACGACGCTGACCTCCAATGTCGTTGTCGCTGCGATACAGGTGGGGTCGACGCAAATGCAGATCGATGCGACCCATGAGCTCATCGAGAGCGCCGAGAAGACGCTCAAGATCCTGAAGTTTCAGCTGGACAAGGGCTATGCCAGCGGCCTGGATGTGGCCGCGGTGGAAGCGCAGCTCGCGCAGTTTGCGGCCACCCTACCCCCACTCATCAAGCAAGAGGCTCAGTTGCGGGACCAGCTGGCCGTATTGGCCGGTCGTTTCCCCAGCCAGGCGCCCGCGGTGAATTTTGATCTCGCGACGCTGCAACTGCCGCAGGACCTGCCGGTGAGCCTTCCTTCATCGCTGGTAGCGCAGCGCCCGGACGTGCTGCAGGCCGAGGCGAATCTGCACGACGCGAGTGCCAAGATTGGAATTGCCATCGCGAATCGGCTGCCGAATATTGTATTGACCGCCAACGCCGGCAGCTCGGCCGCACAGATGAGTCAGCTCTTCACCGAGGGTACCGGCTTTTGGGGAATAGGCGCTTCGCTCACCGCTCCGATATTTCAAGGCGGCACGCTGCTGCATCAGGAGCGCGCGGCCAAGGCCGCCTACGAACAAGCCGCGGAGCAATACCGCAGCACCGTACTGACTGCCTTTCAGAATGTCGCCGACACCTTGACCGCGTTGGAGCAGGATGCTGACGCGGTGAAGGCCGCAGCCAATGCCGCGGATTCGTCCAAAGTCACCTTGGACCTGACGCAACGGCAGTTGCAAAGCGGTTACGCCGGCTACCTGGCCTTGCTCAGCGCTCAGCAAGCCTACCAGCAAGCCCGGATAAGCCTGATACAGGCTCAAGGCAATCGATTCGCCGACACGGCCGCTCTATTCCAAGCGCTCGGCGGCGGTTGGTGGCACCGGACGGAACTCGCTAAACAGCCATGAAGAATAAATGAATATGCTGCGGATGCTTTTTGCGCTCGAGTTGTCGCTACTGGTTTTAGTCACTGCGTGCTCCCCCAAAACCGCTGTGAACCCGCAGACGCCGTCGGTGACGGCGAGCAATGTAAAGCTCACGCCTGAACAGCGCCGCAACATTCACCTGTACAAGGTCGAGCAATCCGCATTCTATAAAACGGTCGAGACCACGGGCGTGGTCGACTTTGACAACGATCAAGCCACCAGCGTGCTCGCGCCGTTTTCCGGGCCCGTATCGCGCTTGCTCGTTTCCTTGGGCGAACATGTCAAGCTCGGGGCGCCATTGGCCGTGGTCGATTCGCCGGATTTTGCGGCGGCGATCAGCGCCTATCGCAAAACCATTTCCACGGCGCAAACCCTGCGCCGCCTGGCCGATTTGGACAAGGATCTGATCGAACACAACGGCGTGGCCAAACGCGAAGCGGATCAGGCCGAAACCGACGCCGTGAACGCCGAGGCTGATCGCGAGGCTGCCTTACAGCAACTCGTTTCATTGCAGGTACCCGCGGATAGCATCAAAGCGATTCAGGAGGGCCGGCCCGTCACGCGCGTTGATGGCGTGATTCGCGCGCCGGTGGCAGGTACTGTGGTGGAAAAACTCATCACGCCGGGACAACTGCTGCAAGCCGGCAGTACGCCGTGCTTTACCGTGGCCGACCTCTCGCGCGTGTGGGTGTTGGCCCAGGTCTTCGGTGCCGACCTTGAAGGCGTGCGCGTCGGCGACTCGGCCGACGTGGTCACGGGAATCGGCGGAAATACTTTTTCGGGCACCGTGGATAACATCGCGGCGCTGGTGGATCCTGACACCCGTTCCGTGGCTGTACGCGTGGTCGCCAAAAACCCGGCGGATTTTCTCAAGAAGCAAATGTATGTGCGCGTGCTGATTCATGCGCAAAAACAGAGCACCGGCACGCTGATTCCGGTGGCGGCGGTGCTGCGTGACGATGTGAACCTGCCTTTTGTCTACGCCACCCAACCGGACGGCAGCTTCGCTCGGCAGCACGTGACATTGGCCTACCGCACCGGCGATCAATACGATATCGCCGAGGGCCTGAAGACCGGCGACGAAATTGTGGTCGACGGGGGCCTGTTCGTTCAGTTCATGCAGACGCAATGAGCGCCGATCCGACTCCCGCCGGCGGAGCGCCGCGCTCCGCGTCCTTCATGAATCGGATCGTAACCTCGTCCTTGCGCCAGGGATTTCTGGTCGTTCTCATGACAGCGGTGCTCATTGGCGCAGGGACGCGCTCGCTCGACCGGCTGCCGGTTGACGCTTATCCCGATCTATCGCCGCCCATCGTCGAACTGATTACGCAGTGGCCGGGCCATGCGGCCGAAGAGGTGGAGCGGCTGATCACGGTGCCGGTGGAACGCGGAATGAACGGCATTCCGCAGATGACGACGATCCGCTCAATCTCACTGTACGGTCTTTCCGATGTCATCATGACATTTGAAAACTCAACGGATAAATATTTCGCGCGCCAGCAGGCCTTCAATCGCATCGGCGATGTGACGCTGCCAAGCGGCATATCACCATCGATGTCGCCGCTGTCTTCGCCCTCGGGTCTCATCTACCGCTATGTCTTGCAAAGCAGCGACCGCTCGCCGATGGAACTCAAGACCTTCGAGGATTGGGTCATCGAACCGCAATACAAATCCGTGCCGGGCGTCGCGGATGATTCCGGATTTGGCGGCGGCACGATGCAGTACCAAGTATTGCTCGATCCCGCCAAGGTCGCGTCGGTCGGGCTCTCGGTAACGCAGGTGGAAAGTGCGCTAACGGCGAACAATAGCAACGGCGGCGGCGGATTTTATTCTCAAGGCGGACAGTTCTACTACGTTCGCGGTTTGGGGTTGCTCGCCACCTTGGAAGACATTGGCAACGTGGTGATCGCCGTGAACAATGGCACACCGGTGCTGGTCAAGGATGTCGGCCGTGTGGTGATCGGGATCGCCCCGCGCCTGGGCGAGTTCGGCTATGAGAAGCAGGATGACGCCGTTGAAGGCGTGATATTGCTGCTCACCGGCGAGAAAACTCAGGATGTCCTGAAGCGGGTGGAAGCGAAGACCAAGGAACTCAACGAAGAAGTTCTTCCGAAGGATGTGCAGGTAGTCCCCTTCTATGATCGCAGCGACCTGGTCGAACTGACGACCCAGACGGTAGAGCGCAATCTGCTGCGCGGCATGTTGCTGGTGGTCGTGGTATTGATCTTCTTCCTTTACAATCTTCGCGCCGGCCTGATTGTCGCCGTGACTATACCGCTCGCGTTGCTGTTCGCCTTTGTCTGTCTCGATTTGCAAAATGCCTCCGCCAACCTCTTGTCCATCGGCGCCGTGGACTTCGGAATACTGGTGGACGCCGCCGTCGTCATGGTCGAGAACATTTTCCGCCAGGTCGCTGCGCGGCGCGGAACTGCGCTCGACATCAAGACCATCATTGCGGAAGCTGCGGCCGAAGTGGATCGCCCGCTGTTCTATGCGGTCGCAGTGATCGTCGCGAGTTTTCTGCCCATCTACGTGTTAGCGGGGCCTTCGGGCACGCTGTTCAAACCGATGGCCGACACCATGGTGTTCGCCTTGATCGGCTCTTTGATCATCACACTGACCCTCTTGCCGGTGCTGTGTGCGTGGTTCATGCGCAAGGGCGTGCAGGAGAAGCGCAATGCCGCATTCGAACGCATCAAATCGTTGTATGCGGACGGGCTCGATTTTTGTCTGGCACATGCGTGGGGTACGGCCATTGCCTCCGCGATATTGCTGGCGGGATCGTTGCTGCTCATTCCACGCATTGGCGCCGAGTTCATGCCGCACTTGGACGAGGGAGCGCTATGGGTGCGCGCCACCATGCCCTACACCATCTCATTCGATGAGTCGGCAAGAATCACCCCCAAAGTCCGCGACATATTGAAGTCGTTTCCCGAAGTCACGACGGTTGCCTCAGAACTCGGCCGCCCCGACGACGGCACGGATCCGACCGGCTTCTTCAACGTCGAATTCTTTGTTGGCCTGACGCCTTATTCGACGTGGTCAGGCGCCTACCGCACCAAGCCGGGACTCATAGCGGCCATTAACCAGAAGCTGTCGTCATTTCCCGGCATCAACTTCAATTACACCCAACCGGCCGAGGATGCGGTGGACGAGGCAGAAACCGGACTCAAGAGCGCTCTCGCAGTCAAGATCTTCGGCTCCAACTTGGACGTCCTCGAACAGAAAGGCAGAGCCATCAAGCAAATCTTGGAGCAGGTACGCGGAATCCGCGAGGTAACCCTGGTCCAGGAACTGGGGCAGCCGAGCCTGACCATCAAGATCGACCGCGCCAAAATCGCGCGCTATGGACTCAACGTCGCGGACATCAACGGCTTGATTCAGACCGCCATCGGCGGCGATGTGGCGACCCAGGTGGTACAGGAAGAAAAGCAGTTTGACCTCGTTGTTCGGCTTGAACGCGAGTATCGCGACACCCCCGAAGAAATTGCCAATATCCTGGTGGCCACGCCTGGCGGCCAACAAGTTCCCCTCAAGGAGTTCGCCGATATTCAGGTCGCGAGCGGCGCTTCGTTCATTTATCGTGAGGACAATTCGCGCTACATCGGCGTGCAATTCTCGATAGAGGACCGCGATCTAGCGGGCGCGGTCACCGATGCGATGCAGCAGGTCAATTCAAAGATCACGCTGCCGCGCGGTTACCGGTTGGATTGGGGCGGCGAATACTCAGAATATACGGCTTCTCGCCATCAGTTGAGCATCATCATCCCGCTGACCATTTTCCTCATTTTCCTGCTGCTATTCGCGCTGTATAGCAATTTCAAGTTTCCGTTCATCACGGTGCTCGGAGTGGTGCTCTCGGCACCGGTCGGCGGCATCTTGGCCTTGTGGATCACGGGCACGCCATTTTCGGTCTCGTCGGGAATCGGTTTTTTGGCGCTGTTCGGCGTCTCCGTGCAAACCGCCGTGGTTTACATTTCCTACGTCAACGAACTGCGGCGCAACGGCACGCCGGTGACTGAAGCCATTCGCGAAGGCGCCATACTGCGGTTGCGCCCGATCATGATGACCGCGCTGGTTGCCGCCTTGGGATTACTGCCGGTCGCCCTCGCGACGGGGGTCGGAACAGACACACAGCGGCCGTTTGCGCTGGTGATCGTCAGCGGCCTGTTCACGCGGCTGTTCATCAGCGTCTTTTTGATGCCGGCCTTGTACGCCTTGGTGGCCCGCCCGGAGGATCGGCTGGAAGTGTGATGGCCGAGCCAGTCACGAATCATCATCGTCCAGCGTTGGTACGTGAGAGTTCACTTCTTCAGCGATCTTGGCCGGATCAGCGCCGGCGACCGGATAGGACTTCGACCACACCACCGATCCGTCCTTGACTTTGGAGATCTTGACCGACAAAACCTGCGCCGCCGCCTCGGTTCCAATGGCGCCGCAAAGCACGTAAGCCGAGTGGTTCGATCTCCCCCGCTCCAGGGCCGATTTTGCGTCATCGCATGGCGCCGGCTCCGGGCTCAAGCCCACGAGGCCGTGATGCGCGACGGCGAGCTTGCCGTACACCAGCACAAAGGTGGAATCCGCGATTTTCGCCGCCTCAGAATTTCCCGTTGGAGCCGTAAATGGTATCGCCAGCAGCGGGCTTCGCTCCGTCGGCGTTTCCGCAGAGTCCGATGTGATGCGCGCGATCTGCGCCGCCAGCTGCGAGATATCCTTCTTATCGAAACTGCCGTGATATTTTTCAGAGATGGCGTGGAGCTGTTCCGCTTCGCCCGACGACAGTCTTGATGATCGATGATCATTTGAACTGCAGCCCTTCGACAGCAGCAAAATGCACAGCCACACATAGACAACGATCCTGACCCAGCGCGGCAATTGGTTGAAGAAGATCCAAGCGGACCGGAAGGCCCAGCCGACCACGTGCAACCAGTACTGCGTTTTCGACTTACCGTCTTCAGTTGGAAAATCCGGGTACTTGACCGGCGGCGGCGGACTCGCACCACGCCGGCTGCCGACGCGTACGGGAGGCGCCGGCGCACGCGGCCCGGCCACAGGCTCGCCCGACACGAGACGCTTACAGAGGGATTCGAGCGCGGCGTTGGGTTGTCCGCCGGGGGCACGCACCCATTGGACTGTCAGAAATTTTTCCGGGACACGCGCGCCGGCTTGGTTGGTGTCGTCGATCACGACGGGCAGGAGAAAGGCGTGATCATCCGCCATGTCGAGAGTCCTTTCGACGGCCAGGCGCCATTCGCGGCGAAAATATCCTTCATGCCGCGCTTCGGTTTGGGCCGAGATGAGAGGCATGAAGTAATCGCATTCGCGGATTTGTTTGCGGATCTTCTGATCCCAAATATCGCCGCCGCCCAGGTCGCTCTCGTCGTACCAGACTTCCATACCGAAAGTCGGCAGCGCGTCCCGCAGCACGCGCGCGGCCTCCCGATCTGCCGAGGCGTAGCTCAGGAACACCGTGGGTGCGCGACTAGGAGGTATTTCCATGGGTGCGATCATATCTGGACAGACTCGTCGTGCCCACATAGCATCGCTGCAACTTTTTAGGGATGAGGGATAAGCATGCGGACATACATTGGCAGAGCTGCAGCGGCGGCAATTCTGATCGTCGCGGCAACAATCGGCCCGGCGGCCCTGGCAGCGGCCCCTGACTCGTCGCCCGATTCAGCTCCGCGAGAGCTCACCAAGTCGGATGCCGATGCCTGGCTGGACGGATTCATGCCTTTCACGCTGGAATCGAACGATATCGCCGGCGCCGTCGTCATTATCGTCAAAGACGGCCAAGTGCTTACCCAGCGCGGCTTTGGCTACGCGGATATAGCGGCACGAAAACGCGTGGATCCGGCTACAACGATGTTCAGAGCCGGATCGATCTCGAAATTATTCACCTGGACCGCCGTGATGCAGCTGGTGGAGCAAGGCAAGATCGATTTGGACGCCGATGTAAACCAGTATCTGGATTTTAAGATTCCTCCCTACCAGGGCAAGCCCATCACGGTGCGCAACCTCATGACGCATACGCCGGGTTTTGAGGAAGCGATCAAGGGCGGTATTCGTTTCAGCGGCACGGTGCCGCCGCTCAGCGAGGTGTTGAAAAGCTTGCTGCCCGGACGGGTCTACGCGCCGGGCACGACGCCGGCCTATTCCAATTATGGTGCCGGCATTGCAAGCTATATCGTCGAGCGCGTCTCCGGTATGCCGTTTGCCGAGTACATCGAGCGCAACATATTCACGCCTCTCGACATGTCCCACTCGTCCTTCCGTCAACCCCTGCCTGCGCAACTCGCACCCTTTATGTCGCAGGGTTATCCGAAAGCGTCGGAGGAGCCCAAGCCATACGAACTGATCTCGATACCGGGCGCAGGTTCATTGGCGGTGTCGGGGGCGGACATGGCGAAGTTCATGATTGCGCACTTAAACCAAGGCGCCGGATTGCTGAAGCCTGAGACAGCCCTGCTGATGCACGATCCTTCGCACGTGACCCTGCCGGGAACCAACCGCATGGCGCTCGGCTTTTACGAGATGCAGCTCGATGGCTCGAGTGCGATTGGACACGGCGGCGATCTAAATTACTTTCACAGCGATATGTGGATCTATCCCACGAAGAATATCGGCCTGTTCATGTCGATGAACAGTGCCGGCGAGCATTCTGCGACCGAACTCATCCGCATCGCGCTATTTGAGCAATTCGGCGATCGCTATTTCCCAGCCGCGGACAGCGCGGCTCCGCTGGAACTGCCGACCGCCAAAGAGCATGCGCGCATGCTGACCGGTAATTACATCAGCAGCCGCGGTTTCTTCACGAATTTCATCGACGTGTTGAACTTCATCAGTCAAGTCAAAATCACCCTGGATAAGGATGGTCGGCCTTCGGTTCCGGCGATATTGGGCGGCGCTCCCAAGAAGTGGATCGAAATCGCCCCCTTTGTGTGGCAGGACGCCTATGGTCACGGGCGTCTTGGCGCAACTGTCGAGAACGGGCGAGTGGTGCGTTGGAGCCTGAATCCCCTGTCGCCGTTCATGGTTTGGGACCGTGCCCCGTGGTACCGAGATGCAGCGTGGCTGATGCCCCTGTTCGTGGCAGCGTTGGCCATCATAGTGATTACCGCCTTGTCCTGGCCGGTCGGCGCCATCAGTCGGCGCCGCTTCGGAGTGGCAATGGCTCTAAGCGGTCCGGATCTCAAATCCTATCGCTGGGTCCGCGGCTTCTCTTGGCTCGTACTTGCGGCTTTCGGCGGATGGGCGTGGTTCTTTTCATCGCTGCAGTCGGGGTCGGAATCCAATTTCGATGGCGCGATATGGCTGTTGGAAATTGTTGGGACCTTGAGCTTTGTCGGTCTATGCGGCGTAGCGCTTTGGAATCTGCAACGAGTCTGGCAGAGCAATCGCGGCTGGTTCGCGAAACTTTGGAGCGTGCTATTGGTGCTAGCAGCCCTTTTGACTCTGTGGGTGACGTTGAGCTTTCACCTCATCAGCTTCGGCACGCGGTACTAGTGGCGGAAGCCCACGACAATCAATTCTACATAACTCAATCTGTTTCGCTTCGGGCGTCACAGCGCTCGCTCGTTGATTCGCGTAGCTTCCATTCAGCATAAGCACAGTATTGCAAAAGGAACCTCACGTGAGATCAAAAATATTTTGGGGATTGTGCGTCGGATTGCTCGGTGCTCTCGCAACGGGACTCGCGTCGGCCAATGACGTTACTCCCTTGTTGACGGTTAAGGCCCCGGAAATAGATCCTGCCTCCGCGACAAGCGCGCTGACGCTTCTATTCGGCGGTCTCGCAGTGCTGCGCGGTCGAATACGCAGGTAAGCCTCTACGATTTTGTCGAACTCGGGTGAGTTCGTCCTCCACCGAAGCGGGGCCTCATTTTTCCAGTGGCGGAGAGGGTGAGATTCGAACTCACGAGCCCCGTAAAGGGCCTCCGGTTTTCAAGACCGGTGCATTCAACCGCTCTGCCACCTCTCCGTTCCGCAGC
>Ga0302324_100022323_pt1 | contig 12293 bp, 3 predicted proteins | sample Palsa_T0_1_FD_201949 | JGI IMG/M metagenome (GOLD analysis project Ga0302324, IMG submission 201949) | Peat permafrost microbial communities from Stordalen Mire near Abisko, Sweden - Palsa_T0_1 | ecosystem: Environmental > Terrestrial > Soil > Palsa > Peat permafrost | place: Sweden: Abisko...
CTGCCAGTACCGTCGCGATGGTCGTATCGTTCAGCGGGGCATCGGAATCCACCAACATGATCCGGCCGGGATGCTCGGTTTGGGCCGCGCGCACCAGTCCCCACACCGCGGCACCGGCCAGATCGGTGACGTCCTCCCCCGGCAATCCGACCGCACCGCCCGTCGACACCAGCAGCATTCCGGAGTCGTTCTCGGAGAGCCAGGCTTGCAGCGCGGCCAAGGCGTCGTGGGTGCGCGCGTATGTCGAGGCCACCGGATCGTCGTCGGCGGGCTGGGATTCGAACACGTCGTACGACGGGGTCTCGGCGTACGATCCGGGCGCCGCGGGTGACCAGACGACTTCGAAGATCCGGTCCGGGCCCGAGCCCGACACGGCGGCCATCAACTGCTGTCGCGACACCGGGCGGGCAACCATCGAAGCCACCGAGAGCACCGGCAACCCCAGCGCGTCGGCCAGCTCCATCGACACCGATGACGGACCCGACGGCGCAATGCGCGCCCGCACCGACGACGCCCCCGCCGCATGCAGTGACACGCCTTGCCACGAGAACGGCACCAGGACACCGTCTTTGCTGTCGTGGTCGGCCTCGCTGGCCACGATCACGGCATGCAGGGCAGCGTCCAGCACCGCGGGGTGCACCCCGAAGCCGGCCGGTGACACACCGGCGTCATCAGGCAGGGACACGTCGGCGAAGACCTCGTCGCCGCGGCGCCACATCGCGGTCAAACCCTGGAAGGCCGGGCCGTATCCGTATCCGCGCGCAGCCAACCGGTCATACAGCCCCTCGATGTCGACCGGTGTCGCACCCACTGGCGGCCAGCTGGACATGTCAGCGCCCGCCTCGGCGGCACCGGGTCGCACAACACCTTCTGCGTGCAGAGTCCAGCCCGAGTGCGCGTCGCCGCGTGAATATATCGACACCGCGCGGTTGCCCGATTCGTCAGCGCCGCCTACAACGACTTGCATCGACACCGAACCGTTCGCCGGAATCACCAGCGGCGCAGCCAACATCAGTTCGTCGACGACCGTGCAGCCGACCTCGTCCCCGGCGCGGATGGCCAGCTCGACAAAGCCCGAACCCGGGAAGATGACCACGCCGCCCACCGCGTGATCGGCCAACCAGCCGTGCGCTGCCGACGAAAGCCGGCCGGTCAGCATTACGCCGCCCGAGCTGGGCAGCTCCACTACCGCACCCAGCAGCGCGTGCTCGCTGGCTGCCAATCCCAGACCCGCGGCGTCGACCGTGGTCTCATCGGCGGACAGCCAAAACCGGCGTCGCTCAAAGGCATACGTCGGCAGCTCGACAAACGAGGCACCGGGTAGCGTGGCACGCCAATCCACCCCGACGCCGGATACGAAGGCCTGGGCCACACCGGCCATCAAGCTGTTCGGTTCGGGCCGGTCTTTGCGCAACAACGGCACGGACACCACGTCGGCCTCGGCCAGAGATTCCTCGATGGACGAGGTCAGGCCGCCGCCGGGCCCCACTTCGATGAATCGGCTGGCGCCGGCCGCATTCGCGTGCCGGATGCTGTCGGCGAACCGGACCGCCGCCCGGACGTGGCGGGTCCAGTAGTCAGCCGTCGCGAAATCATCTCCGACCAACTCGCCGGTCACATTGGAGATAACCGGAATGGTGACCGGGTGGACGGCCAGTTCGCGTGCCGCCGCTTTGAATTCGCCGATCATGGGTTCCATCAACGGCGAGTGGAAGGCGTGCGAGACCGTCAGTTGATGGACTCGCCGGCCTTGGGCGCGCAGTTGGTCCGCGATGGCGGTCACCGCGTGCTCGTCGCCAGACACCACCACTGACGACGGACCGTTGACCGCGGCGATACCGACGTTGTCGGTCAGCAGCGGGCGCACTTCGTCCTCGGTGGCCTGCAGCGCGACCATGGCGCCGCCGGACGGCAACGCCTGCATGAATCGGCCACGCGCGACCACCAGCAGCGCGGCGTTCTCCAGCGACAGGGCGCCGGCGATGTGCGCCGCGGTCAACTCGCCGACCGAGTGGCCCATCACGAAGTCGGGCCGCACTCCCCAGGACTCCAGCAGGCGGTACAGCGCAACCTCGACGGCGAACAGTGCTGGCTGAGCAAATTCTGTTGTGTTCAATAGGCTTTCGTCGTGGCCCCACATCACTTCGCGAAGCGGGCGCAACAGGTGGCGGTCCAGCTCGCCGACCGCGGTATTGAACGCTTCGGCGAAGACGGGATAGGTGGCGTGTAAGCCCATGCCCATGCCGAGCCATTGCGAGCCCTGGCCGGGGAAGACGAACACGGTTTTGCCGGTCAGCCCGATCCCGGTGATCACCGACGCACCCGGCTGACCTTCGGCCAGGTCGCCCAATCCGGTCAGTAACTGGTCGCGGTCGGCGCCCAACACCACCGCCCGACGCTCGAACGAGGCGCGACCTGCCAGCGACCAACCGACGTCTGCGGCGGGCAATTCGTCACGCACGCCGATGAATCCAGCCAGCCGCGCAGCCTGCGACTCCAGCGCGGCCGTCGACTTGGCCGACACCACCCACGGAACGAGCGCCGGCGCTGTCGCCGGGCTCTCGACAGTCGCCTCGACCGGCGGGACCGCTTCGATGATGACGTGCGCGTTGGTCCCGCTGATGCCGAACGACGACACCCCGGCCCGACGCGCCCGACCATTCGCCGACTCGCCCTTCCATGGCTGCGGCTCCGTCAGCAGTTGCACGGAGCCCATCGACCAATCCACATGCGGGCTGGGCGCATCCACGTGCAACGTCGCCGGCAGCACCTCGTGGCGCATCGCCAGGATCATCTTCATCACACCCGCAACGCCAGCGGCGGCCTGGGTGTGGCCCATGTTCGATTTGATCGACCCCAACCACAGTGGCGACTGCCGATCCTGCCCGTAGGTCGCCAGAATCGCCTGAGCTTCAATCGGATCGCCCAGCGTGGTGCCTGTGCCGTGGCCTTCGACCACCTCGACGTCCGCCCCGGTCAGTCCCGCGCTGGCCAATGCCGAGCGGACCACTCGCTGCTGGGACGGACCGTTGGGTGCGGTCAGCCCGTTGGAGGCGCCGTCCTGGTTGATCGCCGAACCACTTACGACCGCCAATACCGGGTGCCCCAACCGTCGCGCGTCGGAAAGCCGCTCCACCACCAGCATCCCGCCGCCCTCGGAGAATCCGGTGCCGTCGGCGGCACCCGCGAACGCTTTGCAGCGCCCGTCGGTGGACAACCCGCGCATGCGGCTGAATTCCACGAAGATGTCGGGTGTGGCGTTGACGGTGACGCCACCGGCCAGCGCCAGATCGCACTCCCCCGACCGCAACGACTGCACCGCCATGTGCAAAGCCACCAACGACGACGAGCACGCCGTATCCACCGACACCGCCGGGCCCTCCAGCCCCAACACGTACGACACCCGTCCGGACGCCACACTCGACGACTGTCCGGTGAGCCGGAAGCCCTCCGCAGCTTGCGCGGCACCCATGCCGTAGCCCTGGGCATAGACCCCGGCGAACACGCCGGTGGCGCTGCCTCGCAACATGGTCGGGTCAATACCGGTCCGCTCCAACGCTTCCCAGGTCAGCTCGAGGAACATCCGCTGCTGCGGGTCCATCGCCAGCGCTTCTGAGGGGCCGATTCCGAAGAATGCCGGGTCGAAGTCCCCGACGCCTTCGACGAAGCCGCCGATGCGCGTGTAGCAAGAGCCGATAACGTCCGGGTCGGGGTTGTACAGGTTGGCCAGATCCCAGCCGCGGTCGCCAGGGAATTCGGTGACGACGTCGCGGCCTTCGATCACCATGTCCCACAGATCTTCCGGAGAGTTGACGCCGCCCGGATAACGGCAGGCCATACCCACGATCGCGATCTGATCGTCTCCGGTGATCCGCACCGCGGTGACGTTCTTGACTTCCTGCGGCACACCCGCGAGTTCGGTCCGGAAATACGAAGCCAGCCGGCTCGGTGTCGGGTAGTCGAAGATCAACGTCGGCGAAAGCGCCAGCCCGGTGGCTGCTTTGAGCCGGTTGCGCATTTCGACAGCGGTCAGCGAGTCAAAGCCCAACTCCTGGAACGCCTTGTCCGGGTCGACCGCCTCCGGAGTGGTATTGCCCAGCACGGTCGCGATATGCGAGCGCACCAGGTCCAGCAGTACCGCGTCCTGCTCGGCTTCGGGCAGGCCGTGGATGCGTTGCGCCAGAGCCGACTTCGACTTGCTGGCGGCCAGCGAGTCGTCGACCCGCCGACGAGCCGGCGCATTGATCAGATCGACGAACATCGGTGGGACCACGGCGGCGTTGGCCCGCAGGGCGACCGTGTCGATGTGGGCGGGCAGCAGGAACGGTTCGTCGACGACCATCGCGGTGTCGAACAGCTGTAGCGCGTCCGCCGACGAGAGCGCCTTCACGCCGGTGCGTGCCAGCCGGGCCCGGCCGGCCTCGTCGAGCCCGCCGGTCATCTCGCTTTCCTGGTCCCATAGACCCCAGCCCAGCGACATCGCCGGCAGACCGTGTGCGCGACGATGGGCGGCCAGCGCGTCGAGGAAGCTGTTGGCCGCCGCGTAGTTGGCTTGACCCGACGATCCCACCAGGCCGGCCATCGAGGAGAACAACACGAACGCGGACACGTTCGAATCTTGAGTCAGCTCATGCAGATTCCAGGCCGCGTCCACCTTGGCCCGCAACACCGCGTTGACCCGCTCCGGTGTCAGCGACGTCACCACCGCATCGTCGAGCACACCTGCGGCATGAATGACCGCCGACAACGGATGCTGCACCGGAATGTCCGCGATCACCTTGGCCAGCGCCGCACGATCCGCCGCGTCGCAGGCGACCAACGACACCTCGGCGCCGGCAGCCAACAGCTCCGCGGCCAACTCCGCAGCACCGGCCGAATCGGGGCCGCGTCGACTGATCAACAACAGATGCCGCGCATCATGATTGGCCACCAAGTGGCGCGCCAGCGCCGAACCCGCCATGCCGGTACCGCCGGTGATCACCACGGTGCCCTGCGTCCAGGCATCCGGCATCGACAACACGACCTTGCCGGTATGACGGGCCTGACTCAGATACCGCAGCGCCGCAGGCGCACGCCGCACGTCGAAGGTTGTGACCGGCAGCGGCCGCAGCACGCCGGCGTCGAAGAGCTCGGCAAGGTCCAGCATGTACTGGTGCATCCGGTTGCGGCCGGGCTCGAAGAGGTCGAACGCGCGGTACCGCACACCGGGATAGTCCTCGGCGATCTTTCCCGGGTCGCGGATGTCGGTCTTACCCATCTCGAGGAAGACCCCGCCCGCAGCGACCAGTCGAAGGGAGGCGTCGACGAACTCACCTGCCAGCGAGTCCAATACGACGTCCATGCCCCGCTCGCCGACAATCGCACGGAACTTGTCTTCAAACTCCAGCGTGCGCGAATCGCCGATGTGGTCGTCGTCAAAGCCCATCGCCCGCAATGTGTCCCACTTGCCACGGCTGGCGGTGGCAAACACCTCCAGTCCGAGGTGCCGCGCCAACTGCACTGCAGCCATACCCACGCCACCGGCACCGGCGTGCACCAACACCCGCTGGCCCGGTTTGACGTCGGCAAGGTGAACGAAGGCGAAGTAGGCGGTGGTGAAAACGGCTGATATCGCAGCGGCTTCGGCGTACGACCAGTCCGATGGCATTGGGAGCAACAGCCGGATATCGCCGGGGACCAGGGTCCCGCTGCCTTCCGGGAAGAATCCGTAAACGTCGTCGCCGACCGCGAATTCGGTGACCCCGGGGCCGACCTCGACGACGACACCGGCGCCTTCACCACCGATCAGCGCATCGTGGGTGAACATGCCCAGCGTGATCATGACGTCGCGGAAGTTGGTGGCGATGGAGCGCATCGCCACTCGAACGTGGCCCGGTTCCAATGGCGCGTCGGCGTTGGGAACCGGCTCCAGTTGCAGGTTCTCGAAGGTGCCCGCGGTCGACAGACCCAGCCGCCACGGCCCGTCGGTGGGCGGCACCAGCACGCCGTCCACCGCGCGGCTGCCGCGGACTCGCGCGGTGTGAATCGTCTGGCCCCGCACCACCAGCTGCGGCTCACCAACCGCCAGCAGCCGTGCCACGGTCGTATCGCTCAGCGGCGCATCGGAATCCACCAGAACGATCCGGCCGGGGTGTTCAGTCTGGGCGGAACGCACCAACCCCCACACCGCGGCACCGGCCAGATCGGTGACGTCCTCGCCCGGCAACCCCACCGCCCCGCGCGTCGACACCACCAAAACGCCGGAATCATGTTCGGTCAACCACGACTGCAGCGCCGCCAGAGCTTCGTGGACGCGTTCGTAGCTGGCCGACACCGGATCCCCGGCCGCCGATTCGGACTCGAACACCTCGTGCGTCGGCGTCTCGGTGTGTGAGGCGGCCGACGTGGGCGACCACGCAAGCTCGAAGAGCCGATCTCCAGTAGAGCCGGAAACCGCAGCCATCAACTGTTGCTGGGAAATCGGACGCGCGATCATCGAGGTCACTGTCAGAACCGGCAGCCCCAGCCCGTCGGCCAGTTCGACCGACACCGCCGACGGACCCGACGGCGCAATCCGCGCCCGCACCGACGACGCGCCCGCCGCATGCAGCGACACGCCCTGCCACGAGAACGGCAGGGCTATCTCGGCCACTTCGGCCGCTGCGTCGAACGTCACCGCCGCCGCGTGCAGCGCCGCATCCAACAACACCGGATGTACGCCGAATCCACCGACACCGCCGGCCGCTTGCGGCAGCGTTACTTCGGCGAAGAGCTCTTCGCCACGACGCCACAGCGCGGTCAACCCCTGGAACGCCGGGCCGTACTGGTAGCCGCGCGCCGCCAGCCGCTGGTAGCCGTCGGTCACATCGACGGGAGCCGCGCCTTCGGGCGGCCACACCGACAGGTCGGCGCCCGGCTCCACCGGCCCCGCTGACAACTGCCCCGTCGCATGGCAGACCCATGCGGAATCTGAGGGCTCCCTGGAGAATATGGACACACGGCGCTGGCCGGATTCGTCGGCGGCGCCCACCACCAGCTGTACGGCGACCGACCCTGCTGACGGCAGCAGCAACGGCGCCTGCAATATCAACTCGTCGACCACCGGGCAGCCGACCTCGTCCCCGGCCCGGATGGCCAACTCGACGAAGCCTGCACCAGGGAACACGGTCAGCCCGTCGACAGCGTGATCGGTCAACCAACTCTGGGTGGCCGGCGACAACCGACCCGTCAGCACCACCCCGCCCGAGTCGGGTAGTTCCACCACGGCACCCAACAGCGCGTGCTCGCTGGCTCCCAGCCCTAAGCCGGCGGCGTCGATCGCAGCGCCATCACCGGAGAGCCAAAAGCGCCGTCGCTCAAAGGCATATGTCGGCAACTCGATGAACCTGGCATCCGGCACCGCGGCGCGCCAATCCACCTTGACACCCGACACGAACGCCTGGGCGGCTGAACTGAGGAACCGGGTCAGGCCGCCGTCTTCGCGGCCAAGAGTGGGCACCACGGTAACTTCGGCGGCGTCGCCGACGCAGCCGGTGGCGGTGTCCTCCATGCCCGCGATCAGGGCGGGGTGTGGGCTGGATTCGATGAATGTCCGGTAGCCGCTCGCCGATGCGGTACGCACCGCAGAGGCGAATTCGACGGTCTGGCGGATGTTACGGAACCAGTAGTCGGCGGTGAGTTCGGCGGTGTCCAGGATGCCGCCGGTGACCGTGGAGAAGAACACGGTGCGCGTTGACTGCGGTTCGATACCCGACAGCGCCTCGGCGAGCTGCTCGCGGATCGCGTCGACGGCCACGGAGTGCGATGCGTAGTCGACGTCGATGCGGCGGGCCCGAAGTTCACGCTCGGTGCACTGAGCGACGATCTCGTCGAGGGCGGCCACCTCACCGGAGAGCACGACCGCTGATCGCCCGTTGATCGCAGCGATGCTGACCCGATCGCCGAACGGCGCCAACAGCTCTCGCGCTTGATCGGTTCCACATGCCAGCGAGGCCATCCCGCCGCGGCCGGACAGCGCCAACAGCAGTTTGCTGCGCAGGGTGACCACACGTGCGGCGTCGCGCAGCGACAAGGCACCGGCGACGTAGGCCGCGGCGATCTCGCCCTGGGAGTGACCGATGACGGCGTCCGGGCGTACCCCGATCGACCGCCACAATTCGGCCAGCGAGACCATCACCGCGAACAGCACAGGCTGGACGACGTCGACGCGGTCCAGGCTCGGCGCTCCCGGCACGCCGCGCAGTACGTCGATCAACGACCAGTCGACGAACTCGGCGAACGCCAGCGCGCAGTCGTTCATCTGGGCGGCGAAAACTGGCGCGCTATCCAATAATTCGACGCCCATCCCGATCCACTGCGAGCCTTGGCCGGGGAAGACGAAAGCGGTCTTGCCCGCGGGCGCGGCGTGGCCAGTGATCACCGAACCGCCAGGCGTCCCGTCGGCCAGCTCGCCCAGTCCGGCCAGCAACTGGCTTCGATCGTGGCCGAGCACGACCGCGCGATGCTCAAAGGTCGACCGCCCCGCCAACGACCAGCCAACATCGGCGATGCCCAATTGCTCACGGGCACCGATGGATTCGGCCAGTCGAGAGGCCTGCGCCACCAGCGCCGCTGCACTCTTGGCCGACACCACCCACGGCACCACCGGCGGTTGCGGAGCACACTCGGCGGGCTCAGCCGGCGGGCACTCCTCGATGATCACGTGCGCGTTGGTGCCGCTGATACCAAACGATGACACCCCGGCACGACGGGCCCGACCATTGGCGGGCCACGACTGGGCTTCGGTCAACAGTGACACCGCACCCGCCGACCAATCCACATGCGGGCTGGGCGCATCCACGTGCAACGTCGCCGGCAGCTGCTCGTGGCGCATCGCCTGGACCATCTTGATCACACCGGCCACGCCGGCGGCGGCCTGCGTGTGACCCATGTTCGATTTGATCGACCCCAGCCACAAGGGTTTTCCGGGCTCTGCGCGATCTTGACCGTAGGTGGCGAGCAACGCCTGAGCCTCGCTCGGGTCGCCTAATGTCGTTCCGGTGCCATGGGCCTCGACCACGTCCACTTCTCCGGCGCTCAGCCCGGCGTTGGCCAACGCCGTGCGCACCACCCGCTGCTGGGAAGGACCGTTGGGTGCGGTGAGACCGTTGGAAGCGCCGTCCTGGTTGACCGCAGTACCTCGCACCAACGCGAGCACCCGATGACCCAACCGCTGGGCATCCGAAAGCCGTTCCACCACCAGCATTCCGCCGCCCTCGGACCAGCCGACGCCGTCGGCCGCCCCCGCGAAAGGCTTGCACCGGCCGTCCGGAGACAGGCCCCGGTGCCGGCTGAATTCGACGAAAACCGTTGGCGTGGCGTTGACTGTCGCGCCGCCGGCCAGTGCCAGATCGCACTCCCCCGACCGCAACGACTGCACCGCCATGTGCAAAGCCACCAACGACGATGAGCATGCGGTGTCGATCGACACCGCCGGGCCTTCCAGGCCCAGTACGTAGGCCACTCGGCCGGTCGCGACGCTGGACGTCATACCGGTCAGCCGGTAGCCCTCGATCTCTTCGGCGAGCATCCCGTAGCCCTGCGCGATGATTCCGGCGAACACGCCGGTGGCGCTGCCCCGCAACGTGGTCGGGTCAATTCCGGCCCGCTCCAACGCTTCCCACGACAACTCCAGCAACATGCGGTGCTGCGGGTCGGTGGCCAGTGCCTCACTCGGTGCCACGCCGAAAAATCCCGCATCGAAACCCGCCACGTCCTCGACGAATCCACCGGCGCGCGCGTAGCACTTGTGCGGCGCATCGGGGTCGTCGTCGAACAGCCCGGCCAGATCCCAGCCGCGGTCGCTCGGGAACTCCGACATCACATCGCGCTCGTCAGCGACCATGTCCCACAGGCTGTCCGGTGAGTCGACCCCGCCTGGGAATCGGCACGACATACCGACGATCGCGATCGGCTCGCCGGAGCGTTCCAGCAGCGCCCGGTTCTTGCTCTTCAGGCGCTCGACCTGGACCAGAGCTTTCCGCAACGCCTCGGTTGCATGCTGAAGTTGGTCAGCCATGTCGTTACCCCTCGCCTAACGTCGGTCGTCGCTCAATCCGGAATGCGGCCCTGGATGAGGAGCAGAGTCACTCGCCGTACGTCTGACGTCGAACCTGCTCTTCGACCGGCAAACATCGTCGGCGGGCGCCGACTCGCCCACCCCATCCATGGCCTGGCTCCGCAACTGATTCCGGCGTTGCCCAGCGATCCATGGCGAGACTGTACCCGCCACCAGTCAGCCGAAGCTAAAGCCCGGTCAGCGCCACCCGTCGGCGGCCTCGGCGGCGCGCATCAGGGTCGCGCACAGCTCCCGCAGTTCCGGCGCGCCCGCACCTTCGTCCAGTGCGGTAGCGACGTCTTCCGCTGCGCATCGCACCTGGTAGACGCGGTCGGAGAGGTCAGCGGCCTCCACCGCAGACAGCACCACCACATCAGCGGGCAACGACGCACCCTTGACACCGTTGATCGAAGCCCGCTGCTCGTAGGCGCGCTGCCGGCACGATTGCCTGCAGTATTGACGGCGACGGCCCATCCCGCTGTCGGCAACGTCGCGGCCACACCAACGGCATGGCTGCGGGCGGACGCGGCGTGTCACGGGGCCGACTTTAGTCGGGGTGCCGTCCGAATCCCGGTATCATGGATAGTTGGGCCGCCCGCGTGCCCGGGAACTAGATTGTCCGCCGCGTCGTTGTTCAGGGCGCAAGCTGCATAAGAAGACGTTAAGAGGAGTGGGTACCAATGGCCGATCGTGTCCTAAGAGGCAGTCGCCTTGGAGCCGTTAGCTACGAGACCGACCGCAACCACGACTTGGCGCCGCGCCAGATTGCGCGTTATCGCACCGAGAACGGCGAAGAGTTCGATGTTCCGTTCGCCGACGATGCCGAGATCCCCGGCAACTGGCTGTGCCGCAACGGCATGGAAGGCACCTTGATCGAAGGCGACCTGCCCGAGCCGAAAAAGGTGAAGCCGCCCCGCACCCACTGGGACATGCTGCTGGAGCGACGCTCGGTCGACGAGCTCGATGAACTGCTCAAAGAGCGTCTCGACCTGATCAGAACGCGCCGTCGCGGCAGCTGACCTGCGGTCCCGTAGCTCGTTCAGCGGTTGGCGGGTGCCTGACGCCTGCGGTGCAGGCGTCCGTCGATGCCCCACTGCGCCACTTTCAGCACTGCCTCGCGGATATTGGATCCGCTCATCTTGGACACGCCGAGCTCACGCTCGGTGAACGTGATGGGCACCTCTGCGACGACGAACCCGTTGGTGATGGCGCGCCAGGTCAGGTCGATTTGGAAGCAGTAGCCCTTCGAATCGACGTGGTCGAGGTCGATCTTCTGCAGAACGTCGCGACGGTAGGCCCGGTAACCGGCGGTGATGTCGTGGATGCCGATGCCCAGGGCCAGCCGCGCGTAGGTGTTGGCCGTCCAGGACAGCGCCCAGCGCCGCCACGGCCAGTTCTGCACGTTGCCGCCCTCGACGTAGCGCGAGCCGATGACCAGGTCGGCGCCGGCGTCGACGGCCTCGAGCAGTAGGTGCAGCTGCTCGGGCGCGTGACTGCCGTCGGCGTCCATCTCGACCAGCGTGGTGTACTGCCGGCTGAGCCCCCAGGCGAATCCGGCCAGGTAGGCGGCGCCCAGACCGTCCTTGACGGTGCGGTGCATGACGTGGATCCGGTCGGGATTTGCCGAAGCGAGCTCCTCGGCCAGCTGTCCGGTGCCATCCGGGCTGTTGTCGTCGACGACCAGCACGTGCACCTCAGGGAGTGCCTTGTGCAGTCGCTGCAGGATCAGCGGAAGGTTCTCCCGCTCGTTGTAGGTGGGGATGATCACCAGGGTGCGCAAGGTGGGACGATCGCCCGCAACCCGCGACACCGGATCGCCGGTGGTCATATGTCTCCTTTGTCTGGCCCTTGCCGGGCTGAATCTCCGCCGTCCTCGTCGAGTTCGGCGTTGGCTGCAACCTCTTTTACAGGCGGGCGGTCGGCTATTACGTCGTCGCCGGGCGGGTCGTCGTCGGATTTCTCCGACCCCGGGCCGAAGCGCTTCCCCAGCGCTGACAGCCGCCGGTTCAGATCCGCGAACCATCCATTGTGCAGCATCGCAGCAAACAGAATCGTCAGAGCGGCGACGACCAGGCTCCCCTGCACGATCGGGCCCCACCGAGCGGCCGGTGTCAGCGTTGTCTTGAGGCGGACCTGGCCGTCCAGGTAACCGGGCGAGAAGAACCGTGTCCGCTGCAACTCGCGGCCGTCGGGGGTGACCAGGGCCGAGATCCCGACA
>Ga0302324_100022325_pt1 | contig 12293 bp, 10 predicted proteins | sample Palsa_T0_1_FD_201949 | JGI IMG/M metagenome (GOLD analysis project Ga0302324, IMG submission 201949) | Peat permafrost microbial communities from Stordalen Mire near Abisko, Sweden - Palsa_T0_1 | ecosystem: Environmental > Terrestrial > Soil > Palsa > Peat permafrost | place: Sweden: Abisko...
CGCGAGCAGCGACGCCCCCGTTGGAGCCAATGGTCGGCAGGCTAAACATTCGAGGAGATATGACGTTGGAGTGGATATCGAATCTCTTTCGGCCAGGTAGCGATGTCCTGTCTAGCCTCGATCGTCAGTATCGAATGAAAGCAGCTGCCAAGACTTTGCTAGGAGACAGGCTGTACGAAAGGATTTGGGAGATACTGAATCGAAAAGAGCCTGAGACCGGGGCGGAGGTTGTCGCGGATGAAGATTCTGCACATTATCAGTAGTGGTGGGATGTATGGTGCGGAGGCCGTGATTCTGAACATGTCCCGCGTCTTGAATGAAGGAGCGCATCACAGCACGCTGGGAGTGTTCGCGAACACTTCGAATTCAAACCTTCAACTGCATGAAAACGCTGCTAAGGAAGGTATCGAGTCGAGTCTCATCTCCTGTAAAGGGCAGATCGACTGGAACGTGGTGGCGAACATCCGGGCCTTGTCGGCACGAACAGGGGCTGATGTTGTCCATGCTCATGGATACAAGGCAGACATCTATGTCTACTTTGCTCTGCGCAGGTTGGGGATACCATTGGTTTCAACATGCCACACCTGGTATGACAACGACTTGATGGTTTCGCTCTACGGAACTGCAGACCGCTTTGTATTGCGGAAATATGCTCGGATTGTGGCTGTGTCGAGTGAAGTGAAAGAGAGGTTGTTGAAGGCAGGGGTTCGTGATGCGAAGATCCGCCTGGTTCAGAACGGAATTGATCTGCGCCCATTTGACGCTGCATCTCCATCTCTCCGAGGCGATGCGCGATCGGAGCGTATGCTGATCGTTGGATTGGTGGGGCGGCTATCGAAGGAAAAGGGAATCGATATTTTTCTTCGCGCTGCAGCCCGTGTTTTGGCTAATTTCCCGAATACGCGGTTTGTGGTGGTGGGGGACGGACCGGACAAAGATGCGCTTCAAGCGCTGTCCGATGAGCTGAATATCCGCGATAGTGTATCGCTGCTGGGGCGCCGTGACGATATGCCCTCTGTATATGCTTCCCTGGATGTGATGGTTTCGTCCTCGCGACAGGAAGGGTTGCCGATTGCGGTTTTGGAGGGTATGGCCAGCGGGCTGCCCTTAGTTGCGACCGCCGTGGGCGAGGTGCCGAGCGTGGTGCTTGATGGTCGCACAGGCGTGCTACTACCGGCGGAAGACGTGGGATTGCTGGCAAGAGGAATTGAATCGTTGCTAGGTGATGCTTCAAAACGAAATCGATTTGGTGCTGCGGGGAGGAAACTGATTGAAGAACAGTTTTCAGCTGAACGAATGACAGCAGATTATCTTCGCGTATATGAAGAGGCGATTGATGCTGAAAAAGTGTCTAGTAGGTAGTAGTTCGATCGGAAGACAGAGGCCTATTGGCTGCATGACTTTTGCCTAAGAACTAGCACATATCAGATACGGATTGATTGCGCCATGAAACGTTTTGTACAAGCCTTGTACTGCGTGCCTCTTTCTTATTATTCTAGCTAAGCTCGCTGCGCCAGAACAGGGTCTTTCGAGTGGTTGTTAGGGCTGGTTTCGACAAACTGCTTTGTTGGAATACATCTTTTTGGCGATTGCCAGGCTTGATACCCCAGTGTGGAATGAGATAGTTGCAGCAAAATCCTAGGGAACAGAGAAGACTCGTTTCAAATGCGGGCTCCAGATCACTTTATATGACGAAAGTTCTCTTGATTTTTGGGACGAGGCCAGAAGCGATCAAGATGGCACCGGTCGTTCATGCGCTGTCTCTTCATCGTGACGTATTCGAGACGAAGATCTGTGTCACTGCGCAGCACAGGCAGATGCTGGATGCGGCGTTGCAGCTATTCCAGATTGTTCCCGATTATGATCTGTCGGTGATGGAACCGAATCAGAGCCTCTCCGCACTGACTGCAAAGTGCATTGTTGGAGTGAGCGGGGTTCTTCAACGGGAGCGGCCTGATATTGTGCTAGTGCAGGGCGATACGACAACAACCTTCGCCGCCAGCCTGGCAGCTTACTATGAGAAGATTCAGGTCGGCCATATCGAAGCTGGTTTGCGGACTGACAACAAATTCCATCCTTTTCCTGAAGAGATCAACCGAAGGCTTAGCACACAGATTTCGGATTTGCATTTCGCGCCCACTGCTGCCGCGCGGCGTAATCTACTTTCGGAAGGGGTTGCGGATGGAAAAATCTTCGTCACGGGCAACACTGTGATTGATGCCTTGCTGCGCGTGATGGAGAAGCAATCCACGCCCGAAAGTGCCGCACGCTGGACAACTTTTTTCCAGCCTCATGGAATCATGATTGCTCAGAAGCGACGATTCCTGTTGGTGACTGGACATAGACGCGAGAGCTTTGGGGAAGGGTTTGAAAACATCTGTCAGGCGATCCGAGATATCTCCCTCGCTAACCCAGATGTTGACGTCATTTACCCGGTTCATCTGAATCCAAATGTGCAGGAGCCTGTGAACAGAGTCCTGCACGGGCTGCCAAATGTTTACTTAATACCGCCTATTGAATATGAGCCGTTCGTGTTTTTGATGTCTAGGGCCGCGCTGATTCTTACGGATTCTGGCGGCGTTCAGGAGGAGGCGCCGTCGTTTGGCACGCCTGTGCTCGTGATGCGCGAGACGACTGAGCGGCCGGAGGGTGTAGAAGCAGGTGTGGTTAGGCTGGTTGGAACGGGAAGAGCAAGGATTGTGACCGAGGCGAATGCGATTCTTAAGTTTCCTCAGAGTTGGGATTCGAAAGGGAAGCAGAATCCCTATGGTGATGGTAGGGCCGCGGAGCGAATTGCCGATATTCTGATGCGCCATTTCGAAGTATCCAACGACACAGAACTGGCAGGTGCCCGGCCTTGAAGTACAAAAGGAAACTAGTTTATATCCATTCGGATAGTCCTAATAACGTTCGAGTTTTCAAATGCCTTCAGGTATTCTCCGATTTGTTTGAAGAGGTGCACTACATAGGTTGTGTGCGGACAGGAATGTGGAGCGATAACGATGGTATCGCTGGAGTTCAATACCATGTGGACCGGCGAAAGGCGCGTCGAGGTCTAGGCGGCCTTGCTACATCCTTACGGTTTATGGCGTATGTAAAGAAGCAGCTTGAAGAGATATCTCCCGATGTTGTCGTTGCGACGAACGAAGACTATGTCTTGCCATTTACGGCGGGTTATTTCAATCGACCACAGGTACTTATCTGTGACCTGATCGACAGTGTTGCCATACGCACGGTGGATGCGTTGCGCTATCTCAATCCCTTTTGGGCCACACTTTCTCGATGGTCGTTGAACAGGGTCGACGGCCTGGTGGAGGTAACGGATGAACGGTTGGCGAGACACAAGGTGGCTCCGAAGAATTACGTTGTGATATTCAACTCTCCACGGGCGACGCCACTAAAAGTTCGTTCCGACCTTCCAAACAAGTTTATTTATGTCTGCGGTTCTATTCTCGATAAAGTGTCAGGAGTAGAGGCGTTGCTTACTGCTTGTGAGAGGGTAGAAGACGCATCCATCGTTTTTGCGGGAAGGCCGATTGGGCCCTGGATGACTAGCACCTTTCTTCAGCATCCTCTAGTGACAAATCTTGGGGAGACGACGCCTTTGGGGTCGATGGAGATTGCAGCGGCTGCTACCGCGATGTTTGCTCACTACAAGCCCTTTGTGGAGAACCACGTCTATGCCGCTCCGAACAAGCTGTTCGATGCAATGATGGTAGGAATTCCCCTGTTGATCAACTCCGAGTGCCTCGTTAGTAAATTCGCGCAAAAGTCTGGATTCGGAATACCCACCAGATTCGGAGATGCCGAGGAGTTAGAACGTGCACTTAAAGTGGTCTATGCTCCCGATGAACAGTTGACTGCAGGTTGTAAGCAGGCACAGGTTCTGTTTGAGACGCAGTACTCCTGGCAGCACATGGAAGAACGATGGATAGCATTTTTTGAGGAACTTCTGGTGAGGGGCAAGAGAAACCAGTGAGGTTCGAGATTTGAACTTGCGATGGTGAGGTTGATTGGAGTGATGCCATCGGGAGTTGTGCGTCGAAAAAAGACGGCAGATTCAACTGCCGACGATAGTCATGCGTTCCCGCAATAGCGATCGTCAGGCGGGTCAGCCCAACAGGCCGAGTTCCTTGTTGGCGTCCTTTGCCGTTTGGGAGTTGGGAGACAGGGCTGCCGCCTTCTTCAGATGAATCACGGCGTCGTTGTTGTTGGAGAGTTTGGTGTAGGTCATACCGAGGTGGTAGTGCATGGCGGCATTGTTTGGATCGGTCTTGAGGGCGTCCTCTAAAAGATCGCGCGCGGAGGCGTAGCTGCCCTTCTGGTAGTAGACCCAGGCCAAAGTATCAGCGGTGCTGGGTGCGTTGGGCAGAGCGCGGCGAGCAATTTGAGCGAGGGAGAGCGCCACGTCGAGGTTCTGCCCCGTCTCGACCATGAGATAGGAGAGATTGTTGGCTGCGACTGGCTGTTCGGGCTGGATGGCAAGGGCTTTTTTGTAGGATGTCATAGCCTTCTCGCGATCGCCCTGGGTCTCCTGAAGGGTGCCCAAGATCGTGAACGCTTGCGCATCGCCGGGATGGTTCGTGGTCCATTGCTCCCATTTTGCGACGGCCTTGGCGGGATCGCCGCTAAGGACCTCAGCGCGGGCGTAGGCCATGGTGGCGGCACCGTCGTTGGGCTTGAGCTGCATAGCTTTTTCTGCGGAAGACAGTGCGCCCGCTGAATCTCCTGTGCGGAGCTGCAGGTCGGCGAGAAGATCGTACATCTCGTTATTCTGGGGCGATTTGGCAATCTGCTCCTGAATGCGGCTCAGTGCTTTTGCGGGTTGCTTCTCCGCAATGTACGTGGAGGCTAGCAGGCGAAGGGCGTGGGAGCCGTTCGGATTGTCGACGAGCGACTGCTCAAGAAGAGTGCGGGCCTCCGGGATTTTCTTTTGCACGAGGCGAAGCTGAGCGAGTTCGAGGGAAGCGGTTGCGTTCTTGGGGTCGAGCTTGATGGCCTGGTGGAAGTCTGCATCGGCCTTATCCATCTCATTTCTGTTGGCCTCTGCCATGCCGCGCCAGATGTAGGGGGTGGCGGCCTGCGGAGCGATCGCGATGGAGGCGTCTGCTACCTGGCTAAGGGTGGCGAAGTCGCGGGTCTCAATTGAGATCTCTGCGAGGCCGGTCTGGGCGTCGAGGTTTCTTGGGTTCAATTTTGCAGCGTCCCGGTAGCTCTGCTGTGCGACAGTTATATCGCCCTTGGCACGGGCGGCACGGGCAAGCCAGAGCTTAACCCCTACACTGTCCGGACTGGTTTTGGCGGCTTTTTGGAGAAGATTGAAGGCATCGTTGGTCTTGCCGTCGTTGAGCATCACCATGCCGTTGAGGATGGCAACCTCTGGGAGGCTGCTGTCGGTTTTGGCGAGATCGGCGACCACGGCCCTGGCTTTGTCGATGCTCTTGTTCAGGATGAGGATGCGCGCGTAGGCGAGCTTGAGGGGAGCGCTCTTGGGATGTTTGGCAACGAGTTCGGCATAGGCAATCTGAGCTTTGTCGAGCTGGTTGTTACGGATGTAGTAGTTCGCAAGCAGACTGGCGCCGCCTTCTGTGTCGCCGAGATCATCAGAGGCCTGATGGAAGGTTTCCTCTGCTTTTGCGGTGTTGTTCTGGCGCTGATAGAGATCGCCGAGTGTGGCTCGAGCTACGAGGTTTTTGGGATCAGCTGCGACGGCGGCCGTCATCTGGTCTTGCGCGCCTTGCAGGTCGCCTTTTTTCTGCAGAATGGAAGCGAGGACTATATGAGCCCCGATATTTTTGTTGTCCAGGGAGACGGCCTTGCGGAGCTGCAGTTCGCCATCGCTTGCGGTCGCCGGATCACTGCTCTGAAGCATGCCGAAAGAAGCATGGAAGGCGGCGCGCTCCGGGGCGATGGCAAGAGCATGTTGAATCTGGGTGAGTGCTTCGGGACGATTACCTTTCGCGGCTGCAACGCCAGCGAGCAGGGCATAGGCATCCGCGTTATTGCTATCGATGGCGAGGATGGATTTTGCCTGTTCGGCGGCTTGATCCGGCAGCCGGCCGGAGAGTAGCATGTTGCCGAGATCGACGCGTGCCTGCAGGTTGTTCGGCTGCAGATCGACGGTGCGTTTCAACTCTTGGAAGGCCGGCAGCGGGGCGCCCTGTTTGAGATAGACCTTAGAGAGCTGGTAGTGGGCCTCGGCGAAGTTACGGTCGACTTTGAGAGCGTTCGAAAACTGTATGGCTGCTTCCCTGGTTTTGCCTTCGTCGGCGTAGCGTTTTCCGCTCTCAAGATATCTCTGCTTCTGCTTGTTGGGGTCGCGATGGCAGCCTGTGGTGAAGCCCAGTGCGAGTGATACGGCCAAAGCTACTGAAATCCGAGATGCTTGAGTAGGGGAGAGTCTCATCACTTTATTTCCTCGATCATTCTGGAACGAACCTGTCTCTGTGTTGCCTGCATCACCGTTGTTCCAATTGTCCGACACGGCGGCGCGCGAAGTCTGCGAAAAAACCTACCACTTTTGTGCGCTCTAGTCTGGAATGAAGCGAGGAAGATAGGGTGCCATCTTCTGGGTAAAGTGAGTTGCCCGATCTTTGGCAGTCTCCAGCGGTTCATTTGGCATGACGGGGGTGATGATGCGAACCAGTGCGCCATCGGTGCGATTGGTGCGGATCGCGTCGGTGACCATGTAGAGCTTTGCGAGATATTCGTTAGGCACGCTGCGACCATGCGCCTGATACCAGTAGATGACGAACTGTTTGGACTCGCCATTGCTGATGACGTACTCACCCACTTTATAGTTTTTGCCGTTGACGTCCTTGAGGTCGACGTATTTTTGCGAGTCGAAGGTCCAGCCGGCACCTGGCAGGCAGTGCTGTGGAGAGTGCATCGTCTGCCCTGTACGCTGGGTGGCAAAGTAGCCGATGAAGAGACTGATGGGCGGCTCGGCTGCGGGCCTCGATACAAGAGAACTCTGCCCAAGGCTCGAGGTTGGTTGGGAGGTGTAGATTCGGTTGAGGAAGTCGCCCTTGCCGAGGACATCCAGAGTCGCGTCATCGAGTGGGAAGTCCTGCGCAGTCCAGGCGCCGAAGCTCTCAGGCATATGGTTTAGGGGCTCACTGCGGGGGACGCGATCGGCGTCTCCACGGCTTAGGAGGACGAAGGCTGTAACGAGAAGCAGGATCACGACGGTCCAGTATCTTGGGGATTTCATTGTGTCTGTGCCTTCAACGTTGTCTTTGCTGGAGAGATGAGCCCCATGAGGCGGTGGACGAGATAGAGGCAGCCGAGCGAAATGACGAACATAACCCAACCGGAGAACTCGTGGAAGAAGCCGAGAGCCTTCTCGGGATCCCAATATTGTACGCAAAGACCGGTACCAACGATGCGGAAGACGTTGGCGGTGACGGCAATGGGGATACTGGCCAGAGCGAGAAGCAGGCGGCGGCGCGTGGTGCGCTCGAGGAAGTATCCATAGAAGATAGCCAGTGTGAAGAGGCTCATAAGAGAGCGGATGCCGCTGCATGCTTCCGCAACCTCCAGCTTCATGACCGGGAGCTGGATGACGTTGCCTTCAAGCAGGACGGGCACGCCCAGCAGAGGTAGGATATCGCTGGCGATGCGTGAGGCGAAGAGCTGGAGCGGGAAGGTGATCTGGTTGAAGAGGATGGTGGGAAATGGGATGGCAAGGACGAGAACAAGTAACGGGAAGCGCAGCTCACGGAGTATGCGTGAGCCGAAGAGGGTCCAGATCAGGCCGGCAAGAAGAAGGACGAAAGAGATTCGGGCCGTAAAGAGATCGACTCCATAAACTCCTAAAATCAGAACGATGATTGCAAAGACAACAAGAGCGATTCCCCTCCAGGATTGCTGGATTGGAGTGTTGCTAAGAGCCTTTCTTTTGTCCCAGAGCAGGAAGAGTGCGAAAAAGGGGACGAGGAAGCCGTGGGAGTAGTCCGGAATCGTGTACCAGTCGTATATCAGCTTAATGGCCACACGGTAGTAAATGACAGCAAGCAAGATGGCGACGGCAGCGTAGGGAGACCAGTCTAGCCAAGGTGTAGAGCTTGCGCCGCGGAGCTCCTTGTTGGCGTCCGGAAGGAGCGCTGTCGTGTAAGGCTCGGCGGGAGTGCTGTTGGATGTCATTCGTAAGACGTTATACTTCACGGGGCATGTCCATGCAATTTGCGTGCCGCTCACCCAAAGCAACTGTTTTCCTTGTTTGTCGCGCAAAGCCACTAAAGTGGTAGGTTACATGACACCTTGAGGGAAAAAGATTTCACATTTGGGCTGCTAATCTGCATACCGGGGAGTACCGCGATAGACGCTTGTGTCACAGCTTTTGCTAGCACTGTCATATATAGCGGTTACCCTCAGTACCAGATCAAATATCTTTGCATTTAGGGGGATTTTTGCTCTTGCGCGAAGTTTGGCACTCAATGTGCTGCAACCATGGTAGTCGCCGATAGGATAGATATGGGTTTATGTAGCATTAAGCAGGACGGAAGTTGTTTGAAGCTGCAAGAATTTGCAGCGTATGCCTCCTCATTCAAATGGAACAACTCTCAGGGCAATATTCCTCTTATGGCGGTTAAAGGTTAAAGATGGTGGCCGGCACAGCAGCGGTAGTCAAAGAGACTATTACCCGTATTACATCTCTTCGGATCGAGAGAAGACCTATCTCAGGCGGCAGGTTGGCCATCCGGTGCTACAGAGTCACTTCTCAGGTTGATGAGTATGGGAGCTATGCAATGAAGTTGTTTTGTCTCTTGTTTGTAGTATTACTGGCCGGCATGCCTGTTGCAGGAGTGGCACAGGCAGCGCAGACCAGTTCTGAGCCCGCGGCGACCGTTGCGGCCACAGGGCCACAGGCTACGGCTCCTGCCACAGCAGCGCCGCCGACGGTGGCTGGCCCGAACTATGCCGGTCCGGTTGATGCATCGCGCTACACGATCGGGCCGCAGGACTCATTGCAAGTGACAGTATGGAGGGAGCCCTCGCTTTCAGGCACGATTCCGGTTCGGCCTGACGGGATGATCTCTCTGGTTCTGGTGGGAGACATGCCGGCGGCGGGCCTGACTCCAATGGCATTGGGGGCAGATATCTCGCAGCGATTGAAGAAGTACATTCAAGACCCTGTGGTGACGGTGGTGGTGCTGGGTGTGAACAGTCAGCGCATCTTTCTGGTTGGCGAGGTGATGAAAGTCGGGCCACTTATGCTGACTCCGGGGATGACGGCCCTACAGGCTATCGTGAGTGCCGGTGGGCTGACGCAGTTTGCGAGTTCAAAGCGTATCTACATTTTGCGAACGGTGGCAGGGAAGCAGCAGAAGATGCCGTTCAACTATAAGCAGGCGCTGAAAGGCGACAACCAGGGAGTTTCGCTTCTTCCTGGAGACACGATCGTCGTTCCATGAAAGAAGTTATGAAGATCCGGCTAGTTATATCGGCGCTGTTTTTGATCTCAACGATGAGCTTGATCTCCCATGGACAGGCTGTGCCGGCGGGCATCGCCACGATCGGGGCCGCTCCAAGTCCTTTAGCTCTCGATGGAGTCTTCCACTATGCGTTGAGCGCATCCGAAATTGTTCAGCTGGGATATTACGGCCCTGGCGACTTGACCAATTCGACCGCGTTCTCCGGGGACGTTGCATATACGGCGAAGAGTACGGTGCGACCGTTCAGCCTGGTGTTTGCAGGTGGCGTTCTTCTGCCGAATCAGACGGAGCAAGGCGTCACGACTTACGAGAATGTGGAGGTTTCCCAAGGGTATATCACGCGACATTGGGTCTTCAACCTATCGGATTCGTTCAGCTTTCTGCCGGAATCACCCACCACAGGGCTATCTGGGGTTGCTGGCGTTGGCGACCTTGGCGTAACCCCGATCCAGGGTCCTGGAGCTGGCCCCGCCGGGGGAGTTTTGACAGGCTTTGGCAATCGAATAGCCAACACGGTGAGCGGCAGTGTAGAGCGGCAGATCAGTCGAGCTACTTCGGTCAGCGGTTCAGGCTCCTGGTCCGTGCTTCATTTCTTGGATGCGTCGACAGATGGGTTGGACTATACGCAAACTATTGGCACGGTTGCGGTCAACCAGCGGTTCGATGCTCGAAGTTCTGCCAGCGTGAGCGCGGTCTATTCGATCTTCGATTACAGTGGCCCACAGGCCGGACCGGATGCCCCGAATTTCCAGAGCCGGGGGATCAATCTGACGTACCAACGACTTTTGAGCCGGACCCTCACCCTGAGCGGGACAGTCGGTCCGCAGTGGGTCTCCAGTTCCAATAGTGCACTGATCCCATCGACGCTTAATCTGGCCATCAACACCAGTTTGTCGTATTCGCGCAGGAATACGAACGCTTCGATATTTTATTCGCGAGGTGTCAATGGAGGCTCCGGCGTTATCCCTGGGGCGTTGTCGGACGTTATCGGGTTTGCGGCCGGACGTGCTTATGGCCGTAACTGGGTAGCGTCCCTCAATGGAGCGTATACGCGCACCTCCGGTCTGACATTTATAGGAGGCACGAGTTCACTCGCTCCTGCGAACGAGTTATACGACACGGTCTACGGGGGTGTTCAAGTCACGCGCCGGTTCAGCACTTATCTTTCCGGCTATTTGAGTTACACGGCACTGAACCAGACTACGAACTATTCGTTGGGTGCGCCGAACGTATTGAACGGCATCTCTCAGACATTTGGGGCCGGGCTTACCTTTTCTCCACGTTCGACCCGGTTGGGCCAATTTTAAGGAGTTGATATGCTTGGGCACCGCTCACTGACGCTGCAAGACTACACCGTAATCCTGAAACGGAGATGGTGGATCATTGCGATTCCAGCAATCATCTTTCCGATCGTCGGTTACGGCATCACCTTTCTGGTGCAGCCGCAGTATGTTTCGCAGACCCTGGTCTTGGTGGAGCAACAGAAGGTTCCGGATTCGTATGTTAAACCGGTAATTACCGAGGACTTGAGCGGGCGGCTTGCTACGATGCGGGAGCAGATTCTGAGCCGTTCGCGGCTGCAGCCTATTATCGAACGCTTCAACCTATTTGCAAACTCCAAGATGTCGATGGACGATCGAATCGACCAGACGCGGAAGAATATCGATATTAAGCCGATTCAATCGGAGCTTGCTCGAACTGGCGGTCTGCCAGGATTTTTTATCTCGTTCAAGGCGGGCGATGCGCGCACGGCCCAGCTGGTATGCGGCGAGATCCAGTCGCTATTTGTGAGCGAAAATCTTAGCGACCGGCAGGCATCGGCGGCGGGAACTACGGATTTCCTTAAAGGCCAACTCGCGGACGCCAAGGCCAAGCTGGATGAGGAAGATGCAAAGCTGGCTAAATTTCAGCAAACTTACGTCGGCAAGCTGCCGGGTGCGGAGGCCTCGAATACCAGTATGCTGACGACCTTGAATACGCAGCTGGATGCGGCGACTCAGGCGCTGGCTCGCATGGAGCAGGACAAGAGTTACGCGGAATCGATGCTGGCCCTACAACAGAGCCAGTCGACGCAGACGCCTGAGCACGGGATGTCACTACAAGCTAATCAGCTGGAACTTCAGCAGTTGTTGGCACAAGAGGCCGATCTAACCTCGCGCTACACAGACGACTATCCCGATGTGGTCACTGTTCGGAGGAAGATCACGGAGTTGCGGCAGCAGATGGCCAAGGCCCCTGCACCTTCAGTCTCACCAGCGCCATCGTCGCCGAAGCCGAGCGACTCGTTGAGCGTGCTACAACTTCGCGCGCAACTTCGTGCGATGGAGCAGGGTATTGTCCAGAAGAAACGTGACCAGGCAGAGGTTCAGGGACAGCTGCGGATGTATCAGGAGCGGGTTGCCTCTAGTCCTGCCGTGGAGGAGGAGTATAAGAGCATCACGCGGGATAATCAGACGGCGCAGGCGTTCTATGATGACTTGCTCAACAAGATGAATCAGTCGAAGATGGCGACCGATCTGGAGAGGCGGCAGCAGGGCGAGCAGTTCCGGGTAATGGATGAGCCGAATCTCCCTGAAGCCCCGGACTTTCCGAAACGCCCGATATTTGTGGGTGGAGGCTTGACTGCGGGCCTGGCGCTTGGCCTTCTGGTGGTGGCGTTGCTCGAGTATTTGGATACCGCGCTTCGTAGTGAGCGAGATGTATGGGCCTTCACGAAGTTGCCGACCCTGGCAGTAATCGCCTACAGCGGGGAAGAGTCAGCGGTAAATGCTAAGCGAAGATGGTTTGGCCTCGGTAAACCAGATATGACAGCGAGAGATAAGCCGCTGATGAATGTGGGTGGCTGACGATGTATAA
>Ga0302324_100022326_pt1 | contig 12292 bp, 8 predicted proteins | sample Palsa_T0_1_FD_201949 | JGI IMG/M metagenome (GOLD analysis project Ga0302324, IMG submission 201949) | Peat permafrost microbial communities from Stordalen Mire near Abisko, Sweden - Palsa_T0_1 | ecosystem: Environmental > Terrestrial > Soil > Palsa > Peat permafrost | place: Sweden: Abisko...
TAATCTCTGGCGAATGTGTTCCCACGTACCTCTTGATGCCGATTATGAAACCGCGAACTGGTTCACCGCGACATATCCAAATAGCCTGTTCGTGACGAATATGATCGCCGCCCGGCCAGGAGCCGGTGGGGTACGACACACCTTCCTGAATGGCCGGTTGACACTTCGCCGGCCGGACGGCACGGCCGAACGACAGGAACTGGATGATGAAGCCGGTGTCGCCGACGCACTTGCGGGCACGTTCGGACTTGCGCTGCCGATGGAAGATATCCGAGCGGCGCTGGCCACGCTCGCGCGTCTCAACCGGCGCCGGGCGGCCCACCCGTTTTTCAAGTGGTGACGCGAGCAGTCGTGGTCTGTCGGGCATTCGTCAGCCGACCCCGCCAGTCAGCAAAGGCCCAAACAGTTGCCAGCGCTCGCCGTCGAAGCGCCCCATCTGCACCTGCTTGACCGGGGCGAAATCGGTTGGGCTGGTGTTGATCGTGATGCCGGGCAGCAGCATCGGCAGCGTGAACCCATTCAGATTTGCCACCTGCTTCATTACGTTTTCTCGAGTCAGGTTGTCGCCGCACTGCTTCAGCACCTGCACCATGGTGGCGGCAAGTTCTGCTCCGATGACGTTGTTGTTATCGGATTTGTCCGCACCGGGTTGGTATTTGTCCATGAACGACACCCACGATTTGAAGCCGGCATCGTCGCGCCATTTCGGGTCGGTCGCATCCTTCAAATAAAAGTCGGATACGATGTCCTTGGAATTCTCAAGCCCAGCTGGCTTCAGGGTGGCGCCGACCGAGTTGCCCACACCACTCAGGATATGCACCGGCTTCCAATCGATCTCGGCTGCCTTCTTGATTGCCTGGGCAGCGAATTTGGAGATCGCGGTGTTGACGAAGACGTCGCAGCCTGCCGCCTGCATGCTGACAATCTGTGAGTCGACGGTCGGATCGGTGCTCTCATACGATGCCTTGACAAGGATCATCGACGCTGCCTTGTCGCCGAGCCCGTCGCTGAGGCCCTTCACATAGTCTTTGCCGAAATCATCGTTCTGATAGAGGACCCCGATCTTGCCGTCCGGCTTATTTTTCAAGATGTAGGCAGCATAGATGCGGCCCTCGCTTTGGTAGTTCGGCTGCCAGCCGATGGTCCAGGGATGGTCTTTCGGGTCGTCCCATTTGGTGGCGCCGGTGCTGACGAATAGCTGCGGCACCCTATGCTCGGTCATGTAGCGCCAGATCGCATTGTTCGTCGGGGTGCCGGTCGCGCCGACAATCAACAAGACCCCGTCGTCCTCGACCAGCCTGCGAGTCATCTCGACGGTCTTCGGCGGTGAATAAGCGTCATCGTAGGAGATGAAGTTGAGCTTGCGTCCGTTAATCCCGCCTTCGCTGTTGATCATGTTGAAATAGACAGCCATGGTCTTGGGTATGGGGCTGGCGGTCGAAAGCGGACCACTATAGGGGCCTGTGTTGCCAAGCTTGATCTCAGTATCAGTGACACCTGGGCCGTATTGCCCGGCTGCGTGCGCGCTGAGGAACGGAACGGCGGCGGGTGCAGCGGCGAGAATGGCGCGACGCGTCAGGTTCTTCATGGTGAACTCCCTGTAGAAGTATTTTTTCCAGCCCGATCGCGCCATCGCGACACATACGCGAACGCCATCCGCATAAAGAGGGCACCCACAAAGGTCGATTTTATCTGACGTGTCCAGTCAGGATTATCTGACGAGGCAAGTCAGGATTTCTGGTCATGCCCCGGCATTGCCGTAGCTGCGGCGGTGATATCTGCGATGGCTGCCGTCCTTAAGACCGGATAGGAAACGTCAATTCGGTCATTTGTGGGTTCGTCTCAGTTTCTTTCTGCATCGATTACCTCATTGATCTGATGAATAACTGCTTCCCGACACCAGCCTCTGGTAAACTTTCACGAGGTCGTGCGCTTCAATCTCGCCGCGAATGTACGCAGTGCAAATCTCTTCCACCTCGGGGCTTGGCGGATTCCCTTCGATCCTGTTGTCTGCAATGGCGACTCGAACATGCCTGCGTCGTCGCTCGATTTCTGCGGGACTAATCACCGGCTTCCTAAACTGCCTTGTGTGGCGGCTGAGATGGAAGTACCAGCCAAACCGAGACACCACCCAAAAGGACATTTGGATGCTGCGTAGCATCGGAATAGATATCACAATCGTGCATGGCAACGCCGGCCTGTTTTACGCGCGTAGCTGGCAGATGCGCAGCCTTATGCTTATGGGCAGATCGGAAGATGAGCTGTGGCAGGACATGGATCCCGTCCTGCGGGATCTTTTTGATATCCAGGGTGACAAGGTTGTGACGATGACGATAGATCGGTCAGGGCGACGCGTGCGCGTCGATGTGGAGTGACGACGAGTGAGCAGTACCGCGCCCGAATCAGGGTCCTCGGCCTAACTCCGATCGGTCGGGCGAGCGCTGGGAAATACCAGTTTCATCGGGCTCGCGGCGGCCGAGTATACTCTATCCGCGACCCGGATGATCTGACGGAGGCCGAGCGCGAGGCGATGATCGAATACTACGAGCGACAATTCTCTCTGGAGTGAACCACGACGGCTCCGTGCCAGAAGAATGCCATCTCTTGATGCTGTTCTTGAATGGATCGACGGGCTTGAGGAATTATCTCTGTACCAAAGACAACGCGACTTGGACAATGATCTCTCCGTAATTCTGGCAAACCGTGTTTATCTGCTCAGACTGATAAATATGCGGAAGCAATCCTAACCCCATTCCGTAAGCAGCCGTTCATGCTATCGTTCAAATCCGGTCCGGAGAATGAAGCCATGAGCCTGGTTATGTATGAACGCATAGGGTCTGATGGGCGGCGGCCGAGCCCGTTCTCGTGGCGTATCCGCTATGCTTTGGCCCACAAGGATATTCCAGTCGAGTTTCGCACAGTGCGCTTTGCCGACGTGGAAACAATCCGCGAGCTTAGTGGCCAGGAGAAAGTGCCGGTCATCACTGACAGCGAGAAAGTTGTCTACGACTCGTGGAACATTGCCGTGCATCTTGAGGAAGCATTTCCGAATCAACCCTCGCTGTTCGGCGGAGTAGCCGGCCGGGCCCACGCCCGTTTGGTCAATCATTGGTCTGACACTACGCTTGGGCCCGCAATTCGGCGTCTGATTTCGTCAGCCTTTATACTGTGCCTCGCACCTGAGGATCGCGACTATTTTCGGCGCTCCCGTGAGGCGGCTTTTGGATGTACGCTGGAAGAATATTGCGCCGAGAGGCCGCGCTGGCTGGCTCAAGTGCTGGCCGTAATTGCGCCGCTCGAGATAACATTGCGAGAGCAACCCTATATCGGCGGTATGAGCGCAACATATGCGGATTACATTGTATTCTCGGCATTACAGTACGCCAGACTCGGGTGCCCTGAGGACTTTATCGAGCAGGGCACTGCGGTCCGTGGATGGCGCGACCGATTGACAGACGCGTTCAATGGCCTAGGGAATCTCTATCCCCTGCATCCACAAGCTGCCGCTTAGAACCGCGGCAAGACGATCAGTAGGAGAACTCGAACACCAAGCGCACAGGCGCGCTGTTTCATAGGGGGCCGGATGCCGCTTCGCCGGACACGCGTGCTCTACGGGAGCGTCAAGGGCCGTGCCTTCAACCAGGCAAGGGAATTTGCCTCCATTAATCGCCAGCCTTAGGAACTTATTCGCCAATCGATGTGATCGCGATCCGTGTTGTCCCGCCGCGATGACTGCGCCACGCCATGATGACGTCTGGCGGCCAAAACGGAGAACCGCGAATGGATCGCTTCGACCTCGGCGCCCACACAAGACGTATCTCCACCGTCTCACCCGATGCACAGAAGTGGTTCAACCTCGGCCTTAACTGGTGCTACGGTTTCAATCAGGAGGAGGGTGTGAAGTGCTTCCGGAAGGCGCTTGAGTCGGACCCGGATTGCCTCATGGCCCATTGGGGTATCGCGTACGCGGCCGGGCCTTTCTACAACCTGCCGTGGCGCGATCTGGGCGCAACCGAGGCGGCGGCCGTGACCGCGGTGGCGTTCACGCATATCGCGCTCGCGCGCGAGCGATCCCTCCATGCGACGCCGGTCGAGCGGCGTTTGGTCGAGGCGCTGTCACGCCGATATCAGAAGCCGCACGCCGTACCGCCCGAAGAATTCGACAGATGGGACGACGACTACGCCGCCGAGATGCGCCGCGTTTATTATGAGTTTCCGAACGACCATGACGTGATGGCGCTGCTCGTGGAAGCGCTCATCACGCGCACGCCTCGCCGGCTCTGGGATGTCAGGACGGGACTTCCGGCACGTAATTCCGATGTGGTCGAAGCCGTGCGCGTTATCGAACGCTCGATCGCGCTGGCGGACGCCGCCGGACAGCCGCAACACCCGGCGATCGTTCACCTGCACATTCACGCGCTTGAAATGTCCAATCGTCCCGAAGACGCCATGCGGTCGGCCGACATTCTCGGGACTTTATGTCCGGACGCCGGACATATGAACCATATGCCGGGTCACATCTATGTATTGTGCGGCGACTACGAGAAGGCCGTGCTGGCGAGCGAGAAGGCGATCGCGGCCGATAACGAGTACGCCGATTACGCCGGTTCATTCAACTTTTATATCACGGCGCGCTGTCACGATCTTCATCTTATGATCTTCACCTGCATGTTCCTCGGGCAACACTGCCGGGCACTGGAGGCCGCGAACACCATTCGGCGCAATTTACCGAGAGAGATTCTGGCGATTCAGGGCCGGCCAAAGATCGCCTATATGACCGAGGCCTACTATTCAATGAAAATGCACGTATTGGTGAGGTTCGGTCAGTGGCAGGCCATCATCGATGAACCAATGCCGGACGAGCCCGAACTTTATTTGGTCTCGACCGCGATGCAGCACTACGCCCGAGGTGTCGCGTTCGCGACGCTTAAAAATATCGCCGCGGCCGAGGAGGAAAGGGCCCTTTTCTTCGAAAGCCTCCGGTGTATCCCGGCGGATCGTCGGTTCCTCAGCAACGACGCCCTCACGATTCTGGGCGTCGGTGAAAAGATGCTTGAGGGAGAACTGGAATATCACAAGGGCAATTATGAGGCGGCCTTCGCGGCTTTGCGGGAGAGCGTGAGACGAGACGACAGCCTTGGATACACCGAGCCGTGGGCCTGGATGCATCCACCGCGGCACGCGCTCGCGGCACTATTGGCCGAACAAGGCCACTACGCCGAAGCCGAGGAAGTCTACCGGGATGACCTTGGCCTGAGCGGCCGGATCCAGCGCTGCACTCAGCATCCGGACAACGTCTGGGCGCTGCACGGGATCGTCGAGTGTCTGCGGCGTCGAGGAGAGAAAGAAGAACACGCCATACTCAGCAGAAAGCTTGATGACGCGCTAGCCAAGACTGATGTCCCAATCACGTCTTCCTGCATGTGCCGGGCCACGACCTATGCGCCGATCAATTCTGGCAGCGACTGTTGCTCCTGACTTTGTGAGGGTTGCGAATGCAGCGAACGAAACACCGCGGGGGAACTGATAGGCTCGTCACCAACGTCACGGGCCGGCCCCTCGTCTCGCCGTCGCGGCCTCGCCGACCGCGATCCCGCGACTCTGAGCCGCTGGCGCCGCAAGTCGCGGTGTCGCAGCCGGCCACTGTCTGATGTCACAAGCCAGCCTGCCGATGTACAATCTGCCGGAGATGCAGGCCGATAACGCCGCCTTCTGGCTGGCGATCCGGACCGAGGCGGAACGGCTCGGCGTTATCAGCCTTCCCCCGGCGCTGGACTTCGCGCGCAAACCGGTGCCAGCGCGGATCGAGCCCGACACAGTGTTCACCCAGGTCTGTGGCTGGCCGCTGCAAACCATTTACGCCGGGCAGGCGATGGTCCTGGGGGTGCCAGCCTATGATGCCGAGCACTGCGCCGGCCCGACCCATGCCGGCGTGTTTGTAGTGCGGCGAGACGCGCCCGTCCGCTCCGTCGCGGACCTTCGTGGCTGCGATTTCGTATTCAACAGTCTTCATTCGAATTCAGGCATGAACCTGCCGCGCCGCGTGATCGCCGAACTGGCGGGCGGCAGGCCATTCTTCGGGTCAATCGCCGAGACCCACAGCCAGCCGAGCAACCTCGAACGCGTCGCCCGTGGCGAGGCCGATTCCACTTGCGTGGATTGCGTCACCTACGCTTTCTTCGCCCGCCATCGCCCGGCCCTGGCGGAGCAGCTTCGTATTCTGGCCGCGACGCCGCCCACTCCCGCGATCCCGTTCGTCACTGCCGCGGCAACCGATCCGGTAACAAAGGCCGCGCTTACACAGGCGCTGCGACGGGTGGCCGCCGAGCCGAAATGGGCGCCCGTGCGGGCCGGGATGCTGCTGCTGGACGTCGTGCCGCCGGACCAGGTCGACTACCGGACCCCAGGCCGCTACGCGGCCGAGGCCGCCGCGCTGGGCTATCCGTGCCTGCACTGACGCCAACGCGGCCTCAATTTGACCCCGTTGGCCGGGTTCGAGCCATGCGGGACGAAGCAGGACAACCCGCAATTACCCAGGTTCGCGCTTTGCGTGGCCAAGTTTCGTCTCTTTGAAGCATTCAGGCGGCATTGGAAACGCAGCAGGAAGCTATCCCTGGACGCGCTCAGCCCGTGGTCGCTGAGAAGCCGCCGAAAAGTTGAGGATCAACAGGGCCTGGGGCATGCTCCTGCGTCGGAAGGTCCGGACCCCGGACGAGCCGCTAAGCCATGCGGTCTCCGCATGATAAAGGACGTTGTGCGCCGTCCTGACGCGTGGGGTCAGTCATACCGGACCAGGCGCGGCCGTTCGCGTGATCGGCTGATTGCCGCGAGCGCCCCGGGGCATTCGCTGCCCAGCGAGGTTGAGCGCGGGCGCGAAATGGGCTGAACTCGCGCACCGCTTGGACAGGACGTTCTCTTCGCGTCGGGTTGGGACCCCCCGTGAGCGGGCTGCCTGCACGAGGCTCAGGAGGAGGAACTGCGATGCCGTTCTATCAAAAAGGCGACGTCCGCATACGCTATGAGGAGACCGGCTCTGGGTTTCCGCTTTTGGTCACACCTGGGGGCGGCCTGAACTCGCGGGTCAGCAACTGGCCAACCGCCGTGTTCAACGCGACGGAGGTCTTCAAGAACGACTTTCGCTGCATCACTATGGACCAGCGCAACGCCAACGGTGGCGAGTCGACCGGCCCCGTGCCGGTCGACAACCCATGGGACGCGTTCGCCGACGACCAGCTCGGGTTGATGGATCATCTCGGCATCCGCGAATTCTTTTACATGGGCTACTGCATCGGCGGCTGCTTTGCCGGGAAGCTGCTGCAGCGGGCGCCTGCCCGCGTCATCGCCGCCGTGTTCTGCCAAAGCGTTGGTCATTTGCCTGACGACCCAACCGTCATGTACCGGCATGGCAAGGAAAACTGGGTGCACGATTTCATGAGGCGGCGGCCGGGAGTGTCGATAGACACGATCGAGACATATCTGCACAACCTGTATGCGGTTCAACCCGATTTCCTGTACAGCGTGTCGCGCGATTTTATCAAAAACTGCCGAACGCCGATGCTGGTGCTGCCGGATGACGTGCCGGCACATCCGCTGCAGACCTCGATCGATATCGCGTCGCTGGCGCCGAACGCCGAGATCACGGTCTTTCCGTGGAAGGAACCGGCGGAGCTGAAGGAGCGCACGATCGACCGGGTGCGTGGTTTCCTACGAGCACACATGCCAATGCGCGTTGCCGCGCAATAGCCCTCATCTCGGACCCTTTGACCAAGTCTGACCAACATCCGTGCTCTGTATCGATCAGTATCAGGCCTGATCAAGGACGTTATATCATCGAAAGCAAGGGAGAACTTCTGCCAGGCCGTGCTCCTTAGGAGTCTGAACCCTCAACCGATAGTCACAGAACCCCGCCTTGCAGCGCCCAAACATCCGGGTATTGTACGAGCGCGGCCCGCCGGCGACCAGCCGCGCAGGCATTTGACATGCCCCGACGCGTCGCCAAGTGTTGAATATCTGGCAAGAGACCGGGGCGCTACCCGGCCAAAATGGGAGGATCGCCATGAGCGATCAAATGATTTCCGATACCGCGGTCAACGCCATCGCGCGGCGCTGCATTATCGCCGGGTTTATCGGCTTTGCCGTCGATTTTTTCGACATCTACCTACCGGCAATGGTCCTGACGCCCGTCATCACCTACTTCGAGCCGAAGGACCTGAGCACAACAACGACAACAACAATCTATTATTTCACTGTCGCAATAGCATTGCTTGGCCGTCCGTGCGGCGCGATCATCTTCGGCCACTGGGCCGACAAGATCGGCCGCCGCTTCGTCACAATGATCAGCATCGCCGGCTTTGGTACCCTGACCGGGCTGGTCGCGCTCCTCCCCGGCTATTCAACGATCGGTGCCTGGTCGCTTGTGCTGCTTCTCGCGCTGCGCTTCATCGGCGGCATTTTCATGGGTGGCGAGTACACGTCCAACAACACGCTGGCGCTGGAAATGGTACCCAAACATCGTCGCGGCTTTGTCGGCGGACTACTGCAGGCCGCCTTCCCGGTCGGCTTCGGAGCGGTGTCGCTGGCCGCTTCGATCATGCTGGCAGTGACGACGAAGCAGCAATATTACGATTGGGGGTGGCGCATTCCGTTCCTGTTCGGATGCGCGCTCGCCTTTGCCTTCCTGATCTATTACCGCACGGTGCCCGAATCGCCGTTATGGCAGCAAAGCGAAAAGAGCGCAGCGCCCCTCAAGGAGGTGCTTTCCGGCGCGCATCTTCGCAACCTCGGACAGGTGTTTCTGATGATGAGCGGCTTCTGGTTGGTCGGCCAGCCGGGAACGGTATTGCCCAGCATCATGATCCAGCACCTCCGCATCCCAAGCGAGACGACGACGAACACATTTCTGGTCGCCAGCATCGGCCTGTTTTTTGGCTTCTTGTTCTTCGCGCTGCTTGGCCAGGCAATCGGCCGACGCCGCGCCATCGTGGTCGGTGCCCTGGTCGTCCTGATCGTCGAGCCGGCGCTCTATTACGTGATGATCGCCCACGCCACGGCTGGCGGATCGGTCCTCATCACGACAGTCCTCGCTGCGATATTCCAGATCATCCTGCTCGCGCCGTGGGGGATCGTCACCACCTATATCTGTGAGCGGTTTCCGACCCACGTTCGGGCCAGTGGCTACGGCATCGGATACAGTGTGGCGATCGTCATCCCGTCGTTTTCCGGCATTTATCTGTTATGGCTGTCGCACCTGATGCCCTATCTGATGACGCCGATCGTGCTCATCATAATCGCGCCACTGTTGATGATCGTCGGTGCTCTGATGGGGCCTGAGACGCGCGATGTGGAATTGCATCTGCCCGACCTTGGGCGCGGTCCCGCCGCCGTCACGGTTTCAGCGGCCCAATAAAAGCACCGCGGACGACGCAAGGCGCTCGCCGGATGACTCGTGCCTTGCATCTTTCGAGTATCCTCCCGTGTCCGCGCAAACTGGACCAACGAAAGCGCCCACCTGCTCCGGCCCCTTGCGACCTCCTGATCGAGCGCACGCGATCCGGTCTGGCCCGGGCCAAGGCGGAACGAGCGGTGCTCGGCCGTCCCGTGACCTTGGATGCGACCCAACGCCACACCGTGCGGAAGGAACTGGCAGCTGGTGCCAGCGTATCGGCGATGGCGAGAAAGTTCGCCACATCGCGTCAGACGATCATGCGTGTAAGGGACACCGGGCGAAGCGTCGGCGAACGAGCCCGCTGGCGTGTAATCCAGGTGAAACGCGTCCTCACCGGCGATTAGGTCGAGCGGGCACTTGGCAACGAGGGCGCCGCTGGCACGAACCTACTGCGAGACGGTTACGATCCGCGGCTGAAGACTATGCCAGACTCGGTGGCCGTAGTGCCGTCGGTGCTTCACAGGTGGAATTGAAATTCATTGGAGAGCTGGCGGTTTATCCCTGATGCTCAGCAGACGGTCACGATTGAGGATAATTAGGTCCATGCGCGATGTCATCGTCACGGTGAACGACAAGATGCAGCGTGGTCATCGGTATGCGCGCGTTGCTCCAATCGGCCGCGGCTTTCATCCAGATTTTCAGCCGGACCTGACGCCGAAGCAAATGCTTGAGCTTGGGGTGTTCTGCGGTAAAAACATGATCGACACGCGCGATGAGTTTCCCCGAAGCTGGTTTGCGCGGGCCAAATTGGCGCCCAAAGGGCGGGATTGTTCGCTCAATTTCTTCCTACTTCATGGGACGCCGAATGTCGGTGGAGGATCAGCGTCAAATCAGGCGTTGGAAGGCCATGCGACGGCACTTTCTACAGATCCAGCGGAACTGTGAGCCTCGTGATTTGAGTTGCCGGCGGCGTTAGAGGCAGGCCCTACTGCACTGGGCATACGACGGTCGAAAACTATGAGTGCAGCTCAGGGATTTCGCGACAGATTTTGGACGCACACCACGGTGTCGCGGCTGCTGATTCGGACGGAAACGTAAACAAATCGTTGGCAGCTGGTATTGCTTCGGTGATTACGATCTCGTCCTCGTCCTCGTCGCCGATGCCCTCGACAAGTCTTGTCTCACTGCTTCCGTCGAGGACAACGGATTTTCGATGGTCGGTTGCCGACCCAAAGCGGTCCTACGGCAGATGCCATCCGAACGTCCGCGGGCAGGGCGTGCCAAGTCATTTCCGGCTTCCTTCGTTCGCGAACATTCCACGCGGCCGGGTGACAACGAATTCGGTGAAGTTCCGACCTCGCTCTCGACCGAGATCGTTCCACGGTGCCGCGTCGTCACGATGTCTCGGATATCGGCAACCCGAGACCGGTGCCCTTCCTGTCAATTTCCAAATACCGATCTATCGCAATAAGCTCCGATCAGCCGAACCCGCCGGCGTGGGATTCGAGCTGAGCCCAGGCGGAGGGGTCGGATCGCGCCTTCCAGCGGGCGTAGAAATCGCCGAGACGGGCACGGATGCCCGCGCTGTCGGCGGTGTTGACGATCATGCCAAGCCGGGCGAGTTCGGTTTCACCGGCGATGTTGAACGCCTCGATCTCGGCACGCTGGGCGCGGCACGCGTGATCGGCGGTATCGACGATAATTTGTCGGATGTCGGTGGGCAGCGCCTCCCACGTCTCGCCATGGGCGAGCAGGGTGAACCCGGACCACCAATGCCTGGTCAGTGACAGATAAGTCTGCACCTCGTAAAGCCTGAGTGTCTGCACGACGCCGAGCGGATCGGTCTGGGCGTCGAATTGCCTGGCCTTGAGGGCTGCATACATTTCGTTGAACGGCACCATGCCCGCTTCAGCGCCGACGGTCTTCCAGAAATCGGCGGCAATCGCCCCGCCGGGGCTGCGGATTTTGAGTCCGGCGAGATCCTCGACGCTATGAATTGGTCGCGTGCTGGTGGTGATGTGGTGGAAGCCGTTCTGCATGAAGCCGAGGGTGTGCAGGCCGGCCCGCGACAGCTCGCTACCAATTGTGGCGCCGAGTTCGCCGTCGAGCGCCCCGAAAACCGCGGCGCTGTCCTCGAACGCGAAGGGCAGCAGCGGCAAGGCGCTCGACGGGGCGATGCCCGACAACCCCGCGCCCGACACGAACAGCTCGATGGCGCCTGTTTGAACATCGGCAAACATCTGTGGGTCGGGGCCGAGCTGGCTGTCCGGGAACACCTCAAGACGGTATTCACCGCCGCACTCGCGCCCGATCGCGGTGGCCATCTCCGCCATCGCGCGTGCGGTTGGACTGTGCGCCGGCTGGTTGAGGCCGAGGCGGTGGTGGAAGCGGGGGGATTTCTGGGTATTCATTGAACTACGCCCTTTTTTGCGTGCCAATCGACAAACGAGTCGCTTCACCATGGGTATCACATGCCGACTGGGCACGCGCCGCAGACAACATTGCCGAGATCACGATGAGCGAAAATGGACCAACACGCATTTTTCCCCGGCCCAGCTGAAAGGAGCGTCGCGTTCAGCAATGCAACCGATATACCCGGCGAGCCGTGCCCGAGAAAATCGCCGCCTTTTCATCTGTCGAAGCGCCCGACGCCAGCCGCTTCAGCGCGTTGAACAATGCGGCGTATCCAATCCCCATCTTCTCGACCGGAAAGTTGCTTTCGACCATGCAACGGTTCGCACCGAACAGTTCGATGCAAGTTTCGACGTACGGCCTCCAGGCATTCGCGAGTTGTTCGGAGGATGGTGGCGCGTCCATCCCCAGGTAGTCGAAGGCGGCAAGCCGCATCATCATGCCGCCAAGTTTCATCGTTACGTTCGGGCATTTGGCGAGTTCCGTGACCGATTT
>Ga0302324_100022328_pt1 | contig 12292 bp, 11 predicted proteins | sample Palsa_T0_1_FD_201949 | JGI IMG/M metagenome (GOLD analysis project Ga0302324, IMG submission 201949) | Peat permafrost microbial communities from Stordalen Mire near Abisko, Sweden - Palsa_T0_1 | ecosystem: Environmental > Terrestrial > Soil > Palsa > Peat permafrost | place: Sweden: Abisko...
CGCTACGCGGCCTGCCTTCTGCGCTTGGCGAGCTCCCGCGCCGCCGACTCGGCCGCCCCGGCGCTGTGGGGCCACCGCTCCCAGGCGGCGATCCGGATCGAACGGCTGTTGCGGCCGGCCGCGGCCGTCTCGGCGCGGCTGCGCGTCCTCGGACTCGCCCTGAGCGCCGGCCTGGCGCTGGCGATCGTCGGCGCGGCCGTACTGGCCGTTCCGCCGGCCCGCACGTTGCCGGGACCGGTCCTGGTTGCCGACGCCGGCCCGCCGCCGGCGCGGTTGGCGGGGCCGCCGCGAGCCGCGCACCTGGCCCTGCGGACTCCCCCGTGTCCGCGGGCGCACGTGGCTCGCCGGCCCGCGGCGCACCCGGCGCTCGTCGTGCGCCGCAGCGCGGCTTCGGTGCGGTCGCTGGCCGCGACGGCCGTCCGCGTCTCGCGGGTGCCGGCCCAGGTCGCCTACGCCCCGCCGCGGCCACGCGGCGCGGCGGCGCGGGCGACGGGGGGTGGGCCGACGAACGGCCCGGCGCCGGCAACCGGGTCGACCGCCGCAGGGGTCGACGCCGATACCGGCTCGGTCTCCGGCGCGGGCGAGGCCCGCACCGGTCTGCACTGGATCCAGCTCCCGCCGCTTCTCTGAGCGGGGGGACTGGCGTCCTTCTTGGGCCGGCACGCTATACTAAAATTACCAGCCCGGCACGTCGGGCTGGATCTGTCTGGAAGCGATGATGCGGATCAAATACGAGGTCTCGGCGGGTGGGCTCGTCCTACGGCAGGGCCCAGGAGGCTTGGAAGCGCTGCTGATCGGGCGGGGCGAGCCTCGCGTATGGTCGCTGCCCAAGGGCCACGTCGAACCGAAGGAGACGCACGAGCAGGCCGCCCTGCGCGAGGTTCGTGAAGAGACCGGCTGTTGGGCTGAGATCCTGACCAAGCTTTCGGACATCCACTACTGGTTCTTCCTGAACCGGACCAAGCATAAGAAGGACGTCCACTTCTACCTGATGCGCTATCGCTCGGGCGACACGGCGAACCACGACCACGAGGTCGATGAGGCGCGCTGGTTCGACATCAAGGCGGCCAAAAAAGCGCTCAAATACATCAACGAGAAGCGCCTGGTCGACCTGGGACTCGAGTGGCTGGAGCAGGACGGTGCCGGGCTCTTCGAGCTGGAGACCGTCGCCGCCGTCTCAGCGGTGGGGGACACGAGCGCGTAATTTGCAGGCGACCCCCGTGGTTGAGGAGCGGGCGTTGCACGTCTCGCTCGACGTGTTCGATGGACCCCTCGACCTGTTGCTGAACCTCGTCAAGGAACGCCAACTCGACATCGCGACCGTTCCGCTGGCCCTGGTCGCCGATCAGTACCTGGCGTACGTCCACGCGATGGAGTCGCTCGACGTCGAGCTCGCCGCCGATTACTTGGTCGTCGCCGCGACGCTGGTCTTCCTCAAGTCGAAGGCGCTGCTGCCGCCGATCCCGATCGAATTGGCCGGCGACCCCGAGGAATCGGCCGAGGCCGTCGAGGCCCGGCTGCGCGACCGGCTGATCATCTACTCGCGTTATCGCGACGCCGGTCAAGAACTGCGCGCGCGCGCCGCCGAAGCGGCGGCGTACTACGTGCGCAGCGAAGGCGGCGATCCGATGGCGGCGTTCGTGCAACGCTACGCGATCGACCCGGCGAAGTTGGCCGGCGCGCTGGCGGCGGCGTTGCGCGCCGCGAAGCCGGAGAAGCGCACGATCGTGCGCGAACGCGTCTCGCTGGCCGAGCAGATGGAAGTCGTCGCGCGCGCCGTCCGCCGGACCGGCCGCAGCTCGTTCTTCGCCCTCTGCGAAGGGCTCGACCGCGTCGCCGTCATCGTGACCTTCTTGGCCATCCTCGAACTGGTCCGCCGCGAGCGCATCCGCATCGCCCAAGACGAGGCGTTTGCCGACATCGCGCTGCTGCCCGTCCCCGAAGCCGACCATGCAGCCTGAACTCGTCGACACGGGCACGCTGCAGCGCGATTGCGAAGCGCTGTTGTTCGTCGCCGCCGAATCGCTCTCGATCAAGCAGCTCGCCAAATTGACCGGTGCCGAGGAGTCGGCGGTCAGCGTCGCGCTGCAGAAGATCGACCAAGAGTTCGCGCATCGCGGGATCGTGCTGCGCGAGATCGCCGGTGGGTACCGATTCGCCAGCAATCCGGCGGCGCGCGAAGCAGTCGAGGCCTACCTGCTGCCGCCCAAGACCAACCTCTCGCCGGCGGCCCTCGAGACGCTGGCGATCGTCGCCTACACCCAGCCCTGCACCAAGGGTGAGATCGAAGAGATCCGCGGCGTCTCGGCCGATTCGGTCATCGCGACGCTGGTCGACCGGCGTTTCCTGGTCGAGTCCGGACGGAAGGATACTCCGGGACGCCCGATGCTCTACAAGACGACGCCGGAGTTCCTCGAAGCGTTCGGGCTCAACCGGCTCGACGATCTGCCCCACGTCGACCTCGACGCCACCGCCCCGGTCGAGCTGGTGTTGCCGATCCCGACCCTGAGCGCGTCCGCGCGCGGCCGGTCGGGCTCGCACCAAGCGGCCGAGCCATCGGACCCGGCCGACCCGACCGACCCGACACCTGAAGAAACGGAGCCCCAGCCATCAGCGGTATGACCGCGCCCGCCATCGATCCCGCCGCCCTGTGGGCCGCGATCGACCGAAACTGTCAGCGCGTCGCGCTGGCCCACGACCTGATCCAACCGGACGAGACGTTCCGGCTCACCGAGGATCAGCGCAAGGCCGTCCTCACCATCGCCGAAGGCCTCGACGCGGGCGACTTCGAGTTTCTCCTCAAGGCGCCGACCGGCTCGGGGAAGACCGAGGTCCTGATGCGCGTCGCGGTCGACACCGTGCTCGCGACCGACGGCGGCTACTGCGTGATCCTCGCGCCGACGCGCGATCTGATCCGCCAGCACGTCACCTACCTGACCGATCGGCTGGCCGGGACCGGGATCGGCGTCGGTCAGATCCACGGCGGCGCGTCACCGGCCGAACGGCGCGAGGTCGAAGCCGGCCTCGCCGCCGGAACGATCCATCTGATCGTCGGCTCGGCGATGATGCTGACCATCGACCGCTACTGGGATCTGATCGATCGCAGCGCGCTGCTGATCGTCGACGACGTCAACGCCTTCGACGAGCGCGAGCATCTGCGCTTGCTCGAGGATCTCGACTGCCCGATGATCTTCGCCTCGGCGACGCCCGACGAGCTGCGCCGCTTTCTCGAGCGGATCGGCGCGCTCAAACGCGTCGTCTCGATGAAGAAGATGCCGTTCGACGTTCTGCCGACCAAGATCCACAAGACCGAGGGTGTGTGGGGCGAGCCGCCGGCCGAGCAGCTCTCGCGCGCCGACGCGCTGATTCGCGAGCACCTCGCGCGCGGCTCGCGGATCTTCGTCATCGGTCGCACGCGTGGCGACGTGCCGCGCTTGGCCGAACGGCTCGAAGCGACCTACGACATCCCGGTGCAACAGCTGCGCGGCGACATGGCCGACACGCTGGAGCAGAGCGGCCGCTACCGCCGCAAGGGCGTGAAGGTCAACGAGGTCGGGACGCGGATCGAGATGATGAACAAGTTCCGCGCCCAGGCGCCGGCGGTGCTCGCCGCGACGAACCTGATCGGCAGCGGGATCGACATCCCGGCCGCCGACTTGATCGTCATCACCGATTCCGACGCGTTCGGCGAGTCGGAAGTCGAGCAACTGATCGGCCGCGTCGGCCGGCGCGAGCGCCCCTCGGACGCGGTCTTGATGACCGGGACGACCTTCGAGCGCAATCCGTCGCGCGCGATGGCCCCGAGCGGGCGGGCGAAGAGCTTCATGCCGCGCGGGACGCGCGCGCGCCAGTTCGACTACGGGCGGCGCCGCTGATTCGGTTCGGCCTGCACACGCGGGTCGGCGGCGGCCACGAGGCGGCCGTCGCGTACGCGCGCAAACTCGGCTGCACGACCTTGCAGTTCTTCAGCGGCAACCCGAAGACGTACCGGGTCGGCCCGATCGATCGGCCCGCCTTCGAACGCTTCGCCGACGCGCGCGAAGCGGCCGGGATCGCGCCGGTCGCGATCCATACCTCGTACCTGATCAATCTGGCCAGCGACGATCCCAAGACGGTCACCGGCTCGCTGCGGCTGCTCGAGAACGACCTCGCCGTCGCCGCCGCCGGTCGCGTCGCGTACGTCAACACGCACCTGGGCTCGTACGGCACGCGCGACCGTAACGCCGGCTTCGCGGCGGTCGTCGCCGCGCTCGAGCATGCGCTGGCGGGGATCGACCCCGAGGTCGCGCTCGTGCTCGAGAACAGCGCCGGTGCCGGGCAGCTGTGCGGCGGGACGATCGAAGAGCTGGGCGCGTTCGTGCGCGCGATCGGTCACCCGAACCTGCGGGTCTGCCTGGACACCGCGCACACCTGGGCCGCCGGCTACGCGATCGATACCCGGGAGGGGGTCGAGCGTTTCTTCGGCCTGGTCGAGCGCGAGCTCGGCCTCGACACGGTGGTGATGTTCCACTTCAACGACACGCAGATCGAGCTGGGCGGCCACCGCGACCGCCACTGGCACATCGGCGAGGGGCGGATCGGCATCGAAGGGTTCCGCGCGATCATCGCGCATCCCGGGGTGCAAGGGAAGATCGCGATCCTGGAGACGCCGGGCGAAGAGGAGGACGATACCCGAAACCTCGCTGCGATCCGTAGGCTATCGGAGGGAGTAACGGTATGAACGAACGGCGCCGCGCGCAGCGCGTGCCCGTGGACGTGGCGGTGCGCTATCGCCGGCATAGCGAGACCGCCGAGCACCCCGCGCGGATCGAGAACATCTCGCGCAGCGGCCTGCTGCTCGTCGCCGATGAGGAGGTCCCGGAGGGGACCCGCCTGCGGATCGCCTTCGAGGGGCCGGACGGGAGCTCGCACGCCATCGTCGGCGAGGTCGTGCACACCGCGCCGACCGGGCGGATCGGCCTGACGCTGGTGCACCTCGAAGCGGTGACGCTGCGCTACGTGCGCGACGTGCTGGGGGTCGTATGACCGACGGTTCGGGGGAACGGCGCGGCGACGAGCGGGTCAAGGTCACGCTGCCGGTGCGCTATCGCACCGGAGCGGGCCCCGACCGGTACGGCACGATCGACAACATCTCGCGCGGTGGGCTGCTGCTCGTCGCCGGCGAGACCTTCCCGGAGGGGACCGAACTGACGATCACGCTGGAGGGCGGTGGCGCGCGCCACGAGATCGTCAGCCGGATCGTGCGCTCGACGGCGATGGGCGGTTTCGCCGTCGCGTTCGTCGAGGTCGGCCCGGCCGCGCTCGCGTTCGTACGCGAGGCGCTCGGCGTCCCTTGATCCCCCGGACGATCGCCGGATGATCGTCCATTTCGATCTCGATGCGTTCTACGCGTCGGTCGCGCAGCGCGACGATCCGCAGCTGCGCGGCGTCCCGCTGGCGATCTCGGGCTCCTCGCGCCGCGCCGTCGTGCTGACCGCGTCGTACGAGGCGCGGCCGTTCGGCGTGCGTTCGGCGATGCCGCTCTACCGCGCGCGCGAGCTGTGCCCGCAGCTGGTCGTCGTGCCGCCCGACTTCACCCGTTACCGCGAGGCCTCGCGCGCGGTCTTCGCGATCTTCGAGGGCGACGGGCGCGCGGTCGAAGGGCTCTCGCTCGACGAGGCCTTCGTCGACGCGCGGACCGACGCGCCGGAGGTCGCGCAGGCGCTGGCGGAACGCGTGCGTGCACAGGTGCGAGCCGAGGTCGGCCTGACCGTCAGCGCCGGCGTCGCGCGCGGCAAGATGGTCGCCAAGATCGCCTGCGATCTGCACAAGCCCGACGGGCTGACCGTCATCGCGCCCGGGACGGAGGCCGCCTTCCTCGCGCCGTTGCCGGTCGGGCGGCTGTGGGGGATCGGGCCCAAGACGCAGCCGCGTTTGGAAGCGGCCGGCGTGCGGACGATCGGCGACGTCGCCGCGCTCGCCGACGAACCGCTCTACGCGCTGTTCGGCCGCGGCGGCCCGTTCCTGCGTGACCTCGCGCGCGGGATCGACGAGCGTCCGGTCGACCCAACGCGCGAGCGCAAGTCGATCTCGACCGAAGAGACCTTCGAGTACGACGTGACCGACCCGGCGCGCATCGCGGCCGTGCTGCGCGCGCAGGCCGACGAGCTGGCGCGCGACCTGCAAGCGCAAGGCCTGCGCGGTGCGACGGTCGGCGTGAAGATCAAGCGCGCCGACTTCAGCGTCACCGGTCGGCAGACGACGTTGGTCGCCGCGACGGACGACGCCGACGCGATCCACGCCGCCGCCTGCTGGTGCTGGAAGCGCTCCGCTGCCGCCGGGACGCCGATCCGGCTCCTCGGCACGCGCGTCGCCTCGCTCACCGATGAAGCCGCGCGCGAGCTGCGGCTGCTGTGATCGACGCGACCGGCAACGAGGTGCAGACGAACGACGGATTGCGCACGTCCGCGCCGGCGTAGCGCAGCGGCGTTCCGTCCAACGCGACGACGTCGGCGCCGGCTTCCTGAGCGACGGCGTGACCGGCCGCGATGTCCCACCAGCAGGTCGTTCCGAAGCGCGGGTAGAGCTGCGCCGTCCCGTCGGCGACGAGCCCGAGCTTGAGCGAGCTGCCGGCGACGAGCGTCGTGTGCGGCGGGAGCGCGGCGAGGAACGGCGCGAGCTCGGCTCCGGCGTGTGAGCGGCTGGTGACGACAACCAACGGCCCCGTGCGCCGCACGGCGATCGCGCGCGTCCCGCTGCTGTCGGTCCGGGTCGCGCCGTGCCCGCGCGCCGCGGCGTAGGTCAGGCCGCGCACCGGCACGTGGACGACGCCCAGCACCGGGTCGCCGTCTTCGACCAGCGCGAGGTTGACCGTGTACTCGCCGTTGCCGGCCAAGAATTCACGCGTCCCGTCGAGCGGATCGACCAGCCAGAAGCGCGCCGGCGCGGGGCCGTCGGCGCGCGGGCTCTCCTCCGAGATCACCGGCGTCGCCGGGTCGAGTCGCGCCAGCGCGTCGAGCAGCAGTTCGTTGGCGGCGAGATCGGCCTGAGTCAGCGGCGAGTCGTCGGCTTTCGTCCACACCTCGCAGGCCGCCGTCTCGAAGGCGCGGATCGCCTCGCCCGCGCGCAGCGCGGCGGCGCACACGCCTTCGAGCAGCCGGCCGGCCTCGTCGTCCGTCATAGATGATCGGCGGCCCAGCACGGATCGGCGCCGTCGGCGCGCAGGCGCGGCAGCGCGGCGCGCCACGGAGCCCGCAGGGCCGGCGCGAGCGGGATCGCCATCGCGACCGCGTCGCGGCGCGCGCGGACCGCGGCGCGCGGCAGCGCGGCACGCGCCGGTGCCGGCGGAAGCCAGCCGGTCACCTTGCGCAAGTCGCCGGCGGCGGCGCGCAGCAGCGGCGCGATCGCGGCTGCATCCTCGTCGTGCGCGAAAGCGAACTCGTCGAGCACGAAGGCGTCGGCGGCCGGGATGCGCCGCCCGATCGCGTAGGCGACCAGCGTGCGCGCGCGCCGGACGCCCAAGCGCACCGCTTGCCCGCCGTGCTCGCGCGACCCGGCGCGCAAGCGCAGCCATTCCCACTCCAGCGGCGTGCGCGCGAAGGCGAACGGCCGGCGCGCGTCGAGCGCGTCGAAGACGCGCCGCATCGACGCGGCATCGCCCTCGCCGAGCGCTTCGACCGCGAGCCGTGCGCCGCCGAGGGCGTCGGCGCGCAGCGTGAACGCGCGCGACGGCAGCGCCACGAAGCCGAGGTGCTCGTAGAACACCGGGCCGATGTCGCTGAAGAGATACGCCAGCGCCGTGCCGGCGGCGCGTTCGGCGTCGAGCAGCGCGCCGAGCAAGGCGGTCGCATAGCCACGGCCGCGCAGCGCCGGTGGGGTGAAGACGGCCCCGATCCCGGCGGCGCGGAAGCGCCGTTCGCCGCAGCGCAGGGTGCGGTCGTAGCGCTTGCAGGAAGCGACCAAGCGGTCCTCGACCCACAGGCCGAGCGTGCGGAACCGGCGCCGGCCCCAGGCCGAATCGGCCGTCGCCCGCAGCTCGGCCGTGTACTCCTCAAAGCTCCGCTCCCCCGCCCACAAGGGGGCCGAGTGGGGCAGCACCTCGCGGACGTAGGCCTCGGCGCTCAGGGTTTGGAGCCGGAGCATCGTCCCGGATCAGGGGGCCGCCAGGACGCCCGGCGGCGCGAGAGGTCTGCCCCACGGGAGGGTAACAAGACCGAGCTATGACGCTTCAACACACCCTTGCCGGACTGGTCCTGGCCGCCAGCCTGGCCGTCCCGATGCTGGCCGTCGCGCAGCCCATGCCGATGCAAGGCGGCGGCGGCATGATGATGCAGACCCGAACCACGTCCGCGGTCGGGTCGACTCGTTCGACGGGCACTATCGCCTGGTCGTGCACGGCATGCGGGTCCGGCTGCACCAGGGGACGGTCATCCATCCGACCGGCGCGACGATCGCCCCCGGTCAGTTCGTGATCGTTCGCGGGCACTGGACCGGCCATCACTTCGACGCCGACGAAGTCCGCATCCGCAGCTAACCCTTCGTCGCCAAGAGCGCCTCGATCTCGGCCGCCAGTTCGGGCGCCGCGACGCCGCGCGTCGGTCGCCCGAAGGCGGAGATCGTGACGGTCCGGTCGGCGCGGCCGAGCGCGGCGGCGAACAGCCGCCGCTGCTCGCGGACGTACGCCGCGCGCGGTTTGGCGTGGTGCTCGTACCAGGTGAACTTGGCGGTCCGCGCCGCCGGCGCGTCGCCCGCGCTCTCCTTCGGGATCATCCCGTAGGTTGGGCTGAACAGGAACGCATCGGGGACGTAGTAGGGCGGGAACGCGCCGGCGCGCGCGTCGACGACGACGACGTGGTCGAAGCGGCGCGCCAAGACGCGGTCGACGGCGCCGACGACGACGGCGTCCGGCCGTTCGTCGAGCAGCTCCGGTCCGTCGGCTTCGGCCGCTAGCCGCGCGCAGTACAACAGCGCGTCGGCCGGGTCGGCGCTGGGACGGCGCGCGGTGTACTCGGCGATCAGGTCCAACAGCCGCGCCAGCAAGGTCGCGCGCAACCGGCCGCGCGCGGGCGGCTCACCCGCTCGCGGGAGCAGCAGCCCGCCGTCGGCGACGATCGCGCGTGCCGCCGTCGCGACGCCGAGCTCGCGTAGCCATTCGCTCCAGCGCGTGCGCCGGGCGCGGAACCCGTCCAGCCGCGCGCGCGCGAGCGGGCTCAGGTCGGCGTCGCGCTCGCCACCGATCAGGTTCGTCCCCAGGCGCAGGTCGCGCCGGCGGTCCCACCGCCGGTCGCCGGTCTCGTCCGCTTCGGGCAGCGCGAACAGGAGCGGTTGCGGGCTGGCCGGCTCGCCGCACAGGACCGCGATCGAGGCGTCGGAGAGGCGCAGCATCGGCGTCTGGAGGGCGCGCAGGACCCAGACGTGGTGGAACGGATCGACCGCCGTCCACAACAGCGCCAGCGCGTCGAGGACGTCGGGGCGCTCGAACAGCGCGGGGTCACCCGCCAACGCCAGCGGCAGGTCGTGGACCAGCAGCGCGTCCTCGTAGGGCGCCAGCGTGCGCAGCGTGCGGTGCAGGACGGCGATCCGCCCGGGCGGCGTCCCGCCCGCGACCAGCGCCGCGACCTGCGCGGCGACCGCGTTCGCCTCGCCCCGGCGGTCGGCGGCGCGCAGCACCCGCACGGCCTCACCCGGCGGGATCGGCCGTGCCGGGTCGGCGTCGATCACCGCGCGCGCGACCGCGGCGATCTGCGCCGGCAGCGAGCCGGGGCCGAGCACGACGGCGGTCGCCGCGCGGCCGAAGATGCGCTCGGGGCGCGCGCCGGCGAAGGTCTGCGTCGCGGCGTCCGGATCGCCGGCGGCCGTCACGCCCTCGAGGCCGTCGCCGAAGAGCGTCGCCAAGAAGCGCAGCGCCGCCGCGCCCAAGTCGTGCGCGTCGTCGACCAGCGCGACGCGCAGCCGCCGCCGCAGCGCGCGCACGATCGCCGGGCGATGTTCGAGCAGCCGCGTCGCTTCGACCAACGCGTCGGCGGGGGTCAGACACCCGTGCCGTACCAGCTCGTCGACGTACGCGCGGTAGAGCCGCGCCAGGATCTTCGCCAGGTCGAGTTCGCGTTTGCGTTGACGGTCGAGCTCGTTCGCATCGACGGCGAGGGCGGCGCGGTACTCGTCCTTGGTCGCGGCGACCAGCGCCGGCGAGGCCAGGTTCGGCGGCTTGGCGTAGAACGTCGTCGCGCCGCGCTGCGCGGTGGTCATGAACGCGTCGGGATCGACGCCGGCGTCGCGCAGCTTGCGGATCAGCCGCAGCGCAGCGTCGGCGAAGCGATCGGGGGTGCGCAGCCCGGCGATCTCCGGGTCGATCTCGGTGCCCAGCCAGTCGCTCCAGGCGGCTGAGAACAGCGGCGCGGCGGCGCGCTCGAAGATCTCGGTCGCCTCGAGCGGCCCGATGAGTTCGAGGTCGAGCGCGAGCCCGGTCTCGAGTGGGTGCGCGCGCAGCAGACGCAGTGCGAGGACGTCGAGCGTCGCCGCTTCGACCGCGATCCCGCTCGTCGCGGCGATCCGCGCGCCGAGCGCCTGCGCGCCGTCGGCGCGCGCAGCGGTGACGATCGTTCCCTCGGCTAGACTCGCGTCGACGGCGAGCAGCGCGCCGAAACGGCGGACCAGCGCCTCGGTCTTCCCGCTCGCCGGCGGCCCGGTGACGACGATCAGCCCGTGCTCGGCGGGGAGCGCGAGCGCGCGCTCGAGCGCCAGGTTCGCGATCCGTCCCTCCGACGGCTGGGAGGTCATCGTCCGAAACGCTCCTCGAGCGCGAACGGACGCTCGCGGCACGCGTCGGCGTAGGCGCAGTAGCGGCACGCGCTAGGATCGTCGGTCGCCGGGAAGCGCGCCAGCGTCCCGGCCGACAGCTCACCGGCCAACGCGATCATCCGCTCGCGCGCGCGTTCCAGCTCGCCGATGCCGATCTCGCCGGCCGTCACGCTCGCGCGCGGTGGTCGCGCGCTGCGCACGACCTCCAGTTCGATCGGCGCGACGTCGAGTAGCGCGTCCTTGAGCGGGATCAGCGCGAGCTGGCTGACGACGTCGCCGGCCAGCGTGCGCGCCCAATAGTAGAACGGCAGCTGGAACTCGCGGAAGGCGCGGACCTCGGCCAGATATTCCTGCGCGCTGGTCGCGATCGCGCCGGTCTTGTAGTCGACGACGGTGACCGTGCCGGTGCGCAGGTCGCGGTCGATGCGATCGATGTAGCCGACGAAGCGGTGCCCGCCCAGCTCGACGTCGGTCTCCGTCTCGCAGCCGATCACCTCGAACGGGACGCGGCGCGCGCGCTCGAGCAGCCAGCTCAGATAGCGGCGCGCGGTCCGGCGCGCGCGGCGTTTCTGCAGCTCGAACTCGACCGGCGCGTCGAAGCGCGTGCGGTGCCGGTCGAAGGCGGTCACGACGCAGTGGTCGAGCGCCTCGCCCAGCTGTGTCGCGCGCGCGTCGTCGAAGCGCACGTGCGTCTGATGGAAGTCCTCGAGCGCGGCGTGGAACGCGATCCCGTAGAACGACGCCGACGAACCGCGGTCCTCGACCGCGGCGCAGGCGTAGCGGAACCACCACTTGCGCGCGCACTCGGCGTACGCGTTGAGCGACGAGGCGCTGAACGAGAGCCGCCGCGTCGCCACCGGGGCCGGCGGTTCGTCCTCGACCGGTGCGGCGGGCGCGAGTTCGACCGGCGCGGCGGCCAGCGCTGGCGCTCCGTCCAGCTCGGCCGCGATCTCGGCGATCAGGTCGTCGCCCTCCCAGGCATCGGCGAAGGCGCGAGCCGCGTCGAAGTCGCGCGCCACGCGTTCCAGCGCCGCGCCGGTCGGCCCGTGCCCGAGCGGGAAAGCCGAGCGGAGCGCGGCCAGCACGCTGCTCGCGGTGGCGTCGGGCGCGCGATACGCTGCGCGCAGCCCGGCCAGGCCCTGCGCGAAGCGCGTCGCCGGCGCGACCGCGCCGCGCGCGATCAGCTCGAGCAGCTCGGCGCGTTCCCCGGCGGTCGCGAGCAAGGTACGCGCTTCGTCCGCCGCGACGCCGCTCTGCGGCGCGACCAGCGCCCGGCGCGCGTCGGCGTCGCTCCCCGATTGCGCGAAGCGCAGCAGCGCGACGACACCGGCCAGCGCGGCGCGGTCGAGCGGCGGTGGTGCCGGCGGTCCGAGCTCGGCGATCTCGAAGGGGACCCCGGCCTCGACGGCCAGCCGGCGCCAAGCGAAGGCGTCGTCGGCTTCGCCGAGCAGCGCGGCGTCGATTCGCAGCACGTCGGTCTCGAGCGCGTGCGCGCCGCGCTGGGCGGCGCGCA
>Ga0302324_100022336_pt1 | contig 12288 bp, 10 predicted proteins | sample Palsa_T0_1_FD_201949 | JGI IMG/M metagenome (GOLD analysis project Ga0302324, IMG submission 201949) | Peat permafrost microbial communities from Stordalen Mire near Abisko, Sweden - Palsa_T0_1 | ecosystem: Environmental > Terrestrial > Soil > Palsa > Peat permafrost | place: Sweden: Abisko...
TCATAAGGCCCGAGGGGATTTTCCCGACCGCCAGTGCTCTTCAATCTGTTCAAGACTTTTCCCTTTGGTTTCCGGCACCAGCAGATAAAAGAAAACCCAGGCACCGATCGCGATAACACCGTATAACCAGAAAGTTCCCGCGTGCCCAAGAACCCCGACCAAGGTCAGGAAGGTCACAGCCACCACCAGGTTCAATGCCCAATTCGTAGCGGTCACGGCGCTCATGGCCGCACCACGAACCTTCAATGGATAAATTTCGGAAATCAGTAGCCAGAATATCGGCCCGAGCCCAAAGGCGAAACAGGCGACATAAATCACCAGTCCGCCAATGGCGACATAACTTTTGAAACTCGCCAACTGCTGAAACTGGAAAGCCGCGCCCAAGATCGCCAGACCAATAATCTGGCCGGCCACTCCGACTAATAACAACGGCCTCCTGCCAACACGGTCCAGCAGGAAGATGGCCAGCACATGAAAAAGCCACATCACCATGGTCAAGCCCGCTCCGGCCAGGATTGCGGGTCCGGTGGAGCTAATTCCGGCGAACTTAAAAATGGTCGGGGCATAATAGATGACTGTGTTGATGCCGGTTATCTGCTGAAAGACAGCCAGCCCCAAACCGACGATCATGGGCATCCGGAGTGAAGGCTGGAATAGCCCCTTCATCCCGCCGACACCCTGTTTTTCCATGCTTTTCTGGATGTCCGTGATTTCCGGGATTACGTCTGACACAGTCCGCGCGCGCTGTAAAATATGCCGCGCCTGTTCAATTTTTGATTTGCTGATCAACCAGCGCGGGCTGTTGGGCAGTCGCCACATGCCAATGACCAGGCCGATGGATGGTATGGCCGCCAGGCCAAACATATATCGCCATCCGCGCATGCCGGAAAACGCGTAGTCCACCAGGTAAGCAACGACGATGCCGGTGGTAATCGCCAGCATGTTGACCGCCACCAATGAACCGCGGACTTTTGACGGCACCAGTTCGGCGATATACATCGGGGAGATAAATGAAGCGATGCCGATGGCCACTCCGCTTACCACCCGGGCCGCAATCAGCCAGCCAACGGTTGGCGCCAGAGCCGTGCCGAGGGCGCTGACCGTAAAAATAATGCCGGCTAGTATGATCATTATGCGCTGACCAAAGCGGCCAGTCAGAGCGCCTCCAATCGTCGCGCCAGCAACGGCGCCCACCAAAACCGAACTGACGACAATTTCCTCTATGGTGGCCGACAGGGAAAACTGATTTTTAATGAATAAGATGGCCCCTGAAATGACACCCGTATCATAGCCAAAGAGCAGGCCGCCGAGAGCTGCGACCCCCACAGCGAAATAAACGAATCCGTTCACTTCCGATTTGGCTTCATCTCCCATTTGCCTCATTCCTTCCAGCCGAGACAAAGTCCCCTATGCGCCAAGCAGCAATTCGAACCATGAAGTCGTTTCCTTCCCAATGACTGGCGTCCGGCCAGTAGAACATGAATTTGATCTGCGTGTCTTCGGGCAGCGACTGAGTCGGAAGATCGGCCAGATGAATCTTCAGCCCGGTATCGTGAGTCTTCAGGTCTTGGCAGGTTTTCCAATCATCGGCAGTCCAGTGAATGACCGCCGGAGCCATAAACTCGATGCGCAGGATTTTTCCGGGCGGCAGCGAGCGCAGCTTGTGGTTGAATCGCCACGTCAGGCGCGGGGAAACGGTTTTTTCCTTCAAATAGCGTTGCACCGTTTGCGGCGGCTGGTCGAAAAGCCGCCCATCGCGGAGCGAGCGGCGCAGCTTCAGATACTCAGCATGCGCCCAGACCAGGGGCATGGCCGAGCCGGAAGGCCGGCCAAAATGAAGTTCGCGTTCCCCAATGTCGGGTGAATCCCAGATTTGCTCGGAAATCAAACCGCTTTCGTTGGCGAAAGATTCCATGGCGGCCAGAAGTTGTTTGGCGATTTCGGCGCGGCCTGCAGCCAGTTCGTAATGCGCCCGTTCGCCGGTGAGAAGCGGCCAGCCACGGCCAATCCCCGTTCCATCAAACGGCGAACCATCCTCATGCTCGCCATAGCCATCGTCGTTGTAGCGACGCCAGGTCGAACCGGTCGGGGTTTCCACCTTGAGCAAGGCGTCGATGACTTTGGCGGTGTCGCGAATGCGCGCATCATCGGCCGCTCGCAAACCAAAACGCACCAGCGCCAACGCGTCAGGACTTATCAGATGGCTGGCACGGCGGGTGTCCTCGGAGGCCGTCACATTCTTGACTTTGATATTTTTCTGCAAGCTCTCCCCGGCCGCTCCCGTTGTCTTCGGGGCGATGCGGACGTAATAACCTTCGACCTTGAACTTCCGGCACCAATCCGTGGCGGACATATACATCCAGCGTTCAATGGAACTATTCCAAACATCGGCGATCTCGCGCAGGTAAGTCGCGATGCACGATTCCTGGTTCAAATCGGCCAGGTCCGCCGCCGCCAGGAGCGCGGCGATTTCCGCCGCAACCGTGAACGGCGTATAGCCGGGATCCTCCCAGCGATCTTGCGGACTGACCGGACCATTGCGCGCCAAGCAACCGGCGGCCTTTTTCACCATCGGCCAAAATTTGGTTACATCGACATCAGCCAAGGCCTTCTCGCGACGGGCCAGATCCACCAGGAGAATCGGCAACGCCGTCTCGTCCATTTGGATTCCGTCCCAATAGGGCGAGCCATCCAGCCACATGTTCTGCGACCAGTGACCGTCCGCCTGTTGGGTTCGCTGCAAAAATGAAAGCACCCGGCGTGCGTCTTCGTGCGCGCCGGCCGCAAGCAAACCACCCGCTGTCTCCACCATGTCGCGCGACCAGACGAGGTGATAACCACCCTGATCCTTGTCACCTTTGCTGAACCCCCAAGGAATCGCCAGGCTGGCGATCAGGGCGCCGGGCGCGGTCTTGGACTCGTGGGTGTGTAGAACCGCCAGGCTGATTTGGGATAGATCCACCGGACTGGATTGGTTGTTCTTCGACAAGGCGCGCGTCTTCTGCCATTCCTGCCAGCCGGAAATATAGTCGTGCTTGGCCTTGTCAAAGCCGTCGCGCAGGCTGGCCATGGCATTGCGGGCCGCTTCATCCGGGTCTTTGCCAAAACCGAGCGACAGGACAAAGTTTCCCTGTGATTTCAGAAGATCAATTCCAGCGGTCAACGCCACATTGCCGTTTTCTGCCCGCGTATATTCCCAAGTCATCTGCTTGTGAGCCTTAAGGTCCTTCCAGCCATCAGACGAACCGACAAACCCGGCAGATCGCTTGGTCCACGGAGGGGAACACGCCATAGCCAACGCATTGCTGTTGCGCTCTGCAAACAGCAGCGGCTCTCCTTCAAATTCGCCAACCCAGGCGGTATTCCCGTCGCCGTGGTTTCCCAGGTGCGGCGCAAGCAGGACATGAAGGTGATAATCGGACTGCACGCCTTGCTCCGCAGTAAATTGGACCTTTTGCAACACTGTGTCCCGAAGCGGATCGGTCACGATCTGCTTTTCGATGCGGTAGCGGCCCTCACGGCAAGTGTTGACCAACTTGAAGGCGGGCACCCCACCAGCCAACCATTCCACCTTATGGGCCGCATCGCGTTTCTCCTCCGAGAAAAACTCCGCTCCATCCGTGACAATCAACCCCATGTCGCGAATGCAGGCCTGGTCAATGCGGGGGTAATATATCTCGTTGAGGATTCCGTGGCTTAGCGTTAACCAGACGTGACTCGTGTTGCTGAGGGCCGTGCCAACACCAGTCTTGGCACTGGAAGTCCAGCGCGCCAAAATACCAGGGCCGCCTGGCGCGGAGTGACTTGGCGCATGCGCGCCATTTCCTTTTGTTTGTCCGTTTGCGTGAACCGCCGCCTTGGGCGAAGGGCTTCTGGTTGAAACAATCGACGCAGGTTTAGGTCCTGGCGTTCTCTTTGTGCTTGGATAATCAGTTCTAATATTAATGGTCGGCGTGTTCCTTCTTTCGTTCTTTTTAAGTGTCTCCTCATTCGATGATATTTAGTCCGAGGGCGGATAGTTTTGCGCAAGTGGTCCTGTAATCGGTGTGAAGAATGCTCCGAATCCCCAAGCCATCCGCGATCTGGACGAACATCGGGGTGTTTTCGATATGAACAACCCGTCGGGCTGGCGCCTGGGCGATGTCAAGCCCAACGCGAAATATCTCCACGTCGGGCTTGCGGAGTTGGACGAAGCAGGAGGAAATAAACGAATCCGCAAATCCATTCAGCTTGAACTTTCGAACCCGATACGCATTGAGTTCGCGCGATTCGTTGCTGACCACGGTGATCTTCAGTCCATTTTTCGCCTTCAGTCGGGCGACTAGCGTGATCATCTCAAGGTAAGGTTTGGATTGAGCGCACATGAAACTCCGAAACTGATCCCGCGTGAACGCCCGCTTTTGATAAGAGACCACCCGACTTGGATACGCTTCGAACGTCGTCCTCCCCTCCTCGTGGGTCTCGAAGTTCAAGGCATGCCGCTCCTCCATTTCGGTCCACGGCAGCTTGAGGTGCTTGGCCGCCCGTCTGCGGGCATGATGATCCCATCCGTTGGTCAGCAGGACCCCGCCAATGTCCATAAACAGCGCCTTAACCACTTCTGAACACTTCATCATATTCCTCGATTTTGCGTTGTCGTGTCAGACGTTCATCGTTGTTGCCATAGGATTTGAGCGGATTCCAATGGAACTGCCGTTCCGGAGCGCTGCGGTATCATTCGCGCCGCATAGTCCGTTGCCGGTTGGGCCGCGGACATAGCCGCGCTGTAAACGTAGCCGCCCGGCGCGCCGGCCAATTGGCGAACAGGCCTCATCTCCTCCCGCCTGCAACTGCCGCCGTTGACGCTTTCGGCATAAAGCTCGATTCGCACCGTCTTGGGATCGAGATCGCTGAGATAAACTTCAACTTCAAAGACGTGTTGTTGACCTTTGGTTTCCACCTTCATTTCTCCGAAGCGCAGCGTGGGCCATTTCTGTTCCAAAGTATGCTGCCAATCGACCATTTGCCTGCCAATGGCGCCTTTATCGGCCATGCGCAAACGATAGGCGGCAGCAGAAGGGAGATAATGTTGGTCGGTGTAATCGCGCACCGCGCGGTCGGCGGAGAAACGCGGAGTCAACGCCATGCTTTCCCGCATCCGCGAAATCCACGCCGTCGGGATGCCCTGGCCATCGCGGGTATAGAATTCGGGGACCACTTCCTTTTCGAGCAAGTCGTAGAGCTTCTCGGCTTCAGCGGCATCCCAGGCAGGATCGCTACCGTGCTCCTGTCCATCCCCCAGCGCCCAACCCAGATTTGGGAGATAGGCTTCCGCCCACCAGCCATCCAACTCTGAGAGATTGATGCCGCCGTTGACGAGCACTTTCATGCCACTGGTTCCACACGCCTCCCATGGCCGCCGCGGCGTGTTAAGCCAAACATCCACACCCTGCACTAGGCGCTCGGTCAAATGCATGTCGTAGTCACTGAGGAAGATCGCATGAGCGCGGGCTTTGGTCTGGCGAATGAACTGTAGCCATTTCTGAATCAGGGCCTGTCCCGCCTTATCTGCTGGATGGGCCTTGCCAGCAAGGATAAGTTGCACCGGACGCTGTGGATTGGATAACAGTCGCAGCAGCCGCTCAGGATCATGCAGCAGCAGGTCTGGTCGTTTGTAGGTGGCGAAGCGGCGTGCAAAGCCGAGTGTCAATGCATTGGGGTCGAAGAGATGCCGCGCTTCCTCGACCAACTCGGGCGAGGCCCCGGCGGCGGCATAGTGCCGGGCCAGACGCAGGCGCGCGTAATCAATCAGCGACTTGCTGGTGTCCATGCGAAATTGCCACAGGTCGGCGTCGGCGACGCGGCGAATGTCCTTATCTAAATTTTCCGCCGTCCCAAGCCAGCGGCCTTTCCCACAGGCCTTGGTCCAAAGCTCGTCCGCAGCCGGCGAGTCCCAGGTCGGCATGTGAACTCCGTTGGTCACATGTCCGACGGGCACTTCTTCTGCCGGCCAATGGGGAAAAAGAGGCTCAAAGAGGTGGCGGCTGACTTTCCCGTGCAAACGGCTCACGCCATTGACTGCCCCGCTGCCCCGAATGGCCAGATAGGCCATGTTGAAGCTCTCCGACGAGTCATTCGGATTCTGGCGGCCCAGGCCCAGCAAATCATTTGTTTTAATGCCAAGCATTTCTTGGGCGTACCGGCCGAGGTATCTTTCGATGAGGGCCGGAGCGAAACGATCAAAGCCAGCGGCAACCGCCGTATGGGTGGTGAAGAGGTTGCCCGCCCGCGTGACGGCCAGCGCAACCTCGAAGGATTGCCCGGTTTCTTTCATGAAATCGCGGGCGCGTTCCAACACCGCAAAGGCCGCGTGCCCTTCGTTCAGGTGACAGACTTCAGGATGGATGCCAAGGGCGTCCAGCAGCCGCCAGCCGCCAAGACCGAGAATAAGTTCTTGCTTGAGGCGCAACTCCGGACCGCTCCCGTAAAGCTCGCTGGTGATTCCTCGATGAGCGGGAAAGTTCGCGGCGTCATTGCTGTCCAACAGATAGAGTTTCACTCTGCCGACCTGGACCTGCCAAGCGCGCAGATAGACCGAGTAACCTGGCAACGCGACTTCCAACCGCAACCACTCGCCGTCAGGTTGGCGCAACGGCATGATCGGTAATTGACCCGGATCATTGTAGGGGAAGAGGGCCTGCTGCGCTCCGTCCTGGTCAATCACCTGGCGAAAATAGCCTTGTTGGTAGAGCAACCCCACTCCGACAACCGGCACCCCCAGATCGCTGGCAGCTTTGAGTTGATCGCCGGCCACGTTGCCAAGGCCTCCCGAGTAAATGGGCAGCGCTTCGCTCAACATGAATTCCATGCTGAAATACGCGACGCAGGTCAAGGAACCCTGCGGATCATGTCCCTGAAACCATGCCGGCGCCTCCGTCGCCTGACGCTTGGCTTGCAGCAGGTCATTGATGTTCTTGCGAAAGGCAGGATCGGCCAGCACGCGTTCGAGTTTGCGTCGCGAAACCGTCTGCAGGACGATCCAGGGGTTCTGCGTGAGTTCCCACAGGGTAGGTTCAAGCTTGCGCCACACTTCGTCGGTCGCGTGATTCCAGGACCAGTGCAGATCCAGGGCCAACTCGGCTAGCGAATCGAATCCCTCGATGTCCTTGGGCAAATAACTGTAAGTGGTCTTGCTCACCGGAGTTTGTTCGCTCATGGTTTTTCCTTCAATACTGGTTCGAATACAATCGCTCGCCACTACGGGAAGGCAGTCAGGCATTTGCTGCTAATTGATATTGCAAACAATTTTTTTGTTTCACCACAACGATCTCCGTAGATAATGCCTGTTGCTCCGCGCCACATCGCTGGCGCGTTCACGATTTAAGTGTAATCCGGCCTCGAGCATTGGTGGTATAAGGTGTTTTACCCATTCCGGCCTCGGTAAATCTGGCTCCGATACAGCAGGCCTCAAACGCGGCAGGCGAATTTTTGCACGAACGAACAAAGTCAGAGCATCGCGCATGACCCCAAGAGCTTCTGACACTAGACTACGTTCCACTTAACGCTTCTCTCTTTGAAGCCCCCTTTTATGGCGGGGCGCAGGAGATCGGCGATCTCGTGAATTTCTGCATTAAAGCCCCGCAATGCTTTTCCACAGCCTTGATGCCAGAGTCGAGTTCCGCCGCGCTTCCCAGGTTGGTTTTGTTTTCATCGGCCAGTTGGAGCACTCCATCTCGCACGAACTCGGAAGACGATTGAGGCGATTCTGCTTCGACACTTAGATATGTTCCGCAGTCAATAGCATGTACGCAATCATCATCACCGCGAGCAGCGCAACGGCGATGGTGACGATCACAATCAAACCGCGATTAGCCCGCACTTCGTCACGCTCAATGGCCACATTAACAAGGTGGTAATGCCACGCTGCCAGCACCGCAAGCGCTCCTCCCAGAGCCATCATCGCTACGCCCATCGGCAGCGACATGCCGGTGCTTCGGATCGGTGTTTGCGGGGCAAGCCGCGTCGCAATTTCGCGCAGCCACACCCCGAACTTGGCGATGACAAAACCGAGAGTGATGACCGCGATACTGGTCCTGATCCATGCCAGAAATGTTCGCTCGTTGGCGAGATACTCCGTCGCCTTTCTGTCTTCGGGTAATGGCGTGCGCAAAATGTCTCGAACATGATGGCCAGTTCACAAATACTGACCGTCGATTAGGGCATAACGGAGTCAATCGCCGTTGCGGGAACACCGCCGAGAGACGATAAAGCCGATGATTGCCCCGACCCCGGCACCGATGGCGATAGCTTTATAGGGATGCTCATGCACGGCTTCGTCGGCGGCTTTCGCGGTTTGGACTATTTTGTCGCGGACACGGCCCGCGATTTCTTTTGCATGTTCCAGCCCAATGGCAAGACGCTCGCGAGCTTCTCCGACTTTTTCTCCGGCCACTTCGGCTGTCGCGGCCATCAAGGCGCGAGCGTCTTCGACGAGCGTACCCATGTCATTGCTAGTTGCGTGTGTATGTTTGTTCATGATCTCTTGCCGTCCTTATTTATTTGTGCTTTTCGACGCTGATTTATCTGCGGCGCCGGGAAGGGATGCTTCCGGCAAGCTGGCCACTTTCAGGACGGAGTTTCTTCCGCCAAACGGGTTAGGCACGGTTTCTCTGGCCAACGGATCCGGCATCCATTGGCCGTCCACCACCAAGCAGTATTCATAGGTGCCAGGCGCCAAAGCAGTTTCCTTCCACCAATGGCCGCCTTCTGTCGGATGCAAAGTCTTGGCTTCGGGCTGCCAGCGGTTGAACGTGCCCGCGACGCAAACGGTCGTGGCCGACGGATGAGTGAATTCAAAGCGAACGGGCACCAGTTGGAGGCCGGCGTTGCGGGCGTTGTCGTGGTTGTGATTATGTTTCATAGTTGGGAATTAAATCGATTTCTTTGGTGATCCTCATTTGCCGAGCATTTTTGCAATTGCGAAGATGACGACGGCCCCGAAAAGGCCTCCGCCTCCGAGGAGATATATCAAGGAGTAACCAGCGGCGGCAAACATCACCGGCATTACGAGTGCAATCATAGGTCAATGAATAAAATGGGGTTGATAGCCCTGCAACCGTGTAACCGTCCCGCGGCGGTTGCAGAGATCTCGGCCGGTCAGTGCAAAATGGAGCCGGCGCGATTGCGGCCAATGCCAACTGGTCGGACACTTCGGCGCAGATTTCCCAACCCCTTGTTTGCCGTCCCTACGGATCTCTCCTCATTTGATTCATCCAGCGCCTCTTCGTTACTGCTCGCGCGCGCAAGTGAGGTAAGCGATTCGTTGGCTGCTTTCTCCTGGTCAAGGATTTCTTGCAGGAGGCCAGCGGCTTCCTTGTTCCCCAGCAACCCGGCCCATTCATGCAGGCAGCCATAGGACGCCATTTCATGATGTTCCACTTTTTGCGCGGCCGAAATCAATGCCGCGTTAATGGTTGGCGACCCTTTGAAGTCCATGGCGATTTCGTCGCCCTCTTCCAAAAGACCCACAGTGGCCTTGCACGTTTTCCCTTTGGCCTTTACGTCGAACAATTGGAAGACTTGTTCGAGCTTCGTCACATGGCCTTCCGTTTCCTTTAAATGGAATTGAATCACCTTCTTCAACTTATCGCAGGTGGCAGCGTTGGCCATCTTCGGCAACGCCTTGACGGTACGGCGCTCGGCGTCATATATGTCGGCCAGTTCGTCCAGAAATAGAGCTTTGAGTGTTTTCATATTCGTTTTATTTGTCTGCTTTTGCTGAGTTTGAAATGGACCTGCGGCTAAATCATCTCAGCCGCAGGAATAGTGAATGACAATTATGAGCGAGTCCCGGCGAATTCCCTTGCCGACTTCGAGGCGCGGCCGGCGGCTTTACTTTGTTTGGGTGTGGATGCCTCACCCGTGACACAGATGTCTTGCGCCCCGGCTTTGGTGAAGATGTCCTTGGCTTGGGTGATGTCCTCCGAGTTCTCGGTGTGGACCGAGATGAGGAGATTGCCTTGCTTAATCTTGCCTTCGTAACGCTTGGCTTCGATCTCAGGAATGCCCAAACCTATTAGCCCGCCGGCAATACCGCCCGCGGCCGCGCCCACAGCGGCGCCGCTCAACGCGGCCACAATCGGTCCGGCGGCGATGAAGGGGCCGACGCCCGGAATGGCCAATGCGCCAATCCCGGCGACCCAACCCAAGGCTCCGCCAATGACGCCGCCCGTACTGGCACCGGCGGCAATCCCTTCCGGGGCTTTGGTATGCTTCTCGTGCGCGAAATCGTGGGTCGAATCTTTGTCAGGGAACAACACCGAGATGTCGTTGTTGCAAAAGTCCGCGTTTTTGAGTTGATCGACAATTTGCTCCGCTTGCGGACGTGAGTTGGCGATGCAGAATACAGATTTCTTTGACATATGTTCTTTGCTTACTCTTATTTTGTTTAGTTCTTATTTGACCGAATTAGTTATTGCTGGCGGTAAACTTCACTTCCAGTTGGTTGTCCACATTCCCCGTGTGGGCGATCCGTTCCGCGATTTCACCAATGACTCGTTTTTCCTCGGCGCTGTTGACTGGTCCGCGCAGAGTGACATGGCCGTCGATGGTGATGATCTTCACGTTATTGGCGTCCGTGGACATGTCTTTGGCGGCAATGATTTCCTTGCGAATCTGCGCCGTGGTGTCCAAGTCGGCGTGGCTGTTGCCCTGATTGAGGGGTGTTAGTGTCCGGTCATCGCGATCGCGAATATTGCGCGCCGTATTATCCGCCTGCGTTGTCTCGCTGGTGGCAAAATAAGGTTCAACGTGGTAGGGGCGATAAATCCCAGCCGCATAGGCGGGCTGACTGAAGTCAGGCCATTGATTGGCTTTGAAATGTGCCGCCTTGCTCAGTGTTTCCTTCGAAACGTCAAGCTGGAGGGTGTCCCGATCCGGCGTGAATCGCATTGCGCTGGGTGGAACGGCGCTTAATTCGTCATCTATCCCGAGGAATCCTCCCGAGGAAACGATGACCGCTACGACACGACCCGATGGCAGATCGACCAGGAGGTTTTCCACATAGCCCACTTTCTCATCCCGCAGGTTTTTCACCGACAGGCCCATCAGCTTGGTTGCCTTCTGGACTTGACCCAGGCGCGACTCCGGAATCATGCACTGACTTGCATTCGCGGCGTGGTTCTTCTCCCATGTCCCATCCGGCTGACGGGTTGAAACCGTGTTGGGCGATCCATTCGCGCCGGGTTGGCCTTCCACAACAGCATCTCCACTTCGGATAAAGCTGAAGGCGGGTTCTTGGCCGTAATAGCGATAGACCTCAGCCAGATGATTGGAGTCGGAGTTTTCAGCCCAGTTCGACGCCTCGAACATGGGTGCGCCCTTCAGTTTCTCTTTGTCGGCGTCCAGACGAAGGACTTTGTGGGCCACATCGCAATGCAAGGCTTCCGGCGGCACGGCCGTCAAGGTATCGCCAATACCGATGAATCCGCCCGACGAGAGAATCACTTGGACGATCCGGCCGGATTCCACATCTACGGCGAGGTCTTCCACATTGCCAAGTTTTTCGTCCTGGTTATTTTTGACAGTCGTTCCGATCACGTCGCTGGCTTTGGCCGCCTCCTTGGGCCGGTTGGTGCGCTGTGCGCCAAGTATCTGGTCACGAGCCTGGTCGGATTCATTTGTGTTGGGCTTGGGCGTATCTTGGGCCAGCGCCGAAAACGCCAGGACTGAGGCGGCGGCGGCGCTGACGATGATTTCAATTTTGCGTGTCATAATTTTATTTTACTTTATTCCGTGTTTTGTTTTCCTCCATACTGACCCTACTCTTTCTCACAAGCGTCACAATAGGTGGGGAATCGGGCGGATGCTATGGGGTGTTACCCTATCAGGAATTACTTGAAGCCAGCCTTGACCCGCATGTCGGGGCAACTTCAAGGAGAGAAACCGGCGGAACGTCGGAGCATGGCGGAATATCCAAGAAGATTCCGGCGCCGGATTGGCCTGCCAGCATTGCTGCCACCGGCTTCGCCTTGGTGGCACCCGTTGGGGATCGAGCGGGGGTTCATGTCGCGTGCCAGCTCGGTGACCCTTACACTTGTGACGCTGCGATTTTTCTGGAACAGTTCGCACGGCCCGGAATCCGATGCCACGGGTTACCAGGGCTTTTATTATCATTTTCTCGACATGCGGACTGGGCGGCGCGCCTGGCAACGCGAGCTATCCGAGGTCTTGCTGGCTGCTGGGCCGGCCGGACGTCAGCCCTGACAACGCAGTCAATGTCGCAGGTCATACACAACATACACAAACACC
>Ga0302324_100022338_pt1 | contig 12287 bp, 14 predicted proteins | sample Palsa_T0_1_FD_201949 | JGI IMG/M metagenome (GOLD analysis project Ga0302324, IMG submission 201949) | Peat permafrost microbial communities from Stordalen Mire near Abisko, Sweden - Palsa_T0_1 | ecosystem: Environmental > Terrestrial > Soil > Palsa > Peat permafrost | place: Sweden: Abisko...
GGAGGTTCCCTTTCAGCCCGCGCCGGAGTCGCACCTGCTCGATCTGCAACGGACGCACGAAACTCCGGCGGAAGAATTCCGGACTCTGCGTACCCGCTTGAATCACCTGCAGACGCTCCAGCCGCTGCACACCATGGTGATCACCAGCCCGTCGCCGGCCGAAGGCAAGACCTTCACGGCGGTGAACCTGGCGCTGGCCGAGTCGCATCTGTCCGAAAACCTGGTGTTGTTGGGAGACTTCGATCTGCGCCGACCGCTGATCCACAGCCTTTTTCAGGTGGATCGCGCGCAGGGCCTCACCGACTATCTCATGGGCGAAGTGCCGCTCTCCGGCGCCCTGCGCAAAGTCGCCGGGATGAACCTGTACATACTTCCGGCGGGCTCGCCGGTGAGGAACCCGCTCGAACTGCTCAATACCCGGCAGTGTAAGACGCTGTTTGAAGAGCTGCCGAAAGTGTTCACCTGGGCCATCTTCGACACGCCGCCGCTGCTGTTTTCGGCGGACGCGAATCTGCTTTCGACCATGGCCGATGGCACGGTCCTGGTGGTCAAGATCGGCGCCACCACATTCGACAATGTGACCCGCGCGATGCAATCGCTGTGCGAGAACAACGTGCTGGGGATTGTGGCGAATGGCGCGCGCGCGTCGGAGTTGTACAGCAAGTACACGTATTACTATTCAAGGGTGGACGAGCCAGACGCGAAAACGGTAAGACCTTAAACGCTTTCGTTGAATGCGCCCGGTCGCTTACTCCCGGCTCACCTACTTACTCCCGCCGCCCGTCCCCGCTTCCTGGCTGGCCATGCCGCCGGTGAGCGCCAACAGGCCGCCGTCGGCCGCGATGGCGGTTCCGGTGATATAGGAAGCCAGGTCGCTGGCGAGAAAGACAATAACGCGCGCGATCTCCTCGGGCCGGCCCATCCGGCCGAGCGGAGACAGCTTATGGCATCCTTCGACGACCCGCTGCGGATCTTCGTCGAGGGAGGCCGCCCAGCGCAGCATAGGAGTGTCAATCGCGCCGGGGCAAACGCAGTTCACCCGGATATTGTTCCTGGCGAAATCGAGAGCCATCGACCGCGTCAGCCCCAGCAGCGCGTGTTTGCTGACCACATACGCCATCGAATTCCGCTGCGCCGTCAGCGATTGCACCGATCCCGTGATGACGATGGACCCGCCGCCGCGCCGGATGAGGTGAGGGATCGCGTACTTGGAAGCCAGGAATGCGCTCCGCAGGTTGGCATTCAAAGTTTCGTCCCATTCCTGTTCGGAGGTGGTGGCGGCGGTGCCATAGCGCTGGATGCCGGCATTGTTCACCAGTACATCGATGCCGCCCAGGCGCGCCGCGGCCCGCTCGACCGCCTGTTCCACCTGGTCGCCCACGCCGAGGTCGACGTGGAAGTATTCCGCCACGCGGCCCTCGCGGCGGAGCGCCTCGACCGTCTCGCGGCCGGCCTGATCGTCGCGATCGAAGACGGCCACCGCGCCATTGCGCGCGGCGAATTCCCGGGCCGCCGCCTGGCCTATGCCGGACGCGCCGCCGGTCACTACAATCACTTTGCTCGTGAAGTCCATGGCTGCTCTCAGAAAAGCTGCTCTCCGAAACAATTATCCACCGCTGGCGGCCTGAGTAGCGGCACATGTGCATGCGGAAATTCGATTATGGTATCACCGTATGCGACAGCGCACGCGAGTCCTGTCCGGTGTTTTTTGGGGCCTACTCGCTAAACGTGTTACCCTTTGAAAAAGAGCCGTGCGGGGAGTCTTCGCCAGTTCGCTTCTTTCTTTGCTGCTTCTCACCACCCTTGTCTGGGGCGGTTGCATCTCGTGCGAACAGTATTTCATGTGGCCCGGTGCGAAAGACTGCTGCTCACCCAACGGTCACTGCAAAACAAAAACGCCGGCGCCGCAGAACTCAAAGCGCGAATGCAAACAAATTGCCTTCGACCATCAGAAGTCTGTCGATCTCCACATTGATTTACCTGTAATCGCCGCGGTTAAGATTGATTTGCGCTCCCGCACGGTCGAGGCGTTTGGAGACTGGCGCGGTGCGAACCTGATCGAACCATCGCCGCCTGATCTGCAAGTCCTTAATTCCACATTTCTGATCTAGCTTTCCTTTTATCGCCTTCGATGTGTTGAGTCATGCGTGTGTCCACACGTGTTGTGCTGCCGCTGCACGGCAGGCGAGTGCATGAAAGGAGAAAGGGAACATGCAGCAGTCAAAATCGCGACTGTGGGTTGTGGCCATTACCGCAACGCTCACATTAGCGCAACTGGGGAACGCCGCCGACCACGGGCCGGTCTTTGGATTGGCCACCCCGACGAACCCGGAAGGCGGATGGAGTTTTGACCTTGGAGTGAACGGGCGCAGCGGAACAGCCTCCACGCTTGAAGCGGAGCTTACCTACGGTATTACTCAGAACTTGAAGCTTGCCGTCTCCGGTCCCGTTGTGTTTCAACCGGACGCATACCCGCGCTCGTCAGTGACCACGAACACACCGAGCAGCGGGGATTTCAGTGGGCTTGTGTGGTGGCGGTTCCAGCGGAAGGATTTTGCTGGAAAGCGCGTCGAAAGTACCGCGGTTGCCGGTGTTCTCGTTCCCGGACCGCAGCAGGAAGCTGGCCTCTATCGGGGCCTGAACAGCGGACCCGGATATCTCGTCGGCGGGGTTACCGGCGTAGCATCACGGAGTCAGTACGTATGGGTGGGCGCGACTTACCAACGCTACACGGAATCGAAAGGCGACCGCCTCCCTGATCTGCTTTCCTACACAGCCGTTTACGGGTACCGTCCTCTTGCCTGGCGCACCGACTACCCACGATGGGATTGGCGCGTTTTCGGAGAGTTCACCGGCGAGCGAACCGGCACGCTTCAGCGGCAGAACTTTGAAGTGCCCGGCAGCCAAGCAAAACAGATGTTTCTGGGTCCCAGCCTGCTCGGGGTGTACCGCTCGATTGGAATCGAAGCCGGAATCCAGTTTCCGATCTATCGCGATGTCGGTCCGCTCTACCCGAGGGAACGCTACCGGTTCGCGATTAACTTTGCCCACTTCTTTTAAACGAAAGGAACTTACGATGCGAAAAGCACTATTAGTTCTGACGAGTGCATTAACCATGGCGGCCCTACCAGGCCGCGCGGAGCTGCTGCAGGTTGATCTGTCCATCTTCGGCATGGATTGAATGACCTGCGCCCACGTCGTGGACGTGGCATTGAAGAAGGTAGCCGGTGTCGAATCGGTCGAGGTGAGTTTGAACAAGGGAGTCGCGACCGTAAAACTTAAACCGGGAAATTCGGTTTCGGTTCCGCAGCTGTGGGAACTGATTCATAAGAGTGGATACACGCCGAAAGCAACGGCGGTGTCCGTTCGGGGTTATCTAGCGAATATTAACGGTCAGCTCCAATTGAAGGTTTCGGGAATGAAAGAAACACTTGCGCTCGCTTCCGATCCGAAGAACACCGCCGCCTACAGCGAGGCTGCCAAGAAGCTTGGCCAGACCGTCATCATTGAAGGCGTGATGGTGCCAAACAAAGATTTCAAAGCGCTGGTCCCGCTTCGGGTCGGACAGCTGAAGTAAATCATGAAGGGAAACTATGCCACCAACATTCTCCAACGCGCCGCCGCGAGTTCGCAGTGGCGCGCTCAGCTATCTATCGCTTTTTAGTTCGCTGGGCACCTTGCTGTGCTGTGCCCTGCCATCGCTGCTGGTTTTGTGCGGATTAGGGGCAACGGTTGCCTCGGTGCTTTCGGAACTCCCGTGGCTGGTCACCATGTCGCATCACAAGCATTGGGTGTTCATCGTGGCGGGAGTACTGATTTCCGGCAATTTCGTTTACGTCTACGCAATTTCGCCGAAACTTCAAATGAGAAGCGGGGCTTGCGACCCAAACGATCCCGCTGCGTGCCATACAACCAATCGGTTCAGTCGGATTGTGCTTTGGTGCTCGGCGGTGTTGTACCTGGTGGGCTGCTTCACCGCGTACATCCTCGGGCCTCTCCTTGTTTGGCGAGATTCGTAACCGGCGCGCAGAGCCGCCTGGCCAGTTGTGGCGAGCGGAGAGCTCCATTAATAATAAGAGCATGACCGGCCTACAGGTTCTGCTCCTAGCCGCCGTTTTCTTCGTCACCAGTAGCGTCAGTGTCGTTACCGGAAGCACATCCCTCCTCACGGTTCCCGCGATGTTTGCTTTCGGGATCGCTCCGCGAACGGCAGTTGCGACCAACATGTTCGCCCTCACTTTTATGAGTGTCGGCGGCTCGCTGCCGTTCCTCCGGGGGCGGGGCGTCGACCGGAAACGAATTGCGTGCCTGATCGTTCTAACCTTGGCGGGGTCGATATGCGGTGCTTTCCTCCTGTTGATCGTGCCCCAAGGCTCGGTGCCGCTGGTCGTCTCAGGGGCAATGGTCGGCGTGGCGATTTTCTCGCTGATCTACCGTCAGGCTGGGATTTACCAGTCAACCGATCCACCCACCGTAGCCGCCGAAATTGCGGGGTACACGTTGACATTCTTTCTGGGGATCTACGGCGGGTTCTTCAGTGGGGGCTATGTGACCGTGCTGACGGCGGTCTATGTCGTCTTCTTCCGAATGAACTTCCTGGAGGCCATAGCGACCACAAAACTGGTCAACATTTTTTCATCCGGCATCGCCACGGTCATTTTCATGTGGCACGGTCTGGTGGATTACCGCCTCGGGGTCGTTCTTGGGCTGACCATGTTTGCGGGCGCTCTGATCGGGGCGCGCTTCGCCATCCGCTTGGGGAACGAGTGGTTGCGACGTATCTACTTAACCGCCGTCTGGCTTTTAGGGTTGAAGATGTTGCTCTACGATGTATTGGCAAAGGAATACGTCTCCTGTGGCGGCCCGCAACGCCATGCGGTTTCTTCCAGTGAATAGAAGCAGATGCGTTACCAAACTTCACGGCCTTCGTCAGATCGGGAAAGGAGATAGTCTATCTATGATTCGAACGGTGCTTCGAACGGTTGCCGTGTTGGTTTTGGGAGCATTCCTGGCAACAGCGCAGCAGGATCACCAGGCTGCGGTCAACGAGCATGGCGACCACGTGATGGGGTTCTCGCACGACAAGACCACCCACCATTTTGAACTTGACTACGATGGCGGTCTGATCGACGTCCGCGCCAACGACGCGAACGACACCGAAACCCGCGATCAGATCCGAAGTCACTTTCACCACATTGCCCACATGTTTGCGGAGGGCAACTTCAATGCGCCGATGCTCGTGCATGGAACGAATGTTCCAGGCACGGCAACTATGACGCAGCTCAAGGATCAGATTCACTGGGAATTACAGGAAACCTCGCGCGGAGCGCGTCTCAGGATTACGGCGGACAACAAGACAGCGCTTGACGCGGTTCACCAATTTCTAAGATTTCAAATCGAAGATCATCAAACGGGCGACTGCACCGCGGTTAGATAAATTGTGGCGAACGCTCCGCCCATGCGCCGCGGCCCGCTCGACCGCTTGTTCCACCTGGTCGCCCACGCCGAGGTCGACCTGGAAGTATTCTGCCGTGAGGCCCTCGCCGCGGAGCGCCTCGACCGTCTCGCGACCGGCCTGATCGTCGCGATCGAAGACGGCCACCGCGCCATTGCGCGCGGCGAATTCCCGCGCGGCCGCTTGGCCTATGCCGGACGCGCCGCCGGTCACTACAATCACTTTGCTCGTGGAGTCCATGCCTCTCTCCGAAGCAATTACCGCCGATTGCACCGGCAGCAGCAGGTATTCGAGGTGGAAACGCGAGGGATGGCCGTCCGCATACACCCTGCGAAGGGCTGTACGGTTCGGCCCCCTCTTTTTACGGTTTTTGCTCCGAGGATACTGGGTCGATACTCACTTCACCATGTGGTCCGTGGTATAGAGGTTGGACCTCCCGCTACCATCGGTGAATTGGGTGAATGTCTCGACCACGAGTTGATGTCCATGGAGATAGCCGACAACCATCGTCTGCGCAAAGCTGAACTTGTATTGAGCGCTGAAGGCTACCGCCGTGCTGGAGCTCACATTCGCGGCGTAAACGATGCCTGGCGCCGATCCCCAGTTGCAGGGAGTGGGACTGCAGGCTCCGAAGACGTCGACTGAGATAGCGCTGCCCGACGCAGCGATGACTACCCTTACGAGGTCCCTGGTGGCCTTATCGATGTTGGTCCAGGTTCCTAACAGCGTCGACGGTGATACAACGGCCGCGGCGGCTCCAGCTTCCGCAATGTGCGAGGGAGCCTTAAACTCATTCTCAAGCTTGGTACTCATTGTGTTCTCCTTTTTGCTCTCGCTAACGAGAGACACTTAGGAGTGATGTTAGGAGGCATTCCGTTTCTAAAAAAAAAGGCTTACTCGAAGGGTCAATCGAAAGAATGCACTTGCGTGCCGCCAACCGACTTCCTGATAAACTCCACAATCGCTTCGAGCGACGAGCCGGGCTGAAACACGGCGGCCACTCCCTGCCGCTTGAGGGCTTCGGTATCTTCGTCCGGAACGATGCCACCCACAATCACGATTACGTCCGTCATGTCCTTTTCGCGCAGCAGCTCCATCACCCGCGGCACGATGGCATTATGCGCGCCCGAAAGGATCGACAGTCCGATCACCCTCACGTCCTCTTGCAGCGCCGCGTTCACGATCATCTCCGGAGTCTGCCGCAAACCGGTATAGATCACTTCCATGCCGGCGTCCCGCAAGGCCCGCGCAATCACCTTGGCGCCGCGGTCGTGGCCGTCCAGTCCCGGCTTCGCTACCAGCACTCGAATCGGTGGGTCGGTCAAATGTGCGCCGTCTCCTGGTAGGAACCGAAGACATCTCGCAATGCGTCGCAGATCTCGCCAAGCGTGGCATAGGCGCGCACCGCATCCAGAATGAACGGCATAGTGTTGTCGGCGCCTTCGGCAGCGCGCTCTAACGCGCTCAGCGTCTTGCGCACCGGGCCATTATCGCGCCGCGCGCGCAGAGCCGCCAGCTTCTTCGCCTGGTGCTCTTCCGCCGTGTGATCGATGTGCAGTAACTCGAGCGGTTCCCCCTCCGACTGAAATGCGTTCACCCCGACTACGATCTTGTCCTTGCTCTCCACGGCGCGCTGGTATGCGTAACTGGCGTTGGCGATCTCACTCTGCGGGAAGCCTTTCTCGATAGCCGCGATCATCCCACCCATCTCATCGATGCGCCGGAAGTAGTCTCCAGCCGCTTCTTCCATATCGAGCGTCAGGCGCTCCACGAAGTAGCTGCCGCCCAGCGGATCGGGCGTGTTCGTCACTCCGCTTTCCGAGGCCAGGATCTGCTGCGTGCGCAACGCCATGGTCACTGCTTTCTCGCTCGGCAGCGCATAGGCCTCATCGAGCGAATTGGTGTGCAGCGATTGCGTGCCGCCCAGCACCGCCGCCAGCGCCTGTATCGCGGTGCGTACCAGATTGTTATACGGCTGCTGCCAGGTCAGCGAGCAGCCCGCCGTCTGCGAGTGGAAGCGCAGCTTGAGACTGCGTTCATCCTTCGCCCCAAAGCGGTCGCGCATGGCATAGGCCCACATCTTGCGCGCCGCCCGATATTTGGCGATCTCTTCGAAAAAGTCGTTGTGCGCGTTGAAGAAGAAGCTCAAGCGCGGGGCGAACTCGTCCACCTGCATGCCGCGCGCCAACGCCCATTCCACGTATTCGATGCCGTCCCGCAGGGTGAAGGCCAGTTCCTGCACGGCGGTCGATCCGGCTTCGCGAATGTGGTATCCGCTGATCGAAATGGGATTGAACCGGGGCGTATGCAGCGCGCCGAATTCGATAGTATCGGTCACGAGGCGCATCGACGGACGCGGCGGATAGATATATTCCTTTTGCGCAATGTACTCTTTCAGAATGTCGTTCTGAAGAGTGCCGGAGAGCGCCTTCCAGTCCACGCCCTGTTGCTCGGCCACCGCCAGATACATGGCCCACAACACGTTGGCCGGCGAATTGATGGTCATCGAGACCGTCACCTGGCCCAGCGGAATGCCGCGGAACAGGGCTTCCATGTCTTCGAGCGATGAGATGGACGCGCCGCACTTCCCGACTTCGCCTTCCGAGAGCGCATGGTCCGCGTCATAGCCCATCAGTGTCGGCAGATCGAACGCCACGGAAAGCCCGGTCTGGCCTTGCTCGAGCAGGTAGCGATAACGGAGGTTGGTCTCTTCGGGAGTGGCGAATCCCGAAAACTGCCGCATGGTCCACAGCCGTCCGCGGTACATGGTCTCATGTATGCCGCGAGTGTACGGAAATTCACCGGGTTGCGCCAGATCCCGCGCCGGATCGAATCCCGGCAACTGCTCGGGCCCGTAATAGGGCGCGATGGGAACCCCGCTAAGTGTGGTGAATTGCTTCTCTGCGACAGCCATGTTCACATTTTAGCGAACTCAGCTGGCTAAGCGGACGCTTTCAGAATTGCGATGGCCGACAGTCCTGGTCAAAGCTAAGTGTGGGCGGGTCCCCTGACCGCCATAGGAGTTAAAATAAGGCCGGTCTCGCCGACGGCCCTGACCGCGTGCATACATCCCAAACGCCGTTCCGAGGGCTTTTGGCGACCGGGCCGCTTCACGAGTCGGTGACAAACCAGCCAAGTGCTTTCCGGGAGCGGCGGTTCACAGGATCTATCCAGTTATTGGGGCACAAGGGCTGTTGTACTAAGCCTCTAGCGCGGCAGGGGGCTCCGGGAGGGCGTAATCTGCAAGTGAACCATTTCGGCGCCGGTGCTCGGCGCCCGCCAAGGCGGATGGAACCATGCCAGCCCATCCGCACGAACGGCGCTCTCCATGGCCTATGACGGTAGCCTCGGCCAAGTTATCGTATTCGGCGGGACGTCTGGTCCGCCCGAGGGCTTGAACGACACTTGGGCGTGGAATGGAAAGAAGTGGACGCAGCTAAAGGCTACCCAGCCAACCGGGCTGTGGATTGCCCCTATGGTCTTCGATCCGTCAATCCACGGATTGCTGCTCTTCGGTGGAGAGCTCAGCGGAGATATTGTTACGAATAACACCTGGCTCTTGGTTCCTGTCCCTTGAGCCTAACGCGAAACTCGGTCTTCGCGAAGCCAATCCCCCTAATCTTGACAGACTTTACCGTAATGCTACAATAAGAACTAGCCCAAGAGCGGCAAATCCTTTTTATGCAGCGACATCCGAAGTTTGCATCCCGGCGCGCCCTTCGCTAATCGAAGAAAGGTAACTATGGCGCAATTTGTCGCGATCCCCGATGCTCTCCAGACGCAGGCCCAACATCTGCTGTCTACCATCGGCAACACGCCCTTGCTGCGGCTCGACAAAATTGCCGGCGATTTCCCCGGCATCCAAATCTACGCCAAGGCCGAGTACTTCAACCCGGGCGGTTCCGTCAAGGATCGCGCCGGACTGAACATGATCCTCGATGGCGAGCACTCCGGGCGCCTCCATCCGGATCGCATCATCCTCGATGCCACCAGCGGCAACACCGGCATCGCCTACGCCATGATCGGCGCGGCGCGCGGCTACCGGGTCAAGCTGTGCCTGCCGCTCAACGCCTCCATCGAGCGCAAGCGCATCCTGAAGGCTTACGGGGCGGAGATGATTTTCAGCGACCCCGCCGAAGGCTCCGACGGCGCCATACGTTTGTGCCGCCAGATCTACGAGGCCGACCCGGACGTCTACTTTTACCCCGATCAGTACAATAATCCGGCCAACTGGAAGGCGCACTTCGAAACGACCGGGCGGGAAATCATCGAGCAGACGAGCGGATTGCTGACGCATTTCGTGGCCGCCATGGGCACCAGCGGCACATTTATGGGCGTGACTCGCCGTCTGCACCGCGACCTGCCGCATGTCAAATGCTACTCCGGCCAGCCGTCCAGCGGCTTTCACGGCCTCGAAGGATTGAAGCACATGCCCACGGCCATCGTGCCTGGCATCTACGATCCCACCCTGGCCGACGGCAACATCTGGCTCGATACCGAAGAGTCTTATCGCATGGTGCGGCGCTTGGCGCGCGAAGAAGGGCTGCTGGTAGGCATTTCGTCCGGATGCAACGTGGTGGCGGCCTCGCAGATCGCGCGGGAACTACAAGCCGAGAGGCGCACCGGCATCATCGTCACCGTGCTTTGCGATAGCGCCGAGAAGTATCTGGGCGAGCATTTCTGGGAAGAGGAATGATCCGCATCCAGCCGGACGCCTGGCGCGAAATGGTCGCCCATGCGCTCGCCACGTATCCGCACGAATGCTGTGGGGCCATGCTGGGCTCGGTCGACGATGCGCGCAAGACCGTCCGCATCGCCTTGCCGCTCGAAAACGCTTCCGAAGGCGAGCGGGAAAGGCATTATGAGTTGCGCCCCGCGGATCTGTTGCGCGCCGATAAAGAGGCCCGCGACCGAAACCTGGACCTGGTGGGCATCTATCATTCGCATCCCGATTGCGATGCCTATTTCTCGGTAACCGATCTGAAGAACTCGTGTCCCTGGTATTCTTTTGTTGTGCTCTCCATACGCAAGGGCGCATTCGATCATGCCAATAGCTGGCTGCCCGATGCCGAGCAAACCAAGGCGGAACGCGAGGAGTTGACGTACTGAGCTGATTATTAAACATGGCAAAAGTTTTGATTCCCACGCCCCTGCGGCAATACGCAGGCAAACAGGATTCCGTCGAGTTGAGTGGCGCGACGGTCGGCGAGGTGCTCACTGCCCTCACCGCGCAATATCAGGATTTGCGCGCCCAGCTTTACAACGACGCAGGCAAGCTTCGCAGCTTTGTCAACGTCTACCTGAACGACGAAGATATACGTTATCTGGAAAAAGACGCCACGCCGGTCAAGGATGGCGACATCGTGTCGATCGTACCTAGCATCGCAGGGGGCCGGCCCGTCATGACCGAACCCGCCGCCGCGGGGCTTTCTCCCGCGTTATCGAAGGATGAAGTGCTGCGCTATAGCCGCCACCTGATCATGCCGGAAGTCGGCATGGAAGGCCAGCTCAAGCTGAAGGCGGCTAAGGTGCTGCTGGTCGGCGCCGGCGGCCTCGGAGCGCCGTTGGGCCTTTACCTGGCTGCCGCCGGAGTCGGACGCATCGGCATCGTGGACTTCGATGTCGTGGACTTCACCAACCTCCAGCGGCAGGTAATTCACGGCACCAGCGATGTGGGCCGCAAGAAGCTCGATTCGGCCGCCGACCGCATGATCGAGATCAATCCTCATATCGCCATCGATAAGCACGAAGTCGCGCTCTCGAGTGACAATGCGCTCGATATCCTCAAGGATTACGACATCGTGGTGGACGGCACCGACAATTTCCCCACGCGGTACCTGGTGAACGACGCCTGCGTGCTGCTGGGAAAGCCTAACGTCTACGGCTCCATTTTCCGCTTCGAAGGTCAAGCCACCGTTTTCGCTTACCAGGGCGGGCCTTGCTACCGCTGCTTGTATCCGGAGCCGCCACCGCCGGGCCTCGTGCCCAGTTGCGCGGAGGGCGGCGTGCTGGGCATTCTGCCTGGCACCATCGGGCTGATCCAGGCCACCGAGACGGTCAAGCTGATCCTGGGCATTGGCCAGCCGCTGGTCGGGCGGTTGCTGCTGTATGACGCCCTGGCGATGCGCTTCCGCGAGCTGAAGCTGCGCAAGAATCCGGAATGTCCGGTGTGCGGCGAGCATCCCACCGTGACCAAGCTTATCGACTATCAGCAGTTCTGCGGCATCCCGAACCAACCGGCGGCCGCCGAAGCCACTTTCGAAGGTGACATCGATCCGGTCGAAGTGAAAGCCAAGATCGATCGTCACGATCCCTTCGTGCTGATCGACGTGCGCGAGCCGTTTGAATACAAGATCGGCAACATCCCTTATGCCAGGCTCATTCCGTTAGGCGAGCTACCCAAGCGCCTCAGCGAGCTCAATCCCGACGCCGAGATCGTGGCACACTGTAAGAGCGGGATGCGCAGCGCCAAGGCCGTCGCTTTGCTGAAGCAGGCCGGTTTCCGCAAAGTCCGCAACATGAAAGGCGGCATCCTGGCGTGGAGCGACAAAGTCGACCCGTCTGTGCCGAAGTATTGAATCTCTAAGCTGTGAATCCCGTCGGCATCGACGTTCCTCAGCCCAAACAGCCAGGCGTTGTGCGGCGGTTCTTCGCCAATCTCGGGCCCGGGCTAATCACTGGCGCGGCCGACGACGATCCCTCGGGCATCTCGACTTACTCCGTGGCTGGCGCGGCCTTCGGATATTCCTTCCTCTGGACGGCGCTCCTCACTTTCCCGCTAATGGCTGCGATACAACTGATGTGCGCGCGCCTGGGAATGGTCTCGGGGCGC
>Ga0302324_100022339_pt1 | contig 12287 bp, 10 predicted proteins | sample Palsa_T0_1_FD_201949 | JGI IMG/M metagenome (GOLD analysis project Ga0302324, IMG submission 201949) | Peat permafrost microbial communities from Stordalen Mire near Abisko, Sweden - Palsa_T0_1 | ecosystem: Environmental > Terrestrial > Soil > Palsa > Peat permafrost | place: Sweden: Abisko...
TCAAGACAGCGCGCGCATAGCGCCTCGAATCGACCGTTATAGGTGGAGCGGATACGAATATCGTCAATCAATTCACCCGGTCCTCTGTGTTCCACAATCAGATCCGCGCGACCCTCAACCGACAGCGAATCCAGTTGGCGAATGTCGAAACCGTATTCGATCGAGTCAGGCGGGAAAGTCAGATTGAACTGGATCGGTTCGCGTTCCAGATCGAGGACAGTAAAAAGCATAGCAATCGGTCACCGCAAGTGAAAGTACGCAGGAGGCAGTGTCTCTCCTGATAGACAGTTCAAGATTATCACTCTCCGTGCGATGCCCGGGCGTACTGCATAACCGAGCAGTCAGCCATCGCTGGCCTTTTCACGTGTTTTCGTCGGGACGCTGCGACGAGAGCCGCCTGCTAGCGGCTCGCTAGCTCCCGCCATTCTAGCTCCCGCTCTTCACCTCTGGCCTGAAACAGCCGAATGGCGGCGATGCCCGCAGCTCCCGCCGCAACGCACTGGCTGGCATTTTCAAAGGTCACTCCCCCTAATGCTAGCACGGGAATCGGCAATTCGCGGCCCGTCTCCCGACCTACCCGGCAGGCCTCAGAGAGCGCTTCGATCCCCATCCCATGCGACGCGTCGCTCCCCGGTAAAACCTTCTCAAAGACGGGAGCGAACAGCGCCAGGCTGGCTGCCGCTCCCCGGGTGGCCACCACGTCGGCACTAGAGTGGCAGGACACGCTTATCGGTGCGCTGCGGCCGAGGCCGTCACGTATTTCCCGAATCGCAGCCCTCAATTGCCCGTCAGCTAGCCCGCCCGATAAGTGCACCCCGTCGGCACCTGCCTCTCGGACAACCGCTGTCGCTATATTCGGGGCCACATTGATCAGCACTCTCGTGGATGCGCCAACCCGCTTCACCGCCTGGATTATTTCGGCTGCTAACCGGATCAGTGAGGTGGGAGTCATATCTTTTTCTCTGATTTGAACAAAATCAATGTCGTAAGCGACCCAGCTCTCGGCGAGCTCGACGAGACGACGGGTGCGCTCATCCTCCGTCTCAGCCAATTGGCGCCTATTTGTAATGGCATAAAGAAGCAAGAACCAACCCTCTGGGTAGCCATTCCGGTCGTTTCCCGAAAGCGGCATCCTCTTTCACTCTACAAATATTCACGCGCCGTGGATGGAGTACGCGCTGTAAGATGAGCGCATTGAGGTTGTAGCTTTTCGTGGATACTTCGCTAGGGAATACCCGATTCTTTACGGCGGACTAGCCGATAACGTGAAAAGCGGAACTATGAGTATGTGAGTCGCGGGCCCTTTTGCCGTTAGGGGTGCAGATTGTGAGTGGAGAATTTCTGGTCCTGCTATGAACGAATATGACTTGTTGATTATTGGCTCGGGACCCTCAGGTCAGCGGGCTGCCGTGTCGGCGGTGAAACGTGGCAAGCGCGTCGCCGTTGTCGAAATGCGGGACGTCGTCGGCGGAGTCTGCATCAACACCGGCACGATTCCCAGCAAAACCATGCGCGAAGCCGTGCTTCATCTCTCCGGGTACAACTACCGTTCGGTGTACGGCATGAACTACCGCGTGAAAGAAAAGATTACGATGGCGGACCTCGCCTTCCGCGTACAACACGTGATTAAGACCGAAGTCGACGTCACCGAGGCGCAGCTGTCGCGCAACGGCGTCGAGGTCGTCTCCGGCACCGCGAGCTTCGAAGACCCCACCCATGTCCGGGTAGAAAATTCTCGCGGCTCTAGCGTATACCAGGCCGAAAACATCCTGATCGCCGTTGGCACCAAACCCGCCGCCTCCGCCAAGGTGCCGATTAACGGCCGCTCGATCATCGACAGCGATCAGATCCTCGATCTTCCCGAGTTGCCTAAAACGCTCATCGTCGTCGGCGGGGGCGTTATCGGCGTCGAATACACCTGCATGTTCTCCGCTCTTGGGGTGCGGGTGACGCTGATTGAAAAACGGCCCAAGTTGCTGGAGTTTGCCGATCAGGAGATCGTCGAAGCACTCAGCTATCATCTGCGCGACACTCGCGTCACCATGCGCACCGGCGAAGAAGTGGAAAGCGTCGAAGAAATGCCGGATGGCTCGGTCGTTGCCAACCTCGAGAGCAAGAAACGGATCAGCGGTAGTGCGTTGCTCTACGCTGTCGGGCGTCAGGGAAATATCACCGAGCTGAACCTGGCCGCCGCCGGAATCGAAGCCGACAGTCGGGGACGCATCCCAGTTGACAAGGATTTCCGAACCAAGCAGCCGAACATATTCGCCGTCGGGGACGTGATCGGATTTCCAAGTCTGGCGTCGGTCTCGATGGAGCAAGGCCGCATCGCTGTGGCACGGATATTCAACGACGACTCGATCCACACCAACCCGAGCGTCTATCCTTACGGCATTTACACCATCCCCGAAATTTCCTTTATCGGGAAAACCGAAGAGCAGCTCACCGACGAAGACGTCCCTTACGAGGTTGGCGTAGCCTACTACAGGGAAATAGCGCGCGGGCAGATTCGCGGCGACACCACCGGTCGTCTCAAGCTGATCTTTCATCGCGAAAATCGGTCCCTGCTCGGCGTCCACATCATCGGCGAGAGTGCTTCCGAACTCGTGCATATCGGCCAGGCCGTTATGACCCTCGGCGGGAAAGTGGATTACTTCATCGACACTGTGTTTAACTACCCAACGCTGGCGGAATGTTATAAGACCGCGGCGTTCAACGGAATCAACCGTCTATCGCGATTCGAATAGGCATGCAAAAAGCCTTCAGGTGCCGATGTCTGACAGCCTGAACTGGCGTACATTCCGGCGAAGAGTGCAGCCGGAAAAGAGGTTTGATTATGGCGAGAACCATCGGAGTGGTCATGACCGAACGCGTGGTCTCCGGTCTCATCGAAGACCACAAACTCATCGGCGCGGTTCGAGAATATCCCGAAGACGCCGAACAGTTCGACGGGCTGGTCGAGGTACCGTCGGATGATTTGTGCGAGATCATCTGCGACCAGGTGCTCAAACTGGTTCCGGAGGGAGCGGAAATCGATGCCGTCGGGGTTGCTTTGCCGGGCATCGTCCGCAACGGCGTGGTTGAGGATTCTCCCAACCTTGGGCAGTTGAAGGGTGCCAAAATCTGCGAGTGGATCGAGGAAACCTTTCGCGAACACGGACGCAATTACTCGGTAGACGTGTTCAACGATGCCGATGCGGTGGCCGCTGGCGTGGCCGCTACCAAAGGGCAGCTCGATCGCCTGGTTCGGGTGTGGACGATCGGCAACGGTATCGGTTTTGGGCGATTTCCATATGCCGAGGGCCCCTGGGAGGGCGGTCACACCGTCGTTTCACTGGACTTGAAAGAGAACTACTGCGGATGCGGCGGTCGCGGCCACCTCGAGGGCATCATGGGCCATCGAGCCATGCGTCTCCGCTTCATGGATATGGAACCCGACGAGGTCTTCGCCGCCGCCAAGAAAGGCGATAAGCGCTGCGCTCAGTTTGTCGAGTTGTGGCATCGCGCGCTCGCCGCGGCCACCGCCACCCAGATTCACCTCGAGGGACCAGGCCGGTTTTATTTCACCGGCCGCGACATTGACCGCCTCGACCTGGCAGCATTGAAGGAATACCTCTGGGAAATGGTAAAAATGAGCCCGCTTCAGAGCTATACGCTCGAGGTCATCCCGGAGAATTCAGAACTGGCGATTATCGGTGCCGGGGAAGCCGCCGCGCATGTGCGCAACGGGTAGGAGTCGTCAACAGATCCGCTCCTTGCCGGTATCAAATGAGCCCCCAGGAATGGTAATCTGATACGAGAGGTTCTCCCGATGATTCATCCCGAACGCATTGCGGAAGTAATGGGCGGATTCGCAATTCTCGGTCACGAAGTGCGCTCGTTTCAGGATCTCGAAACCAGCGTTGCCGGGGGGCTTCCGAAAGTGGCCCTGCGCCGCACACTGGAGCGTGTCTACCTTACAGCTGGGGACGTCCGGCAGGCGATGCATCGCGTAGTTCCAGAAGCGACCTTCAAACGCCGGACGCATCTCTCCAAAACAGAAGGAGAGCGCACGGAACGTTTGGCTCGCGTGATCGCTGCGGCGGAATATGTCTGGGATGACAGCGACGATGCACGCGAATGGCTAACCAAGCCGCATCCCGAACTTTCCGGACGAACACCTATGGAAGCGGCTGAGTCGGAACTCGGAGCCCGTAGAGTCGAGCACGTCCTGGACAGCATGTTTTACGGCTTGCCGCTCTGATGCGAGCCTTTCGCATCGCCGACCATCGCTTTCCAATTCTTGACGGAACAGGGGCCAAACTGGCTGGCGGTCGATGGAACAGCCCCGGCTCGCCAGTGATCTATGCGGCCGAGACATTCGCGGGGGCCATGCTCGAAATCCTCGTTCGGGCGAATCTGAACCGCCTGCCCAGAACCTATGTCTACGTGGAGCTTTCGATCGACGAAACAGGTTCCTGCGAACGGCTGGCCGAGTTCGGCCTGCCGGGCTGGGATAGCGATGGCGAACTGGTCAGTCGCAGCTTTGGTGACCAATGGCTCACTAAGGCGCGCAGCGCGGTATTAATCGTTCCAAGTAAAGTCACAGGCGGAGTCGAAACCAACCTGCTGATCAATCCCCTGCATCCCGACTTCGACAAAATCCGCGCGGGCGAGCCAAAAACAGTGCTTTGGGATAGCCGGTTCTTTCAATGAAAAGAATCTGAAATCGTCTGCGGCTCACCGATAGCTGCGCTGATAAGTCTTGCTGATGCGATCATGCCAGCCCAGCCGATCGTCATCGAAAAAAGCCCACAAAATTCCCAAGCCCAGAGGACTCGCCGACAACAGCAGCGCTCCTATCCGGCGAAGCATGGTTTGCCGTGTGGGGTTTTCGTCGTCGAAGGTGCAAAGCGCAATCTTCGCGTACCGCATGCCCGGTGTGTCGCTTCCAAACTTGAAGAACAGAATCTGATAAATCAGCGCAAAGCCAAGAAATACTATCGCCGCTCCGACTCCCGCCGGTTTTCCGGTCGGCGGATGAACCGTGCAAGCCACAAACACAAACACGAAAAGCAGAAATCCGGCCGCGACCAGCGCAAAATCCACGATTCCGGCCATCATGCGGTCTTCCAGCGAAGCGGTCTGCATCGGTAAATCCAAACCCGTGATCGCGCCCTCGAGTTGCGATGCTGGATTCGATCCATGATCGGCGCTTTCTCTCGATCTCCGCCCAAGACCGGCAGCAAACTGCTCGACGGCGGAAGGCGAACCATGCGCTCCCGGCGCGCAATCCAGACGAATCGCCGACCAGCCCGGCAATACCGGATCGAGAACCGGATTCGTGGATATAGCCTCCGTCTCCACTTCAAAGATACGCAATTGCGACAACGAGTCGCGGCCAGACTCTTCCCGTAAAGGCCCCTCCGCCAGCCGCGGCCGCGCCTTGCGCGCGGCGATCAATTCCCGCGGAAACTCAAGCAGCTTGGCCGGCAAAGCGTGGATCGGGTGCAGCGGCTCATCGTCTGAAGCCTCAAGGATTGACGGAACCGCAGCAGATCCCATCTCAGTAACCTGATCATCCGTTATCGCCGACGAAGAGGGATATCGCGCAGAGGGCAACGGGTCGTTGCAGCTCGGTCCCCATGTCTGTCTCTTCTCCCGCGAATACGCTTCTCTGTCGAGACCCTCATTGAGGTCGACGTCCAGCCCTTCCAAAATCGCCTGGGCCGCGTCGCGAGCCTCACCCGCCGCAACCGACGCCGCTGCTGCCGCACGCACGGCGTTGCGAGCCTCCGCTGCCAACATCTCGCTATAGGTCGGTGCTTTGGCATACCGTGCGGCAACCCGATCGGCTACGCTCTTCCCGCGCGAAGCCGGTGAGACAACAGCAACATCCTCCATCCCCGGCAGTGCCGCCTGCAAACCGCGACCGCTGCGTCGGGCCCGATGCGCCGCCAGCCGTCGATTCGCTTCCTGTTTCCATTCTTGAGAAAGGGCTTGAGCGGAGTCGTTCGAACCAGCCATAGCATCTAGTTCAATACTCGATAATGAAGATCTCACTCGTTGCCCTCTAATTCCCCAACTCATTCTTTCGACTCGCGGCTTTGCTATTCTTAACTCGCTCTGAAGCATTGTGACCGCGGTTCAGCCCAGTCATCGGACGACTGCACAGCTACTTCGTTTCACAAGTTCTCAGCCTGATTCGTCTAACTCTCAATGCGCAGGAACAACTTGCCAGGTCGCCCTCAAAGTCACAATGTTCTCCTCGAAATGACGACCCGCTTTTGTTGGTGTATCACGCTGTACATCCTGTGTCATCAGCAGGTTGCCGCGCAGACGTTGACGAACCAGTTTCCCCCTCCCAGCGAGATGGTTGCAGCGTCCGCCCAAACCGCAGTGTCGAACCCCGTCCACACCCAGGATGCCGACCCGACCGCCATCCCGCGAGCCCAGGTAGTTCCCCCGCCACCAAAGGGATATCCAGTCCACATAGCCGCCCGCGAACAAACCAAGAGTGGCGATATTTGGACCCTCACCGGCAGTGTAGAAATCCAATACCGCGAATATGTCGTCCACGCCGACAAGATCACCTACGACCAGGCGACGGGCGAAGTCCACGCCGACGGACACCTTCATCTGGCGGGCGGCCCTGATGACGAACAAATCGACGCAGACCGCGGCACGATGAGCGTAAATGACGACACCGGTCACTTCTACGACGTCTCCGGCTCTATCGGAGTCCGCCGCGTGCCCCCCGCCAACAGCCTCCTCTATACCACCTCCAACCCATTTGTCTTCACCGGCCGCGAGGTCTTCAAAGACGGCCCCCAGCGGTATCGAATCCTCCACGGCTCAATGACCTCGTGCCGCCTTCCCAAGCCCGACTGGGAGCTCCTTTCCTCCAAAATCAATGCCGTGGACGGCAAGGCTACCGCCCGCAATTCATGGTTCACGCTGCTCCATGTTCCTCTCTTGTTCCTACCGTATGTGTCGCACCCGGTCGACACCGACGAGCGCCAAAGCGGGTTCCTGATCCCCATCGGTTCCAACTCGACGACCAAAGGATCGATCGTCGGAGAGGAAGTCTACTGGGTCATCGGTCGCAGCGCCGACCTGACCGTCGGCTCTCAATATTGGTCCAAACAGGGCTTCGCCCCCAGCGCGGAATTCCGTTATAAAGGCGCCGGTCTTGACTTCCTCACCGCGAATTTTCATGCTCTTCTCGATCGCCGAACCCCCAATCAGGGAGGCGAAGATGCGATCTTAAGGGGCCGGTACGACTTCAGCGCCAATGCTAGGGCAGTCGCCGATATTGAATATCTCAGTTCCTACGTATATCGGCTGGCCTTTGAGGAAAACTTCACCGTTGCCACCAGCTCCGAGGTGAAGTCCCAGGCTTTTCTGCAGAACGAAAGCCGTGGCGTCTTCGAAAGCGTGTATCTAGGCAGATACCAGAGCTTTGAGAGTGAGACGCCCGGTGACGAAATTCGAATCCTGCATCTGCCATCGCTGCAGGCCGAAGCAGTCGACCATCCTCTGTGGGGAACCCCTCTGCTAGGCGGCTTCAATGTCTCCATCGATACGCTGACTCGATCCGAACCGCTCTTTCACGCCCGCAATGTCGAGCGCATCGACCTTTATCCCCATCTAGCGCTGCCCATGTCCCTCGGCGGTTGGACCATTCGCTCCGAGATTGCCGGCCGCGAGACCTTCTACACCCGCTCGGAGATACTTCCATCGGCCTCACCCACGTCCGGCGGCATCTCGCCTACAGAGGAACCTGCCAATCTCAATCGTGAAGACTTTGAAGCCAGCGTAGAAGTCCGCCCACCGGCCGTGGAGCGCGATTTTTCGGCCCCTTGGTTGGAAAAACTCCTCGGCAGCAATGTCCGTCACACAATCGAGCCGGACCTCCATTATCGCTATGTCACCGGGATCAACAACTTCAATTCCGTACTACGCATCGACCAGGTCGATGTCGTCAGCAATACGAATGAACTTGAATACGGGCTTACTCAACATCTCTTTGTCCGCAACAGCCGTACTCATCCTTGTCGCGACGATGAAGCTCAAACCGCGACCGGAATCTGCGGCGGAGGACCCGTCGACTGGCTCTCCTGGCGGATCGCGCAGAGGTTCTTCTATAACTCCAATTTCGGAGGGGCGGTCATCGCCGGCGAACGCAACGTGCTGGCGACTACCCTCGATCTGACGGGAGCGGCATTCCTTTATGGTCCACGGTCGATTTCGCCGGTGATTTCCCGCTTGCGTGTCAAGCCAACGGCTTCATCGGATATCGAATGGGATCTCGACTACGACCCCAAGGCCGGAAGGATCAATTCAAGCGACGTGTTTGCAACCTATCAGCGGGGCGACATTCGCGTCAGCGCAGGTCAATTCAAATTGAATGCGCTCGACGTGAACTCCAACCCGGGTCCGGTCACATCGCCGGCAAACGTCACAGCGGCAGTCACCAACTACAACCAGGCGCGACTTGCGGTGTCCTATGGGAATTCAGCTCACGCAGGTTTCGGCGTCGGCATCAGCGGAGGCTACGACTTCGTCCAGGATCAGCTCCAGTTTGGCACCGCTCAAGCCACATATAACTGGGACTGTTGCGGCGTCAGTATCGGGTATCGCCGCTATTCCCTGGGCACGGTCCGCAACGAAGGCCAGGTGATCTACAGCGTCACCCTGGCGGGCGTAGCGACCGCCGGCAATCTACGCCGTGCGGAAAAGATATTTTGACGCTCGTCCGGGTTCAATCTGCTTCCGGCAAATGCCCTATATGCCTGCTCCAACGGCCTCTCTCTGGGTGCGATAATGAAAGCAGTGTCCGCACGGCGCTCAGCGAAAGGTGGTTTGTGTGCTTCGTAGTCGATTCTTGCTTTGTTGCCTGATGGCGGTCGCGGTGGCTGGCTGCCGGGCCCAGAGTGCTCCCGCCGTTGCCACCGGTCCCGTGGCTCCCGCCGCTTCACCCAACGACCCGCAGGTCAATCGCCGCATCGAGATTCTCGTCCGGTCGCAAATGCAGGTGCCCTCTGAATACAGAGTGACCATTGGCCCTCGAACCAAAAGCGCGTTCAGCGGCTTTGATACCTTGCCGATTACCTTCGCCCTCCCATCCAAACCCACTGCGAAGCCCACTACCGTGGATTTCCTACTGTCCCAGGACGGCAAGACCCTGGCGCGCCTGCAGAAGTTCGATCTGACCAAAGATCCCGCAAACATCGCGCAACTCGCGAATCGCCCGGTCCGCGGCACTGATGCAGCCAAAGTCACGATCGTCAACTTCGACGATCTTGAATGTCCGTACTGTGCACGCATGCATCAGGAGCTGTTTCCGCAAACGATCGATCACTACAAGGGCCTGATTAAAGTGGTATACAAGGACGATCCGCTGGTCGACCTTCATCCCTGGGCAATGCATGCCGCAGTCGACGCCAACTGCTTGGCCGATCAAAACGGCAGCGCTTACTGGGCCTATGTCGATTACGTCCATAGTCATGGGGAGGAAATCAGTGGCCCCAACCGCGATCCCGCAAAGGCAAATGCCGTCCTCGACAGGATCGCCCGCGAGCAGGGCGCGAAGGCCAATGTGATTGCGACTACCCTCGACGCCTGTCTGCAAAAGCAGGATAACGGCGCTGTGCTCGCCTCCATGAAGGAAGCCGAGGGACTGAACATCGACGGCACACCGACGCTGTTTGTGAACGGCGAAAGAATTTCGGGCGCCGAACCGGTGGACCGGGTCTGGGCGGTGATTGATCGCGCGCTCGAAGCTGAGGGGCAGAAGCCTCCGCCGACGGCCCAGACTCCCGCCGGGACGAACGCAGCCAAGTCTCCCACTGGAAACTAGGCCTAAGGAGAAAGCTTTGTACGAAGTATCGGTAAACATCCCCAAGAATCACCACCCACATATCGCGTTTTCGCCGGCTAGACGAACGAGTTTTGGCGCACTCATTCCGATGGTCGGTCTGGTAGCCATCCTGGCCGGAATCGGCGGCTGCAAGCGTGAACACGGTCCGGACGTCGTCGCACTCGTGAACGGCAAGCCCATCATGAGCAAGGATGTCGACACCCTCTACCAAGGCCAGCTGGAGGATTCCAAGCAGAGTCCCCCCAAAGACCAGGCAGACAATCTTCGTCTGAATATCGTCCGCGAACTTATCGACGAAGAGATCGTCGAGCAGCGTTCGGCGAAGCTGAATCTCACTGCCAGCGACGACGAAGTCGAGACTAAACTCGCGGAATTCAAGGCGCCCTACACTCAGGAAGAGTTCGACCAGAAGCTGAAGAGCCGCCACCTGACGCTGGACGACCTGAAGAAAGAAATCCGTAAGAACCGCACTCGTGAAAAACTCCTCAACAAGGAAATCAACTCCAAGATCAACATCACCGACGCGGACATTTCCAACTATTACAACGCTCACAAAGCCGACTTCGATCTGATTGAGCCCCGCTATCATCTGGCGCAAATCGTAGTCACGTCGCAGCCTGCGCCGGCTCAGCAACAGCAGCCCATCAACATTCAGAACAGCAAGGCAAGCAACGACGCCGACGCCAAAAAGAAGATCGATGCGCTGCATGGCCGACTGGAAAGCGGCGAAGATTTCAGCACCCTGGCGGCAAACTTTTCCGAGGATCCGAATACCGCCAGCAACGGCGGCGATATGGGCGGCATCATGGAATCGGCGCTCCGCCGCCAACCCGAGGTCTTTGCCATGATCGACCGCATGAAACCTGGCCAGATCACTCCCGTGATTCCAATCGCCGAAGGTCCGGGCTCAAAACGCACCGGGTTCTATGTCATCTTCAAGCTGATCGACCGCGAAGCGGCAGGTCAACGCGAACTCAACGATCCTCGTGTGCAGCAGACGATCCGCGCTGAGCTGCGCCAGGAGCGTTCGCAATTACTCACGAATGCGTATCTCGAAATGCTTCGCGACCAGGCGCACGTCGAGAACTACTTCGCTGAAGAGATATTCAAGAACGGCGCCAAGTGACGCTATAAGCCGCCGAGGAAGACCATATGGTTCGCTACGGAATTCTGGGGTTTGGTCATCACGCCGAGAAGCGGCTGGTTCCCGCATTTGCAACAACTGAGAATTCTCGTCTTGTAGGCCTTTGGCGGCGGAATGCTGAAAAAGCCCGAGTGAATGCACTGGAATTCGGAATCCAACATGTCTTTGCGACCGCCGAAGACTTGTGCGCCTCGCCGGAGATAGACGCGGTTTTTGTCGCGTCGCCTGATTCACTCCATCTCCACGATGTTGTGCTGGCCCTGAAGCATCGCAAGCCAGTGCTCTGCGAAAAACCGCTGGCCATGAGCGCCGGAGAGGTCGAAACCATGCTCGCCGCCCAGTCTGAAGCAGGTGTCGCTTTCGGAGTCGCGCAAAATATGCGCTACAACGCCAGCGGGGAATTGATGCGGCAATGGGTCGTCGAAGGCCGCATAGGTGCGCCGGTGCTCGCCCATTCCCAGTTCTGCTACGCGGCCGAAAGAAGTCCCCGAGAGTGGATCTATGACCCAACCCTCGCGCTGGGCGGCCCCATCGGCGATGTCGCGATTCATTGCATAGATGCACTCCGCTTCATTCTCGATACCGATGTCTCGGAAGTCGCCACCTTGGCTCACACCGACGCGAATTCCGGAGCGGTCGAATCCCATGCAGTCGTCGCACTCGATTTCAGCAACGGCGCTATGGGCGCAGTCACGGTTACCACTCGCGGCGAATACCGCTCCTACATCGAGGTAACCGGCACGGCGGGCGTTCTGGTATGCGAGAACGGCCTCACCGTTGACCATGAGGTCGAGGTGGTTCGTTATCGCAAGGGGCAGATTGTAGAGAAAATGCAGGTCTCCAATGCCGACGCTTATACCAGGATGCTCGATTCATTCTCGGCTGAGATTCAAGGTACTGGAAAATATCTCGCGCCGGGAACCGACGGGCTGCTCAATCAGCGAATTCTTGATGCCGCTTACGCCAGTTGGCGGAGTGGCGTCAAACAGCAAGTCACCCTACCCTCAACTCCTCTTTAGCCTTGAGGACGTCCTCTGGGGTGCCAACAGCCTGCTCCTCTATTACGCAAATCGAAAGGGGACCCGCACGGGAGAGTTCATGGAGCTGTCACCGATTGGAAAAGTGGCTCGAGTGGTTGCGAATTACAACGCCTAGCGGACGAGCATGGCTCTCGCCAGGATGAGACGAGATCGCCGGGCCGTGACCCATCCGGAGCAGGAACGAAGTCGCCCCTCGCGGCTGGATCTGTCAAGGCATGGAACCGTAGCAGGACTGGCAAAA
>Ga0302324_100022340_pt1 | contig 12287 bp, 4 predicted proteins | sample Palsa_T0_1_FD_201949 | JGI IMG/M metagenome (GOLD analysis project Ga0302324, IMG submission 201949) | Peat permafrost microbial communities from Stordalen Mire near Abisko, Sweden - Palsa_T0_1 | ecosystem: Environmental > Terrestrial > Soil > Palsa > Peat permafrost | place: Sweden: Abisko...
CCTGACGGCGGCCAGCCGCGCAGCCCGCCCTCCAGGTCGTAGTCCCTCCAGTCTGACGGCCGGTCCCCGGCCCAGTACAAGACGGAGCCGACAGTACGGACGATGGACCGTCCGCGCACGCTCACGACCCCAGCTGACGGCGTCGTCCAGATTCTCGAAACCCGGCGCGGAAGCGCCATCCCAGTGGCAGAACCAGCGCGGACCCGTTGGCGGCGGATCGTCTTCGAACACGAACAACGTCCCGCGGCGCCTGTCAGCCGCCCCTCCTGGCGCCGGCCCGGCCGGGCTAACGCGCTCGGTTCGTTCCCCACGGCTAGCACCCCCCATGACCTCAGCCTAGCCACCGTTCGCGCCACGCCAGCCGGCCTCGGCTGGACGCCGCTGCCGTCACGCTCACCGGCCGCCGCCGCCAAGGCAGCCACGGATGCCAGCGATTCATGCCGCTAGCAAAAGCGCGGCCACCACCGTCGGGGACTATCTCACCGCCGGAAACACCATTGAAATTACAGTCCCTGACGTGGCTGCGTAGCGAGGTCAGCCGGTTCGACCAACCGGGTCGGCCCTCTTGGCATCTGGACCAGGTAGACCCGAGCGACCCCGCCCGTCATCCACGACCAGGCTCAGCACGGCGGACTCGCCGACGACCTCGATCCGCCCCCTGCGGGCGCGCGACCGAGCCACAGGTCGCCGACGCGAACGAGGATCAACTCGCGCGCGAGCGCCGTATCGGTCCTGATGATGCTGAGCCGACGGGAGGACCGAGGCACCGATCCCCGGGCCGTCCGGGATGGCGGACTCTCAGCGCGGGCGGTTCATGATGCGGTCGTAGTTACGGCGAGCGCGGGCGCCCGCCGCGCTGGCGCCGTACCAGGTGAGCATCTGCGGGGAGGACCAGCCGTTGAGCTGCATCAGGTCGCCCGGGGCGCCACCGCGGTCGAGCCAGGTGTGGCTGAAGTGGTGCCGGAACCGCTGCGGGTGCACCGCCATCCCGGCCTGGTCCCCTCTTTTCGCGACGAGCTGGTAGATCCCAGCCGCCGTCAGCGGCCCGCGCCCGTTCACCCCGAGCCACAGCTCCGGGCGACCCGCCAGCGGATGTTTCGCCCGCGCCCGCAGGTACCGGTCCAGGCTCCGGGCGGCCTCGTAGCTGATCGTGACGACCCTGGGCTTGCCGCCCTTACCGAAGACTCGGATCTCCCGCCCGTACAAGTTCAGGTCACCGCGCTCCGGGTCGTACCGGATCCCGGCCAGTTCCGACAGCCGGATGCCGGTCGCCTCGAACACGGTCAAGATCGCGGTGTCGCGCCGGTCCGCGAAGCTCCGGCCCTGGCAAGTGCACCGCAAGGCGGATAGTTCTTCGCTGGTGAAGACCGGCACCAGGCTGACCTTCACCGTCGGCGCGCGCAGCCCTCTCACCGGGTCGGGCCGGTCGTCCTCGATGGCGAGCCAGCGCAGGAACCGCCGGATCGCACGGAACTGATTGCCGCCATACGCTGTGCTGTACTCCCCCAGCAGCCGCACCACCCACCGCCGCAGATCGGCCTTATCCACCTCCTCCCACCTGCGCTTACCTGTCTGGGGCAGGACATAGGCGGCGGCGAACCAGCGGACCGCCTCGGTGTAGTTGCGGATCGTCCGCGGGGCCTTGCCCTCGGCGGCCATGTGCAGCGCGAAGGACCCGACCTCCGCCTCCAGCGGTCCCGCGTCCAGGTCCTTCGGCACCCGTGGACGCCGTCGCGGCGGGACCATAGTTTTACTCTGATCCCCAGTTTCCGGCACTACGACCGTGTCCGGAATGCAGGGTTTGCGCAGGTACGCGGACAGGTATGGATCGGTTTGAACAGCCATTTGGAAATCACTCTCTTCCTGCGGTCTACGCAGGCCAGAGGGCTGTCAGGACCGCAGCGTCTGGGTGGTCAGGGACAGGATCGAACTGTCGACCTTCCGCTTTTCAGGCGGACGCAGCGGCCCCGGTCAGCCGTCGCGCCTGCCCTCCGGACCCGGCCCTGTCACACCAGCACGCGAGCCCGCCCGCGGCTGTCAACGCCGACCATTTCTCACCCGATGCCGACAGCCGCCCGAAGACCGGGCTGCCGCCGACTACCCGCTGGCCTGCCAGCCATCCCGTTACGCCCCGGCCAGGCCGGGAATGACCCACCGTGACGGACAAAGCATGCGCCGACGGATCAAAAGCACCCATATCGCCGATTAGGACTGCCTACTGGAGTAGTAGGCATATGTGTGCCCGTGCGCCCAGAACATCTGCTTGGGCGCGGGTGGCAAGGCGGACAGTGGCGGCCGATGGGCCGCAGAGACTTGTCCCTGATCACCAGCCGCCACTGCTGCCGTCGTGTTGTGTTCCGGGACCGGATCGGTCCGCTGACGGAGGATCTTCGCGTCCCGGCCGCGGTGGACGTGGTGCGGGGTGAGCCATGCGCTGCCGCCTGCTTTCACACTGGTCTGGCGGCTGGATTTGGCCGGCGGCGGGTGCGCCTGGCTGCGGAAGGGCGGGGGTGCGCCGCAAACGGGTATCGGAACCGGCCGGTGGGTCGAAGCTTAGGCCGTGGCGGGCTGACGCCACTGCTGGACGAAGTACCGTAGCTGCTGGCGTCCGTGCAGGCCGCATTTGGCGTAGATGTTGCCCAGGTGGTATTCGACCGCCTTGCGGCTGATAAACAGCTCGGCCGCGATCTCCGGGTTGGACAGGCCCTTGCCGACCAGGTGGGCGACCTCGGTTTCCCGGCTGGTCAGGGCCAGGACGCTCTGCTGCGCGGTGCGGCGGTCGGTTCGCGGGCCGGACGGCAGGTGGCACGCGGCGAGTTCCTGCTCGGTCCTTTCCAGGAACGGCGTGGCCCGCAGGGCCTGGTAGATGTCGTTGGCCTGGCGCAATCGCTCGATGGCCGGGCGGCGCTGGCCGGTGCGGCGCAGCAGCCGGCCGTGGGCCAGCAGCAGGCGGGCCGTGTAGACCGGGCTCTGGCGGTCGGCGGTTTGCTCGCCGTGCTGGTAGATCTCCCGGGCCCGCTCGATGTCGCCTTGCTGTTCGGCCAGCCACCCCTGCAGCCAGGCCAGGGCGGGCTGCAGGTAGCTGACCCGCCCGTCATGGTCGCGCAGCAACCCGAGCACCACGGCGGCCTGCTCGGTCTGGCCCGAGCCGGTCAGGCCCTCGGCCAGCAGCGGCCGCCAGAGCACGGCCCGCCCGCGGCTGCGGCCATCCAGGATGGCGTCGTCCTGCCAGGGGGCCAGCGCGTCGGCCATGCCGAGGTAGTCTCCGGCCGCCTGGGCGACCAGGGCCCGGGCCATCCCGGCGTACAGCTTGAGCGGCTTGGAGTCAACGCTGGCCGCAGCCTCTTCAGCCTGCCGGGCCTGCTGTTCGCCTTCGGCAGCGCCCCGGCCGGCCGGGACGCAGGCCGCCACCAGGTGCAGCAGCGGAAGCTCGTAGCGGCGAAGCCTGATGGTGGCGGCCGAGAACGCCTGCTCCACACTGAGCAGTGCGTCGTCCCAGCGGCCGGCCAGGTATTGGGCCAGCACCAGGTTCGGGTATGGCTGTGAGCCGAGGGTGAGCGGGTCACCCTGGCGGACCATGGTCAGCGCGGCGGTGATGTCGGTCACCGCCGGATCCAGGTCGCCTTCCAGCATCCGGAACATGCCGCGGAAGGCCAGGGCATCGGCGTCGACCGGACCGACCCGAGCCGGATCGTCATCGAGAAACGCGACTTCACTCAGCGCCGCGGCCGGGCCGGCCGAGGCCAGAGTCCCGATCGCGACCTCGGTGCGGGTCGAGCTCACCCCGGGCGCGTCCAGGCAGCCGGTGCCGAGAGCCCATCGCGCATAGGCGGCCCCCTTCTCCCCGTCACCGAGGAGCAGGTACGTACCGGACAGCCAGTTAGCGGTCAGCGCGGCCACCGGATAGCTGGCCGGGTCGTCTTGCATGCCAGCCAGGGCCTCGGTGAGCCACCGGATCGCGTCGGCGAACCGGCCGGAGGAGAGCTCGATCGCGCCGAGCACCGCGCTGCGCAGTGGGCACGGTTCGGTCGCCTCTACCTGCAGGCGCATGGTCAGGCCCCGTGACTCCTCCGCCTGCATCAGGTACAGCGCCGCGGTCAGCAGCCGCCGTTCCCGGGCGGCCCGGTCCGGTGAGATGTCCGACGACCACTGCAGGTGGGTGGCGGCCAGCGGTACCCGGCCGTCCGCGAACTCCTGGCCGGCCAGCAGTTCCAGGCGGGCGGCCAGGTTCTCGTCCGGCTGCTCCAGGGCGGCCACCCGGTGCGCCCAGGCCGCTAGGCCGCTGACCTGCTCGACAGCCCGCTGGTGCAGGGCCCGGCGCCGCGTCGGGCTGATGCCGGCGTAGATGGCGTCCCGGATCAGCAGATGACGCAGTTCGACCGGGCAGGTGGGCTCGTCGGGCTGCCAGTCCACCAATCCGGCGGCCACGGCCGGCTCGATCGCCGCACTGGCCGAGCCGGCCTCGGGGGCCTGGCCGAGCTGGGCCAGGGGCAGCCGCTGGTTCAGCACCGCGAGCATCTCCAGGGCGGCGCGGGTCGGCGGCGGCAGCGTGCGCAGCTGCCCGCCGATCGCCCCGGCCAGCGACCGGGGGAGGGCCAGCCGTCCGGGATTGCGGGGATCGAATCGCGATCCCTCGCTCAGCACCGTCCGCAGGTACAGGGGATGGCCGCCGGTACCCTGGTACAACCGCTCGACGGTCTGGTCGGCCACCGGCCCGGCGACCGCGGCGGCCAGGGCCGCGACCTCATCCGGCGCCAGCCCGCCCAGCGGGAGGCTGATCCGGTTCTCGACGCTCAGCAGCAGCCGCTGCGCCGCCTCATCAAGCTGGTCGCGCGGGCCGCGGTGGATCACCACGGCGATCACCGGGTCTACCGACAGGCGCCGCAGCATGAAGGTCAGCGCCTCGACCGACCGATGATCAGCCCACTGCAGGTCATCGACCATGATGGCGACCGGTCCCTTGGCCGCGAGTTCCCCCACCACCTCGAGCAGGCAGGCGCCCGCGGCGAAGGACGACTGCGGCGTGCCGTTCCCATCGGCCGGCAGAGCCGTCCGGGACACATCACCGGCGGCCCGGAGCAACTGGCCGACGAGGCCGAACTCCAGGTCGGCCTCGGCCTGATTGGCTCGAGCGGTCAGCACCTTGAAGCCGTGGGCGCCGACCAGGCACCGCCGGGCCAGCGACGTCTTCCCGACGCCCGCGTCGCCCTCGACCGCCACCAGCCACGGCTGTCCGGACCGGGTCAGAGTGACGGCCTCGGCCACCCGGGCCAACTCGCCCGCCCGGCCCACGAACACGTCCAGCGGCACCTGCCGGTCCTGCGCCATCTCCCCCAGTCCCGCCCGAAAAGGTCTGCAACCTGGATAAACGTGTAACTGCCGTCCGGTCTGATCGTACCGGACTTACCCTGGCCAGGTCCGCGGGCCCGGCGGGCCAGGGGCCGCCCCGGGTTCAACCCCGACGAGCCCGCGCGAGGGTCGATGGCTCGCCACCGCGGCCAGGTCAGCCATCCACAGGCGCACGAGCAGACGAGTGCGGCCCGCAGCCATGCCCGCAGGAATCGGAACGTGGTGCTCTCCTGAGTGCTCGGACGCAACAGCCGCCGAAATCGAACGGCTGAAGCCAAGCGGCTTGGCGGGCGGACACAGATAACCCATTCGGCGCGCCTGCAGCCGACCGTACCGAGGTGGTTATTCCAGTCCAGAACAATTAGGTGGCTACGTGTGCGGGTGGCCACGGCGACTCGACCACGCACCGTGATCGGCATCAGGGCCGATGTGCAGACGCGCGTGCGTCCTCAGTCCCCGCCGCAGGCACCGCACCTACCCTCGCGCCGTCAAGCGCGGACGCCACAACTCCTCCCGCGTCAAGAAACCCGCCGACCATGGCATCCGCCACGATGCGCCGCCAACCGTCAGGCTCGCCAATCCGGTAAAAACCACGGGCCGCAGCATGATCAGCACAAGCTAAACGTCATTGGCTCATCGACGCACGTCGAGTTGATCTGACGGTCGAATGGTCTGCTCTACGTTCACGCTGGGATCGAATATTCAGCGATGCACACCGACAGGCTGCTGCAAGGCGGCTGCGCCAGGCCGGGGTCGAGCCCGGCCAAGTTGACCCTTGAATGTTATGCAGTGGCAGGCAACCGTGCTTCTAACCTCCTGCCAGGCCCCACCCCCAGAGCGAGGCGGGGAGTCGGTCTTTAGGCCGGGTCTGGTGCAGTACCTTGTCCTACCTCGGCAAATAGCGCAGCAGTAAACGCTGACCTGGAGTTGAAATCTCGGCACTTCTCGTCATCTGCGGCCAGATCTCGCGGCGATGTGCCCCCGATGTGCCCCGGCCTGCGGCACCTGCTCATAGCCGAGCGCTGCCAGTGGAGAGCTCGAAGGCACCGGTAGGTGAGCTGTCTGCTTGCGAGTCCTGATACATCGCGCCCAGGATGTCTCATTCCGGAGCCTTGTCAGGCAAGTGCCGGACTGATATCAGTAGATTGCGGGGCTTCGCGATGCAAGGCGAAGATAGTGGCTCTTGGGACAGGAAGAGTATGCACGAAACGGCGACGTTGCATTTTGACCTGAGTCACCTGTCACCGGACCAGCCGTTCACACTGCACGTCGGCTCGTCCACTTACGATCTCGCCCCGCACACCCGTCAGACCCTGACGCGTTCCCGGCGCAGCAATTCCGCGCTGGCGCTGCTGCGCGATGACCGGGTCACCCATTTCACCGGGCCGGTGCAGCTGCCGGGAAACGCCCCGGTACTGCTGCGGGTGACCGCGCCTAAGCGCCGCGAGAGCGACCCGCTGGACCGTCTGGTTCTGGTCTCGCTGTACCTGCCGCGCCGCGTCCGGATCGCCGGGCTGGCCCGCCGGCAGCAGCGCCAGCCGGGACAACCGTTGCGGCTGCCGCCGAAGTACACGTCCCGGGCCCTGGCCGACACCTCTGGCCTGCCGCCGGACAAGCAGCTGGTGTCCATCGACATCGGCGACATCAACACCGCCGAGGACGCCGCGGCCGCGCTGATCTTCCACCACACCGAGCTGCTCACCACGCAGGCCGACCCGGCCGACGACATCATCAACAACGTCATCGTCTGGGCCCGCGGCATCGACGCGCTGGCCCAATCGATCCTGTCCCAGTCGCAGGCCCACGAGAGCGACCCGGCCAAACCCAACTGGGTGAACTCCACGCCGGGGCAGGACTGGCAGACGGGTGAGCCGTCCAGCCCCGTCTACGTCTGGTCCGATGACACGCTGGCCGACCTGGCGCTGCCGCTGGGCGACTCCCTGCAGCAGAGCAAGAATTGCAAAGCCTTGCAGAACCAGTGCTGGACGGTGCAGCCGGGGACCACTCAGGTGCCGATGGCCACCGCCCCGGCCGGCCTGGTACGCGACGCCGAGGCGACCTACACGGTCAAGCAGGTCACCGCGCAGAGCGGCGTCGAGCACAACTTCAGCTATGACCCCGGCACGTCAACCGGCACCTTCAGCCTGAAGAACTACTACATACGCTGGCTGCAGGTCTGCGTCGACCAGTACGGCCCGGGCGGGGACAAGGTCGGGTCGACCCAGACGCTCGGGCAGCAGTCACCGGTGGACACGATCATGGCCGTGCCGCTGTCGCCCGACTGGTCGGACTACTCGTTCACCTTCGCCGAAGGGGCCAGCTCGGCCACGGTCAGCTACGGCGGGCTGGGGCAGACCCCGTTCAGCTGGGCCTACGACAGCGGCGGGATCATCTGGACCGCGGTATTCAACTTCGGCGTCCCGCTGCTGTTTATCTCGCTCGGCGTCGCGGCCGACCAGGGCGGCAGCGCCTGGTCCGACCTGACCAAGACCGTGGTGTCCAAGGGCATGGCCATCGTCGAGGCCGCGGCCGAGGGGCCGCTGGGCGACGCGGTGTCCCGGAGCTTCGCCCTGTCCGACCTGCTGGTGGCCGTGGCCAATTGCGCGGGCTCGCTGCTGCTCGGCGTCATCGCCAGCTCGGACGCGCTGAAGGCGTACATCACGGCGGCGATCAGCGAGTCGGCGGCCGACGAGGCGGCGCCGTTCCTGGGCTGGGCGTCGCTGGCCGTCGGCGCGGCCGCGGACACGGCCAGCATGATCGAGACCAGCGTCGAGGTGGCGAAGAGCCCCGCGACGATGTCGGTCAACATCGAGCGCACCCTGGACGTGGCCGTCACGGTCAACCCCGACCCGCGCCACCAGAACCAGTGGCCGGCCACAGCCACGCACTACACGATCACCGTCACCTACGACGACGGGCCGACCCACGTCTACGACGGAGACCTGGGTTCGACCACCCAGCAGGGGCCGATCGAGCAGACCTTCACCGCGCTGCCGTCGGGCGGGACCATCACCGTGCTGGCCTGTTTCTACTCGGCCACCGGGTGGCTGGCCGGGCAGGGATCGGTGGCCAACGTCCAGGCCCAGCCCGATCAGGGCAGCACGCTGAACGTGCCGGCCTTCGCGATCACCGAGAACCTGGTGCCGCTGTCGGCGTCCACCACGTACACGCTGAAGGAAAAGCTCGAGATGGTGTCGGGCAGCCGGGCCTGGGCCGGGGCGCCGCCCGCTACCGCGCCCACGGCGACCGTGGCCGTTCTCAACGGCTCGAACGTCGGGAACAACCTCGGGCAGATCGGCCAGCTGGCCCTGAACGAGCAGCAGTCAGCCCTGGGCTACCTGTGGAAAGCGTCCGGGCAGAACATCCCGCTCGTGGGCACCGGGGAGCCCTACACCGGCCAGGAGTTCACCTTTCAGGCCATCAGCGACGGCGCGGACCCGCAGAGCGGGCTGAAGGTCAGCAGCTACGGCTATCTGGCCCAGCCGTGCCTGGCCTTCCCCCCGGCCACCATGCCCAGCCCGCTGGCCGACGGGTTCCTGCTGGAGCCCGACCCGAAAGCCGACGTGATGTGGCTGCGGGCCTTGTCCCTGGCCTCTGGCCAGCCGTTCATTCCCTCGCCCGGCAGCGCGTTCGGGCAGTTCACCGGCGCGCAGGATGACCTGGCGCTGCACCCGGCCGGGTACGCGGTGGCGCTGAACACCGCCACCAGCAAGCTCCAGGTCCTGCGGCTGACGGCGCAGGTGGCCGAGGCCAGCGCGCCGGTCGCCACCATCTACGCCGGGATCGGCAGCCGCCCGGGCCTGCTGCTGGATTCGGTCGCGGTGGCCTGCTCGCTGGACAAGATCCTGGTCCTGCAGCAGGCCGGCACCGGCAACCAGTACCCCATTAGCCAGCAGTACGGCAACGTGTGCGCGTTCGACGTCAAGGGCAACCCGGTGAGCTGCTTCGCAGGTGGCGCCTCGGTGACATCCCTGCACCCGGAGGGTTCGGCGCAGGTTGTGGTGGTGGACCTTAGCGTCGAGTCGAAGGGCTACCTGTACGTGCTGAAGTACCTGACCCCGACATCCGGGCCGGTGCTGGCCAGCGACTACCGGCTTGACATCTACAACCCCGACGGCACCTTCCTGACCCAGGTCAACGGGCTGGCCGCCGCCCGGCTCCAGGTCGATATCTGGCGTAACCTGTTCACTCTCAACTACGAGATTCTGGCCGGATCCGGGCGCACCGAGCCGTCCGTGGCCCAGTGGATCCCCTCCACACCCACCGCTGCGGCCCCACCCGCCTGAGGAGAGAAAACGCTATGGGGAAAGGCGCCGACCTGAAGGTCGTCAACTACCGGTCCGACGCGGTCACGGTCACGGTGAGTGGCATACAGTGCATGTACGACGGCGGGAGCCAGGGCTCGAACCTGACCCCGTTCAAGAACGCGACCATCCCGTCCTTCGCGTCGCTGCCCGATACCACCGGGAACGGGCAGTACCTCGAGGCCGACGCCAGCGGCATCGATTGTTTCGACAGTGAATCGCATTTCACGCTCACGTTCAAGGATCCGTCCGGCAACGTCATCGGCTCGGTTCAGCTCGGGGAAGAGTCGAGCGAGTGGTATGTGAAGGGGATTCCCGACCCCAGCCTGTTCAGCGTGAACGTCACCAGCGGGGACCAGTACATCATCAAGGTCGGCATCCTGCATGCCCCGTTCTCGCCGGGGGCGGTCGTTAACCAGTGGGTCCTCAGCTGCCAGAACCGGGTCGCAGAGATCTACTACAACATGAACTACACGGTCTACGGCCTGAACCCGACGGCCGGCCCGCAACCGCCTGGCCAAGGCAACCTCGTCTTCGTGCGCGACCAGGGCGGTGGCGCCTTCGCCCTCCAGTGCGCCGCAAGCTACAACGCCTACGCCTCGGTACGCGACGACTGCAGCTACCAGGTGCAGTTCCAGGCCCCGGGCGGGGCCTGGGTCACCCAGGTAAACGTCAACGAGATCCTCCAGCCCATCGTCACCGGGGACGGCTACTTCGCCCTGTACTCCCCCCGGTTCAGCCGGTACATCCAGATCAACCCGCAGCCGGACACCATCGCCAACAACTGCAATCCGCTGGTCGCCTCGGGCACCGACGTCGCCTCGGCGGCACGGTTCAGCGCGGCCGGCCAGCAGCACAACAGCATCCTCGACCTGATCCGGTTCTGCCGCAGCGCGAGAGGTATGTCCTTCGCCGGGATCGACCTGACCGGCCAGGACCTGAGCAACGCCGACCTGACCGGGTGTGACTTCACCCAAGCCAAATCGGTCAACGCCGGCACCTTCACCGGCGCCAACCTGACCAACGCCAAGTTCGCCGGGGTGACCCTCGACCTGGCCAAGATGGCCGGGGCCACTTGCACCGGCGCCGACTTCACCGGTGCCGTGCTGGCCTCCTCTGCGACCCCCGCCACCCCGCTGGTCCTGACCGGGGCTAACCTGACCAACGCCCAGATTCAGGGCTCGCTGGCTGGGGCGAACCTGACCGGCGCCCAGCTGTCCGGGGCCATCGTCTCCAGCACGGCCGACCTGACCGGCGCCAACCTGACCGGGGTTCCGCTCACCAATGCCTCGCTCGACGGCAACCTGACCAACGCCAACCTGACCAACGCCAACCTGGCCGGGGTCAGCCTGGCGGCCCAGGCCCATCCCGGGCTGAAGCTCACCGGCGCCAACCTGACCGGGGCCGACCTGTCCCACGCGACCCTGCCCGGGGCCAACCTGACCGGAACCAACCTGGCCGGCACCAACTTCACCGGCCAGAACCTAACCCAGGTCACGTTGCCCAGCCCGTTGACCCAGTCCACCGACCCGACCAAGCCGACAATCTTCATGAACTGCACGCTGGCCTATTCGGTTATCGGACTGAACTGGTCGTGCCTGGACCTGACCGGGGCCACGATCACCGGCGTACCACCCACCAACTTGACCGGGCTGAACGCCAGCGGCGTGCGGCGGCCCAACGCCAACTTCAGCAGCTGCACCCTGGATCAGGCCGACTTCAGCAACGCCACGCTGGACGGGGCGAATTTCACCAGCGCCAGCCTGCGCGGGAAAGTGAACTTCAGCGAGGCCCGGCTGGTCGGCGCGACGTTCAACAGCGCCGTGCTCGACCAGGCCAGCTTCCGGGCCGCAGCCCTGGGCGGCGTCCAGCTCAGCCAGGCCGCCAACTTCTCCTTCGCCTTCGTCAGCAACTGCGACTTCACCCAGGCCAGCCTGTACGGCGTGATCTTCTCCGGCGCGACGCTGGTCAGCGGCAACATCCTGAAGGCCGGGGCCGCCCCTGGCTTGCAGGAGGCTGATTTCGCCAACACCTATCTGCCCGACGCGGACTTCACCAACGCCAGCATGCAGGGCGCGAAGCTGGACGGGGCATTCATGGTCGGATGCGTGCTCGACGGCACGGACTTGTCCCCCGCCCAGCAGGGCGCCGTTCCCTCGTCGCTGGCCGCCACCTGCCTCCAGGGTGTCAGCTTCAACGGCACGAACCTCACCGGCGCCAACCTGGCCAACGCGGCGATCACCAACGACCGGGGCATGATCATGCAGCAGTACTACGGCGAGGACGGCCAGCTGACCGACCCGGCCGAGATGCGGTACCAGGCCACTGACTTCCCGGTGGCTTCCTCGTTCAGCGACCAGACGATGTGCCCGAACGACAACACCTACGGGACCAACGTGGCCAACGGCCTGACCATCGCCCAGATGATGACCGCGAAGAACCCACCGACCAGCTGGGCCCCCAAGGACACCGAAGGGGACCGGGAACGGGTGCCCCACCCGTGGCCAGGGCACCCGCAGCCGGGGCACCTGGGTCCTGGCGGCAGCCCCTGACAGCCCGAGCCGCGGGGCCAACAACTGCTCGGTCGCGTAGCCGGCCGCTGGGACCTTGACATTTAACTGTAAGTACAGTAAA
>Ga0302324_100022341_pt1 | contig 12287 bp, 12 predicted proteins | sample Palsa_T0_1_FD_201949 | JGI IMG/M metagenome (GOLD analysis project Ga0302324, IMG submission 201949) | Peat permafrost microbial communities from Stordalen Mire near Abisko, Sweden - Palsa_T0_1 | ecosystem: Environmental > Terrestrial > Soil > Palsa > Peat permafrost | place: Sweden: Abisko...
ACGTCGCCCTTCTCCTTACCGTACTTCATGATCTGGCCGGCGCGGATTTGGTTCATGTACGAGTTGTTGCCGATGATCCCGATGAAGGGCAGGCCGAACCGGATCGCGGTCTGCATGTCCCAACCGGTCATGCCGAAGGTACCGTCGCCGAACAGGCAGACCACTTCCTTCTCCGGCTCGGCGAACTTCGAAGCCATCGCGAACGAGACCCCGACGCCGAGCGTGCCGAGCGGACCGGGGTCCATCCACAGACCCTCGCCCTTGGGCTGCACGATGCCGCCCGCCGCGGTGACGATGTCGCCGCCGTCGCCGATGAAGCGCGTGTTGTCGGTCAGGAACTCGTTGATCTCGTAGCCCAGGCGCAACGGGTGGATCGGGATCGAATCGTTCATGATGGTGGGCAGCCGCGCTTGCGAGAGTTGCTTCTCCTCGGCGCGCAGCTCGTCGATCCAGCCCTGCCGGCCCTTCGCGCTTTCCTTGAGGTTGCTCGGCGCCGCTTGCAGCACGGCACCCAGGATCGCGCCGATGTCGCCGACGAGCCCCAGCGAGATGTCGCGGTTCTTGCCGACGGTCTGATAGCCCATGTCGATCTGCACGACGGTCGGCGCCTTGAGACGCTTGCCGTAGCTCATGCGGAAATCGAACGGCGTCCCGACGATGACGATCACGTCGGCCTTACCGAACGCGTAGCCGCGGGTGAGCTGGAAGCCGTGTGGGTCGCCGGGGACGAACGTCCCGCGCCCGGCGCCGTTCATGTAGGCCGGGATGTTGTACGTGCGCGCCAGTTCGCGCGCTTGTGCGCCGGCGCGGCAGGTCCAGGTCTGCTGGCCGAACAGGATCGCCGGCCGCTGCGCCTTGGCCAGGATGTCGGCCAGCTTCTGCACGTCGTTCGGATCGCCGATCGACTTGGTCGAGGCCCGATAGTGGCCGGGCTGCGGGATCACCGCGTTCTTCAGCGGGACTTTCCCGTCGAGGATGTCGCGACCGATCTCCAAGTACACCGGCCCGAACGAACCGTTGTGCGCCTCGCGAAACGCCATCGAGCACATGTCGGCGACGCGCTCCGTCGTGACGACGCTCGAAGCGAACTTCGTGATCGGTTTCATGATCTCGACGTGCGGGAGGTCCTGCAGCGAGCCCATCTTGTTCTGGTTGAGCGCGCCCTGGCCGCCGATCAACAAGAACGGGCTCTCGGCTCGGAAGGCGTTCGCGACGCCGGTGACGGCGTTGGTCGTCCCCGGGCCCGCGGTGACGACGGCACAGCCGGGCTTCCCGGTCACCCGCGCGTACCCGTCGGCCGCGTGCGCGGCGACCTGCTCGTGGCGTACGTCGATGATCTTGACGCCGAAGTCGGAGCAGCCGTCGTAGATGTCGATGATGTGACCGCCGCAGAGCGTGAAGATGACGTCGATCCCCTCGTTCTTCAACGCCTTGGCGACCAGGTGGCCACCGGTGATCGTCGCCTCGGGGCGCTCGGTATCGAGCTTCAACAAATCGCCGGCGATCGGCAGGGTCTGGGCCATTCGGCTCTCCGTCTCCAAAAAAAGCAGGGGGTGATCAGAGGTCGTTGTCGTTGGCGTCGACGTGCGCGGCGAGCGCCAGCGCATGATCGCGCACGAGCCGCTCGGCGAGCTCGGCGTTGCGGCGCTCGAGCGCCTCGATGATCTGCATGTGGTCGACGATCGACCGTTCGAAGCGCTTGTTCTCGCCGATCGTGCGGTGCCGGATCGATCGGACGTGCACCAGGATCCCCTGGGCCGTCCGCTCGAGCGGGACACAGCCGGCCAGCTCGATGATCCGCTGGTGGAAATGGAGGTTGGCTTCGGAATACTCGTCGAGTTTGGCGGCGATTCGGTCACCGTCGAAGGTGGCGAAGATCGTACGCAGCGACTGGATCGCCTCGTCCGAGGCGCGCTGCGCGACCAGGCGCGCCGCCATGCTCTCGAGCGCGGCCCAGACCAGGATGATCTCGACCAGCTCGGCTTTGCTCTTGCGCACGATGAAGTAGCCGCGCCGCGGAACGCTGCGCACCAGCCCGTCGTGCTCCAAGCGTCCCAAGGCCTCGCGGACCGGCGTCCGGCTCACGCCCAGGCGCGCGGCCAACTGCCGCTCGTCCAGCCGCAGCCCCGCCTCCTCGATCTCGTAGAGGTTCGTCCCGGTGATCGCCTCGTGGACCGCCTCGTAGACGCGGTCGGCGACGCTGACCTCCGAACCGAGCACGCCCAGGCCCAACATGGCCATCGCCGCCTTCGACTCCTCCCGACGTGGTATACGGTATACCAGCTGACCCCTGCGCTTCCTGTCGTGCCGAAACTTTACCTTCCGGCTTCGCGGGCGCTGCCCGGTGTACCCGGCCGCCGCCACGAAGCTCGGAGGCCATGACGAGCATGCGGTCCGCCCGGGCCGTCTTCATGCGGGGCGGAACCAGCAAGGCGCTGATCTTTCGAGCCGCCGACTTGCCCGCCGACCGGGCCGCCTGGGACGCGATCTTCCTGGCGGCGATGGGCTCGCCGGACCCCAACGGCCGGCAGCTCGACGGGATGGGCGGCGGCCTCTCGTCGCTCTCGAAAGTCTGCGTCGTCGGCCGGTCCAGCCGCGCCGACGCCGACGTCGACTACACGTTCGCGCAGATCGCGATCGACGCGGCGAGCGTCGACTACGCCGGGAACTGCGGCAACATGTCCTCGGCGATCGGACCGTTCGCACTCGACGAGCGGCTCGTGCCGCCGCCCTCCGGCGACGACGCGACGGTGCGCATCCACAACACGAACACCGGCAAGATCATCGTCGCCCGCTTCCCCGTCGCGGACGGTCGGAGCGCGGTCGAGGGCGCGCTCGCGATCGACGGCATCGCCGGGACCGCCGCACCGATTCGGCTCGATTTCACCGATCCGGCCGGTTCCAAAACCGGCGCCCTGCTCCCAACCGGCAACGCCGTCGACGAGCTCGTCGTCCCCGGCCTGGGCACGGTACGCGCGACGCTGATCGACGCCGCGAATCCGTGCGTCTTCGTGGCGGCGAGCGACGTCGGGATGACCGGCGCGGAGCTGCCCGCCGCGCTCGAGCGCGACGTGGCGTTGCTGACGCGGCTCGAGGCGATCCGGCAACACGCCGCGGTCGCGATGGGTCTGGTCGCCGATCTCGACGCCGCCGCGCAGCTGACCAGCATCCCGAAGATCATCGTGCTGGCTGCGCCGCGCGCCACGCCGCTGCTCGACGGCCGCACGTTGGCAGCAGACGAGGTCGACCTCGTCGTGCGCGCGATCTCCGTCGGACAGCCGCATCGCGCCGTGCCGTTGACCGGCGCATTGTGCCTGGCCGTCGCCGCGCGCGTCCCCGACAGCGTCGCGCACGCGCTGGTCCGACCCGGCGACGCCGGCGCGCCGCTGCGGATCGGTCACCCTTCCGGCACGATCCTGGTGGCCGCCGACGTTCGCGACGACCACGGCACGCTGCGCGTGCCGTCCGCGACGGTCTTCCGCACGGCGCGCCGCCTCTTCCAAGGCGAAGTGCTGTACCGCCTTACGGCGGCGCCGCGACCCGCCTGAAGCGAGCGGCGAAGGCCTCGGGGTCGAGCGCGGTCTGGGCGGCGATGCGCGACAGACGGGGTTCGACGAAGTCGTGCTCGTCGAGGCGGATCATGTACTTGCGCGCGACCTCGTAGGACTCGGTCGTGACGTCGACCAGCCGCACCCGGATCCGCCCGGTCGCCGGATCGAGCATTTCCTCGAGCGTGATGGGGACGATGCGACCGCCGGCCAGCGCGATCAGCGCGCCGCTTCCGCCGCCGAGCAGGTAACGCACGGCGCCGTAGCCGAGCGTGCGCGTGTACTCGGCGTCGAACGGGATCGGCCGCGCGCTGCGCAGCTCGTAGCCGATGTCCTTGGGGACGACCGTCGTCTCGACTTCGATCTCGTGCAGCCGGTCGCGGATCGCGTCGCGCAACACCGCCCCGAGTGGGACGTCCGCCAGCCGGGCGTGGCCGTACGCGTCGTGCGAGACGCTCGAGACCGCCGCCAACTCCTCGGGCGCGATGCGCTCGGCGATCCCTTCGGCGACGACGGCGACGCCGTGGTCGGCGCCGCCGGCGAGCCGCTTGACGATCGCGCCGACGATCGTGTCGACGACGTCGTCGAGCCGGATCGGGCCGGGCGGGAACTCTTCGGGGATCAGCGCCAGCGTCGCGCCGGCGGCCTTGCAGATGCCCAGCGCCAGCGCGCCGGACTTGCGGCCCATGGTGACCGCCAAGTACCAGCGCTGCGCGGTGCGCGCGTCCTCCATCAGGTTCTCGACGATCGCCGAGCCGACGGCTCGGGCCGTCTCGAAGCCGAAGGTCGGCGCGTTGTCGGGCAGCGGGAGGTCGTTGTCGATCGTCTTGGGGACGGTCGCGACGCCGATCCGGCCGCGCGTCTCGGCGGCGATCCGCGTCGCGCCGTAGGTCGTGTCGTCGCCGCCGATCGTGATCAGGTAGCGCACGCCGAGCATGGTCAGTGCACGCACGCAGCGCCGCAGCGACTCGGGGTCGGCGGCGGGGTTGGTGCGCGAGGTGCGCAGATACGAGCCGCCGGTGAAGTGGAGCCGCGAGACCGTCTCGATCTCCAGCTCCACCACGTGTGAGGTATCGCCCTTGACCAGGTGCCGATACCCTTCGTAGATCCCCAAGACGCGCAACCCGTGGTTGCGCGCCTCGATGGTCGCGGAGGCGATGACGCCGTTGATGCCCGGCGCCGGGCCTCCGCCGACGAGGATCGCGAGGGTCCCCTCACCGGTCATGGCGTCCTCACATTAGACTGCTGCCGGCGTCGAGATCGCTCCCATGCGCGCCCGCAGCTCGGTGTCGAGCGCGTCGAGGAACTGCGTGGTCGTCAGCCAGGGTTGGTCGGGGCCGATCAGCAGCGCCAAGTCTTTGGTCATCTTCCCCGCTTCGACCGTCTCGACGCAGACGCGCTCGAGGGTCTCGGCGAAGCGCACGACCTCCGGCGTCTGGTCGATCTTGCCGCGATGCGCCAGACCGCGCGTCCAAGCGAAGATCGAAGCGATCGGATTGGTCGAGGTCTCGCGCCCCTTCTGGTACTCGCGATAGTGCCGGGTGACCGTGCCGTGCGCCGCCTCCGCCTCGACGGTCTCCCCATCAGGCGTCATCAGCACCGACGTCATCAAGCCGAGCGAACCGAAGCCCTGCGCGACGACGTCCGACTGCACGTCGCCGTCGTAGTTCTTGCAGGCCCAGACGAACGCGCCGCTCCACTTGAGCGCCGCGGCGACCATGTCGTCGATCAGGCGGTGCTCGTAGGTCAAGCCGCGCTGGTCGAACTCGGCTTTGAATTCGGCCTCGAAGATCTGCTGGAAGAGATCCTTGAAGCGCCCGTCGTAGGCCTTGAGGATCGTGTTCTTGGTCGAGAGATAGACCGGCCAGTTCCGCAACAGACCGTAGTTGAAGCTGGCGCGCGCGAAGCCGCGGATCGACGCGTCGAGGTTGTACATCGCGAGCGCGACACCGCCGCCGGGGAAGGTGAACACGTCGCGCTGGATCGGCGGGCTGCCGTCGGCGGGCGTGAAGGTCAAGGTCAGATTCCCCGGACCGGGGACGACGAAGTCGGTCGCCCGGTATTGGTCGCCGAACGCGTGGCGGCCGATGACGATCGGCTGCGTCCAGCTGGGCACCAGCCGCGGCACGTTGCGGCAGATGATCGGCTCGCGAAAGACGGTTCCGTCGAGCTCGTTGCGGATCGTCCCGTTGGGCGAGCGCCACATCTGCTTGAGGCCGAATTCGGCGACCCGCGCCTCGTCGGGGGTGATCGTCGCGCACTTCACGCCGACGTGGTAGCGCTTGATCGCCCGCGCCGCGTCGAGGGTGACTTGGTCGTCGGTGGCGTCGCGGTGCTCGATGCCCAGGTCGTAGTACTTGAGGTCGACGTCGAGATACGGGAGGATGAGCTTGTCCTTGATGAAGCGCCAGATGATGCGCGTCATCTCGTCGCCGTCGAGTTCGACGACGGGATTTTTGACCGGGATTTTCTTCACGTGGCCGGGGATTCGCAGCCTGGCTTCGCCGAACCCGCCAGGATGCGCGTCGTCAGCTTGCTGCCCAGCTCGACGGAGATTCTTTTCGCGATCGGGGCCGGCGACCAGGTCGTCGGCGTCACCCACGAGTGCGACTTCCCCGAGGAGGCGCGCACGCGGCCGGCGCTGACTTCCTCGCTCCTCCCAGCCGAGCTCGACGTGGCCGGGATCGACCGCCACGTGCGAGCCAGCGTCCACGCCGGCTCGTCGCTGTATGGGCTCGACGAAGCCCGGCTGGCCGCCCTAGAGCCCGACCTGATCGTGACCCAGGAACTGTGCGCGGTCTGCGCCGTCTCGTACGAGATCGTCGACCGCGCCGCCAAGCGGTTGCGCGGCGATCCGCGGATCGTCTCGCTCGAGCCGTCCTCGTTGGAGGACGTCTTCGCGACGATCACCTTCCTCGGCGACCTGGTCGGCTGCAGCAGCGGCGCGGCGGCGCTGCTCGAGCAGCTTCGCGCGCGCGTCGCCGCGTTGCAAGCGCAGGTGGCGGGACGGCGGCGGCCCCGCACGCTCGTGCTCGAGTGGACCGACCCGCCGATGAGCGGCGGTCATTGGACACCAGGCCTCGTCGAAATCGCCGGCGGCGAGCCGATCCTGGCCGACCCCGGCGCGAACAGCCGCGTCCTCGACTGGGAGGCGATCGCCGCCGCCCAGCCCGAGGTCGCGATCGTCGCACCCTGCGGCTTCGATCTGCCGCGCACCGACGCGGCCGTCGCCGCCCTCGCGCCGGCGGCACGACACGCTCTCGGACCGCGCGTGCACACGATCGACGGCAACGCCTACGTCAACCGACCCGGCCCGCGCCTGGTCGACACCGCCGAACTCTTCGCCGACGCGATCGCCGGCTGAAGCCGCAGCGAACAGCGGTCGCGTCAGATCGCCAGCGCGCTCAAGCCGGCGACCTCGGCCAGCACGATCGCGAAACCGTAGGCGTCGCCGGTCAGCCCGCCGCCGAGCCGCGCGCGCGCGAACGCCGCCGCGATTGCGGCGACCGCGAGCGAGGCGACCACCACGGCGGTCCCGCGCGCCGCGCCGAGCGCCGCCGCCAGCGCCACCACCACAAGCGCGCCGAGCACGAGCGGTGCGAGCGACGGTGGCTCGGCGAAGGCGCGCGTCGGCTCGGCGGGCCGCCCGTAGCGGACGAACAGCGCGTGCGCGACCGCGCCGAGCCGCGCGCTCGCCGCGGCGCAGGCGAGCCCCAGCGGTAGCACGATCGCCGGCAGCGACCACAGCGCCGCCAGCCAAAACACACCGACGACGGCACCGCCGGCGAGCGCGTACGTCCCATGGTGCGGATCGCGCAGAATCTCGAGCCGTCGCGCCGGGTCGACGCTCGCGAAGAAGGCGTCGCAGCCGTCGAGGAAGCCATCGACGTGCAGCGCGCCGGTCAGCACGATCGTCAATCCAAATGCCGTCGCGACCGCCAGCGGGTGCGGAGCGATCCGCGCGACGCCCAGCGCAGCGCCGCCGGCGAGCGCGCCGACGACGGCGCCGACGACGGGCAGCCAGGCCAGCGCGCGCGCATCCGGCGCCTCGCCCGCGCCGACCGGCAGGATCGTGAAGTACGCGAAGGCGCTGCGCAGCGCGTTCAGCGCGCCGACTCCTTCTCCGCCACGCCCGCCTCGGCGAAGGTGCGCATCTCGCGCACCATTCGCGCCGCCGCCTCGATCAACGGCAGCGCCAGCGCGGCACCGCTCCCCTCACCCAAGCGCAAACGCAGGTCGAAGAGCGGCTCGAGGCCCAGCGCCGCCAGCGCGATCGCGTGGCCGGGCTCTTGCGAGCGGTGCGCCGCGATGCAGTACTCGATCGCCTGCGGCGCGATGCGCTGCGCGAGCAGCGCCGCGGCCCCGACGATGAAGCCGTCGAGCACGACCGGGATGCGGACCCGCGCGGCGCTCAGGATGACGCCGGCCAGTCCGACGATCTCGAAGCCGCCCAGTTCGCTCGCGATCGAGAAGACGTCGTCGCGGTCGACCCGCGCGAGTGCGCGCTCGACGACGGCGCGCTTGACGACCAGCCGCGCGTCGTCGATCCCCGTCCCGCGCCCGACGACCAGCGCGACCGGCGCGCCGGTGCAGGCGGCGACGATGGCGGCCGCGGCGGTCGTGTTGGCGATCCCCATCTCGCCCAGCGCGAGCACGTCGAACGCGACCCGATCGCGCAGCGCGGCGAACGCGCCTTCGCCGGCGGCGAGTACCGCGGCGACGGCGTCGCGCGCGATCGCCGGGCCCTGCGCCAGGTTCGCGGTGCCGGGGCCGCAGCGCGCGTCGATCAGGCGCGGGTGCGCGCCGAGCGGCACGCGCACGCCGAAGTCCGCGACGTAGACCTCTGCTCGGACGGCGCGCCCGAAGGCGTTGATCGCCGCGATCTCGGCCAGGAACCCACCGACCATCTGCGGCGTCACCTCGGGCGGATAGGCGCTCACGCCTTCGACCGCGACGCCGTGATCGCCGGCGCCGACCAGGATCGCGCGCCGCTCGTAGGCGTGCGTCGGGACGCCGCCGGCGATCGCGCACAGGCGCACGGCGAGATCTTCGATCGCGCCCAGGCTGCCCAGCGGCTTGGTCAGCGCGTCGATCCGCTCGCGGGCCGCCGCCGCGACCGCCGGATCGAGCGGCGCGATCGCCGCCGACCACTCCGCGGGCGTCACGAGGCGACCACCGTCTGGTTGAGGCTCTCGAGCCGCCAGCGGCCGCCGAGCCGCTCGAAGCGCGTCAGCGAGGCCGGCAGGAAGCGGACCTTGAGGGCCAGCCCATCGTCCTCGCCGAGCAGCGTGCGCAGCAGCGCGTGGAGCGGGCCGGCATGGGTCGCGATCAGCGCGACCCCCTCGTCGGCCAGCGCGGCCTGCACCGTCGCGACGGCCGCGGCGATGCGCACGCAGAGCTGTTCGAACGACTCGCCGCCGCGGGCCGTGTAGGTGCGGGGCGAGGTCACGTCGTCGGGGTCGAGCTCCGGGTTCGCCGCCACGATCTGCTCCCACGTCAACCCTTCCCAGTCGCCGAAGCGCATCTCGCGCCAGGCGGGATCGAGCCGCAGCGGGATCGGGCGCGCGCCGAGCACGATGCGGGCCGTCTCGGCCGCGCGGCTCAGATCGCTCGCGACCGCCAGGTCGATCCGCGCGTCGCCCAACAGCGCCGCCAGGCCGCGCGCTTGCGCGCGGCCTTCGTCATCGAGCGGGACGTCGGTGTGACCCTGGAACTTCCGTTCGGCGTTCCATGCCGTCCGGCCGTGGCGGACGCAGATCAGTTGCACACGGGACTAGTCCCGCGGCAACATCGGCCTTCCTTCGTGCGCGACCAGCAGGTCGTGCATGTCGTTGGCGTGCTCTTCCTCGTTGGCGAGGATCCCCTCGAGCATCGTGCGCGTGGTCGAATCCTTCTCGCCGAAGAAGGTGATCAGCTCGCGGTAGTGCTCGATCGCGATCCGCTCGGCGATCAGGTTCTCCTTCAACATCCCGACCAGGTCGAGGTCGCTCGCACCGTATTCGGACGCAGCCCGCGAGGCGAGACCCTTGGGATCGAAGTTCGGGACGCCGCCGAGCTGGTTGATCCGCTCGGCGATCTTCTCCATGTGCCCGCGTTCCTCGGCCGCGTGCTGGGCGAACTCGGCCTTCGGTCCTTCGCTCGCGATCCCGGTCGCCGAGACCGCGTGCATCGTGTAGCGCAGGATGCAGACGATCTCCGTCGCCAGCGCATTCTGGAGCAGCTCGATCGACTGCTTCGGGTCCAGCTCGTAGTTGTCGGTGACCGCACCCTTCTCGAGGTGCTCGCGGGCGCGCTCGCGCAGCTCCTTGACGTCGCTCAGGAACGTCTCACCGTTCGTTCTGGTCATCACGAAGGCAAGCGTACCCGCCTCCCGCCGGGGTCAAGCAGGCAAGGCCGCCCGGTCCGGAACCACGATGTGCCCGTCCGACATGTCACCGAAGACGCGCACGTGCGACTTGATCGACGGGTCGACGATCGGTGGGATGCACGCCGAGAGAAACAGCAGCGGATCGGCACGTTCGAGCGTCGCGAGCAGACGCCGGTACTCGGCCCAGGCGGCGAACACGTCCGTCAACTCGCGGCGATGCTTCTTCTTGTATCCCAGCACGCTGCCGAGTCCGAACAGCCGGATCATCGCGGGATGCGGAAAGACTTCGAAGGCCACCGTTTCCAGGCGAGATCGAGGCCCAAGAAGCGCACCGCTTGCTCGTTTGGCTGATCTGGCATTATGATGGGTGCTCCGGCGAAGCACGCCAGAAGGGATCGTCCAGTGGGTTACGACGACCACTCCTTCTCGTACTTGTCTTCGGTCTTGGGTCGGCCGGCTCGGACCTTCGCCTACACGCACAGCAGCCGGCCGACGGTCGTCGAATACCGCTGGGCCTGCGGCTGCACCGCCCGCGAAGAGCGGGACAGCTGCGCCTTGCGGCCCTGCCCCGCACACCGGGCGCTGAACCGCCGGCGCGACCCGAGCAGCAGGTCCATCCTGCAGTAAGCGCACCGGCGCGGCCGTAGGAAGGCGGCGCGCGCACCGGAAGTGCTCGTCTATGGACGGCCACGACGGGCGCGTCGCGATCCGCAAGATGTACAAGCTCTACATCAACGGCGCGTTCGCGCGGAGCGAATCGGGGCGCAGCGACGCGATCGACGGCGAGAACGTCGCGCACGCCTCGCGCAAGGACGTGCGCGATGCGGTCGTCGCGGCGCGCGCTGGGACGGCGGCCTGGGGCGCACAGGCGCCGGCGCTACGGGGCCTGGTGCTCTACCGGCTGGCCGAGATGATGGAGGCGCGCGCCGGCGAGCTGGCCGAGCAGCTCGTGCGCGGCGGCAGCGTCGACGCCGCCGAAGCCGCGCGTGAGGTCAGCGCCGCGATCGACCGCACCGTCTGGTACGCCGGCTGGTGCGACAAGTACCTCGCGCTCGCCTCGACGCGCAATCCGGTCGCCGGCCCCCACTTCAACTTCTCGACGAGCGAACCGACCGGCATCGTCGCCGTGCTCGCCCCCGACGAGCCCGCGCTGCTCGGCCTGGTCACCGCAGTCGTGCCGCCGTTGGTCAGCGGGAACGCGGTCGTCGTCGTGGCCGGCGCGCGCGATCCGCGCACGGCGGTCGTCTTCGCCGAGTGCGTGGCGACCAGCGATCTTCCGGCCGGCGCCTGCAACGTGCTGACCGGGACGCGAGCGGAACTCGGGCCGGTCCTGGCCGGCCACATGGACGTCAACGCGCTGCTCGCCTTCGGCCTCGATCCGGCGACGGAGAAAAAGCTCGGCGCGCTCGGTGCCGAGAACGTCAAGCGCACCCACTTCGAGGCGAGCCCGGAACGAGCAGACTGGTTCGCGGAGCGCTACGACGCGCTGGCGCGCGTGCTCGCTTTCACCGAGGTGAAGACGATCTGGCATCCCGCGCGCATCTGAGGCTCCCTCAGACGAGAACCAGCTCGCGCTCCCCGGTACGGACCGGCGCTATGCGCCCGGTGCGCAGCAGCACGGTCGCATCGCGGACGCTGAGCGGCCGCGCAAAGTAATACCCCTGCGCGATGCGGCAACCCCAGCTCTTCAGCAGCTCGAGCTGCTTGGCGGTCTCCACGCCCTCGACGACGACCTCCATCCCGAGTTCGCGGGCGAGGCCGAGCGTCGCCTTGACGATCGCCTCGCCACCCTTGGCCAGGCCGATGTCCGCAACGAAGCTCTGGGGGATCTTGATGCGGTCGACGGGATAGCGCCGCAGATAGTCGAGCGAGGAGTAGCCGGTACCGAAATCGTCGATCGTGATCCGATGGCCGGTTCCGCGAAGCTGGGCCAGAACGTCGCTTCGCTCGTGTGACGCCTGCATGAGCGCGGTCTCGGTCAGCTCCAATTCGAGCCGGCGCGCCGGCAATCCCGAGTCCGCCAGCGCCGCCGCGATGTCCCGCTGCAGTTTGAGCGGCATCTTGAATTGGACGGCCGAGACGTTGACGGCAACGCTCGGCGGCGCGATGCCGGCGTCGAGCCACCGTTTGGTCTGGACGCAGGCTTCGCGCATCACCCAACGCCCCAATGCCACGATCAAGCCGCTCTTCTCCGCGGCCGGGATGAACGCCGCGGGCTCTACGATGCCGCGCGTCGGATGCCGCCATCGCACCAGCGCCTCCAACCCGACGATGCGGCCGGTGTCGATGTCGACGGTGGGCTGGTACACGAGGAAGAACTGGTTCGCGTCGATCGCAACACGCAGCTCCGCATCCAACGTAATGCGCGCGCG